>ENA-OUUV01000064-OUUV01000064.1-human-gut-metagenome-genome-assembly--contig:-NODE-64-length-74742-cov-7.302918_pt1 | contig 74742 bp, 67 predicted proteins | sample MGYA00237952_ERZ548838 | MGnify/ENA primary metagenome ERZ548838 (study PRJEB26490, sample SAMN05194705) | human gut metagenome | biome: terrestrial biome; feature: human-associated habitat; material... | reverse complement strand
AATATCGTCAGGCGTACTTATTATCGGAATCGTAACTGAGGTTTATGATAATACTGCTGGTAATGCTCATGTGCGGTAAAGTATCAAACAAGAAATTGATAAGCAGTTACCCCTCTATTCCGTTAAATATTGAAATACCTTTTGTATACAAATATTCACGCTCTGGAAACACAGAAAAAATTGCGTTGCAAGCTCAAAAAGACCTATCGTGTGAAATACTAAAAATTGTGCCGGAAGAAGAATACGGAAACTATGTTGCTTCTTGCCTGCGGGTAACGAAAGAGAAAAAAGGAAACTATAAAGACTGGATAGAAAAAGTCAAAAATGAATATGCATGAAATTAGCAAAATCAGCCGAGCCGGAGGAACGCCCGGAGTACCCCGTCTTTATCTGCGGTCAGATGATTATGCTGGACAATTCCCAGCCTGCCGTAGCCCTGACCCGGCTGCCGGAATAATGGCGGGATATGCTTTACCTGCGCTTTTATGAATACTACACCTACCAAAAAATCAGCGAGATATATGGATATAACCGCACTACAATCAGCAGCTATATCAAGAAATCCCTGCGGCTGTTGCATGAGGAAATGGAGGTGGTGTCTCATGATAGGTTTGACCACTGAGCGTAGATTTTGAAAACAAAATATGGTAAAATAACATGCGATAAATATGAATTTGCGGAGGATTTGTTATGTTTAGAAAAGTAAGAAAGATTAAAAACGAGATAACGATTGAAAAAGCAAAAGATTTATTGAGAAATAATAAGAGGGCGGCTTTTTCAGTAAATGGAGATGATGGGTATCCATATACTGTTCCTATAAACTTTTACTACGATGAAGAAGAAAATAAAATTTATTTTCATAGTGCGAAAAAAGGACATAAGATTGATTCCATAATAAGCAGTGACAAAGTGTGTTTAACAACATGGAATGATGGATATGTAGATGATGGAGACTGGGCTTATCATGTTTCAAGCTGTGTGGTATTTGGCAGAGCAAGGTTAGTTAATGACTGTAAAACTACAGAAGAAAAAGTAAGGAAATTTGCACTTAAATATTATCCTTCAGCGGAGGAAGTTGAAGAAGAAATTAAAAAGGGAATCAAAGGTGTTCAACTGGTTGAAATAGAAATAGAACATATTTCTGGCAAAATGGTACATGAAAAGTAATCAAGCATCATTACAGCTTACAGTTTGTCAAACAAAAGCAAGTAAATGAAAACTGAATACCCACCGCCCATCACAGCGGCACATAGAAGCAGTAAATCTGAAAAAGGTTTGCTGCTTTTTTTGGTACTTTTTTTCAAAACGAGGTAGCCAAAATCGGATTTTCGCAGTTACTCCCATGAAGCGGGCAGCAAAGCCTTACATGAGCTTTCCGAACCTCATTTTATTGATGAATTCAAGTCCATCGTTAACGATAATGATGCTTGTGAGTCAGTTCAGGGAGCCTGGTGTATGCACATACCCTGATGATTTCGGAACAGGCTACTCCAACTTTGACAGGATATTAAGCCTGAAGCTTGACGTTGTTAAGTTTGACCGCAGCCTTCTGCTTATGACAGACACTGACAGTAATTCAGCCTTTATACTGGATTATTTTTCGTCAGCCTTTGAGAAGCCCGGCTACCGGACTCTATGAGGGCGTTGAGACAGACGCACAGGAAGAGCTCTTTATAGCATGTCACGCAGACTATCTACAGGGCTATAAGTTCTCAAAACCTGTGCCGATAGAAGACCTTGGTAAATTTTTCGTAAAGTATTCATGATTTATGTTTATTTTTGGATATATTTACTCTTGATTTGATATATTTTTTTGATAAAATGTATAAGACAAATCAAAAATGAGGTGACGACAATGCTGGTAGCCGGTGCAAGATGCGATCAATGCGGAAGACTTGATACGATGGAATATCGTGATAAAACACTTGTTGTAGTATTACTCAGAGAGAATGGCTGGACCTTTAAGGACGGCGAAAAGAAGGCAATATGTCCTTTATGTTCCATGAAGAACAGACAGCATTAATCAATTAATCAGTATAACGACAAAAGTCCGGGGCTTTTCGCTCCGGACTTTTGCCGTATTTGAATGAATTTAGGAAAAATTTTAGGAAATTTATAGATTATGACCATCAGTTCCATCTGCTTCTGGTCCAATATATAAAAAATGAAGAGGTCAACCACATTTTCCAGAGGCTGATGTATCTTATAAGACTTACCTCGCAGTCCGCCCTTGTGCTGTTGAAGGCCGTATTACCTGCACGCTTGACGAACATGCGAAGTATTATGAATATCTTAAGAACGGCAATGGCAACGATGCTTACAAAATACTCATCGACCATCTTATGATGCCGCTCAATGTTGTAAAAACTACAAAGTAGTATTTCCGGAATTATTTCCGTCAATATGCTTTAACACATCCTCAAGAGCACACTGTATTCTCTCTGTGTGATGCTCATGATGTCCGTATTCATCAAAGCTGCTGCACACATTCATAATATGTGACAGATACTCATGGACATAATGAGCCCTCACCGGTGCCTCTTCGAGGATGTTTCCATGTCTGCCGCCCTCATTTTCACCATTTATGAGCCTTACATAGGCGTTCCTATTGACAACCGGCGTGCTGCTTATGTATTCCGTAAAGCCGGGATACCAGAAGGAGCCGCACACTGAGAAAATATTTGCAAATGTATTATCCCTGAACAGGCTGTACACTGCTGCAAGCCCGCCAAGTGAATATCCGCCGTAGGCAAGCGTATCCATGTTAATATTGTATTCACCGGCTACCAACGGCACTATCTGCTGTGTGAGCCCGGCATGATACTCATCACATCTGCCTCTGAAGTCAGGTGCGCCCTTTCTTATTGCACTCTCAGGCCACGGTGTGTATTCATCCAGCCTGTTTTCCGACACAAGACCGATAAGTATGCAGCCCGGATACGTGAAGTCTTTAAGGCCGTTATTGCAGATTACATCTCCGTCATTGATAAATACTGCATTATAAATGTTTTTGTCCGAATAATTATCCGGCACCCGGATAATTACCTTTGTGCCGGATATATTTAACTCTCTCATATATTACTTTGCGCTTACGGCATCTGCAACTGTTGTCAGTGCATCAAATATTGCAGGTCCGTAATCCATGAATTCATCATAGCCTATAGTTACTATCTTTCTGTTCTTAATTGCAGGAACATCTGAAACTGCATCCGCTGCGAGAAGCTTGTTTACTGCATCTGCATCATTCTTGGCATTGCGGTCACTTGTAACGTAGATTATAAGCTCAGGATTCATTGTTACGAGAACTTCAAGTGAAAGCCCTGAAGTACCTGTTGCAGCATTCGTATAGCCAAGCTTGTTGAGAAGGCTTTCCTGAAGTGCTGACTTATATGCACCGAATGTATTGCCGTCAAATGCACACATTACAAGTGCATTCTTTCTGTCTGATGAGCTGCTGCCTGCCTTTGCGACTGCTGCATCATACTTCTTCTGAAGCTCATCCGCATATGCATTGGCCTTATCCTGCACATTGAATATTATTCCAAGATTCTTAACATCCTGAATTACGCTTGTAAGCTCAACATTACCTTTAGTTACGCTGGCTCCCTGTGCATATACGTTGATGCCGTTATTGTTCCAGTCTGTATACGCACCGAGTGATTTCTCAGAGAACATTGCTGCACGTCCTACTACTATATCCGGAGTTGCAGAAAGAATTACCTCCTTTGAAATGCTCTTCTTATCTCCAAGCTTGTTAATCTTTTCAACACTGTCCTTATATTTTGATGTTACCACATTGTCAGGATTCATCATTCCGACAATCTTATCTCCGAGACCAAGCTCTATAAGTGTCTCTGTCGCAGAGAGGTTATTGGTTACGATTCTCTCAGGTGCCTTGTCAAAGGTCTGTGTAATCTCCTTGCCCGATGCATCGTAGGTTGTAATTGTGACCGGATACTGTGTCACTGATGCCTGCTGTGAGACTCCCGCCTGACTGTTTTCCTGTGACTGTGCCTGTGTGCTGCCACATGCTGTGAGTGACGCAGCAAGCGTTGTTGTAAGTGCTGCTATAAGCACAACTGATGTAAATTTTTTCATTCCTTAGTTCTCCTTTTCCGTGGTTCTCCTTTTTATATATCAAAAACCTTATCATGCAGCCATGAATGGCTTTTTGACCTATTGCCACTGCAATATTGAAGATATACTGTATCAGGTATACTGTATCAGTATATGGTTATTTCCCTGATTGAGGACCTCGCAGTCCACATCATATATTTCTTTCATATTCTCTTTTGTGATTGCCTGCTCAGGCGTTCCCTGATGCCGTATCCTGCCATCCCTGACAAGATATATATAATCTGAGAATCTGCATGCAAGCTGGATATCATGAAGCACTGCGAGCACATTTATATTAAGCTCCTTAACGATTCTTAATATTTCAAGTTGATACTTTATATCAAGATGGTTGGTCGGTTCATCAAGCAAAAGAAGCGTTGGCTGCTGTGTTATCGCCCTTGCAAGCACCACTCTCTGCTTCTCACCTCCGGACAGTGACAGATATGACCTGTCCTTTTTGTCATACATACCAACCTTTCTGAGTGCATCATATGCTATCTCATAATCCTGCGCCTTCTCCTGCTCCATCATCTTAAGATGCGGCGTTCTTCCGAGCATCACCACATCAAGCACAGAACAGTCAAAGTTAAGATTGTTAAACTGTGCAACAACCGCCATCTGCTGTGCGCTCTGCCTTATGCTTATGTCCTTCTGCGGCCTGCCGTCAAGATATACGGTCCCCGTCTCCGGCTTTACAATCCTGTAAACGGTCTTGAGCAGCGTTGTCTTACCGCACCCGTTAGGTCCGAGAATCGTATGGAACTCATTATTGCTTACTCCCATTGTGATTCCTTTAAGTATTCTATTACCCGCTATGCTGTATTCAATATCCTCACATCTAAGTTCCATGTCTATTCCCTGCCATAATCTTTTTTTGTAACTATGTAAATGAAGAACGGCGCACCTACAAGTGCCGTGAATATCCCGATAGGCATCTCAGCATTTTTGACAAGTATTCTTGCAAGCACATCAGCCCATGTAAGGAATATTGCTCCCGTAAGTATCACAACTGGCATAAGTCTCTTGTGGTTGGTTCCTGCAAATGCCCTTGAAATATGCGGTATTATCAGTCCGACAAAACCGATTATCCCGCAGTTTGCAACAAGCACGCCTGTAACTACCGCGATAAGCGCCATGTATACTTTCCTGTAAAAGCTCAGGTTAATTCCCAGCGTCACCGCCGTCTCATCTCCAAGCATCATCGTGTTAAGCACACGGTATTGCGTGATAAAAAACAGTGTCACCGCAATTACAACCACCGCCGGCAGTCCTATATTCTTCCAGCCCGCATTGGCAAGCGAACCCATTGTCCAGAACTTTATTGTCATTATGCTGTCGGCATTGGCTCCGACAGATATGATGAAATTAGAAAATGCAGTAAACAGCGCATTCACAACCGTACCCGCAAGTATAAGCCTTGTTGTCGTCATGCTGCCGTGTCTTCCTGCTATTCCAAGCACCATAACCGTTGCAATTACGGCACCAATGAAGGCTCCTCCTGATACAATTGTTCCAAGCCCCATAACGATCAAGAGTGTTGCCCCGAAGGTTGCACCGGAAGAGACACCAAGTATATACGGCTCCGATATCGGATTATTAACCGTTGCCTGCATCACACATCCGCATATTGCAAGACCTGCTCCGCTTATTATTCCAAGAAGTACTCTGGGAAATCTCATATTCCAGACAATTGCTATCGTTGCTTTGCCTGCATCTGCATACAGTCCATGCTTTCCGGTAAGCCTGCCGATAATAATTCTGTATGTATCTCCAATGCTTATATTCACAGGTCCAAGCGAAACCGCTATCAGGATAGTTGCAACTAACCCAGCTATAAGAAAAAAAAGCATCGTACAGTAAAATGCTTCAGAGTTTGTAATTGCTTTAGTTTTTTTATTCACTTCATTCTCCCATTTTGCAATAAAGTTTGTCGTTAATTACTTTCATTAGTCTTATCTAACTGCATAAAATTAAAACACACTGTCATGAGTTTGTCAAGACAGGCATATTCACAAAACAAATAACTTTAATATGACACATTTTATTGTATAATTATTGCAAATACCATTACATTTTGGGATTTGAGAGGAATAAGGGGCTTTTATGCGTTTTGCAATTGTTGATGATATTCCTGCAATGCAGCAGGAACTTAAAGAGATTATATACGATTACTGCCGCAGCACTGATACCATTGCCGATATCTGCTGCTTTGACAGTGGCGAAGCTTTTATTGCTGCATTTGTTCCTTACAGCTATGATATAGTTTTTATGGATATATATATGAGCGGAATGAACGGTACGGATACTGCTTCCTTAATGAGACGCTCTGACAACCGTGTCATTCTGATCTTTCTTACATCAAGTCCTGACCATATGAAAGATGCATTCAATGTACATGCCTTCCACTACATTGAAAAGCCTATATCCAGAGAGCGTATGTATTGCTGTCTGGACGATGCGTTCAGGCTGATTCCGCATAATGAAGCATATATAAATTTTACGTCAGACAATGTAACTGTACGCCTTGATTACAAAGATATAATATTCATAAAGGCAGACCGTCATTATACGATTATATGTGACTGCTGCAATAATATTTATCAGCCATATATCTACTTTACCGCGCTTACAAAACCTCTTATGTCAGATGAACGTTTTTTGCAGTTAAGCCGCGGCATTCTCTGCAACATGGACTACATAACAGGTTTTTCAAAGGACTGCTGTAACCTCTCCAATAATACATTTCTTCCAATAACCATACGCAATGCCAAAAAGCTGGAGCAGGCGTGGCGCAATTATACATTTGACAAGCTTCACCGTCTTGTAGACAGATAGAATTCAAGCCGCTGCATTTCCGTTGCATTTCAACACCATATCATAACCGGAGGTTTACATGAATTACATATCATCATTATTTCAATTTGCAGTTTTAATACCGGCGGCAGTTTTATGCTACCTCCCCATGAAGCATCAGCTGCGCTTTCCGGCATGGAAGATTCTTATTTCATTAACAGTTATTATGTGTATACTTATTCCATCATGCGCTGCATTATTGCAACAGGCTCACAGTTTCTGCTCAGTGTTATCTGTCTGCTTATAGCAGGATGGTTTGTATACAAATACATAGGGCGTCTTATGGACATTATCTCCAATCCCATGACATGGGCTGCTATAATTCCCATTCCGGTTATATTCACGCTGATTAACATAGAAATACGTCCTCATTATTATGCAACTCTCTACACCAACAGAATATTTGAAATTTATATTTTCATACTGATTATTTTTCTGATACTACTGACTATATTCTATGCCAGTTTCTATGTTATTGCCATGGATATGTTCCGTAATTCCCAGGAGCGTGAACGCATGCGTCTTCTGGAGATGCAGCAGCTGCAATATCTCAAGCAGCAGAAATATATTAACGAAAGTTCGCGGATGCGCCATGATTTCCGGCAGTCAATTGCCGTAATCAGGAACCTTGTGCAGACAGCCAATTATGATGCACTCAGCGATTATATTAAAGACTATACAGATAATATTCCACACAACGATACTACGGCATACTGCAGCAATGTCGCTGACAGTCCACGCTACCACAACATGTCCGTCAGCATAATGCACGGAGATGAGCTATACATCGTATCAACCAACAATTTTGACGGCAATACTGAATTTTATGATGGAATATACCATTCAACAAAAGCGGATACATTGTCCTCTTCCGGCCAGTGCGGCATTGGTCTGGCGTCTATCATTGCTACTGCACAAAAATATGGCGGCACTGCAAGATTCCGCAATACCGCCAATGAATTTTTCATTGATATAATGTTCAAAATATGATTATTTATATGAGATATCTGTCTTCAAATTCTTTTATCTGCACAGGCTTTGAGAAGAAATATCCCTGGAACATATTGCAGCCCATATCCTTAAGCATATTGACCTGTGATTCCTTCTCAACGCCTTCTGTTATTACTTCCATTCCAAGCTTTCCCGCAAGGCTGACTATGCTCTCAAGGATATCCCTGCCTTTGAGCTCATTCTCCGAAACACGCAAAAATCCCATGTCAATCTTGAGAACATCCGCACTTATATCCTTAAGCATGTTAAGTGACGAATAACCGCTTCCAAAATCATCAATCTCAATCTTGAAGCCATAATTCTGGAGGCGCCTTATTATCTCCATATTCTTCTTAAAATCTGCCATAAGCGCCGTTTCTGTTATCTCCAGCTTAAGCTTGTCCGGATTAATATTATATTTGTCTACAAGCCCTGTAAATGTCTCATATACATCAATAAGATAAAAATCCTTGGTAGAGATATTAACTGATATGTGATACCGGTCATGGCCTTCTCTCTTCCACTCTCCAAGCTTCTCAGCTGCCTTCTCCCACATATATCTGTCGAGCTTATATATAAGTCCTGCTTTTTCAAGAACATCTATAAATACTGCCGGTGAAAGAAGACCTCTCTCAGGATGCTGCCATCTTACAAGTGCTTCAGCACCATATGCCATGCCCTTGCAGTCAACCTGAGGCTGAAGGAACATAACAAACTCATTATTGTCAATTGCCTTCTCAAACTCTCCGATTATGCGCCTTTCTTCTATAGAACGCTCAAGAAGCTCATTATTGTAATATGCAAAATACTTCTGATAGCTGTTCTTGATTGTCTCACTTGCAATATTAGCCTTATCGCACATAATGCTTACAGGCTCGTCTGTATCATCAATCTCATAAATTCCTGCGAATATATGCAGCCTGAATAAACTGCTTTTGAATTCTTCCTGCATAAGATTTATACATGATATTATATGCTCTTCTATCTTGTGATCAGACGGAACAAGCATTGCAAATCTGTCATTCTGCATCCTTGCGCACAAATCCCCGTTATGCTGATACTCCTTCATAAGCTCGCTCTGTCTTATAAGCACCCTGTTGCCTTTTTCAATTCCAAACAGCTCATTAATGAACTTAAAATCACGTATATTGCTGCATATAATGCTATACTTCCGATCCGGATTATTGCGCAGAATCTTCCGAGTCTCTTCGTAGAACTGTTCCCTGTTGAGCAGTCCCGTCAGACTGTCATGTGATGCTTTATACTTTTCTCTCTCAAGCTTTGCAATCACCTCAGATATATCATTCACGATAAAATAATCACATATGTGATTGTTCTTCTCATCGTTAATTCTCTTGTACTCTACCTCGTAGAACTTGGAGCCTGCCGCATTAGTAACCGGAATATCATACTTCATGTAATCCCTGCGTGTATCCCGGTGTTTTTCAAGCCACTCCCTGTATTCAGCTTCAAAATCTTCATGTGACTTGCTGCCATGTAATCCGTCCGATGTATACATCATATCCGCAACATCATTGCTGTATATACATCTGCCGCGGTTATCAAAGCACACAATTCCATCGTTCATATCTTTAATTATCAGCGAAAGCATATTCTCGATAACTTCATTAGGTACATACTTGAATGTAAGATAATATATAAGTATCGCCATAAAGCTAAATACCGGAGTTGACAAATCATATATTGAATTGTTCCCGATTGTCACTATATCAAGTGTAAATGATACCGCAAGAACCAGCAGTATCATCTCATACCTGAATCTGTAGAATCTTGATGATTTAATTATCATCGTAAGATACGCCAGCATTATTACAATAATGCCAATGTATATATATATAAAATGTGCCTTGTATACCAGGCTCGCCTGACTAATCACTACATTAACTGAATCCGCTGATATATTATCAATATAAAACACTTTATGTGTCCACGCATTGGAAATCATCATAACCGTATCAAATGCCGAATACAAATACATTAATATCTTGACAGAACGTACGCCCCTGAACAATCCTGTGTAATGCTGTGAATAATACATAAGTGCTATAATAATCCAGTCAAATATTGCATATGTAAGTCCCGCACATAATGTCTTTGCCATGTTGCCCGGCACAAATATATATGCCGCAAACACTATTCCACATATAAATGAACTCAGTTCATATGCAAATGTTGCCCTGGCAAGTATCCCTTTTCTTCTGAATGCCTGCACCGAACATATCCCCAGAAGAATAATCTCTGCCATGATCAATGTTCCATAAGCTATCTTCATATATATCTCCCAAGCCATAAATCTGTTACATATTACCTACAGGCTATGCTTTAATTATTACTTTTTACTTATTTATTTTAAATCCCTTATACTTATTTGTAAATATTAAGAATTTACAAATAATGCCACTTATAGTGGAATTTTTTGCAAATATTGCATATTTTTCTTTTCAGTGCTATTATTAGCCGATATGAATATGAACATAATAATATCAGGAGAGAGCATATGCGCAGAATGCGGCGCAGGAATGGAGACCGGCTATGAAAATATTTTTTTATGCACTAAGGAGCTACGATGAGCTTATTTTTGTGAAAAAATTCCACGAACAGTATTCTTTTGATTACGATTATACAGAAGAATATCCTTCGCTTGAGAATGCACATCTTGCAGACGGCTGCGAAGCAATATCAATAATAACCAACACAATGTACCCTGAACTTCTTGATGAATTCTACAGACACGGTGTCAGATACATCTCAACAAGAAGCATCGGCTATGAACATATGGATCTTGAATATATGCACAGGCTTGGTATGCGTGGCGCGCATGTAACTTACTCACCTAACAGCGTTGCCAATTATACGATAATGCTTATGCTTATGGCATGCCGCAATATACCATTTATAATGCGTCACGCAGAAGAACAGAATTTTACACTGAAAGGTAAGATGGGAAAAGAGTTATCCACATCTACAGTAGGCGTAATCGGAACAGGTAAGATCGGAGAAACCGTAATACGCCATCTTGCCGGATTTGGATGCAGGATTCTTGCTTATGACCCATATCCTAAGAAGTCTCTTGATGGTATTGCAGAATATGCTGATCTTGACAGAATATATGCTGAATCTGACATCATAACACTTCATGCCCCGGGTGCTGCCGAGAATCATCATATGCTTGATTCCTCAGCATTTGGCAAAATGAAAGACGGCGTTATCATCGTTAACGCCGCCCGTGGTTCACTTATTGATACTGCAGCACTTATAAGCGCCATAGAGAGCGGAAAAGTCGGTTTTGCCGCTCTTGATACATTTGAGAATGAGACAGGCCTTTATTATCTCGACCATGAATACGCCATAATGGATAACCATGACCGTGCAATCCTTAACTCATTCCCTAATGTAATACTTTCACCTCATATGGCATTCTATACAGAACAGGCTGTATCGGACATGGTCGGTAACTCAATCCTCGGACTTCTTGCATTTGAGAAGGAGGATGATAATCCTTTTGAGGTAACCCGCTGATACACTGCTCTATTATTCGTTTTTATTAACAATATAGGCTGCAACTGCATGATAGGCCGGGAATAATACGCCTGCTACCGGCCATATTATCCAGCTTCTGTCCCATCTGTTGGTTACAAAGCTTATACACAGATATATTGCTGTTGCAACAAGCCAGTATACAGTTGTGGATGTTGATGTCTTTCTGTCAATCCTTTTAGCACTTCTTGTATAATCACCTTCTTCAAGCAGCTGATTGACAGCAGACATCTGCATTCCGCCTTTTACGAAGAAAAATACACCGACTGCCACAATTACAAGAAGCATACAGACTGAGCATATTATCATAAAATCATCTTCCTCATTCACGGCAATCACCATAAACATCGGTATTACCGAGCATATACAAAGCACCGTTCCGACAACCATATCCCTTACATATCCATCGTGAATCTTGCTCTTATAATCTTTTACCATTCCGGTAACGCCATATTCGGTCTCAATCTCTTCACTTTTTATGAACTCATACTGTTCAAGTTTCATTCCGTTCATAATAAAGATTCCGACCGCAGACGCTACAAGCAAAATCAATACACACACTCCCACTCCGGCAGCCATATTTTCACTTATTCCGCCAATCTGCATATCATTTGCAGATGCAAGTATCATAAGAACAACAGGAGATATTATGCACATCATTACTCCAAGACCTATAGCGGGTGCGGTCTGCCTTGTAAGACTAAGGTAATTGTTGGCGTCCTCCATACTTACTTTACGCTTTACAGCCTCTCTGTTTTTCTCCGCCTCAGTACCTTCCGTCCTGTCTGTTGTTCCGGCTCCCTGCTCTTCTTTGCTTCCCGGGCTTCCGGCTGACGGGACTTTATCTCCCAGTATTACTTCATCAGCTTTGTACCCCGTATACTCCGAATACTGTTCTTCTTCGATATCATCCTTAATGAGATAGTCTGTTGTTACACCGAATATCTCACTAAGCTTTAATATCTTATCCAGATCAGGGACAGACTGTGCTCCCTCATATTTGGAAACAGACTGGCGGCTCACTCCGAGTCTCTCAGCCAGTTCTTCCTGCGACCACCCGTTTTTCTTGCGCAGGTTTATAATCTTATCTGCCAATATCATAATAATCCTCCATTACACAGGCACTATGTGCCGGGATATTTTTCAGTTAGTATGCATCTATCTGTTACAAATACAATATCATTTTTTCCGGTTACATGCCATATACCAGCACTTACAATTTGTCAACCGGTGGTTGCACATGCGTAAAAAGCGGCTGTTGCGCCCATAATTAACACCGGGCGAACAGCCGCTCATTACAATTCATATATCATTGTGTATTACTGCATATCTTATATTAATATGCCGGTTGCTTACATTTTGCTTCCCTTAGAACCACCGAAGCTTGCCTGATTAAGTATATTAGTATCAAATGTAAATGTAAGACTTTCCTCTGTACGTTCTCTCTTAAGAGCAAGCTGTATCATACGGTCAAGAAGCTGCTTGTATGGAACTCCCACAGGCTCCCACAGATAGAATGCAAGTGAACCCGGTATTGTATTAATCTCATTAAAATACAGCTTATCTGTATCAGCATCGATCATAAAGTCGATTCTTGATACACCATTGCAGCCGAGTGCCTTGAATGACCTAACCGCAAGCTCTCTTACCTCTTCTCTCTTTTCAGGTGTAAGCTCAGCAGGAATCCTGCGGGATACGCTTGCCATGCCCTTAGAACCGCTTCCCTTGGCATTGCTTACATATTTGTCCTCGTAGCTTAAGATATCCTTTGTGTGAAGAGGTTCCTCACACTCAGATGCAATTGCATCATTCTCATCACCGAGAACTGAACAGTTAATCTCTCTTAAGTTCGTAATTGCATGCTCAACGAGAACCTTTGTTGCATATCTGAACGCATCATCAACAGAATTGGCAAGTTCAACACGGCTCTTGGCTACACTGATACCTACACTTGAGCCGAGGTTGACCGGCTTGACTATTACAGGATAGCCGAATACATTTTCAATGTCATTCATCATGCTTTCCATATCAGCATAATCCGACAGTGTGTACAGGCGTGCATCGAGGACAGGTACATTGCTTTCCTTAAGAACAAGCTTTGTTATGTATTTGTCCATGCCGATTGCCGATGCAGTAACGTCACAGCCTACAAACGGAATTCCCATCGTCTTAAGATATCCCTGGAAGCCTCCGTCTTCAACATTTGTTCCGTGAACTACAGGGAATGCCACATCAATTCCAACTTCAACATTCTTACCAAGCTTCTTCACAGGATACTGCACAAGCTTTACCCTGCCGTCCTCATTGATCATTATGACACGCTGCGACTTCTTAAGAAGCTCATCAATATTCTTATATGACTCAATATCACCTATTGAATCACCGATATACATCTCGTTATTCTTAGTCATATAGACCGGTATAACATCATACTTGTCAGTATCCATGCTCATATATGCCTGAATTCCCGATATTACAGAGACCTCATGCTCAACGCTCTTGCCGCCAAACATCATTGCTACTCTTGTCTTCATTATTACATCCTCCATATATTAATAATTGTCAGGAAGGTCATTCTCAAGCAGGATGTACCTGTGTCCCTGGCCTTTGATTGCATATGCATATGACAGTGCTTCTTCAAGCTTGTCGAATGACTGGCACTTCTGCGGTGTGAAGCCTTTGCTTAATACGCCTTCTTTGATTGGCTCTGTATGCTTTTTGCCGACCAGAAGTATATAATCACAACAGTCTGCCGCATAAGTACCGAATTTGTAATTGTACTCTTTTTCCTTATCACCAAGCTCTACCATCCCCGGTGTTATAAGAATTCTTATTCCGTCAAACATTGCAAGTGTCTCTACCGCTGCCTTGGAACCAACCGGGTTAGAGTTATATGCATCATCTATTATCGTTACCTGTCCGTGCTCTCTCATCTGCATTCTGTGAGGTACCGGCTGGATTCTTCTGACAGGAATCTTAAGATCTGACAGCGGTATTCCGAGTGTGTTGGCAGCTGCAATCGCACCGGCAACATTAATCACGTTATGCGCACCGATAAGACGCATCTGGAAGTTCTCTGTTGTTCCGTCCGGAGCTGTCATTGTAAATTCCGTTCCAAGCTGTGAAACTGCTATATCACTTGCACAGTATCCGTTGCCGCTTCCCTGTGCAAAATAGAATACCTTGTTCTTATAATCCTTTGCCTTATCCTGAATATATTCGTTATCCCCGTTAAGGAACAGGATTCCGTCATCAGGAAGTGCATCCGCAAGCTCAAACTTTGTATTCTTGATATTCTCCATATTGAAAAATGTCTCAAGATGCTGCGGCCCTATTGAAGTAATAATGCCATAATCAGGATGTACAATATCACAGATCTCTTTGATATCCCCTACATGCCTTGCACCCATCTCACATATGAATATCTCATGTGTTGATCTGAGCGAACCTCTTATTGTTCTCACAACTCCCATAGGAGTGTTGAAGCTCTCAGGTGTAACAAGCACATTGTACTTCTCCTGCAGAAGTGTCTGGAGATAGAACTTAACACTCGTCTTGCCGTAGCTTCCCGTAACTCCGATAACCTTAATGCCTTCAACCGCTTCAAGCTTTCTCTTGGCATCGTTAATATAATATCTGTTAATCGCAGCTTCTACCGGATGATTGATTATATTACATACTATGTTCATAAAGAACTGCACTGACACAAGCACCATCAGTACTCCACCAAGTGGTCTTATCCTGTCTGTAAAGCTTCCGCCTCCCAATACCACAGTAAGTATTATTATTATAAATGTCACAAGCACATTGGTTGTAATCATGCGCTTAACTCTTGGCGTATATACAAGCTTCTTCTTAGTTGTCATGCGCTTCATTGCCCTGTATACAACTATTATTAGAAGAAGTGACAGATACATAATCACATCAACTGCCGTATACGGAAGCACAAGCCTTACTATTCCGAGTATTATTCCATATATCAGCACCCACTGCATCCTTATGTTCTTCTTAAGCCAGTTGACATGCTCACCATTCTTATATCCGTTAAGCTGGAACATATGCATATTGTAGCGCAGCGTAAGACAGAATGCCGGAATTGCAAGCAGTATCGTTATAATAGTTCTGATTATCATTATCTACTCCATTCTACACAATCTGAAAGTAATTCTTCATTACATTTCTGAATACCGCCGGTTTCTCAAGGAATGAAAAATGTCCTGTTCCTTCAAGAACAACAAGTCCTGCGTGCGGAATCTTTTCTTCCATTATCTTAGCATCGCCAATCGGTGTTGCCGTATCCCTGTCTCCCCATATAAGCAGAGTCTCCTGCTTAATCTTCGGCATAAGCTCTCTTAGATCTTCATTAACTGCCATAACAAGGCACTTACGCATAACCGGTGTTGCATTGCGGTAATCGGCAGAGCCCTGCCTTGAATTCCAGTCATCTATTATCTCCGGAAACAGCGCATGTATAAACTTATAATTAAGGAACTTCTTAAGGAACTTATATCTCTTTATCTTAAGCTTCTGGATTGCTGTCTTCTCAGGTACAATTCCCGCACTGTCTATCAGTACGATTCTGTCTATCTCAAATGGTATGCTGTCTCTTGAAGCCAGCTTTATTATGACTCTTCCGCCATATGAATGACCTATAAGCGTTGCTTTTGCTATACCAAGCTTCTGCATAAGCTTGCAGAAGAAATCCGCATATGCATCTACATTCCAGCCCTCCTTCGGCTCATCACTTCCGCCAAAGCCCGGGAAATCAAACTGTACGAACCTGTATCTGGTATCTCCCGCAAATATTGCTGCAACCGAATCATACACCGCAAGCTCTGTCCCCCAGCCCTGCAGCATAACAACTGTTTCCGGACCATCTCCGGTAATTCTGTAGCAGATATTATATCCATCTATTGAAATGTTCATCTCTGTCTCCACATTCTGAATCTTAACCTTACATATAATTAATATGTAAAAATATTATGTAAAAAGCCACTCGTAATATAAAATTATAAGCGGCATTATTGATGATGTCAACCGCAAGAAAGCCTAATATTTAACACCTAATATTTAACATATGCCATATGTATATCCTATGCACAATAAAGCCGGAGATTAACTGTAATTACTTTGCAGCTATAAATAATTAATAAATTTTTTAAGCCGGAACGATTCATTGTCAATGAATGTGGTATTATATGAATAATAATAATTTCAGGAGGATTATTTGTGACATGCAGACAGCGTCAACCAGCTATCTGCACGCATTTCTTGATATTGGCGAAGCACTTCTTTGCAGTGGTGCTGAGATTTTCCGTGTTGAAGATACTATCAACCGGATGGGACATGCGTGTGGTGCAGCACAGATGAACGTATTTGTAATAACATCCAGTATTGTCATAACCATGGAGCTTCCGGACGGCAATGCAAGGACACAGACAAGACGGATCCGCTCTGCAGGCGGTAATGATTTTGCAAAGCTTGAAAAGCTCAATGACCTCAGCCGCCGATTCTGTGCGAATCCTATGACGGTGGATGAATTACGGAACGAAATAGATATTATAAACAGAAAAAATCCATCTGTTATCGGCCAGCTTGCCGGAAGTATACTTGCGGCATTCAGCTTTGCAATATTCTACGGAGGCAATATCACCGACGGAATCGTTGCCGCCATAGCCGCAGTCATAATCTGGGCCGCGCAGATATGGCTGCGTCCTGTCTGCATGAATGGTGTGACTTTCCAGTTCGTTGTCTCATTTATTACCGGATGCTTCATTTGTGCAATGAAACTGCTATTTCCGTCATTGCATATGGATAAGATTATGATAGGCGACATAATGCTCCTTATTCCGGGACTTATGTCTACACATGCCATACGTGATATTCTGATTGGCGACACTATATCAGGCGTCATGCGCTTCATAGAAGCCATGCTTCTCGCCGCAGTTCTGGCACTTGGCTTCATCGGGGCGATATGCCTGTTCAGATATATATAGCAAACGGAGATTAATTTTATGATTAAAACACAGCTTTTTATTCAGCTTATAATGGCCGCTGCCGGTTCTATAGGATTTGGCCTGCTTTTTCATATAAGGAAGAGATACCTTGGACTTGTTGGCATTGGCGGAATGATTGGATGGCTTGCATACGTGTTCTTTGCAGGCATATGGGAAGGAGTTTTTCTTCCTTCACTTGCTGCCGGCTTTATCGTTGATATATACGCTGAGATTCTTGCAAGAGTCTGTAAGGAGACATCAACATCATTTTTTGTAACTTCAATAATTCCTCTTGTTCCGGGAAGTACTCTGTTCTATTGCATGAGCAGCATTGTTGAAGGCAACAGTCAGATGGCGCTCATGTATGGACGCGATACATTTTATTTTGCGCTCGGCATCGCTGTCGGTATGAGTGCAGCATGGTCAATATGCTATTTCGGACGTACAGTCAGAAAAAAACAGGATGCCGGCTGACATCCTGCTATATATTGTTTTTTAGCATATCTTCTGCCTGTGGGCTTTTTGCAAGCATACCATAACTGTTGGAATATATCATGCACTCAATATGCAGCCTGTCTCCGGCACGTCTTGTCAGATTCTGCATGACCTTATCGAGAACACATGCCATTGTTGCTTCAAGAAGACTATTATGTCCGTCTGAAGCATTGGAAATTATATCAAGTGCATCCTCTGTTGTAACCGCATCAAGTATACGCAATGCCGTATTACTGTCAGCCCCTGCCCTTATTGCGGCTGCCGCAAGAAGTTCCATTCTGCAGTCACCTTCTTTGGAGTGGGTATTCATAATTCCGCCTGCCACCTTAATAAGCTTGCCAATGTGACCGGTAAGAATCATCGAATCAAATCCAAGCTCTGCTGCCATATCTATCGTGTCTCCGATGTAATTACTGCATTTTACGCTTCTGTCAATATCATATCCATATGTATTCTTAAGGAAATCCTTTCCGTAATTGCCGGGTGTTACCGCAGCCGAAGTAAATCCAAGTGCACGTTTCTGCCTGAGTTCGACACGGATTGTATCAAGCAGCGCTTTTGTACTCATCGGTTCCACAATGCCACTGGTTCCGAGAATTGATATTCCGCCCTCAATCCCAAATCTCGGATTAAATGTCTTTGCCGCAGCCTCGCGTCCCTCAGGTACGGAAATCTCAACTCTGATAACACCTTTGTAATCGCATATATCCATAACCTCGGCAACCTCGTCTGCAATCATCTGTCTCGGGACATGGTTGATTGCAGCATTCCCAACCGGCTGGTCAAGTCCCGGTCTTGTCACACGTCCCACACCGGTTCCGCCGTCAATTATTACTCTGGCATTGTCATTACTGCTATCATCACTCTGCTTTGCATAAGCTTCTGCCGTCACAGAGGCACAGACATGCACGCCCGTTGTAATATCAGGGTCATCACCGCCGTCTTTTATCACTGCACAGCTTGCTGAATTCTCGTTCATCACTATATCTTCTATCTGTGCGTTGAATACTATTCCACTGGGTGTCTGTATGCTTATTGTATCTTTCCTTCTTCCTGTCAGCAGCATATAACATGCAGCCTTTGCCGCTGCTGCCGCACAGCTTCCGGTTGTAAATCCGTATCTCATACCGTTACTATTCCTGACCATATATTTATTGAAGCCATTTAATGATTTCCCGCTCTGTCTGCTCAAAGATTTTCTTTATTGACTTGAGATAATCCAACGCCGGGATAAACATTTCCAAGGGAATCTCATTTATACCTGATGGCAGCTTTTTCACTTCCCTCATCGGGTTCTGCAAGACGTCCGGCACCCTTCTTCTTATATCCGCAGTCACAATACGGACCACCTGACGCCAGCGTGTATTCCCTGACAAAATCAGTAACACCGCCCGCCTCGCTCATTGTGTAATCAAGGCGGCACATTGCAGGTATCAGCCCTTCAAGTCCCAGCTCCTTCATAAGCGTACATATTCCACACATTGTAAATCTTGCCTCATATCCGCTTCCGTCCTCGTACTCATAAAATTCCATGTTCCATGAATATGGGTTTCTGTCGCCTGCCTTGAGCTTAGCTGTGTCTTTCATTGACTTTATATCCGATTCTGAGTATTTTTTCTTTCCGCTCATACGGCAGAACCACTGCATCATCCCCGTCATCATAGACTTCTTATAATACTCTGTAGCAGAATCAACATCAGGAAGCTTGGGCATGTTCAGGAAAAATGCAGACAGCATTGCACAATTTACTATATTCATCTTGAATCTGTCCGCTTTTTCAAACTCCGGCAGCTTCTCTATGACTGCTCTGTACTTTTTCTTTGCCTCAGCCGTTATCCTTCTGCTTTCCTGCTCATCATACTTCAGAACATCCGTAAGATTTCTTTTAAAGGATTTGCTGAATATAATCCACATTGCCATTGGCATACCTGCGTACTTCATATAATACCTCCTGATAAATTTCTAATGAATTATTCCTCAAATACCGGATATTTCTTCTTATCAGCCTCCGTTATTTTACGGATTACCTTACATGGGTTGCCGGCTGCAATCACACCATCCGGGATATCTTTATTCACAACACTTCCCGCACCTATAATCGTATTGCTTCCTATAGTCACGCCCGGCAATACGGATACATTGGTTCCAATCCAGACATTGTCTCCTACCGTAATAGGCAGGGCGATTTCCAAGCCGCGGTTTCTCTGCTCACTGTCTATCGCATGCCCCGCTGTAGAAAACACACAATTAGGAGCAATAAATACATTGTCTCCGAAAGTTACCTTTGTGCAGTCAAGTATGGTAACATTATGATTTGTATAAAAGTTTTCGCCTATCGAAACATTAACTCCGTAATCACAATAGAACGGTGCCGTAATAACAGGAGTTCCTTTTATGTTTCCTATAATCTGTTGCAGCAGTTCCTGCTGCTTTGCGATATCTGACGGTCTGCAGTTATTAAATTCATAACACAGATCGGCACATCTCGTTCTTGCCTCTATAATTTCCTTATCATAATTGGCATCATACAGATATCCGTTCTGAGCCTTCTCCCATTCAGTCATTATTGTACTTCCTCAAGCAGCCTGTCTATCTCCTGCCAGCCACTGCATCTTACAAACCTGTCATCAGGCAGCTCTGCCTGCCTGTTCCACGGCCGGTCAAAAACCGCTACCTTACATTTGTCAAAGTGCATAACATGTTCAAAGGCAGCAGGTGAATCCTCCACCGCAAAATCAAATGTCATGCTGTAAAGCTGTTCCAGTGTCATATTGTATGTATAATCCTGTTTGAACATTTCACGTCCGTATTTGTCCACGCAATAAAGCGGAATACGCTCAAGATTGTGCTCATCAAGCCACTGCCTTGACGGTTTGTATGCATCGAAAGGTCTTCCCGTAATCACAAAGACCTCATGCCCTTCATCCACCCACTTATTAATTGTCTCTGACGCTCCCGTGGTCTCCTCATAACTTAGCAGATTGTCAGGAATATGCCCTGCCTTCATCAATTCATCATACTGCCTGTCACTTAAGTTAAATGATTTCTGAAGATTAAAAAACTGAACCTGCCGGTAAGGTACATCAATTCCGAACATTTCCCCGGCAATCTTCGTGAAATAAAGAGCTGTCTCACATATTACATCATCAAAATCTATATATATCTTCATTGTGCCTCCTATATATACTGAATAGTTAAACAGCAAAAGGAATGGCCGAGTAAAAATATTCACCAACCATTCCTTTATCTACACTTTGTCTTTACAAATGCAATTATATCATCATTTTTATTCATTATATTACTATCTGCTTCCAATTCTTCAATAAGTTTCCATGAATATTTTTTATTCTGTAATTCAAAAACATCCCCTTGCATATATTCAGGAACACTTTTAAGCAATAATCTATATAAAGTGTGTTTATATTGCTTATACTTTTTATCACTTTCAGAATATTTGCAATGCTGTGCTGATGCTGCGTATGATGTCTCGACATTCATTTTAAGCAGCTCACTTGCATGTCTGTCTATACTTTCTTTATTATTCTGATTTTCAGTTTTATAATGCGGAAACAGCCAGCACTTCCATCTTTCATCATAAACCTGCAAATATCTTCCTTCCGGATTAATCACCGCTAATAAAGAAAACTCATGATATGTACCTGATATATGTTCTGCAACCAATTGTGTTATTTTTAATAAATCAGGCTCAGATAAATTACCAATCTTTTCTTCCATTCGCCACTCATCCATCTTAACAATCCGGTCTATTCTTGCCCAGGATTCCTTCTTTAATCCGGCTTTTTGCCAGTCATCAATTTTAATACTATATGGATTACTTTTCTCTTTACTTGTAACCATCAACGCAAGAACCGCGATTGTACTATCATCAATAACAATAGCCGGCCTGTGCTTTGATTGGTCTATATCTTCAAATGGAAACTGTGTCCACCACACTTCACCTATATTATACTTTTCCATCTTTTTTCTCCCCCTGCTTATAGATCTCATCCCATTGATTTTCCTGCATCCATTCGTCATTCAAGGATATATCGTCTGCATTCTCTGCAATGGCATATAATTTATCTCTGTTGGTTTCTAAAAAATGTTTAAAATCCTTTATATCCTTTATCGGCTCCATGAATGCTCCCTTCCCAGCAATGTGGCAAACTATAAATTCACTATTGTTTGTTTATTAAAAACAAGGCAGTTAATAATATTGTATCATACAAAACAATCTGCAACAATGGCTTTCTATTTTTCCATACCATACACCAATGCATTACATATCGCCGCCGCAACATTGCTTCCGCCCTTACGCCCCCGGTTCACGATATGCGGGACATCACTCTGTATGATAAGCTCCTTGGCTGCCTCCACATTAACAAAGCCTACAGGAACGCCGATTATGAAAGCAGGCGTGAATACTCCCTCCTGCATCATCTCATGAAGACTTATGAGCGCCGTAGGTGCGTTGCCGATTGCAAATATCACCGGTCTGTGAAGGGCTGCTGCCCGCTCCATGCTTACCGTTGCTCTGGTACCCCCGCGGCTTTTTGCCTCCGCCGCCACATCTTCATCCGCCATAAAGCAATGTACCTCTCCTCCATATCCGGCAAGGCGTTTCTTGTTAATTCCCGCCTTTGCCATGTTGGTATCAGTAACTATGTGTGCGCCGTTCTTTATGAGATTTCTTGCCTTTTCGACTGCATTTTCCGAATATACAAGAGTATCCGCATAATCAAAATCGGCTGTCGTGTGAATAACCCTTTTCGTCACCGGCTCCTGCACCGCATCGAGGACTATTCCACGCTGCTCAAGCTCTCTGCCTATAATCTCAAAGCTGCGCTTTTCTATCTCATCCGGTCTGACATATTCTATCTGTGTATTCATGTAAAGCTCCTTAAAATGTTATTAATTGAGATACTTTATATTCTCCCCTGTCACAAGCGGATACTTCACTATATCTGTGCCATCAAGATTCTCTTTATGCATATCGACTGCCGTTATCTGATGATTCTCATATGTTGTGTAGTAATATATGCCCTTGTCCGCATTACAGCATGATGTGTAGAGCGTTATCTCGTACTTGCCGTCTGCCACTTCACAACAGCCTCTCTGCTGGTCTACGCTGTTAAGGATATGGAAGAACTGGCTTACGCTCTCATTCTCGGATGTTCCTGACTTAGAGTTCATCTTTACAAATGCCACTCTTGCAAATCGTGATTCTGACGAAAGGTCTCCCGGAAGTCCGATAGCGCCCATACCACGGCTGTATGTGCAGAGTGAAAGTCTGTCCGAAAAATTACATTCCGGCTGCTTTGGAGAAAGCTTCATATAGTTATTGAGCTGGAACATCTGCAATGGAAACGGTGGATTGTTGGTAAGCACTCCGACAGGATTATCGTACACATGAAGTCCGTCTGCCATCGACTCAACAGTTACAGCCTCATTCTTATCTGCAATTATCCAGTGAAGCTGCGCCGAAGGAAGCTGTTCGCTGAACGGTGTACCTACAAGATTCAGTCCTGCAAGCTTCTGCCTTGCCTCACTTACACTGGCACACTGTGCAAGTATCCATGGGATGAATTCATACTGTGCAACATTCCAAACGCCATCCTTTACATCCGCATACACCGCGTTGCCTACAAAGTTAAGTCCTGCCATTCCAAGACCCTTTTCATTAATTGCATCATAATAAAGCGGATACGTCCCGGCTACATGAGCCATTCCGATTATCGCATAATGATTGTCGAGTTCTCCCATATGTCTGAATGTGAATTTGTAATTACGAGGTGTTATTGTTACATCATCCCCATATGAAAATTCATAATCAAGCGTTCTTCCAAAATAAAAATCTTCTGTCTTATACGTTGCTGCTGTACACATATCTGCCTCCCATTAATATGACTTAACACTCTTAAAATACTGAATCAGTATGTCTTTTATATAATTATATCGTCTGGCATAGGAATTTTCCACTCTTATAAGTTCAAAACCATGCCTGCGGCATATCTCGTTTTTCCTGGCATCTCTCTGCATGACGATATCATTTTCCTGATGTTCTTTGCCGTCCAGCTCTATTGCAAGAATAGGAATATCCGTACCCTTATATTCCTGCTCATATACAACAAAGTCAAATCTTCCGCTGTAAAACAGGTCACTATACTCAGTATTACCATCAAATACATGTGCAATACCTACTTCATGCTGCACAATGCATCTGTGGTTGGTATTAAGGACGTTATCCAGCGCATGATTAAGCGTAGTGAGAAATGCCGCCTCCGTCTGCGTGCTGTACGGCTTGATGCCGAGTGCCCTTGACGAATTCTCTCTTGCCGTAACATGCGACTCTCCGTTACTCTTTACATAACTGACAAGCTCGTATATATCATCCTGACCTTCGCTGTGAAGCCTCTCAAGCTCACTCGAGATGGTCAATCAGTGTGTAGTCAGTCTTATAAGGCGTTGAATCAAGCCTGTTACAGTCTGCCAGATAATTAAGTATCTTAAGATTGGCTGCGTTATCAAATATACTCTTATACTTAACCGGACTAATGCGGATATCCTCTATGAGCTTTTCGTTTATATCAAAATAAGAGCCATCAAGCACTGATGATGACAATATTGAGTCTATATAAATCTTAAGTTCTAATGTTGTCAGCCTTGCGAGGTGCAGTCCCTGAACCTTCATCGACCTGTCTCTTGTGTCAACGCTCTTAATCCCTATCCAGTACTTTGTCACCTCATCCTGACCATTCCGGTATTCAATACTGAGCCACTTGCCCTCATGAATTGCACGGAATATATCGCGGCATACTGTATTCATGGCTGTCTCTCCTGATGTAATGGTGTCAGATAAATGCAATCATATATAGTGGCAGTGTGATTATTCCATCTTCGCTCACTCCTGTGTTGCCGTCAACAAACTTATACCCATAAGGGATATCTTTATTATTCTTTAAAAGCGCTTTTAGTGAATTAGCCCGCGTATTCCCGCTCTTTACCTCAATCGGTATAACTTTTCCGTCTTGTTGGATAATAACATCTATTTCTCTTTTAGTTGTCTCATTTTTATAAAAATATAACCGGTACCCTTTCTTAAAAAGAGCATCTGCTACTGCACATTCAAATATTCCGCCCTTTGTGCTGCCTGCCAAAGTATTTTCAACAATATGCTGTTTTAATGAAAGGTCCTTCATTGCCATAAGCAGTGATAGATCTGTTGTGTATGCCCTGAAAAAATCATCTCTGGAATAATCATCCAGATCAAATCTTACATCTGTCACAAGTCTGGATAAATGTACCATATCTGCACGAAGCAGCCACTCAATACTTGAATAATATTTTTGTGCTCTTCCGCCATGCTCGACTTCTTTATATTGAAATTTATGATTCTCTTTATCAAGCAACTGCTTTGCAACCGAAAGGTAACATTTTTCAGCTTTCACCTTCTCTTCGGCAGTTGCATAGTGTGCTATGTCATACTGATATCCCTGTAACAGACTACGCTGCAGCCTGTCAACTTCCCTGAAATCCCTTGTATCTATATACTTCTGCACCACCTCCGGCATGCCGCCTGTTGCAATATACTGCCTGTAATAATTCATCATACTTGAATTAATTGCTTGCGGTATGACCGTCTTTGAAGCCATATATCTGCGCAGATTATCTATCATATCTTCTGCAATTCCCATCCCCCAAAGGAACTCTTCAAAATCCAAGCCATACATTCTCATATAATCAACATACCCAACAGGATAAGAAGATGCACGTTTATAATCAATTCCAAGAAGTGAACCTGATGCAATAACGTCAAACCTGTTGTCTATTGCCCAGAATTTAAGTGATGTTATTGCTTCCTGACACTCCTGTATCTCATCTAAAAAAATTAAAGTTTTCCCCGGTATTATTTTCTTTTCAGGAAAACGGAAACGCATAGCCATAACCATGTTTTCTACAGTGAGATCACCGGCAAAAATATCCACCGCTGAAATCATCTGCTTAAAATTTATTTCAACCAGTTCCTCATAATTTTCTTCTGCAAACCGCTCAATTATATATGTTTTCCCTGTTTGTCTCGCTCCCTGGACAACAAGGCATTTCTTCTCCTTGGTGTCAGCCCAACTTTTTATAAATGCTGTTGCTTTTCTTTTTAACATAAAACACGTCACCTCATATCAACAAATAAAATGCAGCAAACGTAATATATCGACATTTTGGAATGTTAAAATGTATTCTAAATCAACATTTTGGAATGTTAAAACATTTACTATGTCAACATTTTAGAAAATTATATCACCGATTAAAATGCATTTAAAGTAGTCACTGCTCCCGGATGCTCATTTACAAATGCTTCTATCGCATCCATAAATCTCTGTCCGTACCGTTCATACTTGCCTGCTCCGACACCCGATACATCAAGCATTGCGTCCCTGTCCTTAGGAAGCCGGATGCACATGTCGGCAAGCGTCTTGTCGCTGAATACAATATACGGAGGGACTGACTCTTCCCTCGCAATCTCAAGTCTTAGCTGTCTCAGCTTTTCAAACAGCTCATAGCCTGCTGCCGTAAGTGAATCCTTGCTGCCACGCGCCTTACTGCCGGAAGACTTTGCTGCTTCGCGTCTTCCTGTTCTGCCTCTGCGTTCGCCCCTTGTGTCATAATAAAGCTGCTCAGGAGTCTTCTCATGCTTTCTTATGACCACTCTTGCAGCTTCGCTGCGAAGAGACTCTATATTTCCAATTCTCAGGACACTGTACTGCTCCTGTGTCTGATAAATGTATCCCAGCTGTATCATCCGGCTTATGAGCAGCCTAATATCGGCCTCACTCATATCCTTAAGTGCGCCATATGACCTGTACCCGGTTGTTCCAAGCTCTCTGAGTCTTGCACGGTCAGCCCCCATAAGTGTTCCGATAACTATTGTAAGTCCGTACCGTCCATGCGTCTCGGCAATACAGTTGATAACCCATCTTGCTTCATCCGTCATATCATACTCTGTGTAAGCCTGATTGCAGTTTCCGCAATTATTGCACGGTTCACCAGTATTTTCCCCAAAATACCGCAATATATAATTGCGCAGGCATTCCGTTGTCCGGCAGTAATTCTCCATAATACGCAGCCTGTACATATCACGCTGCTTTATCAGTTCAATGTCTTCAATATCCGTATCGCTGAAATCCTTACTATCAAGAAGCATCCTGTTTATTACGACATCCTGCGGTGAAAAAAGAAGAATACACTCCGCAGGCTCTCCGTCCCTTCCCGCTCTTCCGGCTTCCTGATAGTAGTTTTCCATACTCTGCGGCATATTATAGTGGATTACAAACCGCACATCAGGTTTGTCTATACCCATTCCGAATGCGTTGGTCGCAACAATTACATCAACCCTGTCATATATAAAATCATCCTGATTATTCTTTCTTTGCTCCGTGCCAAGCCCGGCATGATATTCCGAAGCCCGTATTCCTTCACTCTTCAGAAGCTCACATACTGCATCCGTGTTCTTCCTTGTAGCACAGTATATTATTCCGCTCTGGTCCGGATGTTCCTTTATATAATCAACGATAAATGCATCCTTTTTCCTTACCTGTTCAACTCTGTAATAAAGATTCTGCCTGTCAAAGCCTGTTATGACAACTTTTGGAGCATTAAGATTAAGTATGCACAGAATGTCATCCTTTACTTCCTTTGTCGCCGTTGCTGTAAATGCGCTGACAACAGGACGCTTCGGCAATCCATTTACAAAATCAAGTATCTTAAGATATGCCGGCCTGAAATCCTGTCCCCACTGTGATATACAGTGTGCCTCATCAATCGTCACCATTGATATATGAGCACTCCTTGCAAATGCATTGAACTCATATCCGCCAAGCCTCTCCGGCGCAACATATATTATCTTATATGTTCCCTGGGAAGCGAGAAAAAGCGCTTTGGATATCTGGCTCTCCGTAAGTGAAGAGTTAATATATGCCGCATGAACTCCCGCCTTATTCAGTGCCTTAACCTGATCCTGCATAAGCGATATCAGTGGTGACACAACAATGGTTATTCCATCAAGTATCAGCGCAGGAATCTGATAGCAAATGGACTTGCCTGCTCCTGTCGGCATTATTGCGATCACATCACGGCCTTCAAAAATTGCATTCACCACTTCCTCCTGTCCGCCTCTGAAGGAATCATATCCAAAATAATGTTTCAGGGTTGATTTTGCGTCCATTGATAACATAGTTATAACTGTAACCTTTCTTTATATAATTTCTTAAAAATTTTTCTCCTGACGCATCTTTTCGGCATCCCTGATTGACTGCTTTGCTTTAAGTTAAACATTAAAGATTACCATTTATGCACCTGATATTTTACTGATTTCTCACATACTTTGTGTTATATCCATGGTTCTCTGCAGGACGCAGGTCATTCGGATACATCGTGTCTGAATAGATATTCTCCTGAAGTTCACGGACAAGCTGGAATACTTTTTCATATTCTTCTATGTTGGCTATATTCATGCCCGCATGTCCATGGCACTCACTTACGACATCCCCTGTATGGCATATTCTGTCAAACACGCCAAGATTGAGTGAAACATGTGACAAATCCGTAAATGGCTTCATCTCAACTCTCTTTGATATTATGCCGGTCTGTATGTATATTCCCTTATCAGTAATCAGATATTCCGTATTCTTAGCTTTCATTGCAGAAGTTATCACTCCTCCAAGATAAAGCCATACAGGCATGAGATGCAGAAGGAAAAACGGCACCAGTATAAATGCCATTGAGTCACCGAATCCTCCGCCAAAAGCTGACAATCCTATAAATCCTGCATCAAATGCAAGCCAGATTAATGCAAAAGGAAGCATTGGATTAAATATTGCCTCCAGCACCGACACTTTCACTGACTTCTTGCCATTCCACAACACCGCCTCGCCGCGGCTTATCTGATCCCTTAAATTCATTTCTTCTCTCCTATTCTTATTCTGCCGGTGTACAAAATGGTATACATCGGTCCGATTAATATTATACAAATTACATTATACACCAAAAGAATTTATTTTTGTATATTAATCCACAATCTGAGTCTTAATCTGCGCCTTAATTTATCACTTTTTACCACGCACACGTGTTGAAACCACTGATGTAAGCGGAACCATATTTATATCAACCGTTCCATCACACTTCAAAGTAATCAGCGTTCCTCCTCTCTGTACATGCTGCCTGTCTATACCTCTATATCCCAGACAGTCAATCGACATGCCGTACGTAAGCTGTATCCCCTTATATATCAGTGACAGCGTATTAAGATGGTCATGGCCGCAGAACATCCATTTTATCACGCCATTCTTTACCGCCTCTTCAAAAAAATGTCCTTCTCTGTTGGATATTCCAAAATACCCGTCCTTTTCTCCGATGCTCCCATGGCAGTATATAACACTCCTGTCCCCAAGCTTCATCTTCTCGTAAGCTTCCTTGAATTCGCGTGGAGGCATATGAAAAAAAGCCATGGCTCTTATATTCTTATTAACTGCCTTGAATTCATCCAGTCTGTCCATACACCACTTTGTCTGGTCATCATGTATGCAGTCAAAGCCACTGAAGAACCATCCGTCACCATACATGTTGGAATCAAGCATAACAAGCGGCATGCGGGCATTTCCGAAGTCATCTGTAAGATTAATGATGAAGTTGCCAGTTCCTGATATGTCCGCAATTCCTTTGGAGAAAATGCAGTATCTGCCCTTCATAAATATATCAGCAAGCTCATCCTTGCCGCACACCGCCCCCATCTCACAGTCATGATTGCCGAATACCATAGTATACGGGACTTCAAATCCGTCCATGAACTTAATGAAACGCTCTGCCTCACGGCGGTTGTTCATTGTTCCGCTTTTTGGGAAAAACGGAAATATGGAATCCCCCGTAAGCACAATCAGATCAGGGCGTGATCTTTTAATTATAGTACGCACAGCATCCTGTGCCATTCGGTCTTTTCTGCCCGAGAATATTCCATATCCCAGATGCAGGTCTGTAAGCTGCAGTATCCGGTAATCCCTGTCAGCAGGAATCTCAAGGCTGAACGTATCTTCATTATCCTGTCTGAATTGTTCAGATGAAAACATACTAATCCTCCATTCTACAGGCACAAAACATTAATTCCCAGCTGACCTAGCTGAGCGGAATCAAGGCTCCGACTGCTGATATTATTGTTGATATTACCATAAGTATCTGAAACGGCTTTGTTCCTATCACACCGCATATAGGACTGCTTCCTGCCCTTCTGCGTGATTTGCCGTATGTAATAACAAGCATTATACTTACAAGGACAACTACTCCGCTCATTATCCTTGTAAGAATGATAAAACTGTTCACACCAAATATTGCAAACAGAATACATGGCAGCGTTGCAAGAACCCAGCTTAATCTGTTGCCAATGCCTGTCTGCTCATGCACTACATCCCTGAGTGCAAGTGTATTGGACCAGAATGTTGTAAGCAGTGCAAATAATGAAAATATTCCCGCAAGCACAACAGCCCATGGCCCTATGCTTTCTCCAAGCTGCATATAAGCAAGCTCCTTATCCGGGCTTCCTTTTGTTCCGAGCAGTACTGTCGCCGTCACAACAAGTACAAAAAGTGACGACAGGGCAAATCCTACGAATATGGATTTCCTTATGCGCGGCGCATCTCCACCAAGCCCCTTCACGACCTGTATTACAGCCTGGTTGGCCGATGTTGCGAATACGACCATACTGTAAAGCGCAATCAGGTTGTTCCAGTGAAATTCTGCCCTGTACAGACTGTTAAGCGGATGCATGAAGGTTGCTGCCGTCATTATTCCCACTATTCCAAAAAGCACCATAATTGCATATTTTTGTGCTATTCCCACAGCCTTCATGCCAATAAACACAACCACACCTGCAATCACATAATACAGTATCTGTGCCAATTCCAAAGGCATATTGAACCAGTTTACAAATATCTGTGCGCCGCCATTTATATTGCCGCTTATTCCCGTCATGATAGCAAGCCCGTATACCACAAATACTATCCAACTGAACACCTTTTTCATCTTCCCGTGAAAAAGTTCTCCTTCAAAGCTCTTAACCAGCTGTACGCCGCCGTTATTAAGCGACAGCTCTGCTATTATAAGGTGAAGGATTACATTTACCGCATATGCAATCAGAACCATCCATACAACATCCAGAAGACTGTTCTTAGTTGCCAGATACGGCACAGCTATAATTCCCGTTCCTATGCTGTTTCCCATTATCATACTTACCGATTCTGCCATCGTAAACTTAGCTTCTGATCCTGATATTCCTGTGTCTGTCATAACTGCCTCCGTTTAATACATATATTGTCATCACTGTCACCTTGAGGTTTTTGCATATCTATATTATAATCTAATAACTGCCGCTTTGCATCATGCAAATGGTGATGTAAGAGCAATTTACACTAAAATATTCACATTAAAATGGAGAGATATCACATGAAGAAAAATTCTTTTATGACAAGCCTGCCTGTTAAGCTGCTGGCAGCCGTTATTACCGGCATCCTGCTCGGTCAGCTTCTTGGCACAACAGACGGATCCGTAATCACAGCATCAGTACTCAATATAGTTGTCACGTTAAAATTTATACTGAATCAGATTATTAACTTCTGTATTCCACTGATAATCATAGCATTTATCGCCCCGTCTATTACACAGATGGGCAAAAATGCTTCAAAGCTCCTGATAATCGCTGTATGTATTGCATATGCATCATCCGTGGGTGCAGCATTTTTTGCAACAGGTGCGGGCTATATTCTGATTCCGCACCTTTCAATCACGCCTATCGTTGACGGCTTAAAGGAGCTTCCGGAAGCCGTATTTGAATTATCAATACCTCAGATAATGCCCGTAATGAGTGCTCTCGTATTCTCAGTAATGATCGGTCTCGGAGCTGCATGGACAAAAGCAGAATTAATAACTAATATTCTTGAGGAATTTCAGAAGATTGTTCTTCAGATTGTTTCAAAGATAATGATTCCTATTCTCCCGTTTTTCATAGGACTCACTTTCTGTGGGCTTTCATATGAAGGGTCAATTACAAGACAGCTTCCTGTATTTATCAAGATTGTAATTATTGTACTGGCAGGACATTATATCTGGATGGCTCTTCTCTATACAATTGCAGGTATATATTCTAAGAAAAATCCGCTTGACGTAATACGCCACTACGGCCCCGCATACCTTACAGCAATTGGTACAATGTCATCCGCTGCCACTCTGGCTGTTGCCCTTCAGTGTGCAGGCAGGGCTGAACCGCTTCGTAAGGATATGGTCTCTTTTGGAATACCTTTATTCTCAAACATACATCTTTGCGGCTCAGTTCTCACAGAGGTGTTCTTCTGCATGACTGTATCAAAGATTCTGTATGGCTCTATTCCGTCAGCCGGAACGATGATTCTTTTCTGTGTACTGCTTGGTATATTTGCAATCGGAGCTCCCGGTGTTCCGGGCGGCACTGTAATGGCATCACTCGGTCTTATAACCGGTGTCCTTGGCTTCACAGATGTCGGAACTGCACTCATGCTCACTATCTTTGCACTTCAGGACAGCTTCGGAACTGCCTGCAATGTAACTGGTGACGGCGCACTCACACTGATTCTTACAGGTTATGTTGAACGTCACAAAATCAGTGAAAGTCACAGTACTTTTTAAGCTCTGCTTTTAAATACTCATATCTGAGGCGTTTTTCACTGGATTATTGTATAAATGTTATGGTATGCTTATAAATATAAAAATTGCGCACGTATGTGCAGAAATGAGGATTTTATGCCATTTATCAATTCAAAAATAAGTACTCCCGTCACTGCTGAACAGGAAAACGAAATCAAATCACGCCTCGGCAAGGCTATCCAGACCATTCCCGGCAAATCCGAAAGCTGGCTGATGCTCGGCTTTGAGCCTGAATACAGGCTGTATTTCCGCGGAAGCAGCTCTGAGCCTATGGCAATGGTTGAAGTAAGCGTATACGGAAGTGAGAATCCTTCTGCATTTGAAAAGCTTACAGCCCAGATATGCGACATTTTCAATGATGTTCTCGGAATTGCACCGGACCATATATATGTAAAATATCAGGCCGTTTCCAACTGGGGCTGGAATGGCAGCAACTTCTAAATATTATCTTATGTCATTCTACGTCAACGCCATCGTACGGCCGCATTGACATCTTAAGAACATGTATCCTGCCTTCGGCATCGTAGTTAAAATAAATATCTATGTTGCCGAAGTCATCATACTTGCCGCCCTCAATGCTGCCAAAGCCGTGAGTCGCTACAATGCATGCATGTCCGTCAATATTATCTGTACGCAGTTTGTGTATTCCCCACGGAGTTGTCTGTGCAGCCTGCTCACCCGGACTGTACTTTTCACCATTCAGTACTGCATCCGCATACTTATACATCAATTCAAATCCTTTATTATCTTTGTATTTATCAAGTATCTCCTGATAATGTCTTGTTGTATCAGCCCTGATAACTTCAACATTATCAAAGCCCTCACAAGTAATATCAATTATTGCAGGACTCTCCTTCCCTGCATATCCGCGAATCGGAAATGCGTTCGTTCCGTCTGCGCTTGTATTTTGAAGTTCTTTCCATTCATCACCTTCACCGGCTGCTTCCTTTTTCAGGACAACATACTCCTCTAACGGCATAGAATTAACACGCGGTGATACCATGATAAATATCTCGTTTTCCCCGTCATCATCAATATCAATACATTCTGCCTTAAAGCTGCACATCAGCCGGTTATATCCAATATAAACCGGAGCATCATTAAGCATAAGTGTCCAGCGAAGGTTATATTCATCTTCCCAGAGCGGTCCTTTTGCCGCTGCCCCTTCAGCAATTATTGCGTCCTGCATTCCATTGTTGTCTATATCACCAAGAGATATCGTGTCTGTTGTTACGCCTGTGTCTGCCGTGGATTTTCCTGGCAGAACCGAATGCGTCACATCGCTTACAGCCACGGATGTTGCAGCTTCTGTAATATAAGTGCTCTCAGTTGCAGACCATGTGTCTGATTCTGCGGGATGTTTGGTGGAATCAGATAGGGATGCGGTTATTGCTACTGCTGTTATTATTACTGCTGCTGTCAGTGTTAGTATGCAGAGCGTTATTATTGGGGTTCTTTGGGTTTTGGGGGATTTCTTCATATTATTTATCATTCCTCATTTCCGTGATATTCTTGCGCATATTGGGGATGTGTCAAGCACACACAGGCATAAAGCTCGCAGGTGAATCTCTTTGTTTTTAGGATATCATCCGTAGTTGGGATTTTCAAGGGAATAGAGATTTTAGAAATGCTCTAAATACGGTTGTACTGTTATTTTTTTCAAATTATTCTATTTTTCTCATTTAGCAGATCTGTTTTAATAGCGTTGACAAATGTGTAAAATGGAACGCTACATTGAATGCTGTGCAAAAGTCACCTCGAAAATCGTTCCCCCAGTCTTGCCTGATTTGATACAAATACTGCCATCATGTACTCTAACGATTTCACGGACAAAAGCAAGACCTAGCCCTACGCCACCCAGCTCCCGGCTTCTGGATTTATCCACACGGAAGAATGGCTCGAACACTCTCTCCCTAAGCTCCTTTGGTATTCCGCTTCCCGTATCTTCTACAGACAGATAAACTTGCTTGTTTCTCTGATATGCGGTTACTGTAACCTGTCCGAGCGGATGATTATATTTGATGGCATTCTCAACCAGATTGTATACAAGCCTGTAAATAAGGATATCACTGCCTATCATAGTGGCATCCTCACATTTTCCAATCAGCTTTATATTCTTTTCCACGGCAAGAGGCTCAAGGTCTGCCAAAACCTCTTCAACAATAGCATCCAATATAATTTTATCATCCCTTCCCACCGTCTGAAGCTCACTCATGTCAAGAAGAGTCTTTACCATCCTGTTTAATTTATCATTTTGTTCCGTAACCATTTTTATGGTCTGCAAAGTGTCTGCATCATTTCCCGGGTGAGAGGCAGAATTATATAAATCAAGCTGTACCTGCATTAACGCTAATGGAGTTCGCAGCTCATGTGCTGCATTTGCAGTAAACTGTCTCTGTATCTCAAATGCTTCCGACAGACGCTCAAGCATCTTATTATAAGAAATACCCAGCTGGTTCAGTTCCTTAACATTGTTTTCCTCTATTCTTGAATCAGACAGATTCTGAGCCTGTACCTCTTCAATTTTATCTGAAAACTCCCTGATTGGTCTGAGTGCATGCCCGCTTATAAAATAAGTGACGACACCTCCCAAAAGCGCCAGCAAAACCGTGATTATCAGACTGTTTCTTTTATAGTCGGCCTTATTATTGTACACCTGAACCGAAAATTCATCCGCAAACTCATCCCACTTATCGTCCGGTATGCTGATATATATTTCATCTGATTTGTTTCCTTTTTCATCCCCCTGTGACTCTACCGCATCCTGCAAAGAATCGATGTAATGCACACCATTTTTATAGACAAACATAGTCAGGCAGCCACATATAATAGCAATACACAATGTAGTAATGCACGTAAGTCTCCACTGTAGCGACATTCTTTTCATCTGTCAGACTCCTCCCGTATTTTATAGCCTTCACCTACCTTGTTCTGAATGGGATCATATCCCAGCTTCGCCTTAAGCTTTTTTCTAAGTGAAGACATATGTACCCTGATTGCTCCGCTAAAGCTGTCTGCCGTGGCATCCCACACATGCTCTATCAGCTCCTCCTGGCTCACCGGTCTGCCTATATTGATAAGTAAATATTCCAAAATACCATTCTCTTTTCTTGTCAGTGGAACCGGCTCTCCCTTTGCATATGCCTCGCGTTTAATCGTATCAAACTTTATTTCTCCGCATTTAAGACATATATCATTCTGTACAAATTTCCTTCTTGTCAGGCTTCTGATACGTGCCTCAAGCTCCTGCAGATGGAATGGTTTTTCCATGTAATCATTTGCTCCTGCATCCAGTCCTTCTACCTTATCAGCAATCTGACCTCTTGCAGATAATATCAAAACCTTAGTTTCATCATTGTATTTTCTAAGCTCCTTAAGAAGCTCCATGCCATCCATCCCCGGCAGATTCAAATCCAAAACTATCAGATCATAATTCTCCGACAGTATACATTCAAGAGCCTCTTTCCCATCATAACAGGTATCCACCTCATAACCGGCAGCATACAGACTCTTTGCAACCATATCACATATTTGTTTCTCATCCTCAACAATTAATAATCTCAAAATTTTCTCCTGCTTCTTAACAATAATTTTACAACCTATATTGTATAATACCAAAGTCAGCTGGTCAACAATACAACAAAAAGGAGCAACATTATGTTGAAATACCAAAAAACATGTCAAATCATTCTGCTTATCCTTGGTGTATCCATGGTAAGCTATGGTGCAGTCAGAGGTGAGGCAGCTACCGTGCTTGGTAAAGCAATAAAACTATGTCTGGAGTGTGTCGGAATTGGATAAGGAAAAGAAATTACTATCAAGAAAACTGGCAAAAATACGTGGATGGATACAGGCCGCAGCAACGCTGCTGACCAATATTCATATTCCGAATTTATTTAAGGGTAAAATATATCAGGGCAATGCAAAAACAATATGTGTACCCGGATTAAACTGCTACTCCTGCCCTGCCGCGACAGGAGCCTGTCCAATAGGGGCATTTCAGGCAGTCGTCGGATCATCAAAATTTAAGTTTTCATACTACATAACCGGATTTTTTATTTTACTCGGTGTAACTCTCGGCAGATTTATATGTGGTTTTTTGTGCCCATTTGGATGGTTTCAGGATTTACTTCACAAAATACCCGGAAAGAAATTATCCACAGCCAAACTAAAGCCTCTTAGGTACCTAAAATATGTCATTCTTATTGTTTTCGTTATACTTCTTCCGATGCTTGTAACGAACTCTATAGGAATGGGAGACCCGTTCTTCTGCAAATATATCTGTCCTCAGGGTGTTTTAGAGGGCGCTATACCGTTATCTATTGGAAATGCTGCTATCCGTTCTGCGCTGGGAAAGCTTTTTTCTTTCAAGTGTATGATTTTAATTGCAGTGATTGTACTAAGTATTTTATTTTACAGGCCCTTCTGTAAATGGATTTGTCCGCTTGGAGCAATCTACTCGTTATTTAATAAGGTTAGCCTGCTCAAAATTACCGTTGATAGCAGCAAATGTGTCGGATGTGGTCAATGCTCAAAGGCATGTAAGATGGATGTGGATGTGTGTAAGACACCGGATCACCCCGAGTGCATACGCTGCGGTGCCTGCATAAAGGCCTGTCCGAAGGACGCCATCTGCTACCGGTTTATGGGAAAATCATGTCAAAAAATGACAACAGATAGCTATTAAACATTTTAATATTATTTTAAAGGAGAAATTACTCATGAAAAACAAATTATCATTTATTTCTATTTTTACACTCTGCATAGCATTATCACTTACAGCATGCGGCGGAAAGCAAGCTTCCAACACAGATTCTAAGAACACTCAGACCGAAGCCAGCTCCGAAACATCCGGCAAATCAGATTCCAGGCTTGATGATTTATATCAGCAGGAAAATCAGCTTTTTGCAGATCACGCTGATGTGTGGAACAAGGTATTTGGCATGATGAACAAAAGTGACGCCGATCCAAACGGAAATTATGCTGATTATCTTGCCGATACCATAGAATCAAACAAGAATTCATTCACAGACGATGAGCTTAAAACACTTAATGAGGATATTGAAACCATACGAAAAATCGAGGAACAGATAGCAGAGCTTGAAAACAAAAATACATCATCAGACGATAACAAGAAGGACAGCTCTAAAGCCTCATCTGTATTCAGTGATTTTTCCGGTGAGGATTTTGATGGCAATAAGGTTGATGACAGCCTGTTTTCCGGTAATGCAGTAACAGTCGTCAATTTCTGGTTTACCGGCTGCAAACCATGTGTCGCTGAGTTATCCAAGCTTAATGAATTAAATGATGCTATCAAATCAATGGGCGGAGAAGTGGTTGGCATCAACACTGAGACCTTCGATGGCAATAAAACAGCTATCAAAGAAGCTGCCTCTGTTCTTGAAAGCCAGGGTGTCAAATATCGTAATCTGTCAATTGACTCCTCTAGCGCTGCCGGTAAATATGCCTCAGAAATCATGGCATTTCCAACAACTATACTTGTTGACAGAAATGGCAATATTGTAGGCGAACCAATGCTCGGCGGAATTGATAACAAGGACAACTATGATGCCCTTATGAAGCAGATTCAGTCTGTAATTGATGCAGACAGCACAAATAAATAGAGGTCTACATATAAAAAGCTCCTGTGCATTGCACAGAGAGCTTTTTTTAGTCAAATATACTACTTCTTTAACGTTCCAACATAGTCTCCATTATTATATACAAATGGTCCTGCTTCTTTGTAACTAATATTATGTATCATTACTATATCAGAAGCATTCGTTTATTATGTTGCATACTTGTGTCATAGTTGTAAAATGTTCCAATATTAAATTGTATAAATAAATTGACCAACGGCAGTATTGCAGGATATTTTAACCAGTCACTGTATTAAGCAACTTTTGACTATATATTCTGTTATTTTGGCAAGTAATAATTCTTTTCGTATTCTATAATGACATCGTAAACAGAAAGGAGATGAATTTCCATGAGAAATAAATTACACAATTTTATTAATAACTTACTTAGCTTTTATGCAAGCTTCTTTACTCACAGATTTTATCAAATGTAATGTGCATAGCATAACTGCCATAATTTTTCTAAGTTGCATATCTTTTTCTTATAAAAGAGATATGAATGAAGAATGCTAATGATTATGGCTGCAATAATACTTACAATATACAAAACAAATGCCGCTGTACTTTCTACAAAAAGGCCGCAAAGCATACATAAAATACCTGATGTCCTCCATATCCTTCCACTAAAGCTATGAGTTACATTCCAGTTTTCTTCATCCTGCAATGTCCATACGATCCTGATTCCTATCGTATTATTCTGCTTAATCTTTGGCAGGTAATTTTCTATAACAATAAACTTGTTCCATAATAGATTAATCCAATAAATAAATCCTCTATATCTGCTCCCATATGTGTCAATTTAGCCATACCATTATATAGCAATTCACTGAAAATCCATCATTGTATAAATCTGTAATAAATAAAAGTACAAAAGGCTATGACCTGCGAGGCATAAAATATAACCGAAATTAGTATTCCAAGTCGCCAATATTTCACTTTTCAAGTCGCCAATAATTACATATGGCGACTTGAGGGCAGCGTGCAGCTATTTTTACACCAAATCCAGAAAATGAGCTAAAAAAAGAGACCCATACCAAAAATGATATGAGTCTCCAAAAAGCCTATAAAATCAAGCTTTCTATTTAGAACTTACCAGCCTTTGCAGCTTCTTCAACGGAAACAGCAACTGCCACAGTAGCACCAACCATTGGGTTATTACCCATTCCGATCAGACCCATCATCTCAACATGAGCTGGTACGGAAGAAGATCCAGCGAACTGTGCATCAGAGTGCATACGTCCCATAGTATCTGTCATACCATAAGAAGCAGGACCTGCGGCCATGTTATCTGGGTGAAGTGTACGTCCTGTACCACCGCCGGATGCTACTGAGAAGTACTTCTTACCCTGCTCGATACATTCTTTCTTGTATGTACCTGCAACTGGATGCTGGAAACGTGTTGGGTTTGTAGAGTTACCTGTAATGGAAACACCTACGTTCTCATGATGCATGATTGCAACACCTTCCTGAACATCGTCAGCACCGTAACATTTTACAGTTGCACGAAGTCCGTTAGAGTATGCTTTCTCATATACAACGTTAAGCTTTGCAGCCTTGTAATCATACTTTGTCTCTACGAATGTAAATCCGTTGATACGAGAAATAATCTGTGCAGCGTCTTTTCCAAGACCATTTAAGATAACGCGAAGTGGTTTCTTACGAACTTTGTTAGCCTTCTCAGCGATACCGATTGCACCCTCAGCAGCTGCGAATGACTCATGTCCAGCTAAGAAACAGAAGCACTCTGTCTCTTCCTCAAGGAGCATCTTTCCAAGGTTACCATGTCCAAGACCTACTTTACGGTGATCTGCTACAGATCCAGGAATACAGAATGCCTGAAGTCCCTCTCCGATTGCAGCAGCAGCGTCAGCGGCTCTCTTGCATCCTTTCTTGATTGCGATTGCAGCACCTACAGTGTAAGCCCAGCAAGCGTTCTCGAAACAAATTGGCTGAATCTTCTTAACCTGATCATATACGTCAAGTCCAGCGTCCTTTGTAATTTTCTCAGCTTCTTCGATAGAGCTGATACCATAGCTATTTAAAACAGCGTTAATCTGGTCAATTCTTCTTTCATATCCTTCAAATAATGATGCCATTATATCGTTCTCCTTTCCAATTATTCCTGACGTGGATCGATAATCTTAACTGCATCGTCCACACGGCCGTACTGACCCTTAGCTTTCTCCCAAGCTGTATTAGGATCATCACCCTTCTTAATGAAGTCAGTCATCTTTCCAAGAGAAACGAACTGGTAACCAATAACCTCGTTGTTCTCATCAAGAGCGATACCTGTAACATATCCCTCAGCCATCTCAAGGTAACGAACACCTTTCTCTTTTGTTGCGTACATTGTACCAACCTGAGAACGAAGTCCCTTTCCTAAATCTTCAAGACCAGCACCTACTGCAAGTCCGTCATCAGAGAATGCAGACTGTGTACGTCCGTATACAATCTGTAAGAAAAGCTCTCTCATAGCTGTGTTGATAGCGTCACAAACTAAGTCTGTATTTAAAGCTTCCAGAATTGTCTTACCCTGTAATACTTCTGCAGCCATAGCAGCTGAGTGAGTCATACCAGAGCAACCGATAGTCTCAACGAGTGCTTCCTCGATGATACCGTTCTTTACATTAAGGGAAAGCTTGCAGGCACCCTGCTGTGGTGCACACCAGCCAACACCGTGTGTAAATCCTGAAATGTCCTCAATTTTCTTGGAATGAACCCATTTTCCTTCTTCTGGGATAGGAGCTGGCTCATGTTTTGCGCCCTTAGCAACAGGACACATGTTTTCAACTTCCTTTGTGTAAATCATTTTAAGACTCCTTTCGCATGTTAATTGTATATGATAAACTTTGTTACCATTTGACATACCGATAGTATTTTTGCATATTTTTTTTGATAAGTCTAGTACTTATTGGCACTTTTTTTCGTACATCTGCGATTTTTCTGCTTTTTCTTTTATTTTTCTATTTTGCATCCTTTTTCACAACATGCTGTGCATCTTTAAAAATATGACCTGCCGGAATCACGCCACGTACAGATGAAAGTGGATAAACATTACAGTTTCTTCCAATCACGGTTCCCGGATTCAATACAGAATTACATCCAACCTCTACATAATCCCCGAGCATAGCACCAAATTTCTTAAGTCCAGTTTCAATTTGTTCTCCAGAATCACGGCTGTCCTTGACAACGACCAGTGTTTTATCGGATTTCACATTGGAAGTAATAGATCCAGCTCCCATATGCGATTTATAACCGAGGATAGAATCTCCGACATAATTGTAATGTGGCACCTGTACGGAATTAAAAATAATATCATTCTTGATTTCCGTTGAATTTCCTACTACAGAACCTTTTCCAATAATGGCACTTCCACGGATAAAAGCACAATGGCGTATTTCTGCCTCTTCATCAATGATCAGTGGCCCGTTCAGACATGCTGTTTCTGCAACTGTGGCATTTTTTGCCACCCAGATATTTTCTCCACGCTTCTCGTATACTTCCGGGTCAAGTGTCGGTCCAAGCTTTTTAATAAAATCACTAATTCCTTTTAATGCCTCCCACGGATAGGTAAACTTTGCAAGATATTCTCCTGCGATTGTCTGTGACAAATCGTACATGTTTGCTATTTTTGCGTTTTCCATTTTTGCACTCCTTAATTATATTTCTATTTATTTTCTGGAACATCAGCCGGAATCTGTTCATTCAAATCCTGTACTTTTTGTTCCGGTTCCTGCTTTTTCTCTTCTTCGCCCGGATTATCAAAATCGAATGTAATCTGCTCATTTTCATATTTCAGACAGGTGTCAAAGACGTTTCCTGCCTTGGATGTAAAGCCGTTTACCTTCTTCTTTGTCTTCCCGGTTGTCAGAAGTTCATTCATAATTTCTTCCGAAAGTTCCACTTTTGCAACTGTATGCCATATTTTAAATCCACAGTCGCACTCATAGCGCCACTGGCTCTTCATCAGCATTCTGCCACACCGCGGACATTTCACTTTTGTTTCTACTGGTTTTGGTTTTTCCGGGAAGTCAAATGTAATATCGCCTTCCTCAGTCAGTTTTAACGGTGCATCAAATTTCATACCTGTCTTTGCGACAAAGCCTTCGATTACATCCGTTTTCTTTTTTGTTAAAAGTTCTCTTAATTGTAGCTCTTTTATCTTTACACTCGCAATCTTTCCGACAATGAAGTTACAGCTTTGCGGATCATCTTTCTTATTGTTTTCACACACAAAGCCAAATGGTGCGACAACAATCGCTCCTCCACACTTCGGACAGACAACATCCTTGACTTTTTTTGCTTCCACATTGTCAAAATCAAATTTCAGTCCGGTAACTTTTCCTGCCTCATCTTTGTTCAAAGCAACTCTGGCATCAAACCGTTTTCCAGTTTTGGACTTAAAACCGCGGATTGTCTCTGTGACACCTTTCGTCAGCAGCTGGCGTACTTGCGCTTCTGTAAAAGATTTGTCTGCCATTTTTCCAATGGAGAAGCGACAACTTGTCTCATCCTTTGGATCATAATTGGCACAGCCATATCCAAAAGAGGTTGCAACAATCTCACCTCCACATAATGGGCACTTGACGTCCTTGACCTTCTTCTGTTCAACATGTTCAAAATCAAACTGTATCCCTGTTTTTCCGATCTCATCCTTTTCTAATACAAGACAGGCATCAAATTTTTTACCGGATTTTGATTTAAATCCGCGAATTGTATCTGTCTTTCCGGTCGTAAGCAATTGTTTTACAGCACTTGCGGGAAGCATCTTTCCTGCAATCGTTCCAATAGAAAAACGACAGCTCTTCTCGTCATCCGGCCGATAATTCATACAGCCATATCCAAAAGCCGTCTTTTTGATCTGTCCGCCACAAACCGGACAAGTCACTTCCGGAAGAATCTCTGGCTCTACCTCATCGAAATCAAAGTTAATCGATACACGATTGGTTTCCTCATCTTTTTGTAGTTTCAGACAGGCATCAAACTTCTTTCCTGCCTTGGATTTAAAGCCGCGGATGGTACCGGTATGTCCCTTCGTGATCAGCTCTTTTACCTGTTCTTCTTCCAGATTCACCCCGGCAATCTCTCCAATATTGAAATTACATCCTGATTTATCATTTTTATAATTACTGCATCCATAGCCGAACGGTGTCGTGACCATTTCACCACCACAAACCGGACATGCCACTTTGATTTTTCTTCTTGCCCCCGCACCTTTTGCATTCTTCCCGGCAAATTCACTGATGCGTTCTGCAAGGGGCTGCCTAAGATTCTGTTCAATCATCTTCTGCGTTTCCGCCCGGATAAAGGTTTCAAGTTTGTTCCGGTAATCCCAGAAATCAACGGTTCCCTGCGTGATACCATCGAGTCCTTTTTCCCAGGAAGCTGTCATCTTCGGATTTAGCAACGCCGGAACCGTCATGTTAACGACCTCATAAACCATCTCGCCCAGGTTCTCCGGCGTCAGCACCTGTGTTTTTTTATTTAGATTTAAATAACCGATTCGAACCAGTTTTTTGATAATCTCCGCACGCGTTGCTGATGTTCCGATACCAGATCCTTTGATCTGTTCACGGAGTTCCTCATCCTCAATCAATTGTCCGGCATTCTCCATGGCAAGCACCATAGAACCGGAGGTATAGCGTTTCGGTGGAGAAGTCTTTCCCTCTTTGATTTGTGGATCCAAAGCAGATACTTCATCCCCTTTATGTAAAGAATCCGCCAAAGCAATCAGCCTCTCCGGATCTGCCTCTTCCGCTTCGCTGTCTTCATTTGCATTATATGCCCCACCTGTAACACGATCGAGTCCACGCTCCTCGTTTCCCGGATCGTTTTTGTCGCGTTTCTTTTTGGGTATCCCTGCAATCTCAAGATATCCCGGAGTTTTTAATACTTTTGCAGATGCAAAAAAGTTTTCTTTGTGTTCTCCCGTATCTATCGACACAACCATCTTAACGTTCTGGTATTCTGCCGGAGGATAAAAAATGCTTAGAAACCGGCGAACGATCAGGTCAAAGACTGCTTTTTGCAGCGAATTTAAAGAATTTAATTCCGTAAGCTGTCCGGTCGGGATAATTGCGTAATGATCAGTTACTTTACTGTCATCCGTGTACTGAGTCTTTCCAATATTGGTAAAAAGTTTCTTTTCCATAATCTTATCAGCGAATGCCGAAGTTGGTTCATAACCGCGAAGACGGCTGATATTTTTATAGATTTCTTTTGCTACTGCACTCGAAAGCACACGCGCATCCGTTCTCGGATATGTGGTAAGTTTTTTCTCGTACAGATCCTGCGCCACCTGCAACGTCTCATCCGGGCTGATTTTAAAACGTTTTGCACATTCTGCCTGCAGTTCTGCAAGGTTAAACAGTAATGGAGCACGCTTTTTACTGATATTTTTCTCTATAGACTGAATAACTGCAGGACGATCCTGCAGCTTATCGATCAATGCTCTTGCATCTTTTTGTTCTTTGAAACCATTCTCTTTGTAAAGCAAAGGTGACTCGAAATACTCCGAACATTCCACCGCTTTCCATTCACCTTCCACACCGGCATCTGTAAATTTGCATACTACACGGTAGAACGGTGTCTCTTTAAAATTACGAATCTCGCGCTCCCGAATAACAACCATTCCAAGGACGCACGTCATAACACGTCCCACCGCTATCGCTGTGTAGGAACGCGTTCCAGCCGCATCATTTAAAAGATTGCCATATTTGACAGACATTACTCGGGAGAAATTGATTCCCATCGCATAATCTTCTATCGTTCGCATAATTCCGGAATTGCCGAGATTTGCATAATCAGACATTGGTTTTGCTTCGTGGATGCCACGGAGAATTTCTTCCTCCGTCTGTGAGTCGATCCAAACACGAAGTTCTTCCATGCCATCCCGCACACCGCCGAAATTACGAATATTCTCTTCGATGGTCTGTCCTTCTTTTCCAGCATCGCCTGCCCAATACACACGTTCAATATCTTCACGCATCAGCATTCCGTGAACAATGTTATATTGTTTGCTTACGTCTTTTATTACATCGTATTTATATTCTTTTGGAAGAAATGGCAGGTCTTCCAACCTCCATTTCTTGTACTTCATATCATAGCTTTCCGGATAAACCAGTCCGACAAGATGACCGACACACCAGGTAATGACATAATTCTGGTTTTCGATATAACCATCCTTACGTCCGCTGACATTCAACACCTTTGCAAATTCCTGTGCAACCGACGGTTTCTCCGTTATAATGAGTGATTTTCCCATAAATTCCTCTATTACAGTTCGTTCATATCAATTAATTCAAAACGGGTATCGCGTTTCGCATGCTCCACGAGATCCGCCTCGAACGATTTTGCAGAAAAGAGATAGAAATGCTCCGAATTGATCTTCGCTTTCTGCATGGTTTCGTACATGTCTTCACACATCTGCATGGTGAGTTCCGGCTCTTTCCAGTTGCAGAGTCCAACAATATTCTGTCGATCCGAACTCTGTGCAACAATATCTACATTTCCTGTCTTGCCGATCCATGTTCCCATTTTGTGAATCGGGAACGGCACTTTTCCAATCTGATTCAAAAGCTGCAGATACTCCATACATACATTACGAAAATACCGTGACAAATAATCATCCAGTTCTTTTGCGATATGTGCGTCATAAAAAGCCGATGGTGTCATCAGATACAAATCAGACAAATATGGGAATACAAATTTAAACCAGAAATTAACATAAGTGTCTTTGATCTGGTAGACACCTTTCTTGGCATTGTCCCATCCACCTGTCTCAAAAGAAACAACCTTTTCTACAATATCAAAATGGCTCAGGTTCTTCATATAGACGCTGATCTTCGCACGGGAAAAACCGGTTGCCAGAAACAGATCATTCAGTTTATTGTGTCCCTGGGCAATTGCAGATAAAATGGTATTATACACTGACAATTCACGAAGTTCCGAAGAAATCAATCGCTCCGCCATATCAAACAGATACCCTCCTTCTGTCAGTGCCATACGACAGATATTATCCTTAAAGGAAGTATGAGGATTCCACTCATCCATATAACCCGGAACACCGCCGATTGCTCCATATATCTTAATACATTCGCTTACCGGCAGAGAAGGAAATGCACGTACCATCTCAAGGAAATTCAGATCTTCTACTTTAATCTGTCCATTAATCTTCTTGAATTCATCTCCAAATGTCTCTTCCAGATCCTGTTCTACCCATACGATTGAAGAAGATGCAAGTACAATCATCACCGGTCCCGGATACAGACGCTTTGCTTTAAGTTTTAATATGCTTCTCAGAAGTGTCGCATCCTTCTTCATTGCATATTGCGCTTCATCAATTACCACAACAAGCTTGGAACCATCTCCACTTTTGATACGATTAAAAAACTCATCATATGTCTCTTTCTGCAAACGCACATCATACTGTCTGGTTATTTCTTCGCCCATCATGCGCAGCTGATCCTGTGCAGAAGCCTGTCTGCAACGATAATAAAAGAACTTCTTATCCTCGACAAATTCTCTTATCAGTTCTTCTTTCTTACAATCTTTCCGTCCGTACAGTACTACCAGCTGATTACCGCTTTTCTCATAATAGCTTTCTAATTCTTTGATATCTGCTGTTTTTACGTTCATAACGTTTCCTCCGTAATATTGACTTACTAGAAATTATATCATTTTTTAATATCACTCTCAATACTATTTTCATAAAAAAAAGATAGCAAAACCACCCTTTGGGCAATTTTGCTATCTTATATGCTTTCATGCAATCATTTTTATTTCTTTGTGATATAACCCTGTGCTTTCAAAAGCTCTGCACACAGAACAGCTCCACCTGCGGCACCACGAACTGTGTTGTGGGATAATCCTACGAATTTCCAATCGTATACGGTATCCTCTCTCAAACGGCCAACAGAGATTCCCATTCCGTTCTCGAAGTTTACATCCATGCTTACCTGTGGACGATTGTCCTCTTCCAGATACTGGATAAACTGCTTCGGAGCGCTTGGAAGATTTAATTCCTGCGGAACTCCACTGTAGTTCTTTAATGCTTCAATCAGCTGCTCCTTCGTAGGATTCTTTTTGAATTTAACAAATACAGCTGCTGTATGTCCATTCAATACCGGAACACGGATACACTGACATGTAATAACTGGTGAAGTTGCAGGAACAATTTCCTTCTTCTCATCATCAACATGTCCCCAGATACGAAGTGGCTCTTTCTCAGATTTCTCTTCCTCACCACCGATGTATGGAATGATATTTCCAACCATTTCCGGCCAATCCTTAAATGTCTTACCAGCACCGGAAATAGCCTGATATGTAGTAGCAACTACTTCATATGGCTCGAACTCTTTCCATGCAGTAAGTACCGGAGCGTAACTCTGAATAGAACAGTTTGGCTTAACAGCTACGAAACCGCGCTTTGTGCCAAGGCGCTCCTTCTGGTATTTGATTACTTCCATGTGCTGTGGGTTGATTTCCGGAACTACCATAGGTACATCCGGTGTCCAGCGATGTGCGCTGTTGTTAGAAACAACCGGTGTTTCTGTCTTAGCGTAATCTTCCTCAATCTTCTTGATTTCTTCCTTTGTCATATCTACAGCAGAAAATACGAAGTCAACTTCTGACGCAACTTTTTCTACTTCATTTACGTTCATAACAACGATATTCTTTACAGCCTCAGGCATTGGAGTATCCATTTTCCAACGGTCACCAACCGCCTCTGCATATGTCTTTCCTGCACTTCTCGGGCTGGCTGCAATTGTGGTAACCTCAAACCATGGGTGATTCTCTAATAAAGAGATAAATCTCTGTCCTACCATACCTGTTCCGCCAAGGATACCAACTTTTAACTTCTCGCTCATTTTACTTTAATCTCCTCTGTTTTCTTTTCATACACGGACACCTGTCTTTCCCAGAAAAACTCTTTTGCATTTTGTCCGTGATTGACGAACATGTGTCTTTATAGGAAATATATTACTTGAATCTCGCATAAATTACAAGGAACAAATTGTCTTAAATATATAAAAATTTTTATCATTTTATGTGAATTATGCACAACCTCTGTCATATAGATCCTATTTTGCTCCCGTTTCGTTCCGCATTATGCCTGAATACCATCACGCCAATTGTCCGCAAGATAAGCTTCCTCTACCGCGATCACCTGTTTCATAGCTTCCTCGCCCGGAGCTCCAATCGTCAGTCTCTTATTTACACAAGTCTCCATAGAAATTGCATCATAAATATCTTTCTCAAATACTGGAGAGAATTTTTTCAATTCTTCAAGGCTCATATCATCAATAGGAATCTGCTTGTTAATGCAATATAGAACGATTCTTCCAATGATTCCATGTGCATCACGGAATGGCACACCATGATTTACCAGATAATCTGCTGCATCTGTTGCATTGGTAAATCCATGCGCTGCGCTTTTACGCATTACATCCTTATTAAATTTCATCGTATCGATCATACCAGTAAACAAAGCTATGCATCCCTTTGTTGTATCAATTGCATCAAAAGAAAGTTCCTTGTCTTCCTGCATATCTTTATTATATGCAAGCGGAATTCCCTTCATTGTAGTAAGCAGTGACATGAGTGCACCATACACACGTCCTGTCTTTCCACGTACAAGTTCTGCAATATCCGGATTCTTCTTCTGTGGCATAATACTGCTTCCAGTACTATAAGCATCATCAATCTCTACAAATTTGTACTCATTGGAATTCCATATGATAACTTCCTCAGAAAAACGACTCAGATGCATCATAATGGTAGACATTGCTGAAAGATATTCAATCAGATAATCACGATCCGATACACCATCCATACTGTTTAATGTCGGTCCATAAAAGCCCATCAGTTTTGCAGAATACTCACGATCCAACGGGTAGGTCGTTCCTGCAAGTGCACCTGATCCCAGCGGACAATAGTTCATTCTCTCATAAATATCATGCATGCGGGAACGATCGCGTTTGAACATTTCAAAATATGCCCCCATATGATGTGCCAGTGTAATCGGCTGTGCTTTCTGTAAGTGTGTAAATCCCGGCATGATTGTCTGCGTATTCTCTTTCATAATACGCAGAAGTACCTGTAAAAGTTTTTCAAGAAGTTCGTCTGTCTCAAGTACCTGCAGTCGAGTATATAAACGCATATCCAATGCCACCTGATCATTTCTGCTTCGTCCCGTATGTAACTTCTTTCCGATATCTCCCAAACGATCAATAAGATTTGCTTCTACAAAACTGTGAATATCCTCATATTCGGATGTAATTTCGAGCTTACCACTCTCTACATCTGCCTCAATTTCTTTCAGGCATGTGATAATATCCTGCATTTCTTTTTCAGTCAGAATCCCCTGTTTTCCAAGCATGGATACATGTGCAATTGATCCCTGAATATCCTGCTTGTAAAACTTCTGGTCAAACGAAATTGACGCATTAAAATTGTAAACTAACTGATCTGTCTCTTTGGTGAATCTTCCACCCCATAACTGAGCCATGGTAACTCCTCGCTTTCCTAAATAATAGTTATTCTTTATGATTATCTGCCGCAATCTGTCTATCCCGATCTCGTTTGGAATAGACGCATCCGCAGTAATACTGTCGGTACATATGGTACTCTTTTGAAATTTCCGTGGATTTCTTATAGCCATCCTTCTTTTTAAAATCAGAATATAAATATTGCACAGAATACTCTTCTTCCAACTTCTTTCCGATTTCATTCAGCTTCGCTGCATTCTTGAGTGGGCTGATGGAAAGTGTTGTGGTAAAAAAATCAAAATCATGCGCTTTTGCATATTCTGCCGCCTCCCGCAGACGCAGCTCATAACAGGCAAAACACCGTTTGCCGCCCTCCGGGATATCTTCCATTCCCTTTGCCATAGCATAAAATTTATCTGTATCGTAGATGCCCTCAACAAATTGTACCGGATAATGTACAGGGAACTCCCGAATAAATCTCTGCTGTTCTTTTGCCCGCATATGATACTCTTCCGGCGGATATATATTCGGGTTATAATAAAATACCGTCACATAAAAGTATTCCGCAAGACATGCAATGCAATAGGAACTGCATGGTGCGCAACAACTGTGCAGCAAGAGTTTCGGAACCTTGTCCTCTCTACAGGATTGTGCAATCAGATCTTCCATTACTTTCTGGTAATTTATCGCATTCATGACTTCTCTGATTCTCCAAAAAACATTTCTTCAAAAATCCGCTTGCCGGTATCCGTGCGGAAAATGTTTTTATATGCGCTTTCGATGCCGTTGCGATTTATATCATCCTCATATAAGTTTACAAGAAAGTCTGCTTCAATCAGCACCTGATAATCCAGACCTTCTACATTATCATATGTATGATGGTGGCCGATAAGATAGCAGATACGGTCAATGATGTAATTTTCAAAGCCAAGTTCCGAAAGCATTTTCTGTGCCACGATCGGTCCTTCCTGCTCCTGCAGCTTTCCATCGCTGCTTCCGTATTTTTCCTCTGCCGGTTTGATTCCAATGTCATGGGTATATGCCGCCGCTTCAAGAATAAACAAAGAAGCGGCATCCATCTCTTCCCCCACGCCGATAAGTCTCGCAAAACTATGCACCTTTATAAAATGCTGGATCCGTTTCGGATCTCCGGCATAGTACGCAATCATTTTTAAAAATAAATCATCGAGCTGCTGTCTACTGTAGCTACTGTCATCCATTTAATTTTTCTCCTCTATCTGAAACCTGTAAGCATGCAGTTGCAGCAACATATACAACTGCGCACAACACAACCAAAAGAATCTTTGAACATAAAATACCTGCGATCACTTCCGCCAGAATAACAGCTCCATGTAACCATAATTCTGCATGATGAAGAAATACCGCAAGCACTGTCTCAAGAATCACAAGCAGACACATTGCCACAACCGGTACATGAAACACGCATACTCCAATGACAACCATAGCCGCCACAATAACAGCGAATGCCGCGATCGTCATCACCATTTTCTTGTCACTTAAATTCAGGTTTTCTTTCATTTCCTATCCTTTCTTTCGCATATTATTCCTTATTATAAAAGTCGCTTTGCGCAACTGACGATATTATATCAATTTTCCTTTCAAAGAACAACTGATTAATCAGAAAATATCAAAAAAGCCGCTTATCAAATGATAAACGGCTAAGATGAAGCCAATAAGGGGATTCGAACCCCTGACCTACGCATTACGAGTGCGTCGCTCTACCGACTGAGCCATATTGGCAATTATATCAAGTGCTTGTTTTCAAGCACTTAATTATACTATCAAATCTTTTCAATAAAATCAACCATTTTTTCTGTAAATCTATTGACTTTCCGAATTAATACGTTAAAATGTTTTATTGGGTTTATTTTTAGTAAACAAAAAATCAATTATTAGAATTGTAGCACAATAAATAAACCAAAAATCAACTATCAGGAGGCTTTGTCATGGATATCGGACATCGGATGAAAGAACTTCGTATCCAGTACGGACTCACCCAGCAGGAACTGGCGGACCGTGCCGAATTGACAAAAGGCTTTATTTCACAATTGGAGCGAAACCAGAACTCTCCGTCCGTAGGAACACTGCTCGACATTATCCAATGCCTTGGCACAACGCCGGCAGAATTCTTTACCGATGAAGAACCGGAACAGATTGTGTTTAAAGCTGAAGATTATTTTGAAAAGATCGACGAAGAAAAAAACAGCCGCATTGAGTGGATTGTCCCCAATGCGCAAAAAAATGCGATGGAACCTGTACGGATGACGCTTCACGCAGGTGGAACTTCGGAAGTATATCTTCCACACGAAGGGGAAGACTTTGGATATGTGATCAAAGGAAGCATCCGCATTACATATGGTGGTAAAACCCACACAGTACGTTCCGGAGAATCCTTTTATTTCAAGGCTGGAAAAAAACATTTTCTGGAAAACACCGGAAGTCGTGACGCCATACTCATATGGGTTACTACTCCCCCAAGCTTTTAACCTCTAAATTAGATATAATTATAACAAAGGACATAAAAACCATGAGCAAACATTTAATTGATTTTATTGACATCTCCAAATCCTACGACAACAATCTCGTATTGGATGAACTGAATCTGTATGTGCGTGAAAACGAATTCTTAACGCTTCTCGGACCATCCGGATGTGGAAAAACAACAACACTTCGTCTTCTGGGCGGATTTGAAACCCCGGACAAAGGAAAAATTCTTTTTGATGGCACTGATATTACAAACGTTCCGGCAAACGAAAGAAAACTGAATACCGTATTTCAGAAATATTCACTTTTCCCGCATATGTCAATTGCCGAAAATATTGCATTCGGTCTGAAAATCAGTAAAAAAAGCAAAGCCTACATTAATGACAAAATTAAATATGCATTAAAACTTGTTAATTTGGATGGATTTGAGAACCGTTCCGTAGATTCACTTTCCGGTGGTCAGCAGCAGCGTATCGCAATCGCACGAGCAATCGTAAACGAACCAAAGGTACTCTTACTGGATGAGCCGCTTGGCGCTTTGGATTTAAAACTTCGCCAAAGCATGCAGTATGAGCTGATCCGTTTAAAAGAAGAACTCGGCATCACTTTCGTTTATGTTACGCATGATCAGGAAGAGGCACTTACCATGTCGGATACCATCGTGGTCATGAACCAGGGATATATCCAGCAGATCGGTACACCGGAAAACATCTACAACGAACCGGAAAATGCTTTCGTTGCCGACTTCATCGGGCACAGCAACATCATCGACGGAACCATGATTGAAGACAAACTTGTAGAAATCCTCGGCGTAAAAATGCCTTGTGTCGACACCGGATTCGGAAATAACAAACCGGTTGACGTTGTCATCCGTCCGGAAGATGTCGAACTGGTGGATCCATCCGAGGGATATCTGGAAGGTGATGTCACTTCCCTTATTTTCAAGGGCGTACATTACGAGCTGGATGTCATGGCAAATGGATACGAGTGGCTTGTTCACACGACCAAGTTTGTTCCTGTGGGAACCCATGTCGGTATCAAAGTAATTCCGTTCAACATCCAGATCATGCACAAACCGGAATCTTCTGATGAAAAGGCGGTGGAGATCGATGAATAAATTCAAACAGCAATTTCTCGCCGGTCCATATCTGATCTGGATCATCGGATTTATTGTTCTTCCTATGGTCATGATTCTGTATTACGCTTTTACAAACAGCGACGGTGGCTTTACCTTCGAGTATGTCGCAGCAATTACCTCTGCGACCAACCTCAGTGCCATTGGACTTTCCCTGAAACTGGGAATCATCTGTACCATCATCTGTCTGGTACTCTCCTATCCGCTGGCAATGATACTGAACAATATGCAGATTAAAAATCAGGGACTGGTCGTATTTATTTTTATGCTGCCAATGTGGATGAACTTCATGCTACGTATTCTTGCATGGAAACTTCTCCTCTCAAAAAATGGAGTATTCAACTCCATTCTCACGGCACTTGGTTTGTCAAAGATAAATATAATAAATACTCCATCGGCAGTTGTTCTTGGCATGGTTTATGATTTCCTTCCATTTATGCTTCTGCCGATCTACAATTCCATGACACGAATCCGCAAAGACTGGATTGAAGCTGCAAAGGATCTTGGTGCAAATAATGTGACCATCTTCTTTAAAATCATCCTTCCACTGACCGTATCCGGAATCATCAGCGGAATCGTAATGGTATTCGTTCCATCGCTTACGAGTTTCGCAATCTCCCAGGTATTGGGTGGCGGTCACGTCCTGCTCATCGGAAACGTCATCGAACAGGACTTCATGCAGGGCATGCAGTGGAATGCCGGAAGCGGACTTTCCTTTGTCCTGATGATTTTTGTTATCGCAAGTATGGCACTCGTAAACATGTTTGATAAAGAAGGGGAGGGAACAGCGATATGGTAAAAAAATGTGCCTCACGGTTCTATGTGTTTTTAATATTTTTATTCCTTTATCTTCCGATTATTGTATTGATTGCACTTTCCTTCAATAACTCAAAGACAAAGGTTGTGTGGGGCGGATTTACGTTCCACTGGTATGCAAGCTGCTTTCAAGACGAAAAAATTATGTCTGCATTTATTACTACCCTGCAGATTACCTTCCTGTCAGCCATCATTTCGACACTGATTGGAACACTGGCAGCACTCGGAATTGCAGCCATGAAAAAAAGAAAACAGACCATTTATCTCGGAGCTACCAACATTCCTCTGCTGAATGCAGATATCGTAACCGGTATCTCCATGATGTTACTGTTTGTTAAATTCATTGATCTCGGTTTCGTAACCGTTCTGATTGCACACATTACATTCAGCATTCCTTACGTAATACTGAATGTCCTGCCAAAATTAAAACAGGCAAATAAAAGTACCTACGAAGCAGCACTTGACCTCGGTGCCACACCGCTTTATGCATTTTATAAAGTAACCTGGCCGGAAATCCGTTCAGGTGTATTCTCTGGATTTATGATGGCAGTGACAATGTCACTGGATGATTTTTCCATCACTTACTTTACCAAAGGAGCTGGTGTCAATACACTTTCCACCATGCTCTATACGGAATTACGAAAGGGAATCAAGCCGGAATTATACGCGCTTTCCACCATATTATTCTTTGCCGTACTAATCATTCTTCTGCTCGGAAACATCCGACCTGGAATGAAAAAAACGGCAACACAGAAAAATTAAATCAAAAGGAGTATTATTATGAAAAGAAAGATTTTAAGCACAATCCTCATCCTCGCCTTAGCAGCTACCAGCGTTACCGCCTGTGGCAAGAGCTCCTCTGCTGACAAGAATAAGGAAACACTTACCGTATTAAATTATGGTAAATACATCGACGAAGATGCCGTAAAGACATTCGAAAAAGAAACCGGTATCACTGTAAAATACGAAGAATACGAAAGTCCGGAAGAAATGTACACGAAATACAAAGCCGGTTCCATCGACTATGATGTCATCTGCTCTTCCGAATATATGGTAGAAAAACTCATCAACGAAGGGGAAGTACAGGAAATGGATTATGCAGGTATGGAAAATTATAAAAACCTCGATCCTACTATCATCGATATGACTTCTTCTTATGACAAAGACCATACATATTCCGTTCCTTATTTTTACGGAACCCTCGGACTGCTCTATAACAAAAACGAAGTAGATGCTTCAGCAGTAGCAAGCTGGGATTGTCTGTGGGATGCGTCCTACAAAGATGAAATCATCATGGAAAACTCAGTACGTGATACCTTTGCACCAGCACTCGTTTCTCTTGGTTATTCCATTAACGAGACTGATGAATCCCATCTGCGTGAAGCATTGGATATCCTGAAAAAGCAAAAAGACAACGGCATCGTATATGCTTACTATGTAGACGAAACCGCTGATTCTATGATCGCAGAAGACGCAAAGATTGCCTTATGTTACTCCGGTGAAGCTGCACTCGCTATGAACGAAAATGAAAATCTTACATACTCCGTTCCAAAGGAAGGCTCTAACCTCTGGATTGACTCCTGGTTCATTCCAAAGTCAGCAAAAAATACCGATGCCGCAATGAAATTCTTAAACTTCATATGCCGCGATGATATTGCAGAAGCCAACTTTGAATATGTCCAGTATGCATCTCCAATCACATCCGTTGTAGAAAATCAAGATGCTGACGTAAAAGAAAACGAAGCGATCAACCCAAGCAGTGACACTATCAAAAACTGTGTCATTTACACCGCTTTAGATGATAATGCCAGCAAATTATACAGCACACTCTGGCAGGAGCTTCTGTCCAACTAGAAAAATAAACGATGAAATCATAAAAAATGATTGCAAATAAAACTAAAACATGGTAAAGTAAATCCACGATGTTAATGCATCGTGGATTTTTCTTTATCCGGTACAAATCGTACCATGATCCCATAATTTATAAATTGATACTTCTCCATAGGCCAAGGAGAACTTATGAATTATCAGGAATTTTTAACAACCATTAAAACACAGTTATCTCTTCGCATTGACGCTGATGCCACTTTAGACATCCGCCGATTCACCAAGAATAACGGCACCGATTTGGACGGGCTCATCATCTTTCGCCCGAATTTAAACATTTCCCCGACCATATATTTAAATCCATATTATCATCGTTACCTGCAGGGCGTTCCTATGGAAGATATCTATACCGATATTCTTATCACCTATCAGGAACATCTGCCGGAGGAAGATATCGACGTAAGCTTCTTTACCGACTTTGCAAAAGCGAAAAAGCTTGTGACCATGCGTCTGGTCAATTACAAACAGAATGAAAAGATGCTGCAGGAAGTCCCGCACTTCCGCTATCATGATCTGGCGGTCATCTTTTACTGCCTGCTTCATGCCAACGAAGAAAATAATGCACATATACTGATTCACAATTCCCATCTGGATATCTGGAAAATCAAGAAAGAAGAACTTTATCAGGTGGCAAAGAAAAACACACCAAAACTTCTCCCACATCAGCTTATGCCGCTGACAGAAGTATTGCTGCAAAGTCATTATATCTGTGCGGAAGACATCGATAAAGATGATCCGCAGATTTATATCCTCACGAACCGCTGCCGCACCAACGGCGCAACTGCTTTGTTATACGAAAAACTGCTCGCGCAGATTGCGGACTCCTTCGAAAAGGATCTTCTCATTCTGCCGAGCAGTATTCACGAAGTATTAATTATTCCCGTTGATCATATCAGCAAGTCCACGCTCGATCACTACGCAACATTCATACGTGAAGTGAACGAGACGCAGCTTGCGGATGATGAAATTCTCTCGGATCACGCTTATTACTTCCAGCGTGCCACCCAGATGATCACTTACTGATCCACACGTGCACAGCGCACGACGTATCTGCTGCCACCGCCTGTGGTACAGGTAAAGAGAGACAAATCCCAATCGTCTGAATCCGCAGTCAGTGCATCCACCTGATCGGGATTTAAAATTTCCAGAGACACAACTTCATAGTCGGTGACCTTGCCCCCAGCATCCAGAATCTGCACCAGCGCACCTTCCGGAAGCTGCTTGATTGGACGAAAGATCCGACTGTAATTGTGTCCTCCGATTACCAGATTATTCTCTTCCATGCTGCCTGCGTAACAGACCGCTGCGGACTCCATTCCTTCCATGCTAAACTGTGAACGGATTGGAATCTCAAGCCCCATAGAAGGGACCAGAAGGCATCCCAGAAACGTATCTCCATCAACGGTAATCGTTTTTTCATTTGCTGCATTACTTTCTTCCGTATCCGGCTCCTGCTCTGTGCGCTGCACGATAGCCGTCCGTACTTCATCCACAATCTCTGCAGATTCTACTGTCGCTCTGTGGTCATCCCATGCATTGTATACGGCCAGAGAAAGTGCCGCAACAATGCAAAGTACACCAAGAAGCATCACATATTTGCCAGCTTTATTTCTTCTCATCTTTCCATCTTTTTCCTACTAAAATCAACACAAGTCCGATAAAAGCAAGCACCGGAATCGGCCACACCAGCTGTCCGGTCTGTGGAATCTTCGGTGCATCATCCGGGCTTCCATTCTTGGAAAAATTCCAATCATACTCTTCCGTATCTTTTTCTGTAACCCTATGCAGCGACTGGTTCCGATCTTCCGTGTCCTCCGTATTTGGAACTTCGGTATCCGGAACTTCGGTATCTGGCACCTCCGTATCCGGTACTTCAGTGTCCGGCGTCTCCGTGTCTGGTGGTGGAACAATATCCTTCTTTGGAATTAACTCCATCTTTGGCGAAGCATCCACATCGTAGTTCCAATTCTGTCCATCCTTAATCGGGATTGTCACAAGAAACGATGCAAATGGTTCATACCCGGCTACTACCTCTGTCTGCACGACCAGATACACACCCATCTGTAAGTTCTGGAAATGCACCTTTCCGTCCGAACCCGCAGAAGCCGAAACCGAAGCGGTATCGCCCGTCACCACAGCCTGCAGTTTCTTTGGCAGACTGCTGTCTGTCAGATCATCCAGTGACACTCCTGCCGCAGAAAAGCCATTTACGAACTGCAAATTCGAGTTTGCAACACGATACACCATAACTTTTCCACCCGGATTTCCAATATAAACCGTAAGCTGTCCTGTCTGTTCTGCGCCAACCGGCAGAACCTCCATACAACCGATCAGCAGAATCATCGCCATGACACATATACATTTTTTTATATATTTTCTCATCATGATTCTACCTCTTTTTCCAAATAAATAATGCAAGTACTAACAACAAGACAATCGGAACGGCTACCAGCGGCGCAATCACAATCGGCTCAATCTGATAAGCATCCGCAGTAATCCGCACGCTCTCCGGTGCATCTTCCGCAATGCGCGTTCCACGAACAAGCAGACGCTGGGTATTGATACCATACGGTGTACAGGTCTGTAATGTACAGTAATCCTCCCCGTCTGTGATCTGTAGCTTATCAACCTCATCCGGTTCCACAATACTGATCAGGTCAACCTGATAGGTCATCGTCCGATTCAGGATTGTGATAGAAAACGTATCGCCTTTCTCCAACCGGTCCAGATGGGTGAACAGCGTAGAACTTGGCAGACCACGATGTCCGCAGATCACACTATGCGTACTGGCACCGCCAACTGGTAAACTGCTCCCCTGTAGATGTCCGGCAGCCGTCTGCAGACGGGAATCATCGGTTCCATGATAAATTGGAAGTTCCACATTTATCTTTGGAATCGATATATATCCCATAATTCCAGTTCCTGTAATATCCAAAATATCATCATACCCGTCTAACAGATCCGGTTCGTAAAAAGCCTCCGGGGTCTCTGCCAGTTTCTGATTATAGGCCTCCGCCGCAGCAAATGCTTTCTCATAGTCCTCTTCCTTCATGTTCGAGACTGTTTCCTGATAACTTGCAATTGCTCTCGTCTGATGTCTGGAATTAATGTAGTCACTGACCGTCGGATAAAGCATGACAGCCAGTCCTACAAAAAATATCAACCCAAAAACAATGGTCGAAATATGTTTTTTCATAGATTACATCTCTACTTATTTTTCTTAAATCTTGCTTTTGTAACAAGAACAATACCAGCTGATACCATCAAAATTCCACCAACGATGTAGAAAATGCGGGTACCGATGCCACCTGTGGATGGAAGTACATTTCCCTTAAGGTTTGTAATTTTTGTAAAAATATTGTTTGTTTCAGGTATAAAGCTACTAGCATCGACTCCTGAAATACTCCATTTGATACTACCGCCCTCATTGGCGGTTGCATTTTCTTGGCTCGCTCCAATGGTAAACGTCATATCTTTCATTGTATTATAGCCTTCCGGAGTTTTTGTTTCCTTCAAAGTGTATGTACCTGCATTTAAACCTGTGAACACTAAATATCCCTCGGCATTAACCTCGGCTGATATCGACTTTGAAGAACCCTCACCTGTTGCAGCTGTTGAAGCTGATGTGGTAGTCTTTCTTACATACTTTGGATTATCTCCAACAGTTGTTCCATCTTCATAGTTTGATAATGTCGCATCTGTCGGAGCAATTTTTGTATATGTATCATTTTTCAGCTTATAATACTCTCCAGTTTCACCTGTACCAGCTGCTTCAAATGAAGATGTTGTATCTACAATCACTTTCGTCAAATTCTCTCCAACTAAAGTAAATTGTGCTCCAGATAACTTCTTTCCAGTTTCATCAACCTTCAAAATAACCAATTCCATAACATAGGTTTTCGTTACCTTATCCGGTCCATGACCTGTAACATTATCATTCTTAGGTGTTCCTGGTGTATCTTCCGAATCTTTACGGATAGAATTCTGTGGATTATTCGAATAGTTCAAATGCACGGTATTCGTATTTGGATTTGAACCGATTAAAGCCGAATCATTTACCATGGCGTTATATTTAATTGTTATTGTATCTCCAACTTTTATTGTTCCATCCGAAACTAAACTTTTTAAATCTTCAAATGAAAGAATAAAAGAATTCGTTCCGTCACTGTTTGAAATAGTCTTTAAATAGTAATTTGTGTTAGCAGCGTCACCACTTACATACTTTGTTATTTCCGTATTTCCTATCGTTACTTTAAAAGAACTTTCATCTAATGTAAGTCCTTTTGACAAAGTATCTGTCAAATAATAGTAGTAATATTTGTAACCCTCCATATTCGGTACAGTTCCAGTCACTTCATACTCGATTACATCTCCAATAGCGGCTGTATCTGTTTTCTTTATATATCCGTCTATTGCTTGATTTGCATCAGTGTCAACAATCTTTTTGTCAATATCCGGTGTAACTGTTTTCGCTTCCATCGCTGTATCACCCACTACGGCAACCATGTAACGGGAAACCGTATCTTTGCCCTCCGTTGAAGCAGCTCCGCTATAAGAATCAACAATCACATAATATCCTTCTTCCACTTTGGCTGATCCACTCGTTGCATCTTGATCAATAGTAATCGTAGCTGCCGGAGTTGAACTTGTATTAATCAATGCATATGCCGCATCACCTAAGTCCCCATCTGTTTTACCATTAATCGCATCTGTCACATCTTTTACTGTTTTATCAGCAAGAAGATTGTCGCCTTTTTCCATATTTGAAAGTGTGCCTTTCCCCTTATCAAGTCCCGACACTTGACCTTTCAGCAACTGGTATACTTTATATGTATGCCCATAACTAGTATTTGTAATCTTCAATGTTTTCTGTGTTCTAGGCGCTCCCATTGCCGGTACCACTGACAGCACAGTCAGTAATACACACACCAGCAACGCCAGTGTTCTTTTCCCTTTGTTCCAAGTTTTCATCTTTCTTTTCCTCTCTTTCCATTTGATGTTGTACATCTATATACTCCCTTTCGCTTCCCCTGATATTGCAAATGATGCAATAAAGCAATCAGGCTTAGTACCATAAGTCCGGCTCCTGCAACGCCAAATGGCTGCGTACCGGTTCCTCCCGTTTCCGGAAGTTCATATTCCCTGAGTTTATTTTGAACAGTCAAATTATATGTTTTACTCTCTGTTCCCGATTGTTCCTCAGGTGTAAGTGGATCATCATATGTTACAGAATACTCTTTTCCAAAAGTACCTCGTTTTGCAATTACATTTTCATCATCATCTAATTCAACCAAGCGGTATTGATACCTTGTTCCGTTGCTTCCAGAGACATATACTTCCAGATCACTGATTGTCGTAGACCATGTTGTTGTCTCTCCCTCTGTCTTTGGATTATCTGTTGACTCCAACGTAATTTCGCTGTAACCCGGTACCGCTTCCCATTTGGATTCATCACCCGAATCACTTTCGGAACGCCTTTGCAATTGAAGAACAACCATATTTGGTCTCTCGCCATTATCGCCAACCCATTTTTTTGTGACATTAATGGACATTAACGGAATGCGGCTATTGTACATTGTAGCTGTATGATCACCGCTGACTGATCCCTCTACATAGAAACCATCCTGCTCGTTTCCTGTAATGGTAATCGTGCCCGCTGCAATTTCCGACTTTGAACCATCAATTTCTACCTTTTGTAATTTTGAATTGTCTGTCGGTTTTATCTCATAGATTTTATAATCTGTATTGATTGGAATACCTGAGATTGTTGTACTCTCTCCAATTTTCAGATTATATGGTCCTAAGATCACAGGACTGCTCTCAAGTCCCATTCCACCGACATTCGTACACACAACATAAAATGTGTATGTTCCATCCAGTGTTTCACTGCCTTCGGCCTGTTGTTTGGAAATTTTCAGGCTTCCGGTTTTTACAACGTTGGTAAAGACAATTTTTTGTTTGTTAAAGGTACTTGTACTGTCCGGATTACTGTATGAACGGAACACAAAACTATCATCAGGTCGCGTTCCTGTGTATTTATTTCCTGTATCCTCTGTGTCCTCTTGTCTTTTGACTTCTGTACGCCCGTCATCGACCGAAGTACGCTTGATATCAATCAAGGATTTATTTGTTCCGTTCACAGTGTTAGCAGAAGAATTCGGCATACTGCTAGCAACTGCCTGTCCATTTTCATACATGGTCCAACTCGTATCAAACAAGTTCTTCTGCATTTCTGTCAGATTTTCCGCCAATTGCAGATAACTGCCTCGCCGAAACTGATCACGGAACGTAATCAATTCCTCATTTTGCAAAGCAAACTCTCCGTTTTCATCAACCACATAGGTTCCTTCATTTGCGGTTGATGTATACTTTGCTCCCTTTGCCAGCTCTAATTGCCCGGATCCTGCAGAACCATAGTCCGCGATTTCCTTCTGCTTTACAATAAAGCCCGCCTGTTTTGTCGCTACGGAACTTGGATAAAATACAAAATTCTTTAAGTAAATATTCTGTGATTTGTCATACTGGAAGCCAATACTCTTTACCTTTGACCAGTCAAAGCCGTCTTCTTTTTTCAATTTATCCAAATCAACTGTCAGCGTTGCCCATGCCTTTTTGGTTATAACGGCACTTCCGTATAACTTATTATTCAAAAATCCATAGGCCTTTTTTCCGTTTTCATCTGTCAGGACAAGATAGGCAAGACTTTGTGATGGCGTATCACTTCCATCATAATAAATACCAAATTTCAGAAACCGCATTTCCGATGCATCAATTATCTTATCTCCATCTGCCTGTAGAATTCCCAATCGCTTGTCCGTATACTTTTGACCTTCATTGCTATACTTTGCATTCCATAGCAATACAGTCTCACTGTCCTTTTGGGTTACCTTAAATGTATTTGCAGAGCTTGCAGGAGAAATAGTTCCAGTGAATGCAGATGCAAATGTTTCCGGGGTGGCACTGTCATCTGATATCGTAATCGTTCCATAGTGTGTCACCATATTTTTCAATGTAAATGAGAAAATGGACTGGTTATCAAACATGGACTTAAACTCATCTGCCACATTACTTGTATCCACTTTTTTCTGTACCTGTAGCTGATTCTCATCCGGGAAGTTAAATGCCACGGACATATTCGACTCCCACATACCTCGTTCCATATAAAACATCGTCAGGGTATGTTCCTTGGTGTCTCCTGTTGCTATAACATCCGAAAAAGCTTTTGAATAATTGTAGGTTTCCGACTGAGAAGTGCTACCTCCTTCGCCTCCTGCCGTATATGTAAGATTTAAGCTACTACCTAACTTTGTATATCTTAAAGTGGAATCTCCTGCCTCTTTCACATCACTTACATACGCTTTTTTGTCTTTAAAGTCCAGAAGACCTGTTACTTTTCCATGGGCACCACCACAATCGAGAACTAACTTTCCGTCAATAAATACCCACACATCATCATCTCCAGAGAACCGAAACCGAATCGGGACATCATCTCCATCTGAATTTTTAACTGTTCCATCACTGGTCAAACGGAATTTAAAACTCATCTTCGTTCCAAAACCATAATTGTAGGTAGAAGCAGTTTGTTTTGTAGCATTGAAATTTAACGGAAAATATCCATGTGTATTTGATACCCCTTTGGTAGTTGATGCACTGTTTACATTATCACTTTGGTTATTTTTTTGTCCCACCTTGCCATCCAGGTAATAGGAACTATCCGAACTGTTTTTCTTCAGTGTCAATGATGTATTCGCGCTGTCGAACCACCAATACTCAACACCTTTTTCATCCTTGTATACTTCCTTTTTGGTAAAAGGAAATGCTACATCGTCATATACTTCACCAATCTTTGTATTCTTACTATTATCGCCCTCCAAAAATGAAGTATTGAAATGCGGCTGTGCCATAGAATTACTTACCATCAACAAGGTATTACTGTTTTTCAACGTGGGAGCAACCAGTCCCTGCGTCGCATAATTGTAATAGGTACCTTTCCCATTATCATTTAATGTCGAATTATTTATCGCAAAAAATTTATTATCCGAATCAAATTTATGATAAAGATTCAATGTCCCAGCTATATCCGAAAATAAAGTTCCCCAATTAAGATAGCTTGGCTGAAAATGTCCTGTGTAAATAGGATAGCTTGCACCAGCACTTTGATAATACGAGCTCAACGCCTGATCAAACTGACGAAATGTAACCCAGTTTCTCTGCGATTCACCATTACTACTCTTATCATAATTTGACCGGCTTGTTCCATTCAACTCGTAGTCCGAAAAATAGTCATATATCGTAGAATCTACATACAATGTCTGACTATCCTTTGTAAAAGTTCCGGAAGAAATATTGTTTACCTTACTGTTCTTGCCTGTCTGTGCGTCCCTTATGGTATACACTTCATCCCAGTAACCGCCACGATTTCCACCTGTATAAATAACAGAATCACTGGTATCTGCATAAAAGCAAGGTTTATCCAGATCCTCCGGAATTGTGTACATAGCTGTACCGTCTCCATTCGCTGCAGCATTCTCATCTGTTACATACCATGTTGCAAAACGAATTCTAGTGTATCCAGCCGGAATATTTGCCGACCAGACATCCGACCATGTATGATTTTCGGTAGTATGAGAACTTGTCCTTGACATTTGTATTGTTGTTGTCTTACTCGTTCCATCGGCAGAAGTTGCATAACAATATAGAACCTCCGCTGTAGATGCCGGCATACCATTTCCGGAATTTTTTGGTATATTACTTCCCGTATCCAAAGTATTATTTGGTAAAGCATATGACAATTTTGACAATGTTGCATCAAAATATACAGTTACCGCCGGTGCCTCATAGGTCCCTGTCACTCCAACTGTTTCATTGCTGTTGACGACCACAAGATTGTTTGAAGTATCATTCCACTGAAATGCCGCATATGTCTTGTCACCAATTTTCACCCGAAGACTTGTCTGAATCGTAGCTGAAGTGTCATCCGGAAATTTATAATACCATACCTTCTTGGTTTTATTGTATTTTGGAATCACTTCTACTCCATCAACCAAAAATGAAAAAGATGTTTCCTGTGAAAATGATACAGTACTGAAATATATTGTTTTTCCTGCCAGACCATATGAATGCCAGGTATAATCACTTCCTGTGTCCCTGTATATTTTATTAACCAGACTATCGATACTTGTCCATGTACTATTAAAAGCTACTTTTTGCTCTATAATACTGGTGTCATTTAGATTATTACATTTCTGAAACTGAAGTGTTGCATATCCATTATAGATACATTCCTCCTTTGGAATTGAAGCACAATACACATGTGTATTTCCAATACTTCCCACATCTTTCATTTCATAATAACGCCAGCTATCCTTGTCTGACTGTAATTTTACGTTTACACGTATTACGTAATTTTCCCAGCCACTCGGAGCAGCAAAATAAAAGCGATAAACACTCTCCGTTTCCGCATCACCCGATGTCTGTACTGCAAGTTTGCTCGCTTTTACTGTTTTCTCCTGTTTTGTCTGTGCCGTCACCAGCTTTTCTGAATCTTCTTCGGTTTCCGTCTCTGCTATCTCTGTTGCTTCCGTTTCTTGTGTTTCATCCATCATGGCAGCAGCTTCCAATGCTTCTGCCATCTCCGTATCATCTGCTGTCGCAGAAATCCCCGTCAGCTTGAAGCCCCAAGCAACAAGTAACGAAACCATAACCGCACATATCAATAACGTGAGTACATATTGTTTTTTCTGTTTTCTGTCTTTTGCGAAACTCTCAACAAGCAATTTCACATCTTTTTGCATAGAAAAATGCACTCCCTTCCATTCATCTTCTATACACTTCCCAGATTTTTCAATGGCCATACACGAATCCAGATTTTTCCAACCATCTGGCTTTTGTCCACGCATCCAATGACACTGTTTCGACTGTCAATGGATACACTTCTGTGATCTCCCATCACAAAGTATTTATTTTCCGGAACCTGATACGGGAATTCCATATCACAATCTCCAAGACTTTTCTCTGTCACATACGGCTCGTCCAATTCCTGTCCATTAACATACACGCTGCCGTCATCTTTGATATCTACCATATCACCGGGGCCGGCGATAATTCGTTTCAGTAACAACTTATTCTGCCAGTAGAATCCGCACAACTCACCAGTCTCAAAGTGATCTGTCTTCACAAGAAGCACCACATCCTGATCTTTCAGTGTCGGTTCCATACTGTCTCCGGACACGCGCAACACCGGCATCAGCAAAAAAGCAATCAATACAGATGCCGCAGCAACAACGAGAAGTGTAAACGTCGTATTCCGTAACAATTTATAAAACCGGCGGCGATTATTCAGACGTTCCTTTTCCTGCTCTACTTCCTCCATCTTTGGAATCATCACATTCTGTTTTTTTACCGATTTCATGTTTTGCTTCCTTCTCCCTTACTCTTCTTTGCAGATTAATCTGCTCAAGCATCATTTTTTCGCATCGGTTAATGGTCAGCAGCTTCATATTGTTCACATAATCATCCACTGCATTTTGTACACTTTCAAACACATGATTGATTTTGAGTGCTGCTTCGGCGATGGAGCCCGCTTCGTCAATCATAATTGTCCGGTCTTTGAGACGTTCATTAGCTGCATCCAATTCTTCCTGCAACTGCTGATTTTGTAGTTCCAGTTCATAAATCACTTCTATCAATTCGGATCGTGTCATCCGTTTTAATTCTTTTTGTTCCATAAATAACTAATTACCTGCTCTCTTTTCTATATAATATAAAACAGATACTTTATTTTTCAATTTATATTTGTTTCGCTTTTTCGTATGTTTTCGTAAATTATACCACATTCTCATTTTTTGTTTCAATAGCATAATAAACAAATGTAATTTTGCTTTTTATACATATTTTATAATCTTTTCATATACTTTTTAAGCAGTTCTTCCTTTGGTGTTTTTTGTGACCGAAAAAATCCCGCTTATAAAAAGCGAGATTTTCTGTCTTAAATATTTCTTTATTAATTGTCACTGATTTTGTCATACAATGCCTCATACTGTCTTGCCGAAGCATCCCATGAGAAATTTTCATCCATAGCTCTACGCACCAGATCCTGCCATGCTGCTTTATTATTTGTAAATACATTCTCTGCATAACGGATAATAAAAAGCATCTCATGCGCATTGTAATTGCTGAATGAAAATCCGGTTCCTGTATTTTCGTATTCATTGTATGCTTCTACCGTATCCTTAAGTCCTCCGGTCTCCCTGACGATTGGAATGGTTCCATAGCGCATGGACATCATCTGGCTGAGGCCGCAAGGCTCAAACAGTGACGGCATCAAAAACGCATCCGCTGAAGCATAAATCTTGTGGGCACGTTCTTCAGAATATCCAATATAAGAAGAAATCTTGTCCGGATACTTATTCTGAAAGTGGTGGAACATATTTTCATACTGACTTTCGCCGGTACCGAGAACCACCAGCTGTATATCCATTGTTGAGAGCAACTCATCCATCACATAAGCGATCAGATCAAATCCTTTCTGATTTGTCATACGTGATACGATACCAACCAAAAAAATGTCTTCTCTCTGTGGAAGCCCAAGCTCCTTCTGGAGAGCTGCTTTGTTTTTCTTCTTTCCGGTAAATACATCCTTACGGCTGAAATTAGTATCAATATAAGGATCGATTTTCGGATTATATTCTTCGTAATCAATTCCGTTAAGGATACCGTAGAGACTGTCTTTTCTGGCACTCATCAGGCCATCGAGCCCCTCTCCACCTTCCACGGTCGTAATCTCTTTCGCATAGGTCGGGCTTACCGTCGATACTGCATCTGCGTATACAATACCACCCTTCAGATAGTTTGCCTCTCCATAAGATTCTAGTTCACTGGCATTAAAAATCTGTTTTGGAAGTCCTGTAATATCCATAACTTCCTGTATTCTCCACCTACCCTGAAATTTCATATTGTGGATGGAATAGATTGTCTTTATTCCGGCATAGAAATTGTCGTCGCCATATGTAGTCCGCAAATACACCGGAACAAGTCCTGTCTGCCAGTCATGGCAATGAATAATATTCGGTGCAAAATCCAGATATGGCAGACTTTCCAGAACCGCCTTTGAAAAATAGGCGAATTTTTCTACATCCTCGTAGATATTGTTATACGGAGATGGTCCTGCGAAATAGAATTCATTGTCTACAAAATAAAAATGAACTCCTTTGTATTCTGTCTCAAAAATTCCAACGTACTGTCGTCTCCAGTTCAAATTCACATAAAAATGACATACAAACTTAAGTCCCGGGAGAAAAGATGCATCCATGCATGTGTACTTCGGCAGTATCACACGCACGTCATACTCTTTGCGATTAAAATACTTTGGCAGAGAACCAACAACGTCTGCCAGACCTCCCGTCTTAATAAAAGGAACAGCTTCTGATGAAACAAACAGAACCTTCTTCATAATAACCACCTCCACAATATAAGGGGGCTCCCCTTATTTATTCTTCATCTGTAAACGAATCTTATCGGTAATCAAGGCAATAAACTCAGAATTGGTTGGTTTTCCCTTTCCGTTACTGATCGTATATCCAAACAAGTCATCGAGCGTATCCATTTTGCCTCGGCTCCATGCGACCTCGATTGCATGCCGGATTGCTCTCTCCACGCGACTTGGTGTCGTCTGAAATTTCTTTGCAATACCCGGATACAAAATCTTTGTGATCGAATTGAGCATATCCATATTATTGACAGACATAATAATGGCTTCACGTAAGTACTGATATCCCTTGATATGTGCAGGCACACCCACTTCGTGGATAATTTCCGTTACATCTTCTTCAAGAGACTTCATCATATCCTGTTCTACGTATTCTTTCGTTCCATTGTTCAATTGAACATCCTTTACATGACGACGCTTGCGCACAGATTTGATACGGTCAAGTATCGTTTTCTGATCAAAAGGCTTCATAATGTAATAGTCCGCGCCTTTTGCGAATGCATCCTCTGTAATACCTTCGTTGCCGACAGCGCTCACCATCAGCACACTGGGGCGATTCTTTACCGCCTGATCGGAACGGATTTCATCTAATACACCAAGCCCATCCAGCTTTGGCATGACAATATCCAATAATACCACATCCGGTTGTTTTTCTTTAATCAAACGATAAGCTGACTCCCCATCTTTTGCAGTTCCAACTACCTGAAGCTCACTGTCACTAGAGACAATATCTCCCAATAAGTCCAAAGTAAGCTGATTATCATCTGCGATTGCGACATTTAGTTTTCCCATAATAGGCCTCCTAGATGTCAAATTCAGTCATATAAACTATAAACAAGTCATGTCAGTAAATTTTGTCGAAGTCTGTCGATAAAATTTAATATAAATATATCACAGTATGTGCCTTATTTCAATGTTATTGTACTTTTTCAAGATACCATAACATACATGACTACAGCGACAGCAAATACACAAAATATCCAGCATATGCAAGTAACATGATCACTCCGCATGGCCGGCGCAACTGCCGATGCCGAATCGTTCCTATCCAAAGCAATATGCCACAAAGAATTGCAATGACGGTATCCATCAGGAATCTGCCTTCGAACGGCACCGGACAAATGAGTGCAACGGTTCCGATTACAAACAGAATATTGAATATATTGCTTCCCACAATATTTCCAATCGCAATACCAGCATTTCCTTTTCTCGCTGCTGAGACTGATGTTACAAGTTCCGGAAGGGATGTACCGAAAGCAACAATCGTAAGTCCAATAAAACGCTCGCTCATGCCACATGCTCTAGCAATCGTAGTTGCTCCATTTACTACAAAATTGCTTCCTGCGACGACAAGCACAGCTCCTAATACAATAAACAGCCCACATTTCCATAATGGATACTGCTCGAACGACTGGTTGTCATCTTCTCCCGCATCGCCCTTCTTTGCCAGAAAGTACAAATAAATCAGATATGCGATAAATAAACCCCATAGCACGATTCCTTCTACAAAATTGATTTCATTTCCGGTCGCTCCCATTACCAGAAGCACAGCGGTAATGAAAAGCATGTATGGAATTTCATATTTGAATGTAGACTTTTGTATGGTCACATTCGTAATCAGTGCAGTTACTCCGAGAATAATCAGGATATTAAGTATATTGCTTCCTACTATGTTTCCAACCGTGATCCCGGCATTTCCCTTTAGTCCGGCGGTTATACTCACAGCCGCTTCTGGCAGCGATGTGCCCATCGCTACGATTGTAAGTCCGATTACAAGTTGGGGAATCCCGAATTTTCCTGCCAGCGCCGCAGCACCATCCACAAAAACATCTGCGCCCTTTACCAGCGCTGTAAAACCAATTACCAACATCAACATTGCTACAAAAATCATATGCGCTCCTCCTTTTTAGAACCATTAAAATATAATTTCGTTTACCTGCAGAAAAACGCAAAAAAAACGAGACTTCTGCTGTGTAAACAACAAAAGTCTCGCCATTTGATTACTTCCCGGATTGTTTCCAATCGTACTGACGGGTGAGTAAACATCTTTTGATGCCGGCTACTCCCTTTCACTTATGTACTATAATATGCAATGACGTTTTATTCGTCAAGCGTTTTTTACTTTTAAATTATTGCTTTTTCTTTCGCATACTGACAATAAGGGCATAAATTTCTGAATTTTTTTCTTTCATATGTTCGTCCAGCATATGACGCCTCTCCTGAAAACGTTCCGCGAGTTCCGGATGTTCTCTTGCAATTCGCTCATACACCTCCCGACGATGCGCCTCAAAATGTGCTGCAAGCGTCCGCTCATCCTTGCCTGAAATATGCACAATTTCTTTTAAATGCTCTTCCAAATGTTCCAACCACTCATCTTCATCCAATTCTTCCATATGTGACCAGCGTCCATGCAACAGTTCTTCAACATCACCTGTTTTTTTCAACTGCTCAATCTGCAGACGTATTTGCTTTTCAATCTGTTCTTCCGACTCACTTCCAAACGCCCATACAAGTTCCTGCACACGGTTGTCCGCACGTTTCCGGGATGCACTTCTCATTTCATTATCAACCCCATCAAGAGGATACGGGCGATGAATTTCCATATCCTTAAGTGCGATATGAATGGTTCTGCGTACACATCCTTCTTCAATCAGATACCCCAGTCCCAACTGTCGTAATTGTTCGTTTACGGCTGAAATATGCTCTGTCATATAAAAACGAATTCCACGTTCTTTCAAAGAGCGATACAAGATTTCCAGTCGATCTGCCGCCGTAATATCAATACTCCCTACTCCACTGGCATCTAGAATGACTGCTTTCGTATCCTTCCTGATATGACTTTCAATGTCGTTCTGCAATACCGCAATATTCGCAAAGAACAGATTACTACTAAACCGGTAGATCACAACTGACGAGATTTCATGTATCTGACTGCTTTCTTTCAGATCCCGAAAATGGCTGTGTCCCGGCTGAATTCCAAGGAAACAACGTGCTGGCTTGGATGTCCGGATAATCATTTCTGAAAAAGACAAAATAATGCCTATCAAAACTCCGTTAATTGTACCAAGCATCAATACACCCACAAATGCACCAACAAAAATAAAAAATTCGGTCCGCGAAACCTTCCACAATCTTGCTGCCAGTTCAAACTCCGTTGCGCCAAGCAACGCAGAAATTACAATTGCCGTCAGCACCGGAACCGGTAAATAACCAATAAATCCCGTTCCTCCTAATAGAACAACAATCATAGAAAGTCCGGCTACAATTCCTGTCAACTGTGTCTTACTTTGATACTGTTCTCCCATTGCGGTCCGGGATACGGAGCCGTTGATTGGACAGCATCCAGTCAGCGATGCAATCAGATTGCCCATCGAAAAAGCAAGAATTTCTCTATTATCGTCAATTGCATAACCGTTTTTCTGTGCAAAATTATTTTCTGCAAGAAGTGTCTCTGCCATAATAACCACAGCCACAGACAAGCTGATCGTAATTGCCTCTTTCATTGGAATCAGTGATAAATCCGGTAATTTCCATACTGGAAGCCCTGGTTCTACTTTACTGAGCGTATGTACGCCCCATGCTTCAACCGGTAGAAATCTTGTCATAACGGCGCCCGCCACCATCAAAAGGACAGCAAATGGCACCTTGGGCCATATCTTTTTGGCAGCCAGTAAAATTCCAAGCGATACCAACCCCAAAATAAGTGAAGGAACGTTAATTTCCGAAAGTGTCTTTGCAATATGTTTCACCAATTCCGGCAATTCACCAGTCCCTGCGGTACCTCCCATCAGCTTTGGCAACTGCATTAGAATAATCGTTGTACAGATACCTGTTATAAACCCACCCATTACAGGTGCTGATATATAGTTTACCAATTTTCCAGCCTTCATCAGATAAAAAGCAAACAACCAGACAGCAACAAGAAATGTAAGTTGTGGCACTACTGAAAGTGCTTCCTTTGAACCACTTTCAATATTCAAATTCAGCAATGCTGCTCCAATCAACGCTGCCGGTGCAGCATCCACCCCAAAAATAAACTGCGACGATGTTGAAAAAAATGCAAATGCGAGAATAGGAAATACCGATCCATACAATCCATATACCGGCGGGAGTCCTGCAATCTGTGCATATCCCATGGAAATTGGAATCGAAACCGCCATAATAATAATTCCTGCAAGAATATCTTTTTTCACATTTTTTCTTTCATAATTATGTAATGTCTGTAAAATATTTATTTTCATTTTTTTATCCATTTTCATATTTTTGCTAATCATAAAATTTTCTAATTCCAGTATCATGGGAATTGTATCACTTTCTTCATTTGTTGTATAGCCAAACACAGATTTCTAATTTGTTATTATAATTAACACACTTTTGATGATATATTTGCAATATGCTTGATTTTGCTGGTCAATATCGCTATAATTTGTTATAGTAAGTAACATTATAAAGGAGTATTTGTATGAAAAAGTTATCCCCTTCCCGTCTTGCCGACACTGTCGCAAGACTTCGAAAAGAAAAATCAATGACACAGGCACAACTTGCCGATGCAACCGGAATTAACCGCGCACTGATTTCCCGCATTGAGCAGCATGATTTTGTTCCTTCTATTGAACAATTGGAACATCTCGGAGAAGTTCTCGCTTTTGATATTACAGAGCTGTTTATCAATAGCTGTTCGGAAAAGCTTGCCTCTCCCGCCCCTATGAATATTGCCGTTGCTGGAACAGGATATGTCGGTCTGTCTATCGCCACATTGCTGGCACAGCATAATCATGTGACTGCCGTAGATATTATTCCGGAAAAAGTAGAACAGATTAACAATCGTATATCTCCGATTCAGGATGAATATATAGAAAAATATCTGGCAGAAAAAAAACTTGATCTATCTGCCACCCTAGACGGTGAAACCGCTTACAAACGTGCAGACTTTGTTGTAATTGCAGCTCCTACCAACTATGACAGCCAGAAAAACTATTTTGACACTTCCGCTGTAGAAGCCGTTATCGAACTGGTCTTAAAAGTAAATCCAGATGCCATCATGGTCATTAAGTCTACGATTCCTGTCGGATATACAGAATCTGTCCGCAAGAAATACAATACAAAAAACATCATATTCAGCCCGGAATTTCTGCGTGAATCCAAAGCCTTATATGATAATTTATATCCAAGCCGTATCATTGTCTCTACAGACAAAAACGATGCAAAGCTTATAGAGGCTTCCCGTAAATTTGCAGCGCTCTTACAGGAAGGTGCCTTAAAAGAAGATATTGATACCCTCTTCATGGGGTTCACAGAAGCTGAAGCGGTAAAACTGTTTGCCAACACCTATCTGGCACTTCGGGTATCCTACTTCAATGAATTAGATACCTACGCCGAAATGAAAGGACTCAATACACAGGATATCATCAACGGCGTATGTCTCGATCCCCGTATCGGCATGCATTATAATAATCCTTCCTTTGGTTATGGCGGTTACTGTCTTCCAAAAGACACCAAGCAGCTTCTTGCCAACTACAATGATGTTCCACAGAATATGATGAGTGCCATTGTAGAAAGCAACCGCACCAGAAAAGACTTTATCGCAGACCGCGTACTTGAACTGGCAGGCTATTACGCTTACAACAAAAATGGAGAATATTCTGCTGATATGGAGAAAGAATGTGTCATCGGCGTATATCGTCTGACAATGAAAAGCAACTCAGACAACTTCCGTCAGAGCAGTATACAGGGCGTTATGAAACGTATCAAAGCCAAAGGCGCTACCGTTATCATTTATGAACCGACTTTAGAAGATGGCACCACTTTCTTTGGAAGTAAAATTGTCAATAACTTAAAGGAATTCAAAAAAATGTCACAGGCCGTGATTGCCAACCGATACAATCCCTGCCTGGATGATATTAAAGAAAAAGTGTATACCCGCGATTTATTCCAACGGGATTAATTTGTAATCAAAAACTCATGGATTTTACATTTGCTCTATGTAATAATTCATGAGTTTTATATAATATGATTAAAGGGTCAAAAGGTATCATCGATGCATGCTTGCATGCAATTC
>ENA-OUUV01000058-OUUV01000058.1-human-gut-metagenome-genome-assembly--contig:-NODE-58-length-77617-cov-10.704262_pt1 | contig 77617 bp, 83 predicted proteins | sample MGYA00237952_ERZ548838 | MGnify/ENA primary metagenome ERZ548838 (study PRJEB26490, sample SAMN05194705) | human gut metagenome | biome: terrestrial biome; feature: human-associated habitat; material... | reverse complement strand
ATGGGCTTTTCTTGATATCTTCGTTCTTGAAAGATTATCTCTTTGAGAACTGTGGTGCACGACGAGCGGCTTTGAGACCGTATTTCTTACGCTCTTTCATACGTGGATCTCTTGTTAAGAATCCAGCAGACTTAAGTGTAGGTCTGTACTCTGCATCTACCTGAAGTAATGCACGAGCGATACCATGTCTGATTGCTCCAGCCTGTCCTGAGTATCCGCCACCTCTAACGTTTACTAATACGTCAAACTTGTCAGCTGTCTCAGTTGCAACTAATGGCTGACGAACAACAACCTTTAATGTCTCGAGTCCTAAATACTCATCAATATCTCTTTTATTGATTGTAATCTTTCCTGTTCCAGGTACTAAATATACTCTAGCAACAGATGATTTTCTTCTTCCTGTTCCGTAATACTTTGTAGTAGCCAATGTGATTTACCTCCCTCTATTAGAATGTTAAAGCTTCTGGCTTCTGTGCTGCATGCTTGTGGTCTGGACCAGCGTATACAAATAACTTAGTATACATCTGACGTCCTAAAGGTCCCTTTGGAAGCATTCCCTTAACAGCGTACTCAATAACGCGCTCTGGGTGCTTGTTGAGCATTTCCTTAAGAGTTGTCTCCTTCATTCCTCCAACATAATCAGAATGACGATAGTAAATCTTCTGGTCTAACTTCTTACCTGTAACCTTAATCTTCTCAGCGTTGACAACGATTACATAATCACCGGTATCAATATGTGGTGTGAAGATTGCTTTATTCTTTCCTCTTAATACCTTAGCAACTTCTGATGCTAAACGTCCTAATGTCTTACCTTCAGCGTCTACTACATACCATTTTCTATCGATAGTAGCAGGACTAGCCATAAATGTTTTCATGGGTTTTCCTCCTCAATTGATGATATCCATAATACTTTTGCGAACAGGCGTAAGTCTCGTAATGTCCGGACGCTACTTCGCCGCGTTCTGCTTTTCTATATAGTTTAAATGCTCGCCGGGGCTTTGGCTTACATTTACGTACTATCACAGACTTACATATTATATTACCTTGGTCTAAACTTGTCAAGCAGATTTTATGTCCTTATCCTACAAATTTCTACTCATAGTCCAGTCCAATCATAGTCAGGCCGTGCGCCGGTGCTGTCGGACCGGCAGCACTGCGGTCACACGCAGCAAGGATTTCTTTCATATCCTCCGGTTTCCATTCCCCGCATCCGACTTTGATCAAAGTCCCCGCAATGATGCGGACCATATTGTACAAAAAACCGTTTCCCTGTACACGAATGGTAATAATATCATTCTCCTGGGTAACGGTACATGCATAAATGGTGCGTATACTGGTCTGCGACTGCGCATTTGCCGCACAGAAACTTTTGAAATCATGTTCCCCTACCAGATACTGTGCAGCATCCTGCATTTTTTCAACATCCAGTGTATGATAATAAAAATACGTATCCAGTCTGCGGGTAGGCATCCGAAATCTCCGGTTCAAAATCCGGTATTCGTATGTCTTACGACTTTTTGAAAAACGCGGGTGAAAACTCTCATCCACCTCACAGGAATCCTGCACGACAATGTCCTCCGGAAGTCTCTGATTGACTGCATAACTGATTTTCTCAGCCGGCATCCTTGTCGTTGTGTCAAAGATACAGACATTTCCCAGAGAATGCACGCCGGCATCTGTGCGACTGGCTCCCGTGACTTTAATTTCTTCCTTTAAAAGCGCGGTCAGCGCCTCATTGAGCTTCTGTTCAATGGTAATTCCATTCGGCTGAACCTGCCAGCCACTATAATTCGTGCCATCGTAGGCAACTATCATTTTTACACGCATACAATTCGTTCCTATCGATTACTGTGGCCAGGAAAGCAGAATTCTTGCTGCAATCACAAGCGCTAAGAATACAAGCAGGATCACATAAGCGATGCGGTCTGTTTTATTGTAACGCAGCGGTTTCATCTTGGTTCTTCCGTCGCCACCATTGTAACAGCGGGCTTCCATTGCCATCGCCAGATCATCGGCACGACGAAACGCAGATACAAAAAGCGGAATCAAAAGCGGAATCATATTCTTTGCTTTCTGAATCAGATTACCATTTTCAAAATCTGCACCTCTTGCCATCTGTGCTTTCATGATCTTGTCGGTCTCTTCTATTAAAATTGGAATAAAACGAAGGGCAATGGACATCATCATGGCAATTGCATGTACCGGAATATGAATCCGGTTGAGTCCACCAAGCGCTTTTTCCAAACCATCCGTCAACTGATTCGGTGTCGTTGTCAGTGTCATAAGTGAAGTGCCAATGATCAGATAAATAAGTCGGATTGTCATAAGTACCGCATTCATGATACCGGTGCTGGTAATATAAAATGGTCCCCAGTGCCATAACTGCGTTCCACCTGGTGTAAAAAGCAGGTTGAACACTGCCGTGATCAAGAGTAATACTACAATTGCTTTGAGACCTTTTACAATAAACTTAAACGGAACCTTGGAAATTTTAATCATAAAAATCAGCATTCCTGTGATCAAAGCCAATCCAAGAATTCCTCGAAATGTAAATAATGCAATGATATATATCAAAGTTGCAAACAGTTTTACACGGGGATCCAGTTTATGTACGACGGAATCCGCCGGATAATACTGACCCAGAGTGATATCTCTTAACATATTTTCTCCTTATGATCGACGTAAAGCTTCTGCGATTGCCTTTGCAGCTTCCTTTACGGTTGTTGCACTTGTGTCCACGGCAAGTCCACGGCTGGCCAGATCATGCATCAGATACGTAACCTGCGGTGCTGCCAGGCCAACGGCTTCCAATTCCTTATAATGGGCATACACATCCTTCGGCGGTGCATCATACATCACTTCACCCTGATTCATTACAATGATCCGCTCCACGTACTCAGCCACATCTTCCATGCTGTGCGAAACAAGTATGATCGTAATGCCAAGATTCTTATGCATATCCGACACGAGACCAAGTATCTCATCCCTTCCGGCCGGATCAAGCCCGGCTGTCGGCTCGTCCAGAATCAGCACATCCGGTTTCATGGCAAGCACTCCCGCAATTGCCACACGGCGCTTTTGGCCTCCGGACAAATCAAACGGTGGCTGATAATATAAATCTTCCGGGAATTTTACCTGACGCAAAGCCTCATAAGCACGCAGCTCTACTGTCTTTCGGTCAAGTCCCTGATTCTTCGGTCCAAAGCAGACATCTTCGAAATTGGTTGTCTCGAACAACTGATGATCCGGATACTGAAATACAAGTCCGACCTTGTTACGAAGTTTTTTCATATCGTAATCTTCGTCATAAATATCCTCACCATCAACATAAATATGACCGCTGGTAGCTTTTAACAGTCCATTCAGCAACTGCGTCAATGTAGACTTTCCTGAGCCGGTATGTCCGATGACACCGATAAACTGACCATCTTTTATTTCCAAATTTACATTTTTCAGTGCCTGGATCTGATATGCAGTTCCTTCACTGTAACTGTAATTAATTTTATCGAGTATGATAGACATCTTCTATTCCTTCATTCAACTTTCTATGCCAGCTTCATAATTTCATCGACCAGTTCCTCTCTGGTCAAAATTCCTGACGGAATCGGAACTCCCGCTTTCTGAAGTTCATCTGCAACAAGTGTTGCCTGTGGTACGTCCAAGCGGTGCGCTTTCAGCTCGTCCACCTTTGAAAAAATTTCACGCGGTGTACCGTCCATAACGATTTTTCCTTTTTCCATCACATAAACGTAATCCGCACCTACCACTTCTTCCATATAATGAGTGATCAGAAGAATGGTAACGCCCTTCTCACGGTTTAAGGCATGCGCCGTCTCGATGACTTCCTTTCGTCCGTTCGGATCAAGCATGGCGGTCGGTTCATCAAATACAATACACTTTGGTTCCATGGCAAGAACTCCCGCGATTGCGACACGCTGCTTTTGCCCACCGGAAAGTTTATTCGGTGAATGATGTCGGTATTTTGTCATGTCCACGACTTCCAGGCTGTGATTGACTCTCTCCCAGATTTCGTCCGTTGGCACGCCGATATTTTCCGGTCCAAATCCGACATCCTCTTCTACCACGCTGGCGATAATCTGGTTGTCCGGATTCTGAAATACCATACCTGCCGTCTTTCGGACCGGTATGGTATTCTCCTCATCGAGTACGTCCATTCCATCTACCCACAGAACACCTTCACTCGGTGTCAAAAGCGCATTGATGTGCTTTGCCAGTGTCGATTTTCCGGAACCATTGTGTCCGAGGATTGCAATGAACTGTCCCTGCTTCACATCCAGATTCACATGGTCAAGTGCCGTGTTAATGGATTCCACATTGCCCTCTTCGTCTCTTCGGATAAATTCATGTACCAGGTTTTTTGCTTTGATAATTCCCATCTTAATCATCCCAGCTCAGTCTGTGGAGCTGTCCTTCCAACTTCATATGGTCAAATTGATTCTGTCTGAGTGCCTCGTATAATACGATGGCAACTGAATTGGATAAATTGAGTGAGCGTGTCTCCCCGATCATTGGAATCCGCACACAGGTATCCGGATTTTCTTTCAAAATCTCCTCCGGAATTCCCGCACTCTCTTTTCCAAACATAATGTAGCAGTCCGGTTCGTACTGCACATCCGAATACACATGTCTTCCTTTTGTTGTCGCATAATAGATCTTTGCGCCCGGATTTCTTTTACAGAAATCCTCCCAGTTCTCATATGTCGTCACATCGAGGTCTTTCCAGTAATCCATACCGGCACGCTTTAAATGTTTCTCAGAAAGAGAAAAGCCAAGCGGCTCGATGAGATGAAGGCGCGTACCTGTTGCTACGCAGGTACGCCCGATATTTCCTGTATTTGCCGGAATCTCCGGCTCATGTAAAACGATATTCAGCTTTGCCATAATCTATCCTGTCCTATCTTATTTTGCAGCCCGCAGTTCATTGATGAACTCTTCCACACGGGAAAGTGCAAGTTTTAAATCTTCCAGTGAGTATGCATAAGAAATACGGATAAATCCCTCTCCTGATGCACCGAACGCGGTACCCGGTACCACAGCAACTTTCTTAGACTGCAACAGTTTAGTTGCAAACTCATCCGATGTCATGCCAAACTCTTTGATGCATGGGAACACATAAAAAGCACCAAACGGCTCAAAACAGGACAAGCCCATATCTTTAAAACGCTGCATCAGATAACGGCGTCTTCCGTTATACTCCTCACGCATCATCTGCACATCCTCGTCTCCGTTGCGCATTGCCTCAACCGCTGCATATTGGCTTGTTGTCGGTGCACACATGATTGCAAACTGATGAATCTTGATCATCTGTTTGATGATTTCTGCCGGTCCGCACGCATAGCCAAGACGCCATCCTGTCATTGCATGCGATTTGGAAAATCCGTTAATAAGAACGGTACGTTCCTTCATTCCCGGAAGAGAAGCAATCGAAACATGCTTTTCCAGATAGGTAAGTTCTGAATAAATTTCATCACTGATTACAAAGATATCATGTTTGATAATAACTTCTGCAATCGCCTCTAAGTCCTTTTTCTCCATTACCGCACCGGTCGGATTGTTTGGAAACGGCAGTACCAGAATCTTTGTCTTTGGTGTAATTGCAGCCTCTAACTCCTCTGCAGTCAGACGGAATTCATTCTCAGCCTTCAGATCAATAATGACCGGTGTACCATTTGCAAGCACAGCACAAGGCAGATACGATACATAGCTCGGCTGCGGGATGATTACTTCATCACCCGGATCCAACATGGCGCGCATTGCAATATCAATTGCCTCACTTCCGCCGATCGTTACCAGCATCTCTTTATTGTAATCATAAGTAAGTCCATATCTGCGGCTTAAAAATTTGGCGATCTCGATCTTCAATTCTTTTAAACCGGCATTGGACGTATAAAATGTTCTTCCTTTTTCGAGGGAATAGATGCCCTCATCACGAATATGCCAAGGTGTGTCAAAATCAGGTTCTCCAACACCAAGGGAAATTGCATCATCCATCTCACTGACAATATCGAAAAACTTTCGGATACCAGATGGCTGAATTGTTTTAATTGTTTTTGATAACGGGTCTCTCATTATGCCATCATAATCCTTTCATCTTTTGGTTTTGCTGCCATGACAGTTCCATGGTCTTTGTATTTCTTTAAAATAAAGTTTGTCTTTGTACTCAGTACCTGATCAAGTGCTGAAAGCTTATCGGATACGAACTGGGAAATCTCACGCAGTGTCTTTCCCTCCAAAGTTACCATCAGATCAAATCCACCAGAAATCAGATAAACGGAATTTACTTCCGGATAGTTATAGATTCGCTCAGCCACCTTGTCAAATCCCATACCTCTCTGCGGAGTAACACGCACCTCGATCAGTGCAGATACTTTTTCCACCCCGGCTTTATCCCAGTTGATCAATGTATGATATCCACAGATAATGCCTTCCTTTTCCATGCTTTCCAGTTCATTCATAACTGTCGCTTCATCCACACCAAGGATGATTGCCAGCTCATTTAAATCAATACGGCTGTTTTTCTCTATAAATGTCAAAATTTTTTCTCTCATGATATTCTCCTAAAATGATTAAACTTATTATCTTAAATCAATTACAGCTTCATCAGTTCGTCTGTCTGTGTTGTCTCAAGGAATCTGCGCTCATCTCCATTGATCAGCACCCTGTCATTGCTGTCGGTTGCCTTTCCGATGATGACCGCCTCTCCACCGGCCTGTCGAATCGCATGCACGATCGCATTTCCATCCTTTGCCGCCATAAGTACGCTTCCACCGGAAACCATCTTATACGGATTCAGATTGAAAAATTCACAGATTTCCACAGTTTCCTGACGAAGAGGAATTTTTTTTAATTCGATTTCAAGTCCGACGCCAGAGCTTTGCCCCAACTCCCAGAGTGCACCAAATACACCTCCTTCTGAGATGTCATGCATCGCTGCAACGCCAGACTGTGCGGCGACTGCGGCCTCCGAACGTATGGACAGATAGTCCACAAATTTCTTTGCCTGATCGATGAAAGGCTGCGCGTAGCGCTCCAAAAGTTCCTTTTCTTTCTCGATCGCCAGTATTGCCGTGCCTTCCAGTCCCACTGCTTTCGTTACCAACAGATCCATTCCCGGTTCCACCTGTCCCGGCCGGATAAGCTGTGTATCGGTCGTTCCGGTCGCTGTAATCGAAATGACCGGTTCCGTCACGCTTCGAGTTACTTCTGTATGCCCACCGAGAATCGGAATTTCTTCTTTATCACATACAGCCTGTATTGCTGCAAGTTCCCGCCGCAGATCATTTTCACTGCAGGATGTCGGCAAAAGCAGGGTCAGCGTAATACCCAGAGGTTTTGCTCCACTGCACGCCAGATTGTTCAGTGCATTATAAACACTGAGCACACCACGCAGACTTCCTCCACAACATCGTGCTCCCGTTGCCTGAACCACCATTGATTCTTTTGCCTGCACTGCTGCATAATCGCCTCCCACCATAGGAGGGACCTCAGAATTTCCATTATGTAATTGTTTCAGCACAGAACGCTTCAAGGCTGATTCTGACAATTTTCCTGCTTTCATACTCGCTCCACTTATAGACTACAAGGCTGCCCCATTTGCCGGAAGCAGCCTGATGTTCAAACTAATTTGATGATTCTTTGTTTGCCTTTGCATCATCCGAAGAAGATTTATTATCGGACGAGGTCTGATTGTCCTTTTTATCGTCCTTTTTATCGTCCTTCTTGTCATCTTTCTTATCATCTGTTTTATCAGATGCGTTGGAATCACCCTTCTTATCATCTTTTTTGTCGGATGCATCAACATCCTTGTCTTCATCCTTATTTTCGTCTTCTTCCTCTTGTGCATCTGCATTGGATTTCAGACCGGATACCGCACCTCGCACCGTTGCCTCATCTCCTGTAGTAACTGCATTCTTTAAGGCAGTAAGTGATTCTGCCGTGGCATCTTTAGTTCCAATAGTAATGATCTTTGGAGAAGACTGATAGTTACTCTTGTTGAACAGATCTCTGCTCTGCTGCACGCCGTCAACTTTAACAATTTTCCAAAGCTGTGCAATACATCCGGTATGTGGTGTCTGATCGACACTCCAGTATCCGATTGCTTTGCTCGAATCAAGATTAAATTTAACCTCCGGATCTACGGTAGAAACGGTCTCGCTCTCAAACGAAATCTCACGGTTAGAAGGACGTGTTTCCTTGCCATATACATTAAAATGTATCACACCACCACTACAGTATCCCTCAATATAAATCGGTGAATCCAGATTATTTTTAAAACGGAGATCCTTATAATTGCCTGCAATTGCTGCATCCATAGATGGCTGCACATAATGTACCATCATGGAGTGGTTATAACGCATGGTAATCTCAAGTTCGGCGCGTATTACCGCATTATATAATGTAGTAGCCACCTGGCAGATTCCTCCACCAAAAGACTCTACCGTTGTACCATTCTGATAAGCGCCTGCAAGTTCATATCCGTTTTCCTGTGTAAAAGGACTTACCGTAGAGCAAAGTTCAAACTCATCTCCCGGATAAAGGATTGTGCCGTCTACCTTACTGCAACCTGTTGTTACATTCTTGGCACGTCCCGGACCCGAGCTGCTGAAATCCGTCGAATAACTTCCTAATAAGTCTTTTACTTCTGCAAGTTCATCCTCTGTTCCACGTGGCTCTACGACTTCTGTGACAAGTGCAATCTCATTATCACTTCCATCCCATCCATCGGCAAGGAAATCATTGATGGCATATACGGAATTTACAATGTCAACTTCCACACCTTCCTTACCCGGAACATATACAAATTCACCATTTTCGCGCTTCAATCCGTTGTCCACAGCTTCCACACTCAGTTTTCCGGAACTGCTGTACAATTTCTGTGCAGTCTGCTGTTTATCCACACTTAAGTGCATATCCAGCACCAATTTATTTTTCTTCAAATCCTGTGTCGTTTTATAACGATTGATCAGACTTCCCGCACGACCTACTGCGAGCGCTTCGGTCACAGCAGTGTCTACATCGGTCGTAACGCCCATGTCAGCAGCGGTCATTTCGATGGAACCGGATTTACCCTTCAATGTAAATGTAGTGTCCATGAGACTATCTACATAGGAAGAAACGGCTGTCTTAGCTTCGTCCTCCGTCATTCCACCTACATCAACATTGCCGATGCACACACCGTCTTCTATTGCAATTTCATCCTGCGCCTGAACCGTCTGTGCATTTCCAAAACTGCATAACAAACCAAATAATGTTCCAAAAAAGATAATTTTCCCTGTCTTCTTCATATTCTTTCCTTAACTACAATTCCACCATACTTTGTCTGACTACATATTTTATCACAAACACCCACATTTTCAAGCCTTAGTTCGCGTCATAATATGCCATTGCGTCTCCTACATCATGAATGCTGAAACAACAGAAGTGACAACCATTGCAACAATCAATACCAATGCCACAATTGCAATCATACGATTTTTTTTCTTCATTCTATTCACCTCTCTGTAATTATAAGTTATAATCAATACAACCGGAAATTCACATAAGAAAGGACTTTTCTCTATGTTCATATTTTTAGCTGTATTTATCATTTTTGTATTAATATTAAACTTTGCAATCCATAAAAATAACCGTTCACAGGAAAATGCCCAGGAACAATTCTGGGAAAACGAGCGGCTGGCTAATTTTACACGCCGCAAAGATATCCACAATCTCAACTATCTTACCATACCCATCGAAAAAATACCACAAAACCTTCACACAGACGCAGAAAAGACGCTGGTGCACCTTTCTTCTGATAAGATGCTCAACCTGTCCGGTATCACGAACACCGAACTGAAACTGGAATATGGCGCTGCAAACCTCGATGAGCTCTCCGCTTACGATGCCAATTTTACCGAATTTGTAAGTGCAGTAAACATCTATGCGCAGGAACTTCTTGCCGATGGTCAGAAAAATGCCGCCAAAGGACTGTTAGAACTTGCAGTGTCCTACCATGCCGATGCGATCAGTATCTATACAACGCTTGCTGACCTGTACAAACAGGACGGACAAGCAACACAAATTCAGAATCTAATCGCTTCTGCGGAAGAAATCAACACACTTGCCCGCAGTATCATCGTTGAAAAATTAAGAACCTATCTTCCATAAGTTGTATAATATTTATCCTGCAGACGGGATGCCTCACTTCTTGTCAGGGCATCCCATACGATTTCATCTGTAATCTGATACTTTTCCCGCAACTGTTTCAAACGTTCGATCTGATGTGCGGTAGCCGGCGTCTGCCGCTTTGCTTTATATGTCAGAAGTTTCGGCACAAAAAGTTCCTGCTTTTCCGGCAATGCACAATTCATAAGGCATTCATATATTTTCTGTGTTTCGACTGCATCATCCAATGCACGATGTGCATGTTCCCTCTCTATTTGAAAATAATTGCAGAGATCTTCCAGTTTCTTCGACTGTTCCCCCGGAAGCAGGGACCGGGCTATGCGCAGTGTATCACACGCATACATTTGCAATGGCAGTTTGCGGTTGACCGCCCACTGTTTGAGAAAACTGTAATCAAATGATATATTATGCCCTACGATCACATCCTCCCCGATAAAAGAAAGCAGCGTCTCTATCGCCCGATCTTCTTCCATCCCGGTTTCCATCATTTCATTCGTGATACCGGTTAGTTCGCTGACTCTCTCTGGAATCGGCCGCGCAGATTTCACCAGCGTGCCAAAAGTGTCTACCACCTTTTTCCCACGCACCTTCACTGCCCCGATCTCAATAATTTTATCCTGTTTCGGTGTCAATCCCGTCATCTCCAGATCAATGACCGTGTAATCTTCTGTTACCGCCTGTCTGTCTTCTATCATATGCCTGCAATCTCCCTGCTATTCTTTTTCCTGTAACTTTTCAAAGAACGCCTCTATCTTACTACAAAATAAAACAGAGGGCAATCATCTGCCCTCTGTATTCCTTCTCTCTAAAAAATATCTAACACTCTACGTAATAATACATCAAATCCAGAAATCCACAATAAAATCGCCCCCACGGCATATACCATGGTCTTAGAATCAAATCCCATATGATAGCCTGTGTACATTCCTCCGATTACAAATGCAATCGTAACTATGAGCGTCATGATTAAAAGCAATGTTGCATTCGTTCCTAAAAAGCCAAATGCAATGCCGACCAAAATCGTATATATTCCGGTTCTGGCCACCATCAGAACAAAACGTTTAATCCCCAGGTCGTTCTCGAGATGTTCCTCGATCCGTTCATTGCGAACAGCTTTGGTCATCAGTCGAATCCCAACTGCAAAGAAAATCAGCATTGCGATGATCTCTCCAAGCATCTTTTCATTTGCCACTGCATATTTCCGGCAAAACAAATCGGAAAGGAAATATCCTAGGAATAACTCGATCAGCTGCCCGATAACAACCACAGTACATATCGCGAATAAATGCTTTTTATTTATTTTTTTCACGAGCGAGCCCTGGCATTCCATTCCTGCAAAGATATCCAATGAAATTCCGGCCACAATCAGCAAATTTTCTAACCAGTTCATCCTAGTGTTCCTCCAATGATCTGTTTTTATTTGGCATCATCTGCCTTGATTGAATCAAGTTTGTAAATAAACTTCACACTTCCGTTTACACCGTCTGCTACAGATGTAAATGTTTGATAATCTTCTCCTGCATCAAGAACAGCCTGTAAACGATCGGTGAACGGTTTGATATCACCTTCGTAACTGTTTACAATCTTGGAAATTCCGTCTTCATCAAACTCAACAATTCCATCTGCAAGTTTATGAGAACCATCATGTAACTCATCCACACCATCTACAATCTTTACAGTAGCATCGTTTAAAGCTTTGATACCAGCTGTCAGAGTCGGAACCTGATCTGCCAGTGTCTGTGTTCCTTTGCTCAATGCCTTTGCTCCGCTAACAAGGCTGTATCCGTTCTTCTGTACTGCCTCGATCTGCTTTGCAACGGTAGCCTTGGCACTCTCTGCTCCGGTAACTGCTGCCTGACCTGCTGCCTGTGAAGCAGCACTCTCACATGCACCTGCGAGCTGTTCTGCCATTGTCTTTAAACTCTGCTCTACGCCCGCTTTGATCTGTGCATTGTCTCTTCCTGCTTTTAACTGTGCCTGGATCGTACTTTCTGTCTTTGCAAAAAGCGTATCTTTTGCACCTGACTTTGCGTAAAGAAGTTCTGCAAGCTGCGCACTTGTCATTCCATTTGTAACTGCATACATTGCAGTTGAAGTCGGATCGTTTGCCTGTGCACCCTTTGCATAATTTGTCTTGATTGCCTCAGCGACCTGATCTGCTGTCAGTTTGCTGGTCGCCGGCTGTCCTGCTGCTTGAAGAAGTACCTGTCTTACAACTTCATTGTATACGGTTGTTGCTGCGTTTGCATTGTATGCGCCATCATATAAGGAAGTATATAATGCACCGTCAGCAGTGGAACCATCTTTACTCTTTGTATAACGTAATGAATTATAAATCTGGTCGGTAACTTCTTTTGTCTTGCCATTCTTAAATTCTGCTGCTACTGCGTCGGATGCCGTCTTCTGTGCTGCTGCTTTTTCCTTGTCGCTCATCTTGGTGTTCAGTGCTTTATCTAACGTCTGAATACCCTGGTTAATGGTAGCTGCGCTGCTGTTTAATGTGTTGACACCGGAAGCAAGATCTCCACTCTTGGAATACAGCTCGCTCATACCACTCGCGTAATCTGCAAGGCTGCTCTGTAATGTATCGATTCCCTTTGCCAGATCAGAAGAGCCATCTTTTAACTTGGTACTTGCATCGGATAACTCATCAATCATGTCATCCAAAGAGGAGCTGTCGCCTTTTTCCATAGATACCATGCTGCCTGCATTCATGACGATGGTCATTGCAGTATCCAGTTTGAAATCCTTGACATCTGCAGTCACTTCAAAATCTTCCGGGAGTTCCAGATCATCTACGAAATCAGAATCCTCTACATTCAGGCTTTCCTTAATTCCAGGAAGTGCATATCCGATAATGATGTTGTTGTCTCCATTGCTTTGTATTTTGCCATTCTTTACTTCCACATTGGTAAAGCTGTCATCAAGAGCCATTGCCGTCACTGCTGCAAATGGAACTTTTACTTCAACTTCCTTGCCATTTATGGTCTCTTTGTAAGAAGAATTGTTTGTGTAATCAAAATGGATGGTAACTTTACCGGACTTTCCAGCCAAATCCTTTGGATCGATTTCATTGCCGTCCAGATAGTAAGTCACTTTCTGGCTGACCGGAGCTTCCTCATCGGAAGTTCCCTGATAATAAATATCATTGCCACCTGCTTTCCAGGTAAGTTTATCTCCGTCCTGGGTGAACTCTTCATCACCCTTTACATTTTTGATATCTGTTAAGTTTGACTGATCCTCTAAAGTATCTGCCTTGTCTTTGTTTGTCAGATGATCACTTACAATTGTGTTATATACTTTACCACTTGCATCAGAAATCAGGTAAACACTCTCGTCTTTTCCTATTTCTTTGTCATTTGCTTTAATGGAAACCAGATCTTCAATATCACTGGCATCCACTTTATTATCACTGCTTGTTTCTGCAGTTGTCTCTACCGTTGCGCCTTCTTTCTGGTCTGCCTGTACTGCAACTGCCGTCATGCTGCTTCCAAGCAGTGCAACGGTAAGAACGCCTGCTACAATTTTGATTGCATATCTATTTCTGAATTTCTTTTTTAATTCTGGTAACTTCATAATGAATCAACCTCCTATTTATTCTTGCTACGGAAACCTGCGCTTGTTGCACAAATCACACGGTCAAATACCATCAACATGGATGGAAGTATAAAGATAACAACGATCATACTGATGATTGCACCTCGTGCCATTAACATACACAAAGAACCAATCATATCAATATTAGAATACATTCCTACACCGAACGTTGCTGCGAAAAAGCTCAATGCACTGACGATAATGGACTGAATCGATTTACTCAATGCATCTGTGATTGCTTCTTTCTTCTCCATTCCACGGAAACGATTCTTCTTATACTTATTCGTCATAAGGATTGCATAGTCGACCGTTGCACCCAGCTGAATGGTTCCGATAACGATTGACGCGATAAACGGTAATACCGTTCCGGTGTATGCCGGAATACCCATATTGATAAAGATTGCAAATTCAATAACACATACCAAAATGATCGGCAGTGTAATGGACTTAAATACAATCGCAATGATCAGGAAAATTGCTCCTATGGAAATAATACTTACGTTCTTGAAATCCACATCCGTGATTTCAATCAAATCCTTCGTACATGGGGCTTCTCCAATAAGCATCGCTGTGTCATCGTATTTCTTAATGATCTTATTGATCTCGTCACACTGTTTGTTTACTTCATCTGTCGCGGAAGCATATTCGGAAACGATGACCATCATCTGGTAATTGCCACTCTTGAAAACTTCCTTGATATCATCCGGAATCATCTCTTCTGGAATATCCGGTCCCATAATGGAATCAAGAGAAGCTGCAAGCTTAACACCATCTACCTTCTTGATATCATCGATCATATTCATACTGTCTTTCTTTGACAGATCACTTTTTGCCAGTACCATGTGTGTTGCACCCATCTGATACTGCTCGGTCAGCTTGTCATTACCGACTTTACTGCTGAATGTCTCCGGCAATGTTCCGGTCAGGTCGTAGTACACATCTGTATGTGTGTAACCGTAGATTGCAGGAACTAAAACTACAAGGAATGCGATAACGAATACAATGTAGTGGTTTGTAATCCATCCTGCAATTCTGCTCATATCCGGAAGAATTACTCTGTGCTTTGTCTTCTCGATTGCTTTGTCACATACAAGAATCAATGATGGAAGAATTGTTACACAACCGATTACACCGAATACAACACCTTTTGCCATAACAATACCAAGGTCGAGTCCTAATGTGAAACTCATAAAGCACAATGCAAGGAATCCGGCTACTGTTGTGATAGAACTACTTACAACAGAAGTAATGGTGTTGGAAATGGCATGTGCCATGGCTCGATTTTTGTCACCATCAAACCGCTCCTGCTGTTCCTGATAACTGTGCCACAGGAAAATAGAATAATCCATAGTAACACCAAGCTGCAGGACCGCTGCCAATGCCTTCGTTATGTACGAGATTTCTCCCATAATCACGTTCGATCCGAGGTTATATATGATTGCCATTCCGATACTGATCAAAAACAGGAATGGAACTAATGCAGAATCCATAGTCAAAGATAAAACGATCAGTGAAAGAATAACGGCGATCAATACATAGATCACACTCTCATCTTCTGCCAGCTTACGGATGTCATTGTTTACCGATGCCATACCACTGACAAAACACTGTTTACCAACCAGATCATTGATTTCCTGAATGGCATCCATTGTTCCATCCGATGACATGGACTCATCAAATAAAACTGCCATCAACTGGCTGTCTGCATCCTTATTATTAAAGAAATTGTAGATATCATCCGGTAACGCTTCACGTGGAATGCTGAAATCCATTACCGATCCATACCAGATAACATTCTTTACATGAGGTACATCTTCAATCTCATCTGCAATTTTTTCCAGATCTTTGTCATTCATACCCTCAACGACTACGAACGAAAAAGCACCTGTTCCAAACTCATCCAAAAGAATGTCCTGTCCTTTCATTGTCTCGATCTCCCCTGGAAGATAAGAAAGGATATCATAGTTAATTCTGGTCTTTATGTAACCGATTGCTGATGGAATCAGTAACAAAAACGCCAGAATCAGAATCAGGAACCGACATTTAACGACCCCTTTTCCAAATTTAATCATAATGCTCACCATCCTATATATTTTTCATCGGATTTATCATATGAAAAAAGATTGAATATGAAAATATTCAATCTTTTTTTCCTGTATCAATGTAATATACAATTGTGTGCATTTGTATATTCTGTTATACATTCCTGTGAAATTGTATGAACCCTATAACTCTTTGATAATATCCATCATGGAACGGGAAATCATGTACTGATAGGCTTCCGCCATCTCTTTCGGTGGCAGAACCATATTCTGGTTGATCCAGGTCTCCGCCGCAAAACAAAGCGATTCTGCATAGTACGAAGCAATGACCTCCGGCGTCAGCCACTCGTGTTTCGATTCTTTTCCCGTCATCTGCTCATTGATGATTGCCAGAAGCACCTCTTTTACGCACTTGTGCGCAATGCTGTGGAATGTGACCGGACCCTCGAGTTTGACCACATGGGAATAAAAAGCCCTGTCTCTCTCGATATTGGTAAAAAGAAGAACCATCGCCTCCATAAACATATCATTGCGGATCAGCGGCTGAATCGGTTCTAACAGATCTTTTTTTATAATCCACTCCAACAGTTCAAATTTATCCTGAAAATGATTGTAGAATGTCGGTCGAATTACCCCGGCCAGATCCGTAATCTCTTTAATTGTTATTTTCTCCAGTAACTTCTTGGATGCCAGCTGCTTTAAACTATCTGCCAGCAACTGGTCAATATCGTTTTTGTTCTGTGTAGCCATATCTTACCTTACTATTCATCAAATTCCATGGTTACAAAGTATCCTTTTTCCGTCTCCTTCACATCCACAACGGTTCCTTTACGGCTTTTGAGTCGTTCACTCACCGCATAGTTCCCAGACATGGCAATCGCATGCTCAATTGTATAATAATAAGAAGTCGGAAGCTTTCCCTCTGTAACAGATAATTCATCTCCGACCTTGGTAAGTCCAGGTCGTTCCATCTTAAATTCCATCTGTCTCATTTGTCATCATCGTCCTCAACAAAATTAACATCCACCGTAACATTGCGACGAGCATAATCTTTTGCAGCACGGGTTGCACTGCATGAGATCCATATATTCGAGACTCCATTGTATATCAGGATGATTCCAACAACAATTGTTGCTTTCTCCATCACTCCAAAGGCATCAAACACGCAAATAAATCCGCAGATCAGACTGATGATTGCAAGAATCAGATCTGCGCCCCATGCATCGTATCCAAATTTCTTCGCCTCAATCGTTTCTTTGATAGCACGAAGTCCATGGAACAACAACACAACTCCAAGTACAATTGGAATCAGGCTTACGATCACTGCCGGCTGAACAAGGAACCAAATTCCCACAGCGAGTATGATTACCCCCGTAAGCACAGACAATCCATTCGTAATAAAATTCAGGAAAAAGCTTCCCACATATACAGCACCAATGATAATCAATATCACCGCAAACACGCTTCCCATGAGATTGATCACACCATCATTGCAAATGATAAATATGATTCCCAGCACAATACATAAAATGGATGATGCCAGAAAATCCGCTTTGATTCGTTTCAAAAAATCCTTCATATGCATGCTCCTTTACCTGTTTATTTCATTTTTAGCGACATTTATTATAACATTTCTGCATTTCCAGTTCAACTTTTCTTGTGAATTTGCTATAATGAGTGGCGAAATAGAAATGCAGCCTTTCGAGGATGCATGAAAACTTATCATATAGGAGTATCAAACATATATGGGAAAAAAAGAAGTAAAAACAAACGCTGTGCGTATCTTAGAGCGCAACAAAATAGAATATGAACTGATCAATTATGAATGTGATGAATTTATTGATGGTATGCATACCATTGAAAAAACGGGTGCCCCTGCCGAACAGACATACAAAACACTCGTTATGCAGGGAAAAAGCAAACAATACTATGTATTTGTCATTCCGATTGCTGAGGAAGTAGACTTAAAAGCCGCTGCCCGCTCTGTCGGCGAAAAATCGGTCGAGATGATCCACGTCAAGGATCTTACCGCCATCACCGGATATGTCCGTGGTGGTTGCAGTCCGCTTGGTATGAAAAAAGCGTTTCCTACCGTTATCGACGAATCCGCAGAACAATTTGATAAGATGTATATCAGCGGTGGCCGCATCGGAACCACGATTGCACTCAACCCACAGGATCTTGCAAAGGTTGTTCGTGCATCGTTTGCTCCGATTCTTGCACAATAAATTATGACAATTTTTCTTCTAAGATATCAAGAATGGTCTGTAGCTCTGCGCCTTCTACCGGAGCCTGACCATGATTGATATGCTTCCAGTCACTTCCCATTTCTCCTAAAAGATTACTTCCGGCATCTTTTGTCTTCTCAATCGTCATGTAACGTCCCTTCTGTTCCTTTTCGTTCCATGCAAGATAGATACGATAGCAGGACGGAACTCCCATTTCACGACTTGGCAAATCGACACGAGCAATCGTCAGATCATCCGAAATATTCAAAACCATAACCGAGAAATCTTCTGGCAGGTACGGATACATACGTTTCTGCTGATAAGACTCTTCAAACAGCTGATCAATATATTCTTCTTTTTTCTCGCTGAGCTGCTCCATCAACTCTTTGCCATTTTCAAATAAACGTCTTGGAAGAAATCCAAACTCAAACTGCTTACGCTCGAACAATACATACTGTTCCGGTGTCAACTGCATCGTCTTTACTTTTCCAGCATTCTTACGTGCTTTCTCCACTTTCTCAATACGCTGTACCAAAGGCATCTTAAACACCAGATTGTCTGTAAATGGATTAATAACAATTCCTCCAATATGTTCCGCCTGACGACAGGCAACTTCATTGATTGCCAGATACGGCATATTAATAATTGCCGGGCTCTTTGGCTCCTTTGGAATCTGCTCTTTGGATGTATATGCCGGGAAAAACAATCCATTTTCCTGACTATTAATCAGACATGGAACCGGCTGGTTCTGCTCATTTAAATTTGCCGGTACCAGAAGTCTGCACTTTCGGGCAATTTCAATAAGCTGGTTCAAATTATCTCCAGTTTTCTCCTTTGTATAAACTTTAATCTGTGCCTCAAGATCTTCATTTTTGACATCCACGGTCATGCTCGGATCCGTTGGTTTATTCTGCATTGCCTTCTGGCTTTTATTTATTGCATTTCTTAATTTCTTTTTGTCAATCATGTGTTAACTCTCCTAAACCCACACCATATTCTGTATGCATGTCACATACTTTTTATTTTATCATACATGCTACATCAAACGCAATGAGATGCGAATAATTTAGATGTAACTATTCAGAATCGATTAAATAACATAAAACCAAGACTCGTCCTGTTCATTTTGGTGCAAAGACTCGTCGTCACTATGATATACCAGTTCCTGATTCTTCACGCTGACTTTTGTCCCCTTGCTGACAGACTTAGTAATAAAAGCATTTCCGCCCACAACAACACCTTCTTCGACCACCGTATTTCCGCCAAGGATAGACGCTCCTGAGTAAATGGTTACATTGTCGCAGATTGTTGGATGACGTCTCACATGGCGCAGTTTCTGTCCACCTTTGGTAGACAATGCACCAAGTGTTACACCCTGATATAGTTTTACATGCTCACCGATCACTGTTGTCTCACCGACAACAATGCCAGTACCATGATCGATAAAGAAATATTTTCCAATCGTTGCACCCGGATGAATATCAATTCCAGTTTTGCTGTGTGCATGCTCCGTCATCATACGCGGAATGAGTGGCACTTTCAGAAGAAACAGCTCATGTGCAAGACGATACACTGTGATTGCATACAGCCCCGGATAAGAGAAAATAATTTCTTCCTTGCTGCTTGCTGCCGGATCTCCGTCCAAAGCTGCCTGCAGATCTGTATCGAGATACTCACGGATTTTTGGAATCGTCTTAAGGAAAGCAACCGATGCATTCTGTGCGAACTCCTCTAATTCTTCCTCCTGCTCCTCCGAAAATGCTTTTGTATATTTCATTACAACCATGATCTGCTTGTTCAAATGGAACAGCACATCCTCAATCAAGGTGGAAACCGTATGGCTGAGATTATAAATTTTGTGGCTTTTTTCCCGGAAAAATCCCGGATAAACAATTGCCATCAAATGATCTAAAATTGCAATAATTTCATTTTTGTCCGGCTGATTATAAATATCATTTTTGTCGATCGCACGTTTCTTTTTATAATCATCCAGGATATCTGTCAATATTCCATCCACTTCACGTTCAATTATATTCTTCATGATAACCTCCATTTTCTCCAGGTTTTAACTGCACAATAATAATTGCTGCAAACATAAACACGCATCCTGCCAATTCTCTTTTTGTCAGTGTCTGGTGTAAAATCGCCCATCCTGCCAACACCGAAATTACAGACTCTAAACTCATAATCAACGATGCAACCGTCGGATTGAGTCCTTTCTGTGCCACGATCTGTAAGGTATATGCCACACCGTTCGAAAGAATTCCTGCATATAAAATTGGCATCCATGCCGCCACCAGCTGCGAAAACTGTGGATGCTCAACCAACAACATCGGCACACAGGAACAGATTCCACATATCAAGAACTGCAAACTTGCCAGTTTTACACAGTCCACCTTCGGTGCAAAATGATCAACGGAAAGAATCTGCAACGAAAATGCCAATGCGCATAAAATTGTAAAAATATCACCTTTTCCAATCGAAAAGTTTCCGTCTGTCATGCATAGCAGATACAGACCACACACTGCAAGTATCACAGAAATCACCTTTCGCATATCAATTCCCTTGTGAATAAAAATTCCTAGAATTGGTACCAGCACGATATACATGGCTGTGACAAATCCTGACTTGCCGACCGTACTGTACTGTAGACCAATCTGTTGCAAATTGGTGGCAATACAAAGAAATACGCCACAAACAATTCCTCCCCGCAGCAAATTTTTCTTTTCCTGCTTATCCACTGCAGTCCCCTTCTTTTGTTCTGCCTTTACACCATTTTCTTTTTTCGTCCGAAACCAGATGACCGGAAGGAGTACCACCGCACCAATCAGCGAACGGGAGGCTGTGAACGTAAACGGGCCTACATAATCCATTCCGACACTCTGCGCTACAAATGCCACACCCCAGATAAATGCCGTCAAAAGCAGCAACAGGGAATGTCTTAATTGTGTACTCATAAAATCAAATCCTCTCTCTACTGTCTACGCCTGCTGCTCCGTCGAACATCGCTTCCAGATTCTATAAGTCGCATAGGATATCATAGCCGCAAGGATTCCGATTAATAATTCCATAACAATATCATCCAGGAAATTTCCTGCAAGTACTGTTACGAAGTCTACCATGAAATGAATCTCAAATGCCAACGCAATAAGCCATTTCTTTCCGTAGCGGATTGCTGTATACATAAGCATGGATAATGCAATCTGAATTGCAATGGCAAAAATACGTTCCACACCTGCCAGATAAAATTCGTATGGTGCTGTCGTCCACAATGCTTTGATACTGTCAAGTGCTGTACTCTGTGTTTTTGCATCCAAAGCCTTCAGTGTTGTCTCAATGGAACCATTATTGATCATAACAGAAGTTGTAAGATTATTGATACATGTAATACCAACCAAAAGAATCGATTCTGCTCCACCATGTCCGATTCCATACATAAACGCATTGGCATCATTCAACCGTACTTTCTGTCTCTTTGAAAATATATTCATTGCAATAAGTCGGCCGGTCTCTTCAAACACGGCTGCCGCAAGTCCTGCATACAATGCATAAAGAAATACATTTCCTTTCAGAACATCTCCGGCAACGCTCAATACCACAGCATGACAGGACTGTTCTAAGAACAATGCTGCCAGCACAAATACTGCTGCACCAATAAAAAAGAAATTAATCTGTGCTTTTTCCTTTTTTCGCACAAAAAGCATCAAAAATACGGGTAATCCAATCGCAATGAGCATTGAAACGATCATTCCAATGATACTCACCACAGATACATGACCTAAATCCATTTTGTCTTCCTTTCTTTTGTATCTGCCTCACACATGTTTTCAACGGGCAAATGCTATAAGCCCCATTATAACTGATTCCAAAAATTCATTCAAGACCACACATCTTCGTATAAATAAAATGAGATTCGCTCTCCCTCTGTCCTTAAAGAAGATACGAATCTCATATTTTGCTTTCTTTTATATGTTTGCTAACGAATTAGTAATAACCATTGCTTACGCTTGACAAAAAGCCAACACCACCAATTGCCATAACAATTGCTACCAGAATAACTCCGATGATCAGCATGCAGAAATAAGATCTTGCAAAGTTCTTTAAGTTCTGATTCTTGGTTCCTCCGAAAGAGAATACCAGTAACAGAATCAGACCGACACATGGAATCGCAAACAGAATCTGATATCCAAAATATCCCCACATGCTGATTGGACGATATTCTTCCGGAATCATGCTCTCATTAAATCCCACATTGTTGTTCGGATATGGCTGATTCTGGTTTCCATATGTTCCAGTTCCCTGCTGGTTATATGCGTAAGAACCATTATTGAATGCAGCATTGTTGTCTGCTCCCGCTAATGGTGCACCACAGTTTTTGCAGTTTGTTTCACCATTATTGTTTTCTGTTCCACAATTTGTACAAAACATTTCATTTCCTCCTCAGTAAATTCGTTTATAAACTCCTTTTATAGTATATCACAGATGTAAAAGCCATGTCACGATATTTTTTGCCTGATAACACATCGGAGGTTTTCCCGGAAAGCATATCTTCATACGATAAATATAATAAATAACGGTAATCATTGCAATCACGATAAAGACCGGCTCCCAGCAGACTTTATTTTTTCCAATAATATAGCGCATAACACAGAACCAGATGAGTGCCGGCAGCCACAAAAAAGCGGTAATATTATATACCGCTGCCATCTTCCAATGCCCGGTAAGTATCGCACATACCCCTCTGGTCAGTCCGCATGCCGGACAGGGAAAGCCACTGAATACCACAAACGGACAAATCGTGCCATATACAATCTGTGTCACACAGCCATACACGAGCAGCACAAGCAATGCCCATCTCCAAAGATAGAGATCTTCTGTTATTCTCTTACATATCCTCTGCAATCTTTCCATGCTTTTCGTAGTTCGTCATCTTGGAAATATGATTTTCCTCATCCACAAAAACAACTTTCGGTTTGTGCTGTTTTGCTTCCTCCGGTGTCATCTGCGCATAGCACATGAGGATCACATGATCCCCCACGGCCACCTGTCTTGCCGCTGCACCATTCAGGCAGATCATGCCGGAACCTGGTTCACCTGCAATCGTGTAGGTTTCAAACCGGTTTCCATTCTCCACATCCACGATCTGAACAAGTTCGTATTCCATAATTCCCGCAGCTTCAAGCAGCTCAGTATCCACCGTAATACTTCCCACATAATTTAAATCTGCCTGCTTGACTACTGCGCGATGAATTTTACCTTTCAACATTGTATATGTCATATGCTAAGCCTCCACGATAAAGTTGTCAATGAGTCTCGTTTTTCCAATATAAACAGCGATTGCAACAAGTACGGACTTTCCAATGGTTTCGGTTGGTGTGATTGTGTCAAAATCAACGACTTCCGCATAATCAATTTTTGCCAGAGGTTCTTTTTCGATTTCCTCTGTAATCACTTTCTTCACAGCTTCCGCACTCTTTTCGCCCTTTGCAACAAGTTCTTTTCCAAGCTTCAGACTGCGACTCAGTACCAGTGCCGCCTTGCGTTCTTCTGCATTCAGATATGTATTTCTGGAACTTTTTGCAAGACCGTCCTCTTCGCGGATGATTGGGCATCCGATGATCTGTACATCCACATTCAGGTCCGTAACCATGCGCTTGATGACTGCAAGCTGCTGTGCGTCCTTCTGTCCAAAATATGCACGGTCCGGTGTCACGATATGGAATAACTTCAATACGACTGTCTGCACACCACGGAAATGTGTCGGTCTGGTTTTTCCACAAAGTTCGGTTGTCAGTCCATTCATATCCACATAAGAGCAAAACTGTGGTGTGTACATCTCTTCCGGTTCCGGATGAAAGATCACATCCACGCCTGCTGCCTCACAAAGCTTTGCATCCTTGTCGAGATCTCTCGGGTAACTTGCCAGATCTTCCTTCGGTCCGAACTGCATTGGGTTTACGAAAATGCTTACAACCACACGGTCATTTTCTTTTCTGGCGGCATCGATCAGGCTCTTATGGCCCTCATGCAGATATCCCATCGTCGGTACAAATCCAACGGTAAGGCCCTGTGCTTTCCATGCTTTTACTGTCTCTCTTACTTTTGCGATTTCTCCATATATTTTCATTAATTTTTCTCCTTTCGAACATCAGCCCATTAAGGGCTGACGCTGCATGTCAGGTGTTCATAGAATGCCTGACACATTTAATATAATTTATCCAGAATTGTCTCATCCATTTTAAAGGTGTGCTCCGGTGCCGGGAACGTTCCATCTGCCACTTCTTTTCGATAAGCCGCAAACGCTTCTTTCATCTGTGTGCCGACCTGCGCATACTGTTTTGCAAACTTCGGCACCATGTCGGAATACATGCCAAGCATATCCTGATAAACAAGTACCTGTCCGTCACAGCCTGCACCCGCGCCGATACCGATGGTCGGGATATTGATTGACTTTGTAATTTTCTCTGCCAATGCCTGTGGTACACATTCCAATACAACAGCGAAAGCTCCTGCCTCTTCGACCGCACGCGCCTCATCCAAAAGTCTCTGTGCTGCTTCCTCACCTTTTCCCTGTACCTTAAATCCGCCGAACGCATTTACGGACTGCGGTGTCAGTCCCAGATGCGCACAAACCGGAATAGATGCCTTGACAATCGCACGAATATGGTCACAGACTTCCATACCACCTTCTAATTTGACTGCCTGGGCACGTCCTTCTTTTACCAGACGGCCAGCATTGACTACGGCATCATAAACCGATGTCTGATAAGACATAAATGGCATATCTGTGATCAGAAGTGTATTTTTGATTCCTCTGGCAACTGCTGCACTGTGATGAATCATATCTTCCATTGTCACAGAAAGTGTGTCCTCATATCCAAGCATAACCATGCCAAGTGAATCCCCTACAAGGATTGCATTGACTCCAGCCTCATCGATCAGTTTTGCTGTGGAATAATCATATGCGGTAAGCATGGTAAGTTTCTCACCTTTCTGCTTTGCATCCCGAAATGTAACTGCTGTGTTTTTCATAATTTTATAAGCCTCCTTCGCCTGCTTTTTCATCTTCTTCGTTTTTGCATCCGATTGATTGGAACAACGCCCGCATTTTTCCATAATCTACCCCGGGATTTTTTTTCTCTGCGATTGCCACAAGCTTTGTCCCAAGAATACGGTACATCTGTGCATCTTCCTCTCCCAGACACGCAAGATGTTTTTCCACCGTGCCAAGATCGCATCGCTCGATTGGTCCAGTCAAGGCATCCACACATCCGTTTTCGATCACATTGTTTACGTTCTGCCGTACCAGCGTCGCTGTCGCCGCAATGGCTTCCTCTCTGGAAAATCCACATTGTTCAAGCAACGCATATCCGCAATTCAATACTGCAACAACCTGATTGCTCAAAATGCTCGCGGCTGCATGATAACGGGGCTTATCCTCCGCACGAATGCTGCATACCCGGTTTCCGAATCCTTCAAACATTGCCGACACGACCTGTATCGCCGAAGAATCCCCTTCCACGGTAAAAAACGCTTTTTCCAATTGTTCATAAGATGAAAATCTGTTACTGAACGGTAACATTGGATGAATAGACAGACACGCTGCATGCGTATCTTCAATTCCAGAAAATGAATCTGATGATAATGCGCCACTACAATGACATATTATCTTCTGCGCAAGAGGCAGATGTCTGATTTGTTTCCACACGCTTAAGATGATTCCATCCGGTGTCGTGATAAATATCAGTTTGCTGGCCGATACAAGTTCCGCCAGCATATCATAACGCTCTGTCCCTGTGAATTGTGCGGCTTCTTCTGCCGCTCGATCATTCGTATCATAATATCCGAGAACGTCTGCACCATGTCCCACAAGATACTTTCCCATGGAACAGCCCACACGCCCCGCGCCTATGATTCCTATTTGCATGCTACCACCTTCTTTACTATGTAATACCTTACGGCTCTTCCGTCAGACCTCCTTAGAGTGTCTGCGAAAAATCACATCCAAAGTGACAACATTGTTCATCCGATACAGTTTCTGTCTGGCTGATGCCACAAAGCTTTGTGTGCAACGCCCAGAATACCGTTCGGATGAAACTATACCATAATATGATTCTTTTTACAATTTATGTATTTGTACAAATACAATTTTTTAATATTGCTGTATGGAAAGTACCTTTGCGAACAGGTTTTCATCCCCAATTACCACAATGCACAATCGTTCCCTTGTACGTGAAACACTTTGAAACAGCAAACGGTAATAACTGTAATCGGGATTCGGATGTGCATTCCCCTGTAACACCCCATCCTCATTATATCTGAAGTGACTAGTCAAAGTAATTATGACATTGTCAAACTCCATTCCTGCTGCCTCTAACACATTGATGTCCCCCGGACAATCCGCGAGGGTTTCATCATATTCAATAAATGTATAGCCCCGTTCCTTTTGATAAAAGCGGATGATTCTTTCTGCCTCTAATGTATTTGCTGCATAGAGAACATCCACATTTTCATAAGTAAAACGCTCCCCCTGCTGACGGTTCTTAAGATCGAGCAATGTCTGGATAAAAGAATTCATTTCCTGGTTGCTGCGAATGCGTCCGGACAGTTTCAGTTCCTGAAAACCGGGCAGATCTGCCAGCTGTGCAGGGATATTCCGCCGCTGCTCTGTTTTGGATAAGATTTGAAAATAATCATAGGAAAAAACACATACTCTCCCCGCTATCTCTGCATTTTTGCGGATAAAATCCAACGCTTTTTCCGGCATGCGCTGTGCCTCATCGATGAGTAAAAAAGCATATGTACTTACATCGCATGCCAAAAGTTCCGACACACTGATGATGTCCACATTCTGCATCATGCTGTCAAGAAGCTTATGCCCTTCGCTGAGCATCCCACAATGAATCAGGCATACCCTGCCAGTCTGTGCCATCTCCTTGGCAAGATCATATATCAACAGTGTCTTTCCCGTTCCCGCAATACCAGTGATTCCCCAGAATTGTCCTCTGTCCGCATCCTCTTTCTGTGGATTCTGCAGCGGATTTCTACCCATCTCATCACAGATGGTTTTCTTTATCATCTCCTGCTGCTGCGTCAGGAAATATCGGTTTTCCAGAAATTCCTCCGGCATATTCAGCGGAGAGATCAGATAATTCTTTGCCTGCAGAAGCTGATCCAGATTGCCATCCTCATAAATCTGAAAACTTTTTATTGCCACCGTCAGATCCGCAAAAGATGTCTCACACAAAGATTCTTCTTTGAGCGTATAGAGTTTCCCTGTCTCCTCCACATATGTATACAGTTCCAGTTGCGATGCCAGCGTTCCAAGATAATAGCGGTTCTTTTGAAGCTGCCGCTCGATTTTCTCCTCGGAAACCGCCAGACTTTTCAGTTCAATATTTAATACTTTGCGGTTCACACATACTTTTAAAAGATCAAATTCTTTTCCGATCTGCCGGATCGTATACGAATAAAAAAAGCCATCCATCTCCAGAATCGTCACGCCCTGCTGCCATAAAATATCTACCAGATGCCGCAGACTTTGAAATTCGTGTTCCTTAACCGGTACCCGCTCATGCCTTGCGGACAAAATATTTTCAAATGGCGTGTATATATTTTTATTCTGATTTCTTGTGAGCAGATATAAATTTACTGGCCGCATGTTTTGTCATCCTCTATTTTGCCCTCTATTCCGGCAGATATTTCTGATACAGTTCCACATGATCGTAAATACATCTCCAGCTGCTTGTCGATCCCGCAGTTACACAGATATATTCTTTTCCATTCTTGTCCGCTGCAAGGCTTGCCGCGCAACTTCCCGACTGCGCTACAAATCCTGTCTTTGCACATAATACTTCCCCATGTGTATCTTTATCTTCGATACGGCGCAGGAACCAGTTCGATACCGTAAGACCATCCTTATGCTGCTTTGTTTTACTCGTTGTATAAGTATGGGTTGACATTACTTCCCGAACCCACTCATCATCTGTCGCGGCCTTGATGATCATCGCCATATCGTATGGCGTACTATAATGATCTTCATCATACAATCCAACACAATTCGTGAAATGCGTTGTCTCTGACAGCCCCATCTCTTCGAGTTTTTCATTCATCATGTCTACAAACTTTTCATGTGATCCTGCAACATATGTGGCAAGTGCCACTGCCGAATCCGCACCGGAAGGTAAAATCGTTCCGTAAAACAAATCTCTTACTGTAACTTTTTCCCCGACTTCATAACCGGTATTACTGCAATCGTTACGATAACTGTAATCGGTAATATCAATGGTAATTTCTACTTTGTCATCCAGCTGTTCCGGTGTAATGTGTTCCGATGCCACCAGTACCGTAAGAATTTTCGTCATGGAAGCTGGAACAATGCGCTTGTTCGCGCCTTTTGCTGCAAGAATCTCTCCGGAATCCACATCTATCAGAATTCCCCTGCTGCTTACCACACTTTCCGGAAACTTTTCTGTTTTGTCAGTTTTGTGTGCCTCATAGCTCCATGGTTCCTCCGTCTGCGTCTCCTGTGTTGCCGTATCCGTCTGCATTTCTGTCTGCTGTGATACCGCATTTGCAGAGATATCTTTCGGATCCTTTTTATTAGTATTCTTTACAAGCAGCACGATCAACACGACAAGCAGAACTGCAAGACCTGCTCCCAATAAAATGTAGCGCTGACGTTTTATACTGCGCTGTTTTTCCAACCGCATCTTCTGCGCTCTCTCTTTTCTCATCTGATGGCGCTGTGCTTCCCGTTCGTTCTCCTCCTCGGAAGCATCGTATACCTCAATATCATCTCTCTCATCAAGCATTCTTTTTCCCTCTTAGTTCCCCTCTGTTTTTTTGTTACGCCTTACATTTTTAATTGCAAGATATGCCATACCAATTCCTATAAAAATGATAACCAGCACCGCAATCATATAAGCCACACCAATTCCAAGCGTTTCTTTTCCAATCTGACCCAAATCAAATCCAAACCATCCTGTTTTTGCACCAAAATTCAAAAAATTATATGGTGCATACATTGTTCCGTTCCATCGCACTCCCATATATGCTAATGCTACGATTCCGCCCACATAACACAAAGGTGGCACAATGGCAAAAAATACATGCAATTTTCCGGATCTGTACGGATAATCAAACAGGCAGAAATCGAGTATTGCCAAAACCGGGCACACAAAATGCACACACAGGCTTCCCCATCCGTTTCCCATATATGCACCAATAAAGCCGCGCGGATCTGTCGGAGCAAGCACCAGCAGATAGATCAAAAACGTAAGGGTAATACTGATTGTTGCCATAAACTTTACAATATACCAGCCGTTTGCAACCGGCGGACATTTCCCGTTTTTCCGAATGCTCCTCCAATTAAAACCGGCAAATACAAGCAACACGATATCCACAAAAATATTTGACAGATTCGTAAAATAGGTAAAAAACATCCACCCTGAAAATGAACGACACATTCCGTATACAGAAGCTGCTACTGCAATTATTTTCATAATAAGTGCTACATGCTCCTCTTTTGAGCGATAACTTTCCACTGTTAACAATTCCTCTTTATACATGTCGCCATGTCCTTCTTTCTTTCAAAATTCACAATTTCTTTATCATTTCACAGTTCCATGATATTGTGTATGATATGGATAGTCAACTGTTTTCATTAAATATACAGTAAAAAAGCCCCCTTTTTTCAGGGAGCTTTTATTCCATATTTTACTTTCCAATTACTTTCTTAATTGCCCCGAGAAGTTCATCATAAGTCTCATATGCTGGAATATCCGGATATTCTGCCTTAATCTCATCCGTACTCTTAAATAAAAATCCTGCCTTACTTGCCTGAATCATACCAAGATCATTGTGACTGTCACCGCTGGCGATCGTATCATATCCGATTGACTGTAATGCTTTTACGGTTGTGTATTTTGACTTCTCGCAACGCATCTTAAATCCTGTAATCTCACCATTGTCTGCAACTTCAAGAGAATTACAAAAAATAGTTGGATAACCAAGTTTCTTCATAAGTGGGCCTGCAAACTGTGAAAATGTATCACTGATAATAATTACCTGTGTCATTGCACGCAGCTCATCCAGGAACTCTTTTGCTCCAGGAATCGGATCAATCTTTGCAATGGTATCCTGAATCTCTTTTAATCCAAGACCATGCTCCTTCAAGATACCGATGCGGTAATTCATCAGCTTATCATAATCCGGTTCGTCTCTTGTAGTGCGCTTCAATTCCGGGATTCCGGTCTCTTCTGCAAATGCAATCCAAATCTCTGGTACCAGTACACCTTCCAAATCTAAACAAACAATCTCCATTTTGTCCTCCGTTCTCACTCTGCTCATACTTATTCACCAAAATAAGTACCACATAAATTGCTTCTATTCAACAGGAATAATTATAAACGAATTTCAATTATCTGTCTATCTATTATTTCCACTTAAATGTAACCATTCCGTACACATAAATGAACAAAATCACCGCGGGAACAAAATACCGAAACACCGGTTTCATCCACGCCTGAACTTTCCAGCCTTTTCCGGCATTTGCTTCTTTTATAAAATTGTCCCAGCCCCAGCCAAACCGATTACAGCAGAACAGTGCCAACGCCAGTGATCCCAAAGGCAAAACATTCGTAGATACGATAAAGTCCCAGAAATCCAACCACGTGGTTCCTTCCGAAAACGGCTGAAAATGCACTACACTATATCCCAATGCCGTCGTCAGTGCAATCAAAAGCGAACCAATCCCACACACCAGACATCCGACAGGACGCGACCATCCGGTAAGTTCCCGAATCATCGCCAGAATATTTTCACATACGCCAAGTACCGTAGACAGCGCTGCAAACACCATAAACAGGAAAAACAGCGCACCCCACCATCTTCCGCCATTCATATGGTTAAACACGCTCGCCATCGTGTCAAACAACAGACTCGGTCCGGCATTCACTTCCAGACCATAGGTATAACATGCCGGAAACATGATAATTCCTGCAACAATTGCCACAAATGTATCCAGCACAATAATGTTGGCAGATTCTCCAAGCAGTGACCGCTCCTTATCAATATAGCTTCCGAAAATCGCCATGCCACCCATACCTACCGACAAGGTGAAGAACGCCTGATTCATCGCACCCACAACCACAGAACCTGTGATTTTCGAAAAATCCGGAATCAGATAAAAGGACAGCCCCTCTTTTGCTCCCTGTAATGTCAGACTATGGATTGCCAACACAAGTATCAATACGATCAACGCCGACATCATGTATTTTGTGACACGTTCCAAGCCTCCCTGCAGATTAAAGCTCAAAATCACAAACGCAATAATCACCGTAACAAGTAAATAGGTAACATTGACGGATGGATCTGCAATCATTTTTTCAAATCCAAAATTCTGATTCTGTCCGGTCAGAAACTTCACAAAATAATAAATGATCCAACCGGAAACAACCGAATAAAATGCGATCAACGCAATATTTCCAATCAGACATACAATGCCAAGTGGCCGCCATTTCTTTCCGTTCACTGACAGTTTCTGGTACATATACAGAGGACTTGTCTGCGCCGCACGTCCGACGGACAGTTCCATCACCATTGCCGGAAGTCCAAGAACCAACAGACAGATGATGTAGATCAGCATAAAACTTCCGCCCCCGTTCTGTCCACACGCCCACGGAAACTTCCATACATTTCCGCAGCCGATCGCACAGCCCGCGGAAAGCATAATAAACCCTAACCGGCTTCCCAGCCGTTCTCTTTTTTCCATAATCGTAAAATACCTTTCCCTCAAATATACATATCATATATCATACTTTAGATTACCGACATAAGCAACCGGTAAATAAAAAGAGAGGGAATCTTTTCCCTCTCTTCAATGCTCTGAATCATGATCTGTGTTTCAATATATGATATTTTACACATGGATAAGCATCTTTCGCCTTAATTTCGTGAGCATGCAAGGTTTTGAGTTCAGGGAATTATCACCTGCCTGTTTAAGTTTTCTTTTCATTATATTATGTAAAGATTTCGCATTCATCGTATCTATACAAGATATTACAAAATATCTTCCATCTGCGCCTAAATTACCTGATTCATCAAATATAAGACATCGTTCATTACTATACATATATTTAGTCCCATTCTTTTGTAAATTTATGAATATATTATAATACTTCACTATATTTATAGCAATATTCAAAATGAGCTCTGTTTCTCCCCAATTGTAACCCAAAGCAAAAAAAAGAGATGCAAATCACATCTCTTTTTATAGGTATTCCATACTACTATAGATTTTTGTTTTTAGTCATTAACCTCATAAGCTCCGGCAACATTAATAGCAATATCGTTCTCATTTTCTGCATAGATGGTGTAAGTTCCTGTTTTTGTTAATTTAAAAGTATGATCAAATGCTCCCTTTGCAGAAATATACCGACGTTTTCCATCCGGTTCCGTAATCCCAACTTTTAAATACTTAGTAGCTGGTGATGTTCTTCCTGTAACCGAAATAGTCTGCGAAGAAGTTGCCCGAAATGAAGGAGAATATATTTCTTTACCGGCCTTCACATTCCAATTAAAATTGTACAACCCACTCTTTGCTGAAAGTACCTCAACCTCTCCCAAAGACGCCTGAATGTTTCTTGCCCGGCTTGTCTCTGTCATTTCGATCAATTCTGTTGCCTCTTCGACATCCAATTCCTGTGTTGTATTCTCTTTTGTCTCGACTACCGTAGCGTTTTTCCACTGTTCAACAGCACTCACACTGGCCGCTGAAACAGCATAGACACTACTTCCACTGATCCATGTAATACATGCTACCAGCATTCCTGCCACAAATTTTAACTTATTTTTCTTCTTATAACACTTCATAACATGTTTCATCCTTTCCTGTAATTCACTTTCACTCTCTAACAACTGTACGCTTAAAAACTGTGCATTCATGCTTTTCTCTGCCATATTCAGTATGACATCGTAATACTTCTTCAGTTTATGATTGCGACAGCATATTTCATAATCACAAGCATACTCGCTCCATTTGCGCATCTGCCGGTTAAGCCACCACGCAAACGGATTCATGAAATGAATGATACATAGGAGCATTGTAAGATTTCGGAACAATATATCATGATGTTTAACATGTGTCAGTTCATGTCTGAAAACCACATCCCGTTCTTCAACGGAATATCTTTCCACTGGAAGGACTACAATCGGATGAAGTATCCCGGTAACTCTTGGAATCTCAATCTGATAACTCTGTCTCACGCGGACACGTCTGGCATAACTTCCTTCCGCTGCACATCTCTGTGCGAACTGCTGTTCCACTTCCTTTGAACAGAACGTTGCATGCTTCATCATCCTCGTGATCTTTATTCTTTGCACAATATACTGTGCCATTCCAATCGCAGCTCCAATACTCCAGGCAGCACAGAACACGGTCGCTGTCTGCAGAATCGTAGGTGTTATGGAAAAGCCCGGACTAATAGAACGATGCACGTCTCCATATGTCATCGTCCGAAGCAACAACACTCCATACGTAATCGGAACCACCCAGAAAAGAATCGCTACTTTTAACAGTATATACGTTATATGCAAGAAACCTGCTTTCTCCAGTAGTCTGCCGATGGCAAACCAAACGACAGACACGATTGCTCCGGACAAAGATGTCCAGAGAATCAGATACATCAGATTAATCGTCCATGTCATCCAGTAACTGTCTCATTTTCTGTATCTCATCTTTTGAGATATCACGGGAATTACAGATGGCTGCCATTGCATCCTCTGGTCTTCCACCGAACCAAAAGTCCGTCTCATCCTTCATAAGTTTCTCTTTGTATGTCTTCTCATCCTTTAATGCATGAACATAAGAATGCTTTCCGACACGATAAGTACTGATAAAGCCCTTCTCTGCCATCTTTCCTAAGAATGTAACAACTGTTGTTCTGGCATAATCTCTGCCATACTGCTCACGCAGATCTACAATCAGCTGCTGAAGGGCGATATCGTCTACCGCATCCCAGATAACTTTCATAATAACTGTTTCGCACGCGCTTAAATCTTTAATTAAACTTTTCTTTCTTGCCATGACTTTCTCCTTGTTCATTCGCTCTCACACGATTATCGTATTCGACGTAGTCTGATAACTCAATAGTTTTTTGTTGATTTTTGTAAATTGATACTCATTGTCCTCGAATCATTTCATTCTGTATACTCTCTGTCTCATAGTTTATCTCCAAGTTCTATATAATAAACAGAAATAAAGGAGATAAATGATTATGCAGCACAAAAAGTCAAGCGAAATCATTCGGGAAAATTTAACCTATATGCTAAATCAGGAAGGTACACCTTCTATGCGAAATCTCAGTACCAGTATTGGTACTTCAGACAGTTACATTCAAAAAATTCTCAATAAAAAGACATCACCATCTCTGGATAAAATTGATTCCATCAGTGAGTTCTTTGATATTGAGAGCTGGGAAATGTTCTATAACTTCCGCAAAGACCGGCCGGAAATGCTGACCATCATGCAGCAGCTGAATAACCTTTCTCCAGCATTACTTCCAACTGTAAAAGCATATCTGGATTTCCTTTTAACACAACAGGATGAACTATTATCTACAAAAAAATAAGCAGTTGTCAAGGGATTTCTTACAATTTCCAGACATCTGCTTGTATTTCCTGTCGCACATCGCGATTACACTTTCACGCCTGCCTTTGGTACATCATTGAGCGTCTTTTGAATCAACTTATCCAAACGTCTTCCCATCTTTGCATATTTCTCTATGCGTTGGGTCATCTCCTCTGGTATTTTCTCACTTTTCTTATAAGAAATACGATTGTCCATTTCTGCCCATGCATCCATAATCAGTGTCCGAAGCTGTAATTCCACACGCACATATTCGTTCTCCACCGGAACATCCATAATAATATGATAACTCTCATAACCGTTTTTCTTCGGCTTCCGGATATAATCCTTTGCCTTGATAATCTGAAAACGCGAGTCCTTACCAATTTGGTGTGCAATCCAGTATATTTCTTTTACACTGTAACAAATGCAACGTACCCCTGAAATATCATTCAATACCTCAGTTGCAGTCTTAAAGTCAACAGGCCGGCCTTTACGCTGTAATTTGCCACAGATGCTCTCTGGCGTCTTCATACGGCTTTCTACAAAACGTGTAAACCCATATCCGGTCTTTGCAATATAAAATCCATTCAGTTCCCGTAACGTGCGTATCACAAGATTCCTTGCCTTCGCATGCTTTTTTTGAAATTCTTCATTCTCCCAGGAACTGCGTAACTGTTCAATTTTTTGATTCATATCTGTCTCTTTTTCCATACTCCCTTCACCTTCTACAATTGATTATATATGTCTGCATATACATCCGATATTACTCTTTAGCATTATAAAGAAATTATGTAAAGACGATATGTTATTTTTTGTAAATAATATGTAATATTATGCATCTGATTTGTTTGATGCATTTTTTATTGTTTGCCTGCTCCCTGCAAGCTACTTGTCAGCATGCATCAGTTCCGGTAACATGCGAATAAATTCACTGTCGCGGTAACTCCATGGCTGCTGATTACAAAATGGTTTATTGCCGTCAAGAATTTTCTGCGGGGTTGCCCACTCGAGATGAAATCCTTTTGCGATCTCGCTCTCTGTCATATGTGTTGCGACCATTTTTTCTTCCGCATCGCAGAAGAAAAAGCAGGAATGACATACATAAACCATATTGGGATCAAAAATATCTCTCCTCCTCTCCACGATTTCCCCAATCGCCTGAATGGAAGAAGGAATGACAACAAGGCCGGACTCCTCCTGCACCTCACGAATCAATGCCTCATGAAGATCCTCTCCAGGTTCCACACCGCCTCCTAAAATCTTGTAATCACCAGCATTTCCATGCTGTGTAGCAATCTTTCCATTGCGGATGATTACAGCACGGGTGGAAAACTTTTCAAAGACAGGCATATCTTCGGTATAGTCTTTTTTGTCTAGTATTAAAAGTGTTTTCATCCTTCCTCCTTCTTTTGTTTCTTATTTTCTCTATTATACGCTTTCTTTCATTAATATGGTAATAAAACTTTACATTTTTTCGAAAAAATGTATAAAAACAGGAGGCAGAAAACTGCCTCCATATAAGCATACATCAATAATACCTTTTGACCCTCATATCATATAATTAAAACAAATCTTATCATTGTAACTGTTCATCAGATCAAGAAGCGTTACACCATCGAGTGTTTTTTCAATTTTTTCCTGCAAATCCCCCCACAGCTCATTGACTACCATATCTACCGGTTTTCCCGATGTATCTGCCTGCTGACTTGCAGGAATCAATGGTCCGTCTACCGTCCGGAGGATTTTCCCCACAGAATAATTTTCCGGTCTTCCGGAAAGATGGTATCCACCATGATATCCTCTTGTACTGATGACAAATCCGGCCTTTTGCAGCACACTCAAAATCTGTTCCATATACTTTTCCGATAATTCCTGACGCTCTGCTATGGTCTTCACGTTAATCGCTTCGCCATTTTCATGAATCGCCAGATCTAACAGAATACGAATCGCATATTGTCCTCTCGAAGATATCAGCATGTTTCCACCACCTTTTTTCTCTTTGTTAAATAGTCTACTGCAGACGCCACCGCATTGGCTCCATCTGCCACCGCTGTAACAATCTGACGCAGCTTTTTTGTCCGCACATCGCCTGCCACAAACAAGCCCGGCTGCTGCGTCGTACAATCCTCCCCTGCCGGCACATAACCGCCCTCTAAAGTAAGTACATTCGCATATGCAGCAGCCTGCGGCTCCATTCCAATGGCAACAAAGACGCCGTCTACTGCCAGCTCTTCTGGCGCATTCTCCGCTTTGTTGTTCAGCTCTATTTTTTCTACTTTCTGTTCACCGATAATACTTTTCACTTCGCAATCCGGTAAAAATGTAATATTTGGTGTGTTTTTCATCTGTTCCTGTAAAACCTGTGTTGCACGAAGTCCCTGTCTGCGATGAACCAGATATACCTGTTTGCACATCTTTGCCAGATATAAGGCATCTTCAATGGCTACATCTCCGCCACCAACGACCGCAACCACTTTATCCTTGAAAAAAGCCCCGTCGCAGGTTGCACAATAAGATACCCCTGCCCCGGCCAGTTCCTTTTCCCCCGGTACTCCGAGCTTGCGGTGCATAGCTCCACTTGCAAGAATGATACTTTTTGTTTCAATGCTTTCACCTGATTCCAATTGTATCTGCCAGCCCTCTTCTGTTTTCTCAACACCTGTGACTTCACCCTCCGCGAACGGTACATCAAGTTCCCTCGCATGCTTTTCAAACTGCTGCGCAAGGTCAAATCCACTGGTTCCTGGAAATCCAAGATAATTGTCCACTTCTTCTGTATAAACAATCTGGCCACCAGCCATCATTTCTTTTTCCAAAACAAGAAGATCCAAGCAGGCGCGCTTCGCATATACCGCCGCTGACAAGCCTGCCGGGCCACTTCCCACAATTACCAAATCGTACATAAATTACCTCTTTTTGAACATTCATTTATGATTCATCTAAAATCTGAAGTTCCTCGATTGTCACATTTTTCTCACGATCAATGTCAAACGCCTTAAGTACCGGCTGATCCATATCCATCAGGGAAAGAATCAGATAGTTCACAGTCGGGTCAAATGCCAGACGCTTGTCTTCTTCCGATGGACGGGATGGAGACTCCGGATGGGAATGCCAGTTGCCCAGCGGAACAAGTCCATTGGCACGCATGTCTTTGACTGCCGCAAGCTGGTCCTTTGGATTCATGGAAAAATGCTCATTGGTATGGTCGACATTCTCCAGTAAATATACTTTCTCGATTGTCTTCTTGTCCCCGTCTTTGGTTCCGGCGATGAGACCGCAGGCCTCTTCCGGAAGGTTCTCTTTGGCGTGGGACAGAATCTTTTCGTAGTCTGCTTTTTTCATTGTAAGCATGGTTTGTTTCCTCCTTTTCAAGGAGCAAATCGCTTATAAAGTCTGCTTCGCAGAGGCGATTTGCGTAGGAGATATCGCTTACGCGATACCTCATGTGGAGCAAATCGCATATAAAAGTCCGCTTCGCGGAGGCGATTTGCGTAGGAGATATCGATTTCGCAATATCTCATGATGGAGCACATCGCATGCAAATTCGCTCACGCGATGCGATGTACGTAGGAGATATCACTTTCGTGATATCTCATTAGTTGCATTTCAATGATCCGGGCACTCGATCTGCTCGTAATCGATCAACTGTGTGATCGTTGGGTGATCGCCACAGATTGCACACTTATGATCTGCCTTCGGCAGTTTCACTGTATGGAATTCCATCTTCAAAGCATCAAATGTAAGAAGTTTTCCAGTAAGAAGATCTCCTACACCGATCAGATACTTGATTGCTTCCATTGCCTGTAAAGATCCGATGACACCGCCCATTGCACCGATGACACCCGCCTGCTTACAGGTCGGAACTGCATCCTTTGGTGGTGGATTCTTAAATACACAACGGTAGCATGGTCCTTCTCCCGGAACATAGGTCATGAGCTGGCCCTTGAAACGGATAATTCCGGCGTGGGAGAATGGTTTCTTTGCCATAACACAGGCATCGTTGATTAAGAATTTTGCTGGAAAGTTGTCGGTTCCATCAATGATAAAATCGTAATCTTTGATCAGGTCCATAATGTTCTCCGATGTAACGAACTCACGGTATGTATTTACGGTAACATCCGGATTCATTGCATTCATTGTTTCTTTTGCGGATTTTACTTTTGCTTTGCCGACATCCGCAGTACCATGAATGATCTGTCTCTGTAAATTGGACAGATCTACTTCATCCGCATCGACAATTCCGATGGTTCCTACGCCTGCTGCCGCAAGATACATTGCTGCCGGTGCACCAAGTCCGCCTGCACCGATAATTAAAACTTTTCCGTTCAGGAGCTTTTTCTGACCCTTCACACCGACTTCCTGCAGAATGATGTGACGGCTGTATCGCTCCATCTGTTCATTTGTAAATGCCATTAGAAGCTTCCTCCTCCCATGAAGTATAAGAACTCAACCACATCATTTTCTTTCAGTGTTACGTTTGCAAGCTCGTGATTCTCAACGAACTCATCATTTACGGTTACGGTAACATATTCCGGGTTCTCAACTTTCTCGTCGATCACCAGCTGTGCGATGGTTGTTCCCTCTTTGATATCCTTTACGTTTCCTGCAACTGTTACTTTCATTGTGTAACTCCTCCTAAATATATTTTTTTACAATTTCTTCCAACTCTGGTTTCTTGATCAGTCCGCGTACACGTTCTACTTCCTCGCCGCCCTTGAAAAACAGGATCGTCGGTGAAACCATTACAGAATATTGCTCTGCTAACTCAGCGTCAAAATTTCCATTGACTTTAACGACTTTTAATTGGTTTTCATAATCATCTTCGATGTCTCCAAGAATCGGTGACATCTGTTTGCAAGGGATGCAGGAATCGGAATAAAACTCCACCAGTACCGGAATCTCTGCCTGCAGTACCTCTGCTTCAAAATTGTCCTTACTTACTCTTGCTGCCATGATGTTTCCTCTCTGTCCTACTCTTCGAGTTTCTTTACAATAAGATCATAAGTTCCGTTCTCATTGTCAATAAGCTTTAATACCTGCTGGCCTTCTTCCTTAAAGCTTCTAGGCACATTCTGTACCGGTTCACCATCATTCATTGTTACTGCCAGTACCTGTCCTACCTCGATCTCTTCCATTGCGACCTTTGCCTTTACAAAAGTCATCGGACATACCACATCCGTAATATCTACGCGTTCATCAATTGTGTAATCAGCCATTATATGCCTCCTTTATCTTCTCTTCAAATTTATCTAATCCCACACGCTCAAGAGTCATGCGGAAACGCTCTCCTGGATTTGCATTGTCATCAAAGAACTGAATTGCTACATCTGTCACCTTAAAAAGCTGCTCCTCGGAAGTAATGATTGGGAGATAATTTTCTCCCTTATATACACGGTTTCCAAACAGTCCACCGAAAGATACTTCATAGCCCGGTGTTGCTTTCCATGCATCGGTCGGACATGCTTTTACGCAACGGCCACAGTTGTTACATTTCTCATTGTCCAATACAATCTTGCCATCTTTGGTGCTGATTGCATCCACACGGCATGTTTTTTCACAAATGCCACAGTTGATGCAGGATGATTCATCCCACTCTACGATTGCTGCGCCCTTGATTCCCACATCGTTTTCCTCTGCCTTTAAGCAGTTGTTCTGGCATCCGGTCACACCGAATTTGAACTTGTGAGGAAGCTCTCTTGCGAAATAGCGCTCATCCAGTTTCTTTGCCAGTCCATATGTGTCAATATTACCACTTGGACAGATCTGTGATCCCTGACAGGCAGTGATGGTACGTACACGGGGTCCGCACACACCCGGTTTACAGCCACCGGTAGCTAACACCTCTTTTACTTCTTCTACATCATCCAGCTTAATGAATGGAATTTCCACACTCTGTCTGGAAGTCAGATGTACATGTCCGTCACCATATTTATCTGCTACTTCTGCGATAATCTTCAGGTTCTCTGCGGTAAGATTTCCGCCGACCACTGCAAGACGCAGTGAAAAATTATTTTTCTGTTTCTGGCGCATGAAACCGCCTTTTTTGAGTGTTGCATAATCAACTGCCATAACGTTCTCCTTTATATCCTGTGCTCTCTTCTCTCTATTTATTCGGCGGTACTGCTGATTGCCGATGCAAAATCTGCTTTCAGATCTTCAATGTTTTCGATGCCGACACTGATACGGATCATATCATCATAAACCGCTGCATCCACTTTTTCCTGTTCGGTACTGTGTGCCGCCAGTGTCGATTCCGGATGTACGATCAATGTCTTCGTATCTCCAATATTGGAAACAATCTGTGGAATCTTTACTGTATTCATAATGGAAAAAGCCCGTTCCTTACTTCCGACCCGGACCGTTAATATCGCTCCGTATCTGCCATCTAACAGCCGGTCCGCTACCGCATGCCATGGGCTCGATTCCAGTCCCGGATAATTTACGGTGATTCCCGGTATCTCTTCTAAGTAAGCCGCAAGCTGCGCTGCATTGTCACACGCCCGCTCCATGCGAAGTCCTAACGTCTCCATGCCAAGCAGGTTGTAATACGCCGTCTGCGGCGCCATACAGGCTCCCGTGTTCCGGAACAGTCCGTTGCGGAGCTTTGCTGTAAAAGCGAATCTACCGAACTTTACATAATCTTTCATGCCCAGATACCGGCTGACATCCCACTTAAAACGACCGCCGTCGGTGATTACACCGCTGATTGCGCTGCTGTTGCCATTGATGTACTTGGAAGTGGAATTGATGACCACATCCGCCCCGAGTGTCAATGGCTGAACCAGAAAGGCCGTCGCTACCGTGTTATCGATAATCAGTGGTATCTGATGTTTCTTTGCAATCTCGGCCCATGCCGGAATGTCGGTCACATCCAGCTTTGGATTGCCGATGGACTCTGCAAACAAAGCGCGCGTCCGATCGGTAATCGCATTCTCAACAGTCTGCATATCTGTCGCATCCACAAAGATTGTCCGGATGCCAAACGCTTCCAGATCATGGAACAGATCAATGGTTCCACCGTAAAGACTTGTGCTTGTGATGATCTCATCTCCGCTGCCAACAATATTGAGCAATGCATTCGTGATGGCTGCCATACCGGAAGCGCATGCCACAGAAGCTGCTCCTTTTTCCAGAACGGTCATGCGCTCCTCGAACGCCGCGATCGTCGGGTTATTGATTCTCGTATAAGAATATCCAGCAGCTTTATTATGAAACAGCTTCTCGTGCTGCTCCGCCGAAGGCTGGAAAAAAGCACTGGACTGGTACACAGGTGTCAGTGTTGCTCCGGTGACCGGATCGCCTGTTTTCGTACCATGTAATAGTTCTGTATTGAATCCCATTTTCTTTTCCCTTAATTCATACTTTTCTAGTAGGTTTAATATGTTATAAACACTATACCGCTCTAAAGTATGTTTGTCAAGACATAATTTACACTATTTTACTAGGAATACTAAGATATGGGTTTTGACTTGCATTTTAAGGATTCCGATTAAGTTTTACAAAACAAAAATATCGGAACCATAACATTATTTTCTCTTCAAAAACAAGTATGGTTCCGATATTGATCTACATGATTTAGAAACTATTCATCCAACAAATTGCCAAATCCGTTACCGTTTTTTCATCCACCTCCTTATATCTAACAGAAAATGTATAAACAACATTATTTTCTTGCCAATATACCATTTTATTAAGCCAGCCATCCTCAAATTCTGTTGAGTTTACAAGCCAAAATTCACGTCCATTCCTGACAACCGTTTCTCCTGAATAATCAACACCCGGAAAATCATCCGAATAACTTGTTGCCCCTACACCAATTTCCCCAATATAGTTTTCTGTAAATATTCGTGCTTCCGTTTGTGCCTCAATTGCTCCAACAATTTTATAATTCGAAATCAAAGCAAGATCTGTAATTTTTCCTTCTTGTGTTCCATTGACAGACAAATTTATGGTTTTTGTTTTTTCATCTAATTGTGGCCATACAAACTTGTCATATCCAATATACTCAAGTGCATCACTAATATTTTCAAATGATTTATCAACTCCATAAGGGCTTTGCGAACTATACATATTGTTGGCCACTACCTGATCCTTTATAATAGATTCGCATTCTTTTATGTTTCCCTTAAAACTCTTTGTATTAACTCTTGTCGTATCGTCGACAACGAATGTTACATCCGTATGGTTATCCGATGACTCATTTGCTTTATGAAATAAAAGTTTTCCCGATGATAACAAATGTGCATACACGACCGCAGACACAGAACCAACAAGTAGAAACAACGCAAATCCAACTATAACCGGAATAAAGGATTTTTTTACCAGGTTCTTTTGTTGAGTCTCCATATCTTTTTCAAAGTTACTATTCAGAAGAATCAGTTCATTTAATATTCGATTATCACTCTCATGATTCAATTCTATTTTTTCCCAAGATTGTGCCACTTTATTTTTCTTCAATCAAATCTCACCCAGCCTTTCTTTCAAAATGCCTCTAGCCTCCTTTAAATGATTTCTGATAGTCGACGAAGGTTTCTTTAAAATTTTTGCAATTTCTTCACTTTTATATCCTTCGTAATAAAACAAATATACAACTGTCTTATATTTATCAGGCAAATTTCGGATTGCTTCCATGGTCTCATCAATATGCATTTCGTTCCCCGACATATCTTCCATTCCATCCATGTGAACACATTTCGTCTGCCAATGCTTTAACGCATTTTTACATAAATTCGTTGCAACCCGAATCAACCAGGCCTTCTCATGTTCTGCATTTTCAAAATATGGTGCCTTCTTTATTAATTGAACAAAGGTATCACTTACCATGTCCTCCGCCTCGGGAACATTCTTCATATAAGCAAAGCAGATACGGTATATCATGTTGTTATACTCATGATATATTCTTTCAATTTCATCATTCGATCGAACTATTTTCTTCACTGTATCCCCCCTTTCACTTATAATACAAACGAGGTCTAAGAATTGTCCGATTATTTTAATGTTTTAGTTGTATTTTTATCAAAAAAGTGGGAAGACAATGCTTCCCACTCTTTAATATTCATCTCTACACAGATTAATTTCCGTCATTTGGACATATACAAAAAATTTTATTATTAAGTCCTCATAATTTTCACTTTTTGGACATATACAATTTTCCTTCTTAATAATGTCCTTGTTTTTTTCTTACATTGGACATATGTATTGAATATCCGAAATTTAATCCAAAAAATGTTTGTTTACAGGACATATTTTATCATATATTCTGCATATGTCCAATCTTTGTGTTTTTTGAGGACATTACTTTTCTATTTTTTTACATATGTCCACAAGATTAATTCCAATGCTGATCCTTGAACACAATCTTACGATATGTCTCAAAGTCTACCCATTTATTGAAGAAATTCTCAGAAATGCTTTCGCCTTCTGCTGCAAGTTCTGCCTTAAATGCATCAATATCTGCTGCAGACTGTGCATGAACAGCAAATCCACGTCCATTGATTACCGGCACATTCTGATAGCTGTAATCAGCCAGTGGAATGATCGCTGTAATCTTTTTGTCGCGTACAGATACGGCTACCTGATCACGAAGAACTACAATATCGAAAGAATCCGGATACTGGTAAGATTCTCCGCTGACTGGAATCTCATCACCGATTGTATAGGTATTTCCGGATGGATGTACTTTAAATACAGTCATGCTCTCGAGGTCATAATAGAACTCTTCGAAAATGTCACCGTTTGCTTTCAGGTTTCCGGATACAAAAGCACATTTTACATCTTTGCTCTCATCAAGTTCCGGATTTTCTACTACACCACATGCAGATGTCATGTTTGTGATACGATCAATCAGAATCAGTTCACCCAATGTCTTGTGTGTCAGAAATGCATCGAGTACGATTTCTTCCTGAAGAACGATATCACATACGGCAATCTCGTTCTTTTTCAGGCGTCCGACCGGAATGTACTCTCCGGTATTGACATCGATCTTGTACTGGATATTCTTCAGGATACCAGGAATTGTCTTGGTTCCGAGTTTTACCAGATAATCCTTGCCCACAGTAAGTTCCTGATCATCCATCCACAGAATAGTTGCTGTGAAGTTCTTGCTGACCGGCAGATGTGTAGTTGTCAGAACACAACCTCTCGAAACGTCCACTTCTTTATCGAGCTGAATGGTTACCGGACGACCTTCATCTGCAGTATCTGCATTCTTGTCACCGACCAGAATGCTCTTTACCTTTGCATGCTCATTGCTTGGCAGGGTAATAATATCATCGCCAACGGAAATGCTTCCGCTCTCGATCTGTCCCTGAAAACCACGGAATGTATGATCCGGACGGCATACACGCTGTACCGGCATATAAAAGCCCTCTTCCTGCTTTTTCTCGCTGACATCAATATCTTCAAGATATGAAAGAAGTACTTCTCCCTTGTACCAGTCCATCTTGTCGGAACGCTTTGTTACGTTGTCACCTTCGGTTGCAGAAACCGGAATGATTTTGACGCTTGCAAGGGAAAGTTCCTTAGATAACTCGTCAATCTGTGCCACGATCTCGTTAAAGCGTGCTTCACTGTAATCTACCAGATCCATTTTGTTTACTGCAAAGACAAAATATTTGATTCCCATGAGGGAGCAGATTCTTGCGTGTCTTCTTGTCTGTACCAGCACTCCCTGCTTTGCATCTACAAGGATTACTGCAAGGTCTGCAAAGGAAGCACCTACTGCCATGTTTCTTGTATACTCTTCATGTCCCGGTGTGTCTGCTACGATAAAGCTTCTCTTATCGGTTGTGAAATAACGGTAAGCAACGTCGATTGTGATACCCTGCTCACGCTCTGCCATCAGTCCGTCCAGAAGGAGAGAATAATCGATGGCTCCACCACGGCTTCCCACTTTTGAATCAAGTTCCAGTGCTTTTTCCTGATCTGCGTAAAGCAGTTTAGAATCGTATAAAATATGTCCGATCAGTGTGGACTTTCCATCGTCGACACTGCCGCAGGTAATAAATTTAAGTAATCCGCTCATTTTAGAAATAACCCTCCCTCTTTCTTCGTTCCATGCTGCCGGCTGCCTCGTTGTCAATGACACGGGTCGTACGCTCGGATTCTACAGCACTTAAGGTCTCATCAATGATTTCATCCAATGTAGTTGCATTTGATTCAATACCACCTGTCAGTGGATAGCAGCCAAGTGTACGGAAACGTACATTCTTGTACTCCATCTTCTCACCCGGACGGAGTTTCAGGCGGTCATCATCTACCATGATAATCTGGCCGTCACGCTCGATGACCGGACGTTTTGCTGCAAAGTACAGTGGCACGATATCGATATTTTCTCTCTTGATGTACTCCCAGATATCGGTCTCTGTCCAGTTAGAAATTGGGAATACACGGATACTCTCTCCCTTATGAATCTTGGAATTGTAAAGTTTCCACATCTCCGGTCTCTGATTCTTAGGATCCCACGCATGGTTCTCATTACGGAAAGAAAAGATTCTTTCTTTGGCACGGGACTTTTCCTCGTCACGACGTCCACCACCAAATGCAGCAGTAAATCCGTATTTATTCAATGCCTGCTTTAATGCCTGCGTTTTCATAATATCTGTGTAAGCACTGCCGTGGTCAAATGGATTAATGCCCTGTTTTACACCATCCTCATTAATATATTCAATCATTTCAATACCAAGCTTCTTTGCTGTCTCGTCACGGAATTTGATCATTTCCTTGAACTTCCATGTTGTATTTACGTGCAGGAATGGAAATGGTGGCTTCTCCGGATAAAATGCTTTCATTGCAAGATGTAACATTACCGAGCTGTCCTTTCCGATGGAATACAGCATTACCGGCTTTTCACACTCTGCTGCTACCTCACGGATAATATAGATAGCTTCCGCTTCTAACGCGTCAAGATGCGATAATCGACTCATGATTTTCCTCCTTTGGTTTCCCTTAATATTTATTAGAATCTTTCTTGTTGACTACGATAACTTCCTTTGTGCCGTCGGCTTTCTCGATCTGCCAGTTCAACAGATCTCCTTTACTGGACACGGTCATTTTACTTCCCATGCCACCGATATCTGCACCAAGATAAAAGGATATGGCTCCAAACGCACACTCTTTCAGGCAGGATGCACAACCCCAGCAATCCTTTGGATAACGGATATATGCTTTCTTCTCCTCATTCAGTTCGATGAGGCTGCCCGGGCACACAACCGTACACTTTTTACATCCTCTGCATTTCATAGAATCAATTGCGATGCTCATACGTTGTACCTCCTTCTACCAGATCCCGGTATATAATTTCTATCTTTCCATCCACCAGGCGGGAGTTGACATAGCGTAACCACTCGTCACTCTTCTGTGGATAATCCAGATTCTCTGCAAAACTATGCCAGCGGGTTTCTTTTCGTGCGCCGAGATGTGCGATCACGGAAAGGCATACCGTCAGGCGTTCCTTTAATTCATACACAAACATCAGCTCATGCATATCTTCGGCTTTCAGTCCTTCTGCAAGCACCTGCAACTGTCGGATTTTTTCTTCCGCCATGGCAAGCTGCTTCCCGTTGAACTGGTAATGTGTACCAATTCCTCCGGCATACTGGTCCATAACTTTCTGCATGGCTTCCTCAAGCTGTTCTACCGTAAACAGTGCATGTTCTCTCTGAAGGATGGCATCATATTCCGCCGCTTTGTCCTCCAATGCCGCAACTGCGACGAGTTCACTCTCCTGTGCCTCATCTTCTGCCCTGCTTTCGGCATCCAGCTGCTCTACCATACGTAACGCTGCAATCTCACCTTCGACCAGTGCGCCGGTAACATACTTCTGCGGACATCCGCCTGCCACATCACCTGCTGCAAAAAGCCCGTGAATCGTTGTCTCACGATTCGTGTCTACCCAGTAACCGCTTGCAGTATGACCACCGACGATATAAGGCTCGGTTCCCTCAATTTCTACATTCTGCTGGCTTGGATTTTTGCCGGCCTCGACCCATTTTAAGGTCTGGCTAGGCGCCATGTTCAAATACGCTTTGCGAAGAGATTCATCCTGTTCCGGCGTAATGCCCTCTGTCCGCAGATAACACGGTCCTCGTCCCTCTAAGTTTTCCTGCACGGTTCCGTACACACGCTGGGAAGTTGTCAGACCATATTTTGTCTCATACACTTCTCCAAGGGAATTTACCTGCTTTGCACCAACCCCCTGTGCAATCGTTCCGGTCGGTGCGATGGTGTCTTTGCATCGCAGTGCAATGAAACGCATCTCAAATGTTGTCATCTCTGCACCGCTTCGGATTCCCATGGCGTATCCTGCACCTGTATTAAATGGCGGGTACCACATCTTGTGACGGGAAAAGCCCGGATTGTTCGGCTTATATAATCCAGCTGCACCTCCGGTTGCGATCAGCACTTTCTTTGCCCGGATCTCATAAGCTTTCTGCTTTGCAATCGAAAATCCATAGGCACCTTCGATGTGATTGTCTTTTACAATATAATCGGTGATATTCAACTGATTGATGACGGTCACATCGGAAAGCTTTGCTACCGCGTCTGCAAGCAGCGGCTTAAAGTTTTCTCCGTTGATCTTGATGTTCCGGTTTCCTCTGGCAACATACTCTCCATTTTCATCCTTTAAGATGACAAGACCAAGCTGTTCCATCTTTGCAGTGACACGGTTGAGTCCCTCCGACATCGTCAGAAGCAGGTCCTCACGGACAATATTGTCTGCATCCTTTTTTGCGTAATCCACATAATCCTGCGGCTTTCTGCCTTTTACAATATAGGCATTCAAGGCGTTGACACCGGCTGCCAGACAGCCGCTTCGCTTGATGTTTGCTTTCTCCGCGATCACTACGGAATAATCGGAATGTTCGCGAATCGTCATCGCCGCATAACAGCCTGCGGTACCACCACCTATGATTAATATATCTGTATAAAGAACTTCTTTCTGTTCGATCTTCATATCGGCTCCTTCCTAAATATAGAATACATCGTCTACCTGCATCTCCTGATTCTCCACCAGATAGGTCTGATGCTCATCAAAGATGTATAAACGGTAGATCAGGACATATACTTTTTCGTCAATGGACAACGCATCTTTTTCTAATGAGCGCTCCGCTACGATCTCTATGCCATCGATATCCACTACAATATCCAGATGATTCCCCCGGAAAACAATGTCTTTGACAATTCCGGTCTCCGTTGCACTGATATAGCGCTCCGGTTCACTTCTGGATAATTTTACAAATTCCGGACGCAGGACTGCGTGATGCGCACCTTCGACCGGATCAAATCCTTTTAATTTATCATAATGCTCCACGACGGAAGATCTGCCGATAAACTGTGCCACAAACGGCGTATCCGGCGATTTGTATATCTCCATCGGTGTACCTAACTGCTCGATTCTTCCGTGGTTCGTGATAATGATCTCGTCGGCCACTTCCACCGCCTCATCCTGGTCGTGGGTTACAAATATGCTTGTGATTCCAAGCTTTGTCACCATCTCTTTGAGCCAGGTACGAAGTTCTGTACGCACCTTTGCGTCAATCGCCGCAAACGGCTCATCCAAAAGCAATACCTGCGGATTCGGTGCAAGCGCCCGGGCAAAAGCCACACGCTGTCTCTGTCCACCGGAAAGCTGGTTCGGATACCGTTTCTCCATTCCGGAAAGTCCGGTCAGCTCCAAAAGCTCCGTGACGCGTTTTTTAATTTCTTTCTTCGGCATCTTCATCAGTTCAAGACCAAATGCCACATTATCATATACCGTCATGTAACGGAACAATGCGTAATTCTGAAATACAAAGCCAATGCCTCTTTTGGCTGCCGGAACATCGTTGACACGCTGTCCGTCGATGTAAATATCACCGGAATTCGGTGTCTCAAGTCCTGCGATCATACGAAGCAGCGTTGTCTTGCCACTTCCGGACGGTCCGAGCAATGCCACCAGTTTTCCTTTTTCAATCCCAAAGCTCACATGGTCGGAAGCCCTGAAATCGCCGTAATTTTTGCAAATATCTTTCATTTCTACGTACATTTCTTTTTCCTCCCATTGTGATTAACGCGGTGCGCTGCTCTTTTTATTTCTATATTCAAAAATGTTGCGGATAACCAGTACAACAATGGCAATCAGTACCAATATGGATGATACCGCAAACGCTGCTGTAATGGAAGTATCCGTTCCCGACATGTACAAAGCATCGATCTCAAGAGGAAGGGTAAATGTCTCACCTCTTGTCTTGGACAGTGCGTTGACTGCACCGAACTCTCCGAGTGCACGGGCCGTACAGAGAATGATTCCATAGATTAGTCCCCATTTCATCTGCGGCAGTGTGATCTTTGTAAAAATCTTAAATCCACCGGCTCCCATGAGCGCTGCGGCCTCTTCCTCGTCCTTTCCCTCCGCATTCAGAATCGGAATGATCTCACGCGAAACATAAGGAAAGGTTACAAAAATTGTGGCAAGTACCACACCCGGCAGTGCAAACGTGATACGGATATTCGTGCCAAGCAGATGGTTGATTGCACGAATGCCAGGATATGTCCATCCCAGTCTTCCAAAGGTCATCAGGAATGCCAGACCAACGATGACCGGAGAAATAGAAAACGGAATATCGATCAAAGTCGCCAGAATCTGCTTTCCACGGAAGGAGAACTTTGTCAAAAGCCACGCAGCTACGATTCCGAAGAACGTATTCACAACCACTGCAATCACAGTCGCCAGTAAAGTGACCAGCAGGGCGCTTTTTACATATTCCGTGGAAATCGCTTCCAGATAAAAGCCGATTCCCTCTTTCAACGCACTGAATAGAATGGAAAAAAGCGGTAAAATCAGCATGAATCCAATGAAAAGTACACTGATAGTAATGAGTACTGCTTTTGTTATTTTGTTTTTTCGTTCCTCTCTCTTCTGCTCCATGTGTAAATCCTCTTTGCTTCCATTTCCTTACAATATGTTCGTTCTCGCTGACTGCCGCATCTGTACAATGTTGACCGCCAGAAGAATCAGGAAAGAAAGTATCAGCATTACCAGCGCGATCGCCGTGGCACTGGCATAATCAATATATCCAAGTTTCTGCATGATGACATAGGATACAACCTGCGTCTGTTCTCTTGCACTGTTTCCCGATATGTAAATAACACTGCCGTATTCACCGATGCCTCGTGCAAAGGCAAGTCCAAAACCAGTCAGGATTGCCGGCCGAAGTTCAGGTATGATAACTTTATAAAAAGTCTGCATCCGGGAAGCTCCCAGCATAAATGCGGCCTCCTCATACTGTCCATCCAGCTTTTCAAGTACCGGCTGCACCGCACGAATAACAAATGGAATACCAATAAAAATAAGTGCGATGATCAGTCCCAAATGGGTATAGGAAACTTTTATTCCAAGTGATGCAAGCGGCTTTCCAAGAATTCCGGTTTCCGAATACATCTTTGACAGCGTAATACCTGCCACCGCTGTCGGAAGTGCAAACGGCAATTCAATGCATCCATCTAAAATCCGTTTACCCGGAAAATCGTATTTCACCAACACCCAGGCGATGATCACTCCAAATATACAGTTGATCAGCGCTGCCACCAGGGAACACAGAATGCTGGTCCGGAAGGCATGCAGGATGTTTGGTTTGGTAACCAGCCGAAAAAATTCCGATGGGGACAATTTCAGTGCATATACAAGCACCGATGCTAATGGAATCAGCACTATGAGCGAAAGCATCGTCACCGTGATTCCCAAAGTCAGGTGATATCCCGGAATGACTCTCACTTTTTTTGTCTTTTTAGAAGTCGTAGATTTCATCAAACATTGCTCCATCGTCAAAATACATCTTGTAGGCATTGTCCCATCCGCCGTAATCTTTGATCGTATACAGCCGGATGTTTAAATCAAATGTATCGCCATACTCTTTTAATATTGTTTCATCGCTTGGCCGGTAGCCGTACTCGGCTGCCAGACGCTGCGCTTTTTCTGTATACAGATAAGAAAGGTATTCCCGGCTGACTTCCTGGGTACCATTGTCGTTGGCATTGTCATCTACAATCGCCACACTCGGCTGTGCCAGAATGCTCACGGAAGGATTGATCAGCTCATATTCTCCCGGGTAACTTTTCATCGATGCGATTGCTTCATTTTCCCAGGCAATGAGAACATCTCCCTTTTTGTTTTCCACGAAGGTTGTCGTAGAACCTCTTGCCCCGGAATCCATAACGGACACCTGCTGATACAGCTTTCGCATGAATTCTTTCTGCTGCGCTTCCTCTGCATAATGTTCCTTTGCATAGGACAAAGCGGCAAGAAAATTCCAGCAGGCTCCACCACTGCTCTTTGGATCCGGTGTAATGACTTCTACATTTTTCTGAATAAGATCATCCCAGTCGCGGATGTTTTTCGGATTTCCCTTACGGACAAGAAAAACAATCGTTGAAGTATATGGGGCAGAATCTTTATCGAATTCTTTCTGCCATCCTTTGTCGATCAGTCCTGTCTGTTCGATCAGCGTAATATCATGCTCCAGTGCGAGGGTTACCACATCGGCATTACATCCTTCCACAACAGATCTCGCCTGTGCACCGGAACCTCCATGTGATTGGATGACTTCTACTTTCTTTCCATAAGTGTCCTCGTAATATTTTTCAAACAAAGGATTGTAAACTTCGTAAAATTCACGCGTCGGATCATAAGACACATTCGTAATTCTTGTCACGCCGTCCGAATTTTTTCCACATCCGGTCATCAGAAATACCAGTACAAGCATACAGGCGATCAACGATATTCTGTTTTTCTTTTTTCCTGCACGGTTGTGCTTTTTGATCTGTCTCATATCCAGCCTTTCCTTTGCATCTGCCATTTGTTTTTAAAACAGTTCTGTGGAGAGGTAACGCTCTCCGGTATCCGGAAGAAGAACCACAATGCGTTTGCCCTTGTTCTCCGGCCGTCTGGCAAGTTCTGTTGCCGCATAAAGTGCAGCTCCGGAAGAAATGCCAACCAGCAGACCGTCTGTCTTTGCGACCGCCCGTGCGGTGGAAAAAGCGACATCATTGTCTACCTTGACAATTTCATCTACCAGACTCATATCCATGACTTTTGGAATGAAACCGGCGCCAATTCCCTGAATCTTATGCGGTCCCGGCTTTTCCCCGGATAACACTGCAGAAGTTGCCGGCTCCACAGCTACAATCTTTACATCCGGATTGTGCTCCCGCAAGCCTTCTCCGGTTCCGGTAAGTGTTCCACCGGTTCCCACCGATGCAACAAAGATATCCACATTTCCATCAGTGTCTTCCCAGATTTCCTGTGCCGTCGTCTTTTTATGGATTGCCGGGTTCGCTTCATTTTCGAACTGCTGCGGAATGAATGCGTTTCCGTACTCTTCTTTTAACTGCGCCGCCTTCTCGATTGCTCCCCGCATTCCTGCGCGTCCCTGTGTCAGAACGATCTGGGCACCAAGCGCACGAACGATTTTTCTGCGCTCCATGCTCATCGTATCCGGCATCGTCAGAATCAGGTGCAGTCCCTTTGCCGCTGTTACAAAAGCGAGACCAATTCCTGTATTTCCACTGGTCGGCTCAATGATCACGGTGTCTTTATTAATCTTTCCGTCTTTGATTCCCTGCTCGATCATGGCATATGCCACACGATCCTTCACACTTCCAAGTGGATTAAAATATTCCAGTTTTGCAACAACCTGCGCATCCAGCGCATTCTCTTTTTCATAATTGGATAATTCCAGCAGCGGTGTATGTCCAATAAGCTCCGTCAATTGTTTTGCAATCTTTTCCATTTTTCAGCTCCTTTTGAACCTGAATATTGTCTTTATCAATGAATCTTTGCTTATCATATCCCTTAATTCCTATCATGTCAATAGGTTTTATATGAATTTGTCAGATTAAAGTGTTGATGTATTTGAGAATTCCTGGAAAAAACAGGCTTTTTATCGATAAATTTATCGCTGTATACTTGAAATAAAATTGAAAAAATACAGATGCCTGCGATCTTATGTTCACAAGCATCTGCATAGACAGGTTATTATGAATTTTTCTTTCGGGCAAGGTACTCCACTGCGGAAAGTGCAGCAACGTTTCCCTGTCCCGCTGCTTTGATATACTGATACGGTTTTCCCACGAGATCCCCGCAGGCAAAACATCCGGGAATATTCGTCTCCATATTCAGGTTGACCACCACACGGTTGCCTTCTAACTGCAATCCTTTCAGCAGATGTTCCGGTAAAATACTCTCCCTCAGGACAAACACGCCATCCACAGGATATTCCTGTGATGCCGTCCGGACACTCTGTACCTTTTCTTCGCCAAGAATCGCCTCCGGCTTTTCTCTGATTACTGTGACATCGGCATGTATGCCACCTTTGTACATAGGGAAATAATATACTTTTTCTGCCACTTCTGCCAGAAATGCTGCTTCTTCCTCTTCTTTTGGTCCGAAACCGATGACCGCCACTGTGCGTCCCCGATACAACGGTGCATCGCATGTCGCACAGTAGCTGACACCCTTTCCGAGTAATTCATTCTCGCCCGGATATGGCTTGTCCGCCGTCACACCGGTTGCCAGAATAACGGTATCTGCCTGTGCCATCTCCATGCCCATCTGAATACCAAAGAAATCTCCCATCGGATAAATCGTGTTGACCTTTTTCTCCGTAATGGTAATATCCATCTGCCTGATATGCTGCAAAAAAGCCTGCTGCATATCAGTGCCGCTCACTGCCGGAAGCCCCAGATAGTTCTGCACCGTATGTGCTTTTTCTACCTTTTCACTCAACCCGGCAGATCCCAGTAACAGTATTTTCTTGTTGCGGATTTTTGCAGTCAGTGCCGCAGAAAGCCCCGCCGGGCCGGTTCCTATAATCGCAATATCATAATGTTCCATCCGTATTCCTCATTCCGAAATTTTTTCTTATCGTTAGTATATCATTTGCCGGAAAACTATGCGAGTAACTCAGTGATATCTGCAACCATCTGATCCTTTGTCAGATGATTGTCTGTCAATACTTCCTGCACATCATAGCGATCAAGGAATTCTTTCTTCAAACCGAAGTTCAATACTTTCATATTGGAATTTCCGTAGAAGCGTGTAATCTTTTCTCCGAATCCACCATCGAGAATGCCATCCTCAATGGTAATCACTACATCATGGTCTGCCTTTAAAGACTCCAGCATTCCTGTATCGATGCCTGTAAAATATACCGGATTAATCACAGTTGCCACAGTGCCTGTCTTTTTCTCCAGATTCGCTGCAACTTCTTTTCCAAGTCCAAGGAACGTACCAAGTGCAACAATTGCCACACGGCTTCCCTTCTGGAGCATCTCATATGTATTCAGCTTGCTGTAATCTTTTGTAACTGCTTCACCCTCTTCCATAGCACCACCAGGAATACGGATGCAGACCGGATATGCATTCTGCTCAATACTCCAGTCTAACATTGCAAGATATTCCTGCTTTGTAGTAGGCGCGATGCCTACAAGATTTGGAATATTTGCCATCATGGAAATATCATACAGACCAAGGTGTGTGACATCGTTCATTCCAAAAACAGTTCCGGCATAGACAACGATTGTTGCTGCATTATTGTTTATGCACAGATCCTGGGATAACTGATCATAGGTTCTCTGCACAAAACTAGAGTACACACCATATACCGGCTTTCCGCCATTCTTTGCAATACCGGAAGCAAGCGCTACCGCTGTCTCTTCGGCGATACCAACATCAACGAACTGGCTTCCGGCCTCTTTACGCTTGTCCTCGGTAAATCCCATAACGGTCGGTGTCGCAGAAGTAATCGCAACCACTTTCGGATCTTCTTTCATCTTCTTTAAAAGATAATCGACTGTCACACTGGAATAATCCTCGCCGCCCATCGGATACAGGCTCTCTCCGGTTTCGATGTTGAATGGTGCACAGTAATGCCACTGCTCCTTGTGCTCCTCTGCCAGGGCGTACCCTTTTCCCTTCTGTGTACAGATATGCACTGCGACAGGTATTGTAGAATCCTTTACCTGCGTAAACGCATCAATGAGCTGCTGAATATCATTTCCATCTTTCACGAATACATAGTCAAGTCCCATCGCTTTGAACAGATTGCACTCTGCCTTACCGTCAGTATCACGAAGAAGTTTTAAATTCTGATACAGACCACCATGGTTCTCTGCGATGGACATATCGTTGTCATTGATCACAATGATCAGATTGCTTTTTAACTCTGATGCATAATCGAGACCTTCCAAAGCCTCACCACCACTTAAGGAGCCGTCACCGATAACTGCAATCACATTTTCTTTGCCACCGCATAAGTCTCTGCCCTTTGCAAGACCGCATGCAAGGCTGACGGATGTCGATGTATGACCGATGATAAAGTGATCATGTGCGCTCTCGTCCGGCTCGCTGTATCCGCTGACGTCATCATAATGCTCCTCATAAAGGAATGCATCCTTTCTTCCTGTAAGCATTTTGTGCGGGTAAGACTGGTGGGAAACATCATATACGATCTTGTCCTTCGGAGAATCAAATACATAATGCATTGCAATCGTTGCCTCGACCATTCCGAAGTTTGGTCCGAAATGGCCGCCATGTTTGCTTAACTTGGTAAGTAATGCCTTACGCATTTCAACAGCAAGTTCCTGCATCTCGTTTACATTTAATTTCTTTACGTCTTCTGGTCCTTGAATCTTCTCTAAATACACAAAAAAACCTCCTGTTATTTGTTTTTTTCCTATAATACAACCTAAAGTTGACTTCACGTCAAGTATTTTTTATATCAATTTCCACACGTTCTCACAAAACAATTACTGTTCACAGAAGTATGACCAACAACGATTGCGCCTTAAATGTGATGTCCTCCGCCACTGTGACCGCCACTGTGGCCTCCACCACTGTGGTGACTGCTATGACCGCCACCTCCGCTGCCGGAACTTTGCGGGCTGTATCTCTTTGTCTCTCCTACATAATGGACACTTGGGTTGTGCACCTGCACGTTTGTGAACGCTGCATTAAATAACTCCCGGGAAGTTGCTTTTCTGCTTTTTGAAACTTTAAATACATATAAAAAGCAAAGGATCATTCCAATGGCAAGCGCAATGAAAATGCTGGATATATAACGCATCGGCTGTGTGATATGACCACCCGAAAGCAGAGTATTTACCTGTGTCAATGTTTCTTTGCAACAGGTATCATAATCATAATTATGTCCCTCTGTCGCATAAATATAGGTATTATCACAGATAGTCCTGCATTTTGCATTGGATAATATCCTTCGCGTGCTGCCCTCGGATGCCAGATAAATTTCGTTGAGATCACGGTCAATGACAAAGACCACACCATCTGCGCCATCGCCAAAATACGATTCAAACGTAGCCACTGCATAGCTTTCTGTACTGCGATACGAATGAGATGTTGTTGTAACCACAGCAGCATTACAATACTGCGTAATCTCTTTCATCAGATTTAATATTTCTTTATTATCTTCAATAAACCCTGCGTCATCATCCAGGACATAGCGGTATCCACTCTCTTCGTTCGTATCACTCTGCGCAGCAAAAACCTCCGTCGCTGCAAACAATCCGGATGACAACAGAACGGCAAGCACCAGAACAAAAGCTGCCATTTTTGTAACAATCTGTTTTATTTTATGCACGGTCATCACCTCCTGTATGTGTTGCAAACTGTGGAAGTTTTCTGGTAGAAAGTACATTGTATGCCAGTATGACATCTATCAGAGTCTCTAAAACGGATGCCACAACAGCAAACGCTGCACCATAATACCACCAGTCGGATACCGGCTGCGCAAATACCACAATACTTGCAAAGATAAGTGAAACCATGTTAAAGATCAGTCCGAACAAACCTTTGTGTCCGGGCAGACGATCAAAACGTGTAAATGATTTTATCAAAAAAACAAATGATGCGATCGTAACGACCGTCCATAAAATTCTACTTCCATCCACATTGCTAAAGCTGAGCGTTAACAGACCAATCGAAAAAAATTCAATCAGCATATAGAACAATAAGAAAATGAGCATAACCACACCTGCTGCATTAGAGGTATGCGTCTCTTTTTTGAGTTTCTTTGCCAGTTTTGCCGCTGCATGTGCACTTCTTTTATTGTTAAATGCAATCAGTGCTTCCGGATTTTCTTTCGCTATCTTTCCTTTGTCTTCCTCGCTCGCCTCCTGAACTGCAACCTTTGCAAGTTCTCCTGAATAGATAAAATTGGCAATCAATGCAAGCACACCTACAAGTGTAAGTGTCCAGCCCGGTGTAAGCACCGTAAGCATACAGAGTATGATGTATACAGGAATTGCGACAAGCAGTGATCCCAGCATAAATTTACCGACAGAAACCGGGACATCCGCTACGACTTTTCCGGTCTGTCCGTTTACCGTCGCATAGGACACACGGTCTTTGTTCCGATAGGACAGAAACCACACCGGAAACATCGAATAATCGGTTGCTTTTACGGTAGTTCCAAGGCTTTCCGGTGACTGACTTGCAGTCCCCGTCGTCGTATAACCAGCGAACTCCGGAACCGAACTAATTTCATTGATTGTATTTTCATATGCGAGCTGTATGGCATCATCCTGATATACCGATGCCGGCAGATCCGCTGTGTCTGCATAAAAACCGCTTAAAAATGCAGGCGTAAACCGTTTCATATGTTTTACGTCGTAAGGTGCAAGCATTTCGCTAAGATTATCCTCAAAAGACGAGGATGCATCATACGACAGTCCCTTATAGTATGCGTCAAGATTTCCATTTAATTTACTGTGAACCGTGATGATGTAGTCACCTCTTCGGTGTGATTTCTGCGCATCAATGGAAATCGGTGTCTTCTGCTCCACATAGTAGGTCCAGTATGGCATATAAATGCCCCGGAATCCGTCGATATACTTCGGATCTTTCAATTCCTTCGGTGCAAAAATCGACTTTTTCATAAGCTTTCCATAAGCCTTTTTACAATCCTCTTTCGTTTTCGTAAACGGAATAATATAAGCCGGCCGGTGTTCTTTTTCAATGCGGCTGTACAGCACTGTGGATGCTCCACAGAAACTGCAGAATCCTGCTGCCGTATCATCGGTGCTTAAGATTTCGCCTCCGCATTGCGGGCAGGTAAAAATCGTTGCCTCAAAATCCTTTTGTATTTCTGCATCTGTCGTTTTCTCCTCATATGCATACGGATCAAAAAGCGTGTGACAGTATGTACAGGCAAGCTGACCGGATGCAATATCATATATCACATTTCCGCCGCAGTTTTTGCATGCGAACATTTTCATTTCCTCCTCATGTAAATTTCCCTTTTATCTTTTCATTACTGCTTTTACGCACAAAAAAGCTGTACACATCTGGTTTGCCCAGAACATGTAACAGCTTTTTAAAATCACTCAGACTTCAAAGTCCATGCATGCGCGGTTTGCAGTATATGGTCTTACTTTGGTATCTGCCACGGCCACATGCTTCGGATGTTTTGCATATGCAGCAAGCGCCTCTGCATTTTCAAATGTGGTATCCAGCATAACATCGACCGTAGAACTTGGAAGATACTCCGTCCGGACGGATATATCCGTCATACCCGGAATCTGTCCTTTTAGTCCTTCTAACCCTTCTTTGATGCCGGCACGGATTTCTGCTTTCTGTGCCTCTGTGTACTCGTCCTTTAATGTCCATAAAATAATGTGTTTTACCATACCATCTGCTCCTTAATCTAATAGTTTTCCTTCCCGGTATGAGCACTCGATATAATCGGGATTCTGATAATACAAATCGGTCTGAAACCTGGAAATCTCATCGCTGATAAAAGATGAAAAAATATTTATCAACTCCTGTACTTCTTCCCCGGGTGCTGCACAATCCTCTATCATTATACTATATAATTTTCCAATATCAAGATAGCTTGGAACCGGATACTTGCAATCCGATATGGTATCAAACTCGCCATTTGTTATCTTATAATAAGAAATTACCTCGTCACTTACCTGTTCAAAACTAAGACAATGATTCACTTCCGCATCATATAACAGCTTTTCGATTCCCTTCCGGCCAATCGCTTTTACGATATCTCCTCTGTGATTATGTGTTTCCCTTGCGATATATTCAATTAAAGCGCACACATAAAAATAATCATTTTGTTCCTTTGCTGTCATAAACTACCTCGCTTTTCCTATATGTCAGACAATCAAGTGCAGATAATGTGTGAAAACTAATTTGATGCGTTGGATACTTAAATTCAGCTAATGCCCAGAACTGTTTCCTATTAATTCGCCCTGTCAGATAATCATTCACATAATTCCAGACGGTGTCATTCGCCATAGGACCTTCTACAATATCATAAGTATGTGTTTTTCCGTTTCTGCATTCTGCAATGAAATCCAGCCATTCATCTGATATTTCCGCAAATTTCAGAATTTTTAAATTTTCATTTGGTTTATAATCATAATAATTTATCACCGGAGTCCCAGTTCCACGGTTCGCCCATCTGACAGCCTGTTCCATATTATTTGTACAATAAAATCCCCATGAAAAATCTTTGGTATATTTCGCTTTTCGTATTTCTGGATATTTTACAATTTCTTTGCTTGCATGATATAATTCCATATTTGATATTACCTCATTGTCGTGTTTCCTTTATCTGTATTATACGCAAAACACTGGTAATTTCAAAGAAATTTTCAAGGTTCTTTTGATTTGTTTTTCGTAACTACTCAGAACCCCACCTCACAAATTCGCGAAACCGCACGATACTCGTTCTTTCCCTCTGCTACGCAGCTAAGCTAGCAAATACCCCGCTAAAATACCAGAGTATTCCAAAAGCAGCCAACAGCCCCGCAATTCCTGTCACAAGCATTCCTGCTTTTTGTTGGTTTCTGTATACATATAAACTGTGAAACGAAGCTGCACAAACAACTAAAATTACCAGATAGCATTCCAACGTCCGGAAAAAACGGACATATGGTATATCTCCGTTTTCTGACAGCAACCATTGACTCAAATATATAATGCAAACCAACAATCCTCCAAAAATACTTCCATAAATTCTGCGGCTTTGTGCATCCCCCCGGTTCATCCAAAAATAATATCCACTGATTCCGCACGCCGCCACAATTCCACCAAAAAACAATGCACCTCCTATACTACATTTTCCGGAAATATAGGCAAGTGCTGCCGCAACTACCAGCGCAATCGCTGCAATTACATTTGCCTGCTTATCCTGCATGCCCTGTTGACGGTTCATTTCTGTAGCGGAACACATCAGTTCAGAAACTTCTTTTGCAGAATATTGTTCTTTTTTCATATCTTCATTTAATTTTTCTGACCGCATCAGTTCAAGCAAAGATATTCCAAGTGCATCTGCCAGCGGTTCCATCGTTGTAATATCCGGAAAGCCCAATCCTCTTTCCCAGCGGCTGACCGCTTTGTCTGTAACATCTATTTTCTCTGCCAGCTGTGCCTGCGTCATCTTTTTTTCTTTTCGTGTGGCCGCAAGGAACGCACCAAATTTTTTCGCATCCATAAAAAACCTCCTGCATTTCTTTGCCTTAAGCTTAGAAAATACAGGAGGAAATGTCAATCTACGAATCATTTACCCTGATGATTTAAAAATTTTATTACGGCTTCTTTATCTGGAATCGCAGGAATTCCGCCTCTCTTTTGTACGCACAGACACGCTACCGCGTTTCCCTGCTGTGCGCAGGCACATAAATCATTCCAGTCCAGTTCTCCAAGCGTTTTATGCAGCGATAAGAAGTGACTTAGGAATCCACCCCAGAATGAATCTCCGGCTCCTGTTGTATCAACCGCCTCTGTTGCAAATCCCCTGATCTGTTCTTTTCCATCCGTAGTTGCCACAAGTACGCCGTCACTGCCAAGTGTAATGGCAATCAGCTCTGGTCCCATGGAAAGCAACTCCTCCGCAGCTTCTTCATAGCTGTTTTTTCCCGTCAGCAGGAGACTTTCTTCATCCGATACCTTCATCACATCCGCAAATGGAATCACTGCTTTCATTTCCTGTACTGCAGTCTGTTCATTTCTCCACAAGGATGCACGGTAATTTGGATCATAAGAAATCAATGCTCCCGCGTCTTTTGCGATATGAACGGCTTCTAAAGTTGCACTTTTTGCCGGTTCATCTGTCAGGGAAAGCGATCCGAAATGAAAAATTTTACACTTTTGTAAAAGCGTCGGATCCAGTTCTTCTTTCCGAAGTTGTGTATCCGCGCCCGGTTTTCTTGCAAATGAAAATTTCCGCTCACCGTTTTCATCAATTTCTACAAACGCAAGTGTAGTAAAATACTTATCATCTTCGATCAGATGGTCCACTGCAATTCCCTCATTTTGTAAGGTTCTTTTTAAAAATGCACCATGCATGTCTTTTCCGACTTTTCCAATAAACGATGTCCGGTATCCCATATGGCTTGCAACCGTCAACAAATTCACCGGTGCACCACCGGGATTCTGCTCAAACAGCTTCATTCCATCTTTTCCGTATCCTGCCTCGGTAAAATCGATCAGCAGTTCACCCAATGCTACAATATCAACCTCTTTTTCCATTCTTTAATTCCTCCACAATTTCATTATAACGCTTTTTATTCAGCCGATAAAAGAATAATACCACAGCAGTCACAATCCAGAGAACCCCCGGAATGGTTGTAAATGCATGTTTCATAATGGAAAGTACGGCTGCATTTTGTGTCTGGTTTGCCACATACCCGTATTTTCCGAGTAATCCGGCAAGAAGTGCTGTTCCAATTGCCATTCCAATCTTGTTTCCAAGCGAAATAAACGCATATTGAAATCCATCGTTGCGCAATCCGGTTTTCCACTCACCGTACTCCACACAATCCGGAATGATTGCATAAATTGCGGTATTGAATCCGGAAAAGAAAAACTGTGTAATTCCAGACAATGCATAAAAGATAACCGGAGCTTCTTTTACATTAAAGAAAAACATGAAAAGCATCGAAATTCCTGTCAAAAGTGCAAATACACTGGCAGTTCTTCCTTTATTGTTCAGTTTACGGAATACCGGCTGAAAGCAGGCTGCTCCAATAATGGAAGGAATAATGATGCACATCGAATAAGTGGTATAATACGAGGCATTTCCTTCTACATAAGTAAAATAATACAGGACATCCGCATTTCTTCCATATAAAGTAAAACCAAATAAAATCTGTCCTACCAGAGCCAGCAGATACGGACGATTCTGAAGCACCGCTTTTAGCTGGACTTTTATAGAAATTTTTTCTTTTTCCGGTGTGATCACAGCCTCTTTTGTCTTTGCAAAGCAAAAGAAATGACATGCTGCAAAAATGCATCCATAAATAACTGCCACCGTCAGATACCCGGTTTTTGCACTGCTGCTTCCAAATTTGTTAATCAAAGGAACGGTAATGATATTTAACACACCGATTGCAATCATTGCTGCAACGGAACGGGAAGTGTTGATTTTTGCACGCTCATCAATGTCCTGTGTCATTGCTCCACAGAGTGTTCCATATGGAATATTCACACAGGTATATCCCAAAACAAGGAGACAATATGTGATTACCATATATACAATTTTTGCAGTCTGATTCCAATCTGGTCTTGCCCAGAATGTCATTACAAGGAGCACCGCCGTAATCGGTGCCGCCACCAAAAGCCATGGACGGTATCTTCCCCATCTTGTCTTTGTCTTGTCGGTCAGTCCCCCGACAATCGGATCATTAATGGCATCCCAAAATCGGGAAAACAGCATCAGTGCAGACACTGCTGCCATACTGATTCCAAATACATCGGTATAAAAAATCATTAAAAAATTGCTGACAAACATCCAACTGAAATTACATCCCACATCACCAAAACCATATGCAATTTTGCTGATCAGCGGCACTTTTCCACTTCTGTTCTCGCTCCCCATACGTTCCTCCTACTTCATCAGAGTTTCTGGCAAAACTCGATTCTCTCCTCATTTGGTCCTTTAATCATGAAAAACTTTACACCATTATCCCAAAACGGAAGCTGCTCAATTCCATCCGTAATAACTTCATATCCATTTTCACAGATCTTTTTATACATTTCTTCAATATCTCTCACATCCAGTGCGACATGCTGATATGCCCCGTCTGCCATTACCGCCTGTCCGTTCTCAAACGATTCAATACAGTAATTCTGAATCTGCAAAAACGCAACCTTTTCTTTTGCCTTTTCATTATAGGTTTCTAAAATCACTTCAAATCCAAGACTTTTATAAAATTCGATTGTCTTTTTTAAATCATTTGTCGGAAGCCCTATGTGGGCTACTCCGACAATTCCATATTTGTTTTTCATCTGTTTAATCCTCCTGCACATTGATGATGACTTTCATCGTTGTCTCACGGTTATCATCAATATACTGGTATGCTTTCAGATAATCTTTAAATGCAAACGTTTTTGAAATTAATGGTTTCAAATGTACCTTTCCTTCATTGACAAGACGGATACCATCTACATAATCGTCATGCCGGTACATCATGGTACTTTTAATATCCAGCTCGTGATCGTTTGCAACTGCCAGATCCACCTCTGCCATTCCCGCAAATACTGCAACCAGTACGATCACACTTCCTTTTCTTGCATATTTGATTGCCTGTCCCATTGTAATGTTATTTCCTGCACAGTCATAGATCACATCTGCCTTATCCGGACCAAATGCCTCTACCATAGCCTCTCCAAAATCTTTGTGCATCGTGTTGACACATACGTCAATTCCACATTCTTTTGCTTTTTCCAGACGCAGATCACTGACATCGGTAATCATAACCTTTGCTGCTCCCATCCCTTTTGCCGTCTGTGCAACAAGATTTCCGATTGGTCCCGCGCCGATTACTGTGATATTCATTCCTTTTACATCGCCCATCTGCTTTACTCCGTGAACGGCAACCGCAAGAGGCTCGATCATCGCACCTTCTTCATAAGACATATCTTCCGGAATCGGCGTTACCTTAGATGCATCTACTGCAAAATATTCAGAAGCCGTACCTGTGGTCTGGAATCCCATAACCTTTAATTCCTCGCAAAGATTATATTTTCCATGTCGGCACGGATAGCAGTGTCCGCAATAAACCTGTGGTTCAATCGTAACTTTCTGTCCGATCTGAAACCCAGAAACATTTTTCCCTATTTCTGCGATTTCTCCGGAAACCTCATGTCCCTGTGTCACCGGATATTTCGTAAACGGATGTTTTCCATGATATACATGGATATCGGAACCACAGATACCGATATTTCTGATTTTTACCAGTACCTGATCATCCTTGACTTCTGGAACCGGAACCTCTCTAAATGTAATTTCTCCTGGATTTGTCATTACTTGCTGTAACATAATTTCTTCCTCCTTTAATTTGTTTTTATTTCTTTTGTATTATCTTTTATAAAATGTTTTATTAAAGTAACTACATTATCATCTACTACCGTCACATTGTCAATGCTTTTTAACAGTTTCTACCAAATGCACAATTTTCGTTTTTGTTTTTGTATATGATTCACAAACATCTTCTTGGGAAAACATTCTATACAGTAAAAATAAAAATGTCCTGAGACAGAACGCCTATTGTCATTCTGTCTCAGGACATTTGCCCTACACTATACTTTTATTTCATATTTCCATTCACATACTCATACAAAAAGTGCTTGGCAACCCCCACTGCGGATGCTTCTTTTTTATAAGAGCAGTTTTTTAAATACGATACATCACGGTCAAATCCATTATAGATCATAACTTTCTGCCCCAATGGAATCATATAATCACTTAAATAACCGCCCACATCTCCACCAAGAATAATATCCATATCATATGCCATCCGAAGATTCGAAATTAATATTGCAAGATGTTCCAGATACTCCTCCCATTTTCTATCCACCTTTTCATTTCCCTGACCGATTTTCTCCATAAATGTTTCCAGTGAATTTTCATTGTTATTCGTCAGGACACTCGCTGCACAATAAGCATCAGCGCATCCCGCCTTACCACAATAACATTCACGCCCACCAGGTACAATAATCATATGTCCGAACTCTCCTGCCTTCTGATTCTGTCCACGGAAAAGTTTTCCGTCAATACAAAACGCACCACCGAGCGTATGATTTAAAGAAAGATAAATTGCATTCTGATATCTTTGTGTATCTTCCGCAAGCATTGCAGAATTTGCATCATTTTCAAAATAAACGGGAGCATCCAATGCCTGTTCCAAAAAACGCAGACTATAATTTTCAATCTGGAGCGCATGAGATTTTATTACCATTTTTTCTTTCTGATCAATAATTCCAGGAATTGCAATACCAATTCCAAGGATTGTCGTATCCGTCTCACAATTATGAATAAATTGCCGAACCTGCTCAGCGACCTCAGTGCAATAGGTTAAATCAGTCGAAAACTTCAAACGGACTCTTTGAATTTTCTCAATTTCATACCCAAGGTTCACAAGAACCATCTCCAAATGATTTGCTGTAATTACAATCCCCATCGCCCGGCAATAAGCTTTATTTATCCCAATGCTTTTTGCTTTTCTTCCACCAGTCGATTCATATTCTCCATTTTCCACAATCAGGCCCTGTTCAACCAGTTCATTTACGTTCGTCAATATCGTAGGCATGCTCATATTCAATTCTTTTGCCAGTTCAGCTTTGGAAGTTACTGGATGATTTAGCATATAATCTATAATTTTTACTCTTGCATTATTACGTCTATCCTTCTTTTCTGCCATTTCGTCCTCTTTTATAAAACTTTTTATAAAAGTATCATATTCTTTTATTTATCATTTGTAAAGAGACTTTTTAAAAAAAATGAGCAGCCGCAGCCACTCATTTTTACATCGTTATATATGATTTATTGCGATACATTATTTATAGAAACTCTTTTACGGAAGCATAGATGCCTTCTGCATTCAGACCATACTTCTCGAGCAATGCCACTGCCGGGCCGGACTCGCCGAAGCGGTCCTGTACACCGATGGTCTTTACCGGTGTCGGTGCCTTTTTCGAAAGTGTCTCGCATACGGCAGAACCGAGTCCTCCGATGACGGAGTGTTCCTCAACAGTCACGACTTTACCGCATTCCTTTGCTGCGGCGACGACAAGATCCTCATCAAGCGGCTTGATTGTATGGATGTTGATCACTTTTGCATCAATGCCATCTGCGGCAAGCTTTTCTGCAGCTGCAAGCGACTCGGACACACATAAACCGGTCGCAATGATTGCCACATCTTTGCCTTCCCGCAAGGTCACACCTTTGCCGATCTCAAATTTGTAATCCGGACGGTCATTGATGATCGGAACTGCCAAACGGCCAAAACGCATGTAAACCGGGCCTTCGTGTTCATATGCGGCTTTTACTGCAGCTTTTGCTTCGATATCATCACTCGGATTTAAGATGACCATGCCCGGGATGGTGCGCATAAGCGCAATATCCTCATTACACTGGTGCGTTGCACCATCTTCACCGACGGAAATTCCGGCATGGGTTGCACCGATCTTTACATTCAGATGCGGATAACCGACAGAGTTTCGCACCTGCTCAAATGCACGTCCGGCTGCAAACATGGCAAACGAACTAGCAAACGGAACTTTACCGGTTGCGGCAAGGCCTGCTGCAATGCCGATCATGTTACATTCTGCGATACCACAGTCAATGTGGCGCTCCGGAAATTCCTTTTTGAAGATTGCAGTCTGTGTTGCCGCTGCAAGATCTGCGTCTAAAACATATACATCATCATGCTCCTTTGCCAGCTCTACGAGCGCGTTTCCGTAGCTGACACGGGTTGCGATTTTTGTTACTTCTGACATAATGCTTCACCTTCTTTCTTCAGATCTTCCATTGCGATCGCATATTCTTCATCGTTTGGCGCTTTTCCGTGCCATCCTACCTGATTTTCCATGAAAGAGACGCCCTTTCCTTTGACCGTATGCGCAATGATTGCGGTCGGCTGTCCCTTGGTGTTTCTTGCCTCTGCAAATGCAGCGGCGATCTGATCCATGTCATTGCCGTCTGCAAGGTCAACCACATGAAAATTGAATGCTTTGAATTTCTCGTTGATCGGGTACGGAGAGCATACCTGATCCACCGGTCCGTCGATCTGCAGTCCGTTGTTATCCACGATCACAACGAGGTTATCCAGTTTGCGGAATCCGGCAAACATGGCAGCTTCCCATACCTGTCCTTCCTGAATCTCTCCATCTCCGAGCAGTGTATACACACGGTAATCGTCCCCGGAAAGTTTGGCGGACAATGCCATGCCGACTGCTGCGGAAATTCCCTGTCCTAAGGAACCGCTCGACATATCCACACCCGGAATGTGCTTCATGTCCGGATGTCCCTGCAGATACGAACCGAGGTGACGCAGTGTCTTTAAATCCTCGACCGGGAAATAGCCGCGCAGTGCCAGTGCGGAATACAGTCCCGGTGCAGTATGGCCTTTGGACAGCACAAAACGGTCTCTGTCCGGTTTCTTCGGATCTTTTGGATCGATATTTAATTCTTCAAAATATAAATAAGTAAAAATATCAGCTGCGGAAAGCGATCCGCCCGGATGTCCGGCTTTGGCTGCGTGGACTGCAGTCACAATGCCTTTGCGGACTTCATTTGCCTTCAGCTGAAGCTCCTGTTTGTTCATGGTTATTCCTCCCCAAAAACTGCCTTGTAGTCTGCCTGGAATTTCTCGATTCCCTGATCGGTAAGCGGATGCTTTGTCATCTGCTCGATTACCTTGTAAGGGATGGTCGCAATATCGGCACCTGCAAGTGCGCAGTCTGTTACATGGATCGGGTTACGGATGGATGCTGCGATGATCTCGGTGTCATATCCGTAAATATCAAAGATCTCTGCGATCTGACGGATCAGTTCGATACCCGGCTGGCTGATGTCATCTAATCTGCCAAGGAATGGGGATACATAAGTAGCTCCTGCGTTTGCTGCAAGGATTGCCTGATTTGCGCTGAAGATCAGGGTAACGTTTGTCTTGATGCCCTCGGAAGAAAGTACCTTTACGGCTTTGAGTCCTTCTACGGTCATAGGGATCTTTACAACCATGTTTGGATGGATGGCTGCGATCTCACGTCCTTCTTTGATCATGCCCTCTGCATCTACTGTTGTTGCCTTTACCTCGCCGCTGATCGGTCCGTCAACGATGGATGTGATCTCTTTAATGACTTCTGTAAAATCTCTTCCCTCTTTTGCGATCAGGGATGGGTTTGTGGTAACTCCACAGATGACTCCCATATCATTTGCTTTCTTAATGTCCTCTACATTTGCTGTATCCACGAAAAACTTCATAATAAAATACCTCCATTTTATTTGCGTTTACTTTTATCTGTTAGCCTTAATATAGCACATGTCAAAAGCAAACGCAAGTACAAAACAAAAGAAAATAAAAGTTATCAAAAGTAAACAAAAGTATTTCTTTTTTATTTTCTCATTTAGGGCTGGCATAAATTCTTATTTTGGGTTATGATAGATTGCATATGAATAATTTTAGGAGGCATAACGTTTTATGCTGCAACTGGAACGCCAGAAACATATTTTAAAATATTTAGAAGAAAATAGAAAAGCAACCACCAACGAACTGAGCGAAATGCTCGGCGTATCTGCCACCACCATCCGCACCGACTTAAATCAGATGGACAAAGAGAAACTTCTGACAAAAACACATGGTGGTGCTGTATATCGCGACAATTCTACCGATCAGAAGGAATTGACCGGACGGGCTTATTACTTTGATGAACGTGCGTTGGAAAATCAAAAAGAAAAGGAAATGATTGCCGATACAGCTGTAACCTTTGTGAAAGATCATATGTGTATCTTTCTTGATGCCAGCTCCACGGCTTACACACTTGGGATGAAACTGACCGGATTCACGGAGCTTACCGTCATTACGAACGGTATCAACCTTGCCCTGGCACTCAAAGATGTCCCTGGCATTACCGTGATTCTTACCGGCGGTATCGTAACTTCTGCATCTTCTTCCATTGAAGGACTGCTCGGAGAAGATCTGCTTAAAAAAATCCATACTGACATCGCATTTGTTTCTGCCCGTGGCTTTTCGGTGGAAAACGGGCTGACCGATTTCAGTATTTATGAGGCCGACCTGAAACGTATGTGTATCAAAGCATCTGCCAAAACCATCGCACTGATCGACCATACCAAATTCGATACGTCTTCCATTTCCAGCTATGCATCCATCGATGATCTGCATCTTGTGATCACGGATGCCGGATTGTCCCAAAACACCAAGGAAATCTACGAAAAAGCCGGCATTGATCTTATCGTTGCCGAATAGTTACTGTTAATTTTATACAAGGAGACTTCTTTATTATATGAAAATTCAATTATCCGAACACTTTACCTATAACAAACTGCTCCGGTTTGTTTTTCCCTCCATCGTTATGATGATTTTTACGTCCATCTACAGCGTCGTAGATGGATTATTTGTTTCTAATTTTGTTGGAAAAACAGCCCTAGCCTCCATCAATCTGATTCTCCCGTTTCTCATGGGACTGTCCGCTTTGGGCTTTATGATTGGAACCGGAGGCAGCGCGATCGTTGCCAAAACCTTGGGAGAAGGCGATCCGAAACGGGCCAATTCCTATTTTTCCATGCTTGTCTATGTGACAGCCATCGGCGGCATCATTCTGGCATTGCTCGGCATGCTTCTGGTACCGTCCGTTGCCTCATTGCTCGGTGCCGAAGGCGAACTTCTCTCCAACTGCATTTTGTATGGCCGGATCAATTTTATTTCCCTGCCCGCCTTTATGCTGCAAAATGTATTCCAGAGTTTCTTTGTGACTGCGGAAAAACCAAAACTTGGACTGGCTGTCATCATTACCGCCGGTGTCACCAATATGATTCTGGATCTGCTATTTGTCGGCATCCTTGGCTTCGGTCTGGCGGGTGCTGCCGTTGCAACCGTCTGCGGAGAGATGATTGGAGGACTTTTTCCTGTATTCTATTTTTCCAGAAAAAACAGCAGTCTGCTCCGTCTTGGGAAAACACAGTTCAACGGCCGTATTCTCTTGCAGACCTGCGTCAACGGTTCTTCGGAACTTATGACCAACCTCTCAAGCTCCATTGTAAATTCCCTTTACAATATCCAGTTAATGAAATTCGCCGGAGAAAACGGAGTCGCTGCTTACGCTGCAATCATGTATGTAAATTTTATATTTATTGCGATCTTTCTTGGCTATTCCATCGGAAGCGCACCGATCATCAGCTACCATTATGGTGCCGGAAATCATGGAGAACTGAAAAATCTGTACAAAAAAAGCCTGCAGCTGGTGGGCTCCTGGGGCATTCTTCTTTTCATTCTTGCCCAGCTTCTCGCCACACCGCTTGCAAAGCTTTTTGTTGGTTATGACAGCACGCTGCTTGCTATGACACAGACCGGTTTCCATATTTATAGTCTTGTGTATATCATCAACGGCTTTAATATATTCGGCTCCTCATTCTTTACCGCTTTAAGTAACGGAGTCGTCTCCGCAGTAATTTCCTTTTTGCGCACTCTGGTCTTTCAGATTGGTGCTGTACTCATTCTTCCCATTGTATTTGGTGGAATCAACGGAATCTGGAGTTCTGTGACCGTTGCAGAACTTCTTACATTATGCATCACGATCACATTCTTTGTGCGTCAGCGCAGGAAATATCACTATGCGTAAGCATTTTCTGCTTTCATAATCTTGATCAGCCGGCTTGTTCCAAGCCGGTCTGCACCAAGTTCAACAAACTTTTCTGCATCTGCAAACGACGCGATTCCACCTGCCGCTTTCACTTTCACATTTGCGCCTACATACTTCCGCATCAGCTCCACATCCTCAAATGTCGCTCCTCCAGTAGAAAATCCTGTCGATGTTTTAATGAATTCCGCACCGGCTTTCGTAACGATCTCGCACATTTTTATTTTCTCTTCCTCCGTAAGAAGACAGGTCTCTATGATGACCTTAAGGATTCTTCCCTCACAGGCGGCATGAACCTGACGGATTTCTTCCTCAATCTCCTCGTACCGCTTATCCTTCAGAAAGCCAATGTTGATGACCATATCAATCTCCGAAGCACCATTTGCCACTGCATCTTTCGTCTCAAATACTTTGACCGTTGTAGTATGATATCCGTTCGGGAATCCGATCACGGTACAGATTGGAAGTCTGCCCTGCACATACTCCGCCGCCTGCTTCACATACGCTGCCGGTATGCAGGCCGATGCCGTATGGTACTTCATGGCATCATCGAGAATTTCCCTGATTTCCTCCCATGTTGCCGTCTGCGCAAGCAATGTATGATCAACCTTGTTCAATATTTCTTCTCTGTCCATTTTCCGTATCCTTTCTTAATTCTCTTACTTTAACTCCTCTAAAATCGAGCTTCCAATTGTTCCTTCCGGCATCGAAAGTCCAAAGTTATCTGTGATAGTAGCGCCAATAATCGCAAAAGTAGAAGCTTCCTTTAATTTCTTCGGTTCTTTCATGGATGATGAATATGCAAGAAATGGAACCTTTTCTCTCGTATGATCCGTACCGGTATATGTCGGATCGTTGCCGTGGTCCGCCGTTATGATGAGCAGATCGTCCTCTTTTAAAACTTCAAGCAACTCTCCCAGTTTCACATCAAAACGCTCAAGTTCCTGTGCATAACCTGTGACATTTCTCCGGTGTCCCCACAATGCATCAAAGTCAACGAGATTTACAAAGCAAAGTCCGGTAAAGTCTCTCTGTGCAATTTCTATCGTCTGTTCCATTCCGTGAACCGAACTCTTTGACCGATTGGATTCTGTGATTCCCTCTCCGTCAAAAATGTCATAGATCTTTCCGACGGATATCACATCGTATCCGGCATCTTTCAGCACATTCAAAGCGGTTCGGCCAAATGGCTTGAGCGCATAATCGTGACGGTTGCTCGTCCGTTTAAATTCGCCCTTCTTCTTTCCCACATAAGGGCGTGCAATCACACGTCCGACTTTCCACTCATCTTTCATCGTAATTTCTCTGGCGATCTCACAGCAACGATACAGTTCATCGAGCCCAAACGTTTCCTCATTGCCGCAGATCTGCAATACAGAGTCCGCAGAAGTATAGACAATCATATGTCCTGTCGCAATCTCTTCTTCTCCAAGTTCATCAAGGATCACTGTACCGCTGGCACTCTTGTTTCCGATTACCTTGTGTCCCGTGCGTTTTTCGAGTTCCTCGATCAGTTCCTTCGGGAAGCCATGCTCGGTAAAAGTCAGAAATGGTTTCGTTATATGAAGCCCCATCATCTCCCAGTGTCCGGTCATGGTATCTTTACCGTTGCTCGCCTCGTTCAAACGCGTATAATATGCTTTCGGCTCCTCGACCGGTGCAATATTTTTTAAAGGCTTCATGTTTGCGATACCAAGTTTCTGCAGATTTGGAATATGCAGATTTTCCACAGACTCTGCTATATGCCCCAAAGTGTCGGTCCCTGCATCTCCAAACGCAGCAGCATCAGCCGCATCTCCTGCGCCAAGAGAATCAATCACAATTGTAAAGACACGTTTATATTTTTTATAATCCATATATTTCCCCTTCTCCTTTTACTTTCCTGTCTTCTCCTGATCTTCGCGGATCAATGTCCGCAGTGCCTCCACAGCGATTGAAATTGCGGCTTCTGTATCATGAACAATCGGGTTATCCATTCCACGCGCATTCCGCTCCTGATTTCCCATTACCAGTAAATCAGTTCCACAGCGCACACCCAGATGTGCTGCCACAATAAACAGCGCCGCCGATTCCATCTCCGATGCCTTGCATCCCATGCGTTTCCACGCTTCCCACTTATTGGTCAGTTCGTAGCTTACCGGCATCCGCTCCGGCTCATGCTGTCCGTAAAATGCATCTTTGCACTGTACCACTCCGGTATGATATGTATATCCAAGCTTACGACTGGCCGCCACCAGTGCATTTGTGATATCCAGATCCGCAACCGCTGGATATTCGATTGGTGCATATTCCTTGCTTGTCCCTTCCATGCGCACCGCTCCGGTTGCGATAACGATATCACCACCTTTTACGTCAAGATCAATGCCACCGCAGGTTCCGACACGGATAAAGGTGTCCGCCCCGCACAGTACCAGTTCTTCCATTGCAATCGATGCAGACGGACCTCCGATTCCTGTGGAAGTTACACTGACTTTGACTCCGTCAAGTTCTCCGGTATATGTCACAAATTCCCGGCTGTCTGCCACAAGATGTGCATTGTCAAAATGCTCCGCAATCTTTGCACAGCGCTTAGGATCCCCCGGCAAAATTACATAACGTCCCACATCTCCCGGACGTATCTGCAAATGATACTGTAAATCTTTTTCCCCCGAATAATTCTGCATCGCTTTTCCCTCTCTTTCACAAATGATCTGATATGCTATTCCCATGCACTTCGAAATAGTCGCTCTATGAGAAAAGTATACCACATCTACCTGCAAAGCAGTCCATTTTTTATTACAATAACAGTTAATTTTATTATGCATTTCTTCGATACATATGTTACAATATGTATAATTGTTTAAATTAATATCTGGAGGCTTTCTTTATGAAACGTATAAAAAAATATCTCTTTCTATTACTTACGGCAATCCTGCTTTTTGCGCAGCCGGTGCCTCAGGTACAGGCCTTTACGACAACTGCCGCAACCGGACAGGTCAAATTAAATAAAAAATCTTTAACGATTGCCTATACCAAGACAGCCAAATTAAAACTGAAAAATGCACCTGCAAAGGTTGCCTGGTATTCAAGCAACACAAAGATTGCATACTGCGCTGCCGGAACCGTCGAAGCCCGTTCCGTAGGCAAAGCAAAGATCACTGCAAAATGCAGAGGTATATCCTATACCTGTACCGTCACGGTTACTTCCGGAGAAAATGCCGGTTTAACTGAAAACGGACGTTATACAAGCAAAAATAAAGTTGCTGCTTACATCCGCAAATATGGGAAACTTCCTTCCAATTTTATCACTAAATCAGAAGCTTCTGAACTTGGATGGAATGGCGGATCATTGTTGAAATATTCCAAATATGCCTGCATTGGCGGTAACATCTATCACGATTATGAAGGAGTTCTTCCAAAAGCTGCCGGCAGAAAATATTATGAATGTGACATTGATACGATGGGTGCTTTAAGCCGCGGTGCCAAAAGAATTATCTACTCGAATGATGGACTGATCTATTATACCGACAACCATTACAAGCATTTTAAGCAGTTGTAAATCATCACAACGCCTTTTTATAAATCTCAGCGATTTCCTCCTGTGAGAATACCACTGGATTATTTGCAATGCTAGGCGCAGAAACTTTCATGCAGTTCTCTGCCATCCATGGAATGTCTTTCTCTTCAATTCCCAGATCAGACAATGTACAGGTAAGCTCAATATCCTCCAACAGTTCACGCACTTTTCCTGCCAGATCCTCCGCATTTTCTCCACCAAACAATTTTGCAAGTTTTGCAAACTTCTCCGGCGCCCCCTGATAAGAAGCTTCAATAATCGTTGGCGTCAGGGCCGCAAGTCCCTTTCCATGTACGATATCTTTCAATCCGCTTGCCGGATGTTCCATACCATGTGCCAAAGTTACTCCTGCGGTATTGATCACCATGCCGCCGATCGTACTTGCCAGTGTGATTTTCTCCCAGCTTTCTTTGCTTCCGGTTCCTTTGTATACATCCACCAGATTGTGAGCAATCAGATCTACCGCATAAAGACTTAATGCGTCTGTGAACGGCTGCGCAATCTTTGATGTATATGCTTCCATGTTGTGACACAATGCATCAAAACCTACGGATGCCAGTACATACTTTGGCATCGTCATCATACACTCCGGATCCACGATGGACACTTTTGCTACGATTGCATTACAGCGAAGTGATTTCTTGTCTCCATTGTCCGGATTGGTCAATACTGCAAAACCATTTCCTTCCGATCCGGTACCACAGGTTGTCGGAATCAGAATAATCGGGAGTGCTGTATCGCTGGCTTTTTTACCAAAAATGTAATCACTCACATCGCCGTCATTCACTGCAAGGAATGCAATTGCCTTGGCACAATCCATAATGCTTCCGCCACCGATGGCCACAACAACATCGCAACCATTCTCTTTTGCGAATGCGGCCCCTTCCGCTGCCGTCGTGGTCAGCGGATTCTGTGCAACTTTATCAAACAGAACCGAATCGATTCCTTCTGCTTTGAGACTGTCTTTTACTTTATCATAAAGTCCTGACTTTTTGGCACTGCTGTGTCCTGTGACAATCAGTGCTTTTTTTCCATATGGTTTTGTCAGTTTTCCTGCTTTTGCTACTTTTCCGGAACCAAATTCGATGTTTACCGGAAGAAAATACTTAAATGCAATATCACTCATTTTATCCCTCCATAGCAGTCACTACTGCTTTTTCAAAAATATCCAATCCTGCTGCAAGCTGCTCATCTGTAATTACCAGAGGTGCAAGGAAACGGATAACATTATTATAAGTTCCTGCGCCCTCTACGAGCAAGCCATTTTTTGCACACTCATTGATCACGGCTACTGTCAGCTCCGGTGCCGGCTCCTTGGTCTCTTTGTCTTTTACAAACTCAATACCGATCATTCCGCCAAGTCCACGGACATCTCCAACACAGTTATACTTTTCTTTCATAGCCAGATAACGCTCTGTCACTTTCTTCCCGATCTCACAGGAACGCTCTGCCAGATGGTCTCTCTCCATAATCTCGATGGTTTTTAACGCTGCCGCACAAGCCAGTGGGTTACCACAGAATGTTCCACCGATGGTGCCCGGTGCAGCTGCCTCCATGATTTCTTTTCTTGCAACGATTGCGGAAAGCGGAACGCCGGCTGCAATGGATTTTGCTGTAGCAATAATATCCGGCTGTACGCCTGCCTCTTCCCAGTACATGCTCGCAAACATCCGTCCGGTTCTGCAGAATCCACTCTGTACCTCATCTGCAATAAGAAGAATGCCATTATCATCACAAAGCCTGCGCACTGCCTTTACCCACTCGATTGGTGCCGGGATAAATCCTCCCTCACCCTGCAACGGCTCAACAACGATTGCTGCAATGGTATCGGCTGCCGCACACTGCTCAAAGACATCGGTCAGCGATTTCATATAGTAATCCAAAGCAGCATCCTGTGGCATTCCTTTCGGATTTCTATAATAGTATGGGAACTGTGCACGGAACACACCATTTGCAAGCTCGCCCATTCCCTTTGCATATGCTTTCTTGGATGTCATTGCCATAGTGTAATGGGTTCTTCCATGGAATGCTCCGGAAAATACGATAATATTTGGTCGCTTGGTGAAACTTTTTGCAATCTTAACTGCATTCTCATCTGCCTCTGCACCGCTGTTTGCGAAATATGCTTTCTTCTCGGTTCCCTTTACAGTGGCAATGCTGCAAAGCTTTTCAGCAAATGATACATAGCCCTCATGGGTTACAACATTGAACATGCCATGGAAATATTTATCTGCCTGTACTTTGACTGCCTCTACAACCTCTGGATGTGAGAATCCAATGTTCAATACGCCGACACCACCGATCCAATCAAGGAATTTGTTTCCATCGACATCCTCAATCATTGCTCCCTCCCCGCGACCGATCACAACAGGATAACCGCAGCGGATTGCGGATGGTACTACATTTTCTCTTCTTTTAATAATTTCTGTGGCCTTAGGTCCTGGTAATGTATCTGTAATAATTTTTGGTAAGTCTGTTCTTAACATTTATTCGTCCTCCCTGTCGTTCTGTGTTTTCGTTGCATATATAATTGCACAATTGTTGTGCGGTTTCCATAGGTCTGCGGCACAAAATACATGGTGTTCTTTGTGCTGTCAGCACAGTTCTTTCTTGACAACAGCCATTTTTTCTTTCATACTCATGTTGTGTGCCGGAACTTCTACCGGCTGCGTCAGGCATGGCAGGGGTGGACCCGATGGTATTTTATTCCAC
>ENA-OUUV01000051-OUUV01000051.1-human-gut-metagenome-genome-assembly--contig:-NODE-51-length-79512-cov-11.638685_pt1 | contig 79512 bp, 75 predicted proteins | sample MGYA00237952_ERZ548838 | MGnify/ENA primary metagenome ERZ548838 (study PRJEB26490, sample SAMN05194705) | human gut metagenome | biome: terrestrial biome; feature: human-associated habitat; material... | reverse complement strand
TCCAGCGCGCTGAACGGAAGCGTCGGCTACCGCTACGACTTCTAACAAGAAGGAAAACACAAGGAGGGGCCCCCACCCCCGAAAGGCCTTCCTCCTGACCCTCCAGAGCCGTTCCGGAATTATTCCGGAACGGCTCTGTTGCCTGAGGAAAACCCCTGGGGGCGGCCCGGATGGGTCAAAAACAAAACAGCGGCAAGAAAAAAGAATGCGCCGTCCCCACGAAAACCATGGCCCTTTTTCCCCTCGTCCCCTCCCGTGAAACGCCTCATCCTCTCCTCAAATCTGTAAAAACGCGCCAAATGTTTCCGGAAACCCTCTCCGCTGTCCGGAGCCGGAAAAGAACGGAACGCGAGCAATAGGGCCTTTTTTATGCGATTTCAGCGGAATTTTGCAAGGCTAGGCCCTACGCGCGCGCACGCGATTTATAACATTAGTCTTGCAAAAAATTAAGATAAGCGTAGTATATTTCGGTTATGTCCGAAGATACCAACGAGGTTGTTGAAACCACCGTTTCCACGACGGCGCAGCATGAGTACGGCGCCGCGCAGATTGACAAACTGGAAGGCCTGGAGGCCGTGCGGAAGCGGCCCGGCATGTACATCGGGGACCCTGACGAACGAGGCTTGCACCATTGCGTATTTGAAGTGCTCGACAACTCCATTGACGAGCATCTGGCCGGCTATTGCAGCAAGATTGACATTGTCATTCATGTGGACGGTTCCATTTCCATCGTAGATAACGGGCGCGGTATTCCGGTGGATATCCACCCGAAGTTCGGCATTCCCGCTGTGGAGCTGGTTCTGACCAACCTGCACGCGGGCGGCAAATTCGGTCAGGGTGCGTACAAGTACTCCGGCGGCCTGCACGGTGTGGGCGCCAAATGCGTGAATGCCCTGTCCGACTGGTTCAAGGCGGAAGTGCGCCGGGACGGCAAGCGCTATCAGATCAAATTTGAGCGAGGCAAGACGGTGGAACCCCTCCGCACTGTAGGTTCCTGTGCCTGTGAAGTCACGGGAACCACGATCACGTTTTTCCCGGATGCCACCATTTTCACGGATACCACGGAGTTCAAGTTTGACCGCCTGACGACGCGCCTGCGGGAACTGGCTTTCCTGAATCCCGGCCTGGTCATTGAACTGATTGACGAGCGTGAAGCTCCGGCGCGCCGGGAAACGTTCTTCTATAAGGACGGCATTGTGGAGTTCGTACGTCAGCTGGGCACGAACAAGGAAGTGATCAACGAGGACCCCATTTCCATTTCCGGCGTCCGGAAGGTGGAAGTGGAGTACGACGGCAAGAAGATGGAGGACGATGTTCTGGTGGACGTTGTGTTCCAGTACAACAACACGTATGAAACGAACATCCTTTGCTTTGCCAACTCCATTTACAACGGGGACGGGGGAACGCACCTTTCCGGGTTCCGCGGCGCCCTGACGCGCGTCATCAACGGTTACGCAAAGGCCAACGGCCTGCTGAAGGAAAAAGATCCCTCCCTGAGCGGCGAAGATGTTCGTGAAGGCCTGGTGGCGGTTATTTCCGTCAAGATGCCCAACCCGCGTTTCTCATCCCAGACGAAGGACAAGCTGGTGAATACGGAGATTGAAGGCGTGGTGGGCAATGTCGTGTACGAGGAAATCAAGACGTACTTTGAAGAAAACCCGGCGATGGCCAAGAAGATCATCGAGAAGAGCATCACGGCCGCTCGTGCCCGGGAAGCCGCCCGCAAGGCGCGTGAAACAGTCCGCAAGAGCGCCCTCTCCATCGGCGGCCTCCCCGGCAAACTGGCGGATTGTTCCGACCGGGATCCCGCGAAGTGCGAGCTGTTCATTGTGGAAGGTGACTCCGCAGGCGGTTCCGCCAAGATGGGGCGCGACCGCCGCACACAGGCTATCCTGCCCCTGCGCGGGAAAGTGCTGAACGTGGAAAAGGCCCGCCTGGACAAAGCCCTGGGGAGCAAGGAAATCCAGAACATGATTACGGCCATCGGCGCCGGAATCGGGGAAGGGGATGATGAAGCCTCCTTCAAGCTGGACCGCGTGCGCTACCACAAAATCATCATCATGACTGATGCCGACGTGGACGGTGCCCACATCCGCACCCTCCTTCTCACTTTCTTCTGCCGCCACATGCCGCAGCTGGTGCGCGCCGGGTATCTGTACATCGCTCAGGCGCCCCTGTACCGCATCATCCGCAGAAAAAAGGAAGAGTACGTGCAGGATGACGTGGCCCTGAACCGCAAACTGATTGAACTGGCCGTTAATGACGTGACCCTGCGTTTCGCAGACGGCTCCCGTTCCTTCTCTCCCGAAGAACTCTCCGCCATTCTGGAAACGCTGGTCAACCTCCAGCGCTATACGGAATCCATGCAGGCGCAGGGCGGTTCCCTGGAAGACCTGCTCAGCCATCGGGAGGCCAACGGGGAATTCCCGGAATTCCTGGTGAAGGTACGCTGCGGCAATGAAGAGGAAATACTCTTCTTCCATGACATGGAGGCCCTGACCGCCTTTTCTGAGGAAAACAGGGACCTTTTCATCTTCGGCACGCCCTCGGAAGAGGAGCTGCTGGAAAATCCGCTTCCGGAACGGGAGGGGCCCAGCCGCCGCTCCATCACTCATGAACTGCATGAAGCCAAAGCCATCACGCGGGCCCTGGCCCGGCTGGCGGAACTGGGCATTCCGGGGAATATGATTGTCTCCATGGATACGCCCCTGTTTGAACTGGTGGAGGGTGAAGGGGATAAGGAAAAAGTAACTCCCCTGTTCTCCGTCATGGACATTCTGGAATCCGTCATCTCCATCGGCAAGCGCGGGGTGGAAATCACGCGATTCAAAGGGTTGGGTGAAATGGATGCCAAGGACTTGTTCAAGACGACGATGGACCCGGAACGGCGCGAGCTGCTCCGCGTCATCCTGAACGATGACAACGCCGTCAGGGCCGATGAAATGTTCACCATCCTGATGGGGGATGTGGTGGAACCCCGCAAGAATTACATCGTGGATCATGCCCTCAATGTCCGCAACCTTGACATTTAACCCCCGCACTCTCTTTCAGCACCATGGAAAATAATAGAATCAAACCGGTGGATGTAGCCAGTGAGCTCTCCACTTCTTTCCTGGACTACTCCATGTCCGTCATCATCTCCCGCGCCCTGCCGGACGTGAGAGACGGCCTCAAACCTTCCCAGCGGCGCATCCTGTACGCCATGAAGGAACTCAATCTGTCCCCTGGGGGCAAGACCCGCAAATGCTCCAAAATCGTGGGCGACACGATGGGTAACTACCACCCTCACGGGGATGCCGCCATTTACGGCACCCTGGTGAACATGGCGCAGGACTGGTCCATGCGGGATATTCTCGTGATCGGCCAGGGCAACTTCGGCACGCCGGACGGAGACCCCCCCGCCGCCGCCCGATACACGGAAGCCAAGCTCTCCGGCATGGGCGTGGCCCTGATGGCGGATTTGGACAAGGACACCGTGGATTTTGTTCCCACATACGACAATGAACACACGGAACCCACCGTGTTTCCCTCCGCTTTCCCAAACCTTCTGGTGAACGGCGGCACGGGGATTGCCGTGGGGATGGCCACCAACATGCCTCCGCACAACCTGGGGGAAGTGGTGGACGGTATCTGCGCCGTGATTGACAATCCCCACATGACTGTGGAAGAGCTGCGCCAGTACATCAAGGGGCCGGATTTTCCCACCGGGGGCGACGTGCTGGGCTTTTCAGGCATTGACAACTACTTCCGCACCGGGCGCGGCTCCGTGCGCATCCGCGGCAAGATAGACATGGAAGTAACGGATTCCGGCAAGGATCTTCTCATCATCCGGGAAGTGCCGTATGGCGTGAACCGCGCCGCCCTTCAGGAACGCATTGCGGAACTGTACAAGGATAAAATCCTGACGGATATTTCCGGCATCCGTGACCTTTCCGATGAGAAAACCTGCATTGAAATCGAGCTGAAGCGGGATGCCCGCCCGCAGGTGGTCATGAACCAGCTTTACAAGCTCACCTCCATGGAAACTTCCTTTGCGGTGAATATGCTGGCGATTCATGACAACCGCCCCAAGACGCTCGCCATGATGGACGCCATCAACTTCTATATCGAGCACCGCCGCGAGGTGGTCGTGCGCCGCACGCGCTATCTGCTGGGGGATGCGGAGAAGGATGCCGAGCGCCTGGAAGCCTTCCTGCTGGCCCTGCACCACATGGATGACTTCATTTCCATTATCCGGGATTCCAAAAACCGGGATGAAGCCCGTGAACGCCTGCAGAATTACACATTCTCCACGCAGACAGCGGAAAGCCTGGGCATCCTGATCCGTTCCCAGGCCTCCATCCAGGGGGACCGCTACGTCTTCACGGAACGCCAGGTGAACTCCATCCTGGACCTGCGCCTGTACCAGTTGACCGCCTTGGAAAACGACAAGATTTCCGGGGAATACGCGGAACTGCTGGTCCGCATCAAGGACTACCTGGATATTCTGGCGAACGAATCCCGCGTGCTGGGCATTGTAAAGGACGAACTGAAGGCGATTAAGGACAAGTACGCCACGCCGCGCGTCACGCGCATCATTCCCTTCTCCGGGGATATGGCCATTGAGGATCTCATCCCGAATGACACGATGATCGTCACCATCACGCACAGCGGCTACATCAAGCGCACCAACTCCGCGGAATACCGCGTGCAGGCGCGCGGGGGCAAGGGCGTGAAGGCTGCCACTACCAGGGGAGCCAAAAAGGATGCGGAAGCGGACTTTATCGAACACCTGTTCGCCGCCCAGAACCACGACTACCTGATGTTCTTTACGAACACCGGGCGCGTGTACGTGGACCGCGTGTATGAGATTGACGAAGCGGCGCGCAGCGCGCAGGGCCGCAATATCAAGAATCTGCTGGATCTCCAGCCGGAAGAAGCCATCGCTGCCATCCTGCGCCTGGAACGCCGGGTGGATGAAAAAGGCAATGACATTACCTTTGCGGAAGGTAGCGGCAATGTTGTTTTCGCCACGAAGGACGGCACGGTGAAGAAAACCAGCCTGAACGATTTCGCCAACTACCGCAAGGCCGGCATCATTGCCATTAATCTGGAGGAAGGCAACAGTCTGGTGAACGCGGAACTTACCAGCGGGGCCGATGAAATCGTGCTCGTCACGCATGACGGCATGAGCATCCGCTTCCCGGAAGAAGATCTGCGTACGCAGGGCCGCAACACCATCGGCGTTCGCGGCATCCGCCCGCGGGCGGGGGACTACGTTGTGGCCCTGGCCATTGTGGACCCGCAGAAAACCCTGCTGGTGGCTTCTGAAAACGGCCTCGGCAAGCGCACTTCCTTTGATGAATACCGCACGCAGGGCCGCGGCGGCACCGGCATCAAGACCATGAACTGCACGGATAAGACCGGCAAGGTGGTTTCCGCCACGGTCGTGTCCGATGAGGACGAGCTGATGCTGATGACCACGGCCGGACAATCCGTCCGCATCAAGGTGGCGACTGTGCGTGAAACGGGCCGCGCCACCCAGGGCGTGAAGCTCATGACGCTGAATGAGGGCGAATCCATCCAAGACATTTCCATCGTCATTCCCGATGATGAAGATGAAGAAGCCCCGGCGGAAACGGAAGACGCAGGAGCCGGGGAAGTGTCCGGTGAAATGGAAGCTCCGGCGGAAGAATAACATCCAGGTTTTCCTGCTCCGGCGCCATGCCGGAGCAGGGGGCTTCATGGGCCGTTTTTATGGAAGACCCCCTTTCATTGGAGCAATGTGCCGGACGTCTGGAACGGCGTGGATTCCGGAGTTTTGTAGTGCCGGGCCTGAGGGAGGCTGCGGAGGTGATGCGCGGCCTGGTGCGGGAGTTCAGGCCGTCGTCCGCTTCCTATGGGGATTCCATGACCCTGAAGGCTGCGGGCATTCTTGATGACCTGCGCTCCAATCCGGACATTCAGTTCTATGACGGCTTTGTTCCGGGCATGGTGCGGGAGGAGAAATGGGAAATCCGCCGCCAGGGCATGACGGCGGACCTGTTTTTAACCGGCGTCAATGCCGTCAGCATGGAAGGGACCCTGCACTGGGTGGACATGGTGGGCAACCGTGTGGCTCCGGTGGCATTCGGACCCCGGCGTGTCATTTTGCTGGCCGGTTCCAACAAGCTGGTGGCCACGCCGGCAGAGGCCCGGGAACGCATCCGCCGCATTGCGCCCCTGAACGCCAGGCGGCATGAAGGGTTCAGGACTCCCTGCATGCACACCGGAATCTGCGCGGATTGTAATTCCCCGGACCGCCTGTGCAATATTCACATGTCCATTGTTAAATGCTTTCCCAAGGGAAGAATTTCCGTCATTCTGATGGAAGAACCCGGAGGACTTTGACCCATGCCTTTTCAAAACCGGATAGAAATCATGGCCCCGGCGGGGTCGTTTGAATCTCTGGCGGCCGCCTTGCAGGGCGGAGCGGACTCCGTGTACTTCGGAGTAGGAAAGCTGAACATGCGTTCCCGCGCCACGGTCAATTTTTCGGAAGAAGATTTGCCGGAAATCGTCGAGCGCTGCCATGAGGCGGGCGCCAAAGCTTATCTGACACTGAATATCATTGTGTACGATGAAGAGCTGGAGGCGGTGCATGCCCTGTGCGACGCCGCCCGGAAAGCCGGTGTGGATGCCGTCATCGCTTCCGACCTGGCGGTGATTTCTTATGCGCGTTCCATTGGGCTGGAAGTCCATATGTCCGTGCAGGCCAACGTCTGCAACATGGCCTCCGTCAAATTTTACGCGCAGTACGCGGATGTGGTGGTGCTGGCCCGGGAACTCACCCTGGCGCAAATCAGGCATATCATTGAATCCATCCGGAAGGAGGGCGTGAAAGGCCCTTCCGGGGAGCTGCTGCGGGTGGAAATTTTCGCCCATGGGGCGTTATGCGTGGCCGTGTCCGGCAAATGCCACATGAGCCTGGCGGCCTACAACTCCTCCGCCAACCGGGGGGCCTGCTTCCAGAACTGCCGCCGCGCCTACCGCGTGACGGATGAGGAAACGGGCAATGAACTGGTGATAGACAACAAATACGTGATGTCTCCCAAGGACCTGTGCACCATTCCGGTGCTGGACCAGCTTCTGGACGCGGGCGTTTCCGTGCTGAAGCTGGAAGGGCGCGGCCGTTCCTCGGATTACGTCAGGACGGTTACCTCCGTGTACCGGGAAGCCGCGCGGGCATGCCAGGACGGAACCTTTTCCGCGGACAGGGCGGAAGCGTGGATGAAACGGCTGGAATCCGTTTTCAACCGGGGATTCTGGCAAGGCGGCTATTACCTGGGCGTGAAGTGGGGGGAATGGAGCGGTTCCGCCAACAGCCGCGCTGCCCTGTTGAAGATCCACATTGCCAGGGTAGAGAACTTTTATAAGAAGAACGGGGTGGCGGCCCTATTCCTGGAAGCTGGCGGCCTGTCCGCGGGGCAGACCATTCTCATAGCAGGCCCCACTACGGGAGCCGTCCGCATGGAAGTGGCAGCCATGCGGAGGGAGACGGCAGAGGGCATGGAGCCCGTAGAAGCCGCTCAAAAGGGAGAAACCGTCTATCTGGCGGTTCCCGAACAGGTGCGCCGCCGGGACAAGGTGTACCTGCTGCGCCCCCGGATGCTGGAGGATGCCTGAATGTCCGGTTGTCCCTTTCTTCCTCTGCCTGCCTTTTCCAAAGACCGGGAATCGACGGCAGGATGATTTTAATTTTTCCGTTTCCTGCCCGGCTGGGCCGGCGGGGCATCCGGCTTCAGCAGAGGGAGCTGGCTGAGCATGTTTCTGATCTTGATCGCCAGGCGCGGCATCGGCTCGGCTATCGTGAGGGCTGCCACTTCATAACGGACGGCGATGTCGTTGAGCAGACGGACCACTTCATGGAGTTTCATTCCTCCCGGTTCCACTTCCACTCCCGCGATGATTTCAGCCGGGGTCTTTTGAAATTCATGTTTGGCTTCCGGTCTAGAAATCCGAATCAATTAAGTTATTCATTCATTGTCTGACGTTTGAGAGAAAATGCCGTAAAGTAGTCTTCCTATTGAATGAAAAAGAATTTCCCTGGCGTATTATTTTAAAACCGTATGCCATGCCTGATTATATTTCCTTTCTGCGTCTTTTTTCATGTTCCTGTGCCTTGCTGTGTGCCGGAATGCTCCACGCTTCCGGTTTGCAGCCCTGGTTGCGGGAGCTGGCCGTAATCCCGCCTGCGCCTTCCGCGAAAGAAAAGGATGCATGGATGAGGCAGGTATGGACGCGGACGGCGGAGTATGCGGCTTCCCTTGCCGAGCCTGCTGCCGCTGACGATTGCGGGGATGCGATGGTTTTGCTGGTTCCCGTATTTCAGGCGTGGCCGGACGGGAAGGCAGCCGGTGCCGCGCTGGCGGAAATTCTTTCCGTTCCCGCGGAGAGTATTGGAGCTGTTTCTTCCTGGGATGACCTGGTTAAGCATCAGGAAGCCATTCAGGAACGAGTCCGTTTCCTCAGGCTGAAGAAGCTGGCGGCCTATTATGACTCTGCGGCCATCCGCCGCGCGGTGAAGCGAAACCGGGACAAGTACGGGGAACGGTACGCCGGTGCGGAAGGTTTCCTGGCACGGCTGGATGAGTGGGAGAAGGAGCTGGGGCCGCTGGACCGGTGGGTGGAGCAGGCCGGGCCGGGACAGGCGGCCCTGCTGCGGGAGATGGTGGATCTGCGGAGAAAAGCCCTGATTGAAGCCCTGCCGGAACAGAACGGCCTGAAGGAATGGGTGAGCGTGCGGCGTTTCAATCCGTCCGGGAAAAGTTCTTTCAATCATGACCGTCCGGCGAACTGGCAGGGTATTTCCAGCATGCCGGGGCCCGGGCGCAGATACCGCAGCGGCATTGTGAAATTTAACGGGGTTTCCTCTTCTTCCCCTGTGGAGCAGCTGCTGGCGGACGACCGCTGGGTCGGGCATCTGGATGTTGATTTTTCCGGGGAGAAGCTCATGTTCACCGGGAACGGATTCGGCAAGAAGGAAAGCAGGCCCTGGGACGTTTTTGAGCTGGATTTGAAAACCGGAAAAAAGGAATCCCTTACCGCGCATATGCCGCCGGATACGGACAGCTATAATTCCTGCTACCTGCCGGACGGCCGGATTATTTTCGTCAATACTTCCGGCATGCAGGGGGTGCCCTGCGTGTCCGGGGTGGATTACGTGGGCAACCTCCACCTTTACGACCGGGAAAAGAAAACGACCCGCCGGCTTACCTTTGACCAGGACAATAACTGGTTCCCCACCATGTTGCCGGACGGCAGGGTGATGTTCCTGCGCTGGGAGTACACGGAAAGCGCCCACTATTTCAGCCGCGTGCTGATGCACATGAATCCGGACGGCAGCGACCAGAAGGAATACTATGGTTCCAACTCCTACTGGCCCAACAGCTTGTTCAACGCACGGCCCCTCCCCGGCAGGCCGGGCATGTTTGCGGGCATTGTCAGCGGGCATCATGGAGTCAAGAGGCTGGGGGAACTGGTCCTTTTTGACGTGAACAGGGGGCGCACCTCTACGGAGGGTGCCGTTCAGAAGATTCCGGGGTATGGAAAGCCCGTGGAAAACGTGACCAAAGATCAGCTGGTTCAGGGATTGAAGACTCCTTATTTCGCAGAACCTTATCCTTTGAATGACGAGTGTTTCCTGGCCGTTTCCTCCCCCTCCGGCAACCAGGGCGTGACCAATGTGGTCTGGTGCGACATATACGATAACATCGTTCCTCTCACGGCCTCCTCCTACTTCGTCTATGCAGACCCCGCGCCCCTGGGGCCACGCAAAAAACCGCCCGTGCTGCATGACCGGGTGAAGACGGAAAGCAAGACGGCTACGGTTTATATTTCCGACGTGTACCGGGGCCGCGCCATGGCCGGAGTGCCCAGAGGGGAAGCCAAGGCCCTGCGCGTGTTTATGTCCGAGTACAGCCCCCGCAATACGGGAAGCCACTATGCCATGGGCATGGAAAGCAACTGGGACTTGAAAGTGCTGTACGGCACCGTGCCCGTGAATCCTGACGGTTCCGCCATCTTCACGGCTCCCGCCTGCCAGCCTCTGACGCTTCAGGTGCTGGACGGGGAGGGGCGCGCCCTGGCGCTGATGCGGAGCTGGTTTACCGCCATGCCGGGGGAAACGCTCAGCTGCATCGGCTGCCATGAACGGCAGAACTGCGCTCCCCCCGCCAGGGCCGTCATGGCTTCCCGCCAGAAACCCGCTCCTATTGTTCCGTGGTACGGTCCGGCGCGCACTTTCTCCTTCATGAATGAAGTGCAGCCCGTGCTGGACCGCCATTGCATACGCTGCCACACAGCGGAAAGCAAGACCCGTGGAGGAGTGCCGGATTTCATGACATTGGAGGCCGTCAAGGGGGCTCCCGCCCCCGGTTCCGTCTCTTATTGGAACCTGCACCCCTATGTGCGCCGCAACGGCCCGGAGGGGAACTATCTGGGGCTGGCCCCCACGGAGTTTTTCGCGGATACGTCGGAGCTTTACCAGCTCCTTAAAAAAGGCCACCATGGCGTGGAAATGCCGCAGGAGGACTGGAACCGCCTGGTCACGTGGATGGACATGAACGCCCCCTATCTGGGCGAATGGCCGGGAGAGCGCAATGAAGGGCTGCTGAAACGCCGTTATGACCTGCACGGCAGATTTTCAGGAGCGGAACGTAATTACGTGACGATGAAGGATTCCCTGTTCCGGAGAAGCGCCGGCGTTTCCAAACCTGACGCCGGGAAGCCCATTGCTCGCGCCGGAGGAAAGAGCGTTCCCGTTCCGGAACCGCGTAATGAAACGCTGACTGTGGATTTGGGCGACGGCGTGAACATGACATTCCGCCGCATTCCCGCAGGGAAGTTCAGGATGGGGAATGAACGGGAAACACCGGCGGAACGTCCTGTTTCCACGGTGGGGATTGAAAGGCCGTTCTGGATGGGAGAGGCGGAAGTGACGCTGGAGCAATACCGCCGCTTTGACCCGGAGTATGCTAACGGATGGTATGACATGCATTACAAGGACCAGGTGAGGCCCGGCTACGACATGGATGCCGATCCGCGTTTTCCCGTCATCCGGGTGCCTTGGGCCAGGGCCATGGAATTTTGCCGCTGGCTTTCCGGGAAAACCGGGAAAAAAGTGACCTTGCCTACGGAAGCGCAGTGGGAATACGCGGCCAGGGGGGGCGCGGATACGGATTTCTTCTTCGGGGAGCGGGATGCGGATTTTTCCGCGTATGCCAACCTGGGGGACGTGACGCTGAAGGAACTGGCCGTTTCCGGCGTGGATCCCAGGCCGATTAAAAATCCCAACCGTTTCTGGGACTTCGTGCCGAGGGATGAGAAATACGATGACGGGAAGCTCCACCTGGCCCCCGTCAAGAGTTACAGGCCGAATGCCTACGGATTATACGACATGATCGGCAATGCCGCGGAATGGACCCGTTCCGAATACAGGCCTTACCCCTGGAAGGAAGGGGACGGGCGCAATGAAGGCCTGGACTCCCGTGTTCCCCGTGCGGTGCGCGGCGGTTCCTGGTATGACCGTTCCAGGAGGGCCACGTCCTCCTGGCGCTGGGGATATCCCGGCTGGCGTCCGGTGTACAACGTGGGGTTCCGGGTGATCATAGAAGACTGATTGTTGAAATTGCCATGAAACTGACAAAAATGTTCCGCGCTTTTGCGACTGCCCTTTGCTGCCTGCTGGCCCTCATTTCATGCAGGCAGGGACCGGATGCTGCTTCCGGCCCGCTGGCTCCGGTGGATGTGAAGGTCGTCGATCACCTGGTTGCCGTGCTGGGGCATGAGAGCTGCGTGCTGGAACTGGTGGACCCTGCTTCCGGGGAAAAGGTGAAAAGCATCCGGCTGGCCCAGCCTCCCAACGGAATGGCCGTGGATGGAGCAACGGCCTATGTGGCGGAAGGCGGCCCGCGCGGAGCAGTAGAAGTAGTGGACCTGGAAAGCGGGGCGTTGAAGCGTTCTTTTCCTGCCGGGCATACGCCCATGTCTCCCGTGGTGCGGGGGGGAAAGCTGTATGTGGCCTGCCGGTTTGATTCCCGCGTGCTGGAAATGGACGCCGCTACGGGAACCGTGCTGGATTCCTGGAATGTCCCCCGTGAACCCGTAGCGCTGGCCGTTTCTCCGGACGGCAGGAAAATCTGGGCTGCCGGCCATTTGCCGGCCGGGGCTGCGGACGGGGATTTCACGGCTGCCGCGCTGACTCTGGTGGAAGATGGAAAAGCTGTCCATTTCCCGCTTTCCAACGGGACGCAGGGCGTGCGCGGCATGGCGATAAGCCCGGATGGCCGCTATCTGGCCGTGGCGCATGTATTGAGCCGGTACCAGGTGCCCACCACGCAGCTGGACCGCGGCTGGATGAACACGAATGCCGTGACGGTTATCGATACGGACGAGCCGGACAAGCCTCATCCCGTTCTGCTGGATGACCCGGATGCGGGGGCGGCCAACCCGTGGGGCGTTTCTTTTTCCGGAGATGGCGGAAAACTGTTCGTGACGCATGCGGGGACGCATGAACTCTCCGTAATTGATTTCCCGGCCCTGCTGGAGCGCATGAAGCGGGAAGGCCGGAGCAATGAGCCGGTTTCCGAAAGGCTTGGTTTCCTGCACGGTCTCCGCACCCGGATCGCGCTGCCCTTGAATGGCCCGCGCGCCGTGGACTCCGATGGGAAAAACGTTTATGTGGCCGGCTACTTTTCTGATTCTCTGGCGGAAGTCTCCCTGAAGGATGCCTGCAAATCCAGGGCAATTCCCCTGAACGGCCAATTCCGGCCTTCCCGGGAAAAACTGGGGGAACGGTATTTTAATGATGCCTCCCATTGCTTCCAGGGGTGGCAGAGCTGCGCCACCTGCCACCCGGACGGCCGGGTGGACGGCCTGAACTGGGATCTGCTGAATGACGGCATGGGCAACCCGAAAAATACGCGCACCATGTTCCTTTCCCACCGGACAAGCCCGGTGATGACGCTGGGCGTCCGCGCCTCTGCGGAAGTGGCCGTGACGGCAGGCTTTGTGCACATCCAGTTTCTGGAACCTTCCGGTGAATTGGCGGAATGTGTGAATGCATACCTGAAAAACATGAAGGAAGTTCCCAGCCCGTTCCTGGTGGCGCATACCCCTTCCAAACAGCAGACAGGGGGGGAGGGGTGCGCCCAGTGCCATGCTCCCGGCGTGGAAAGGGGGGCTTTGTCCGAATCTGCCCGGAGGGGCAGGGAAGTGTTTAAAACAGCCGGGTGCGTGCGGTGCCACCCCCATCCTTACTTCACTACCAAGGAACTGGTGGCCACGGGGACGGCCACGGGGCTGGATGAAGGTAAAAGCGTTCTGGTGCCCTCCCTGGTGGAAGTGTGGCGGACCGCCCCTTACCTGCACGACGGCCGTGCGAAGACGATCCGGGAAGCCATCACGACCTGCAATCCGGGGGATATCCGAGGGAAGACGAGTTCCCTGAATAACCGTGAACTGGAGGATTTGATCAATTACGTGCAGTCCCTGTAAAGGGGCGGGAGGGCATGATGACGGCGAATGCACCTGAACAACTGGAATGGTCCGGCAAAAACGGGGCGGAAGAACGCTTCTTCTGCATGACGGCGGAGCCGGGCGCAAGTTTTGAGGAAGAACTGCATTCCCTGATGACCAGGTACCGCAATCTGGGGGGAGGGGAGGAAGATGAATTACTGCTGCGTTTCCATGTCAGCGACCCGGTGCGCCAGTCGGCTGCGCTGCGGCGGATGATAGGGGAGAGGAACTCCTATGTTTCCATGGTTGGCCAGCCCCCTGCGAACGGGGCCCGCGTGGCTCTGGAAGCCTGGCACATCGGCGGAATGTTGGGAAAAAGGCATATGGCGGAACAGGGCGGAACGGTCGTGGAAGCCATCCGGGCTCATTACCGGCTGTTCCTGGCGGGCAAGAGGGAATTCTCCTCCCCGGACAGCTGCGGCCAGATGCGGGAGGAATTCCGCTGGCTGGACCGGATTGCCGCCTTACAGGGGGGAGCCGTGCCGGATTTGATTCACCGCACCTGGATTTATTGCCGGGACATTGACAACAACTACCGGGGATTGGTGGAAGGCCGCAACGGATGCTTTGACCGTTACGGGCTGACTCCGGAGAGCCATTTCATCGCCAGTACCGGCATTGAAGGCTGTACGGAGCTGCCGGGCCGCCTGCTGCATATGGACAGTCTGGGCATCGCGGGGCTGGAGCCCGGGCAGGTCCGGTACATGGAAGCGCCGGACTACCTGTCCCCCACGCATGTGTACCGGGTGGCCTTTGAGCGCGGCGTCCGTATTGTGTACGGGGACCGCTCCCATTATTTCCTTTCCGGCACCGCCAGTATTGACGCGGAGGGAAACATTGTCCATCCGGGGGACGTGGTGGGCCAGACGGCCCGCACCCTGGAAAATATGAGCACCCTGATGGAAAGGAGCGGGGGAAGCCTGTCCGACCTGAAGCAGGCCGTAGTGTACCTGCGCGACTGGGCGGACCGGGAAACGGTCCGGAACCGGCTGATGGACTCTCCGCTGGCCGCTGTGCCGCATGTGATGCTGAAAGCCCCTGTCTGCCGCCCCGGCTGGCTGGTGGAAATAGACGGAATAGCCGTTAATGGAGCCGGAGAGTCCGCCTTTGCCCCCTTGTAAACCCTGCCGTTCCCGGAACCGCGGCGCACGGGCGATTTCCCTTGTTATCCCGTGCACGGAAATGGTATCATGAAAGCGCATGACTTATCGCCTTAATACGGACCGTCTGGTATGTTTTTCCGTGCTGTTGTGGGTGCTGTTGCCGCCGGGTGTTTTTGCCTGGGAAGGGAATCCTCCGGGTCCGGATAATGTGCGGTGGCTGGAGCAGTTCTGTTCCAGCTACATGCAGTTTCTGACCCTGGGCGGCGTGTTGTGCGCGGTTATTGGTTTTGTGTGCGCCGCCCTGGTCTGGCTGGTGCATCGTCTGGACTGGGCGCGGAGCTTGAAAATCAGCGTGCTGTTTGTCATGTCCATCCTGTGCCTGGTTTTGTATGGCGGCTCCCTTTCCTTTGCCGTGTTTTATCTTCCCCTGGCCCTGATTAACCCCGCCGTGTATTGTTTCAGCGTCGGCCGGGCGGAATGAGCGGAGGGAGATTTGAAGGAAGAGAAGGAAGATTCTAAAGGTCTTTAATAAAAATATTATGCCGTTGCGGCAGAGATGGGCTGAATGAGAGTTCCTGGCGGTGACGAAGGAATACTTTTCCTAGAGGGGGGAGAAAAAGGTTTCATGATTTTGTTTTCTGGAATATCTCTTTGATTTTCAAATATAGCAGGATTTGTCCCGGAGCCGTCTACGGCAAAAACGGCTCCGGATGTTTATGCTTTTATAAAGATTGCGGATGTAATGAGCGGATGCTCCAGTCACCGAATCCTTCCCCTTGGTTGCGTTCTGCCGCAAAACGTGCAAATACTGGTCGGAGCACGTCTACGATTTCTTTTACGGATACAGATTCCTGATAGACGAAGCCTAGTCTGTCTCCTCTTCTGGAACCGCCCATCCAGATATTGTACTTGCCCGGACCTCTGCCGACGAAAGCCAGTTCTGCCAGATACGGCCTGGAGCATCCGTTGGGACACCCGGTCATGCGTATAGAAATTTCTTCGTCCCATAGCCCCAGTTCTTTTAACTGTGATTCCAGTTCATCCACCAGTTTTGGAAGTAGTCTTTCGGAGTCTGTAAGAGCCTGCGGACAAAATGGCAGGCTGGTACAAGCGGAGGAATTGCGCCTGAGTCCCGAATCGTTGGGGAGAAGATTGTACTTCCTAATGATGGATTTGATTCGCACGGCAGTATCTGGTGTGATGCCGTCAATGACCAGATTTTGATTACCTGTGATGAAAAAATCTCCTTGATGAATGGAAGCTATTTCGTGAAAAGCGGTTTTAAGCTGTTGCCTGTTTGAATTTTGGATGCGGCCGCCTTCAATTTCAATGGTTTGTCGGCCAGGAACATCTGCGGCATCTCCGTTCGTAGATAATGAAAAAGGTTTGGCCTCTTGAAGAGGAAATGGAAGGCGTGTTGCAAGTTCGTTAGTGAACCAGCCCAGTCCTTTACCGGCAATGGTGTACCTGAGCCGGGATGTTTTTCTGTTGCTGCGGGTGCTGAATTCTTTATGGATCAAAAGCACCTGCCGGGCTACTTCCTCCACCTGTTCCGGGAAACAGAATCCGATAATATCCGCAAGGCGGGGGAAAGATCCGGGATTGCCGTAAGCATAGCCCATTCCTCCGCCGGCCAGGATATCATATCCCAGGAGTTTTCCCTCTTTTTCAATAGCCACGAAGCTCAAGTCCTGGGCGTATACATCCACATCATTTTCCGGGGGAAGCGTAAAAGCGATTTTAAATTTGCGCGGCAAATATCCGGGACCGTACAGAGGCTCCTCCTCCTCGCCCGAGTAGATTCGTTTGGCATCCAGCCATATTTCATGATAGGCATGTGTCTGCGGTTCCAGTTTTCGGGAGAGTTCCTGGGCTTGATTGAAGACTGTCTCATGGATGCCGGAATCTTCCGGGTGCAGAGAAACCATGACATTGCGTGTGGCGTCTCCACTGGCGGCAATCGTGGTGATGGCCGCGTGATGGATATCTTTCATGGTCTGTTTCAAATCCTGCTTGACGACTCCGTGGATTTGAATGGCTTGGCGTGTCGTAAGTTTAAGAGTGCCGTTACCGAATTGGTCGCTTAGCGTTTCCGCAGCCAGCCATTGACTGGGTGTGATACGGCCTCCGGGGAGGCGTAACCTCAACATGAATAACCAATTTCGTCCCTGTCCGTTTTTCTTTCGGATAAGCCGTTCATCTCGGTTATCCTGCTGGGTGATTCCATGGAATTTCAGCAGAAATTCTTCTTCGGACGGGAAATGGGTAATGCTATCGTCATGGAGGAGGTTAGAGATATTCCCTCTGAGGAAATCGCTTTCCTCCTTGATTCGTTCGTTGGATGTGTATCCTTCTTTAATCATAATATTTTCTGTGGGTTAAGCTAGATTTGTCCCCCAGCGTTTGTAGATAGATTGTTCCAGGGGGGAGAAGATGAGTTTATCTGAGAGCAGGCCTAAGAGAATAATAACGAACATGATTCCCATGACCTGCTCCATGGAATTGAGTTCTCTTCCGAAGTGCAGGAGCTGTCCCAATCCCAATCCTGTCAGGATGGGAACAAAAATTTCTGCGGACATCAGGGAGCGCCAGGAGAAGGCCCAACCTTGCTTCATGCCGCTGACGATGAATGGTGCAGAGGCCGGAAGCGTGACGAAGAGCAGCGTGTAGGCAGAACCGGCTCCCATTGTCCGAGCTGCGCGAGCATAAATTGGAGGGATGTTGGCAAGTCCATTTTCTGTGGCCAGTATGACTGACCAGACAGTACCCATGATGACAACGAACAAGATGGCCGCTTCTTCCTGACCGAACCATAGGATGGCCAGAGGGACCCAGCAAACGCTGGGAAGCCCTTGAAATCCCAGTGCCAGAACTCCGATGGTGTTTCTTATTATTTGGAAACGGGCAGATAAAAGTCCTGCTGGAATCCCGATGGAGATTCCTGCCAGGTACCCCAGGAACAGTCTCCTAATGGTAACGAACGTAGCGGACCAGAGAGAGTTGTCCCTGATTGCTTCTTCAAGATAGCCGCTTATGGTGGAAGGTGCCGGGAATAGGAAAGGCCTCCACCAGCCGGACAGAGACCCGTATTCCCATATAGCTATAGCTAGAAAGATGAATACTGAGGATTGGATGATGCTTTTTATGGAAGAATGCATGATGTCTGTGTGTCTTGTTTTTCTTCTGCGGTTCTGGAAACCAATTTTAATGCACGTGTGATGTTTGAGGATAGCCGGGCTACTCCCGGATCATTGATTTGGCGCGGTCGCGGCAAACGAATGCAGAATTCTCCGCAAATACGTCCAGGGTGGGAGGAAAATAAAATGACTCTGTCTCCCAGGCATATGGCTTCCCGTACATTATGAGTAACAAAGACGACGGTAATCCCATGTCCGGCACAAATGGCCTGGATATCCGCATAAAGTTGTTCCCTGGTCATGGCATCCAATGCCGCGAAGGGCTCATCCATCAGAAGAACCCTGGGGCGCAATGCAAGAGCCCGGGCTATGGCTACGCGTTGTTTCATTCCTCCGGAGAGTTCATGGATACGAGCTTGCGTGAAGTTGTCCAAGCCTACTGATTTCAGGTTTTTCAAAGCTATTTGGCAACGTTTTCTGCGGGGAATTCCGGTAAATCGGAGACCGAATTCTACATTGTGCAGCACGTTTAACCACGGGAACAGGGCGAAATCCTGAAAAACGACTGTCCTGTCCGGTCCAGGACCTGAGATTATTTCTCCATCATAGGAAATGCTTCCCGTATCCGATTTGATCAGACCGGCGATCATATTCAGCAGAGTTGTTTTGCCACAACCGCTTGGACCTACCAGGCAGATGAATTCTCCTTCCCCTATGTCCAGATTGGCAGAAGAAAGCGCCAGAAGCGATTTTTTTCTGGAAAAATAACTTTTGGAAACGTTTCGTATGGATAATCTACTCATGGCTGGGATTATTTTTATCATTCCGGATGATGCCTTCGACACGGGGAAGTTCCTTGTAAAATCCAGTCCGTACCGTATCCTTGGCAAATGCTTGGAGCTTTTCTTCGGATATTTTATTAGTGGGAACTAACTTGGGCCATGCATGGAGAATTAAAGAGGGATCAATACTGGAACGGGTGAGTTCCCTCAGTTCTTCTACGACGATTTTTTGAGCTTCCTGGGGATGTTCGATAATCCAGAAAGTGAGTTCTCTGTGAGCTTCAATAATGGCCTGTGCCACGTCCGGCTGTTTTTCCAGAATTCTCTTTTGGGCTGTCAGAACAGTAGTTACGGCATCCGTTTCAAGAAACAGGAGCTTGCCTCCGGCTTCCTTTTCCAGGCGGCTAATCCATGGTTCTACAGTCCAGGATCCGTCTAGTTTTCCTTGACGAAAGAGAGATATCTGTTCTGGATTGGGGGTAGGAAGTATGCTTGCGTCTCCTCTGGATTGAGTGACTGCTACGCCTCCCAGGGCCAACCATGTCCGGCAGGCTATATCCTGAGTATTGCCCAATTGGGGGGTAGCGATGATTTTCCCTTGAAAGTCTTTTTGTGTTCGTGCTTCGGAATGGGTGGGGACGACCAGTCCGGACCCTCCCTGTACGGCTCCTGCTACTATTTGCAGGAGAGTTCCATTGGATTTGGAATACGCATTAATGGCAGGGCTCGGACCAACGTAGGTAAAATCCAGAGAATTGGCGAACATGGCTTCCATGGCACTGGGGCCGGCGTTGTAAGCATACCATAGGATGGAGATGTTTTTCCCCGTCCGTTCAAAGATGCGTTTTTCAAACCATCCCTCCCCCGTGCGGCTGAAATGCCTGGCAACCAACCCCTGGACATGGGTTACGTTGGGGAAAAGGCCAAAGCGTATTTGATCCTGCCGTTCGGATGCTTCCCGACAGGATGCCAGAAATGCTGGAACCAGGAGAGCGCCAATACAAAGAAGAGCATCTAATGCAAGAGGCAGAGTTTTCATAAAATGGTAGAACAGGTATTTAAATGGGATAAAATTAAAATTCCACATAGAGAGTGCGCGCCAGAAGAAACGCAGTATTTTCGTTTGCTTTCGCAGGGGGGAGGATGCGGTCTGCCGTTTCTGGCGCGGAGACGACATTCCCAAGCCAGATGCAGTAGGTTCCCTTTGCTTTTCTGGGCAGGACGGGAAGGCCCGGCAGCACTGCAATGCTCATGAGCCCCGCTTCGGCCAGCAGGCCTGAGGCATTGACGATTTCTCTAGGGGATCTGCCCCATACGCCTTCTGCCTTGAAATCCAGACCGTAGGTATGAGCCTTGAGCCGATGGAGTTCCCGTTCCAGCTGTTTGGCGAAGCTGCGTGCCAGTTCGCTGTCTTCTCCCGCTACGTAAATTTGTTTTCCACCATGCCCGAAGGTTTCAGCGCGTTCATCGCTTGAAACGAATGTTTGGAGTTGTTCCTTTTCTTTTTCGGGAACCTTATCTCTGTGAGGGGGGCGGAGCATACCAGCTCCCGCTGTGACGTTATTCAGCGGGTCAATCAGGATGAAAGCTCCTCCGGAACGGTTATCCCGGTAATAATCATAGAACAAGGGGGAACTGGTTTCCAGGACGATACGGCCGACATGATTCAGAGGAAGCTGCGTTGCATGGCGGCTTTCCAGTGTATTGACGTCTATGTCGTATTGGAGTTCTACTATCCTCCCCTGGATATTTCTGCCCGCATGGCGCATAATGTATTTGCTTCTGGGAAGAAGGGGTTTTTCAGACATCCAGATGACACGGGCTTCCAGCCGATCCTCTATATGGGGGAGATTCCCTTTTTTGACAATCATGTCACCGCTGCTGATATCTATTTCATCCTCAAGTTCCAATACGACGGCTTGGGGAGAGAATGCTTCTTCCAGTTCTCCGTCCGGAGTAACGATTCTTTTGATCCGGCTGTTTTGAAACGAAGGCAACGTCACGATAGGATCACCCCTGCGGATGGAGCCGGAGGTAATGGAGCCGGCGAACCCCCGGAAATCGAGATTGGGCCGTATGACTGTCTGTACCGGAAAGCGGAAATCCCGGAGATTCCTGCTGTCGCTGGCATCCAGCGTTTCCAGAATGGAAAGCAGATGATCGCCCTGGTACCAAGGCGTTTTTCCTGTTGTTTGCGTCACATTTTCCCCTTCAATGGCGGAAATGGGAACGAAACGAACATCCGGGATATTCAACTGTTGCGTGAAGCTTCCGAATTCTTCTTCAATTTTCCGGAATTTTTCTTCAGAGTATTTCAAAAGATCCATCTTGTTGACGGCTACGATGAGGTGCCGTATTTTCAGAAGAGAGACGATGAACGCATGCCGTTTCGTTTGTGTGAGTACTCCATGGCGAGCATCAATCAGGATGATGGCGGCATCTGCCGTGGAAGCTCCGGTGGCCATGTTCCGGGTGTATTGTTCATGTCCGGGGCAGTCGGCAATGATGAATTTGCGGCGTGGGGTGGTGAAGTACCGGTAGGCTACATCAATGGTTATTCCCTGTTCCCGTTCCGCTCTAAGGCCGTCCAGCAACAGGGCGTAATCAATTTTACCTGCTCCAGCAGTTCCATTTTTTTCACTGGCTTTGCGCAGCTCTGCCAGCTGGTCGTCAAAAATCAGTTTGCTGTCATAAAGGAGGCGTCCGATGAGTGTAGATTTCCCGTCGTCCACGGAACCGCAGGTAAGTACGCGTAGCAGGCTTTTATTTTCGTGTTCGTTCAGGTATGAGTCGATGTCCATAATGGTAAAAATAAGAGGTATCGTCAGAATGGTTCATAATAGGGGTTAAAAATATCCTTCTCGTTTTTTCTGTTCCATGGAGGCATCACCGTCGTGGTCAATTATACGGGAAGAACGCTCGCTCAGCCTGGTTTCCAGCATTTCCGCTACAATCTCTTCTACAGTGCGAGCTGTAGATTCTATGGCTCCAGTTAGAGGGTAACAGCCCAGTGTACGGAAACGGACGGTTCTCATCTGCGGTGTTTCCCCCGGTTTCAAAGGCAGGCGGTCGTCGTCCGCCATAATAAGGGAGCCGTCACGTTCCACAATGGGACGGGGTTTAGCAAAATACAGGTCTACAACCTGTATTTTTTCCAGGCGGATGTATTGCCAGATATCCAGTTCCGTCCAATTGGACAGAGGAAAAATACGGACGCTTTCTCCCGGATTGATACGGCCGTTATAAATGTTCCATAATTCCGGCCGTTGATTTTTGGGATCCCATTGGTTGAATTTATCCCGGAAAGAGAAAATTCGTTCTTTGGCCCGTGATTTTTCTTCGTCGCGGCGGGCGCCTCCGAATACGGCATCATATTTTCCTGCGGTCAACGCCTGAATCAATGCCTGTGTTTTCATAATATCCGTGTATTTGCGGCTGCCGTAAGTAAAAGGATTGACGCCGGCGGAAATGCCTTCCTGGTTACTGTGGACAATCAGATCCAGATCATTTTCCTGAACGAATCTGTCCCGGAATTCTATCATCTCGCGAAATTTGAATGTGGAGTCTATATGAAGAAGCTTGAATGGGAGTCTGCCTGGATAGAATGCCTTTTTGGCTAAGTGGACCAGTACAGAGGAATCTTTCCCGATGGAATAAAGAAGTACGGGATTTTCAAACTGGCTGATGGCATCCCGGAAAATGTGAATGCTTTCTGCCTCCAACTGTTTTAGCTGGCTGAGTCTGTAAATGCTGTTCATTTTGTATATTTTTGGTTATCAATGTCTTGGTTTGCGGTGTAGACCGCACTCCTTGTGTTCTTTCTCTTCCCACCACCATCGTCCGTCGCGTACATCTTCTGTCCTCTTGACAGCTCTTGTGCAGCAGGCGCACCCGATACTGGGGAATCCTGCATCGTGAAGGGGATTGTAGGGAACGCCGTAGGCGCGGATATAGTTCCAGACATCCTCTTCTGACCAGTTGGCCAGTGGGCTGATTTTGATGATGCCGTTCGCCTCATCGTTTTCTGTGATATGAAGCCCTTTCCGGGTGATGGACTGAGTGGAGCGTAATCCGCAGATCCACGCTTTTTTCCCGGCAAGGAGTCTTTCCAGAGGGCGCAGTTTACGGATATTGCAGCATTCGTGACGGTATTCCACACTGTTGCGGAACAGATTGACACCTTTGTCCAGAATCATGCTTTCCACTTCTTCCGCTGCCGGAAAATAAGGAATAATGCGAATGCCGTATATTTCCTCCGTTCTTGTCCAGAGTTCATAGGTTTCCGGAAATAATCGCCCCGTGTCCAGAGTCGCCAGAGGAATATTCAGGCCAAGATGGGAGATCATATGGGTAAGCACTTGGTCTTCTGCCCCGAATGATGTGGCAAAAACAAGGTTTCCTTCGTATTGCGCTGCGGCTTGTCGCAACGTGTCTGTAGCGGTTGGGGAATGAGCGTTCATGAATGTTGGCGCTGGTTGAAGGTGGATAGCCGTATCCGGTAGAAAAGAACGGGATGTCAGATGAACAGAGGAGTTGAGTAGTACCGATCCGCTGAATCGGGGAGGATCACTACTACATTTTTCCCTGTGTTCTCTTTTCTTTTAGCAACCTGGACGGCAGCCCATAGGGCAGCTCCGCTGGAAATCCCAGTTAGAATGCCTTCTTTGACGCCCAATTCTTTAGCTGTGGAAAAGGCATCTTCGTTGGAAACTGTGATGACTTCATCATAGATATCCGTATCCAGGGTTTCTGGGATAAAGCCAGCTCCTATTCCTTGAATTTGATGGCTTCCGGCCTGGCCGGCGGATAATACGGGGGAATCTGCCGGTTCCACGGCAATGACGGTGATTCCTCCGGGTTTGCGTTCCTTGAGCAGTCTGCCTATGCCGGTTATTGTTCCCCCGGTGCCTACTCCGGCTACGACGATATCTACTTCTCCGTCCGTATCTTCCCATATTTCAACCCCTGTTGTTTCATAGTGGGCTCTGGGATTGGTTGGGTTGGTGAATTGACTGGGAATGAAGGAGCCCGGAGTTGTGGCCGCCAGATCCTGGGCTTTGGCGATGGCTCCTTTCATTCCTTGGCTGTCTTCTGTAAGGACAATATCGGCTCCGTAGGCTTTTAGAATATTTCGTCGTTCAACGCTCATGCTTTCCGGCATGGTAAGAATGATGCGGTATCCCCGGGAAGCAGCAATAGCCGCCAGGCCAATGCCCGTGTTGCCGCTGGTTGGTTCAATGATGACAGATCCCGATTTGAGTTGGCCCGATGCTTCTGCCTCGTTGATCATGGCGAGTGCGATACGGTCTTTCATGCTGCCTGCCGGGTTCAAGTGGTCCAGCTTGAGCAGGAGCCGGGCATTCAGACGATGTGCCTGAGCATAATTACTTGGCTCCAGAAGAGGTGTTTTCCCGACCAGTTCCGATATGGAGGTGTAAATGTTCATCGTGTCGTACTTTACAGGGATGGATTTAGATTTCTTTTGTATTCCGATAGGAATAATAGGGATTAGTTACTCTTATATTCTGGAAGTGTCAATGTGAATTAATGAATATGAGATATTATTTTTTTATTTGTTTTTTTATGTAAATAAAAATGATAGAAGAGCATTGAATGAACAGTCGCAAAATGTCAGAGGTTGAGAGTAAAAACCGCTTCCCTCTGTTTTCAAGCTATTGATAGGGAAGAAGGAAGGATGCGTGTGAGGGACAGATGTCTTGTTCCCTTGCCTTCCTAGAGCATGCAGTTGTATTGGTACTCTCCGGTTGACGTTATGAATTTTCCTTTTCCCGGAGAGGGATTGTGGCGTTTGGAAAACTGTCTGTTTTGTCCAATTCCATCCTTTATCGCATATCCTTAGAATGTTTGTTTTCTATATGCTGATAATCTGTTAGTTGTGATTATTTGGAGGATGGTGTGCAAAAAACACAACTGCTGAGATGCTGATCCGCATAAGCCTTATGGGGAAGCCTCTGACACACGAAAATCGGATCATGTTGTTTATCATGACCTCTCTTTGTCCTGCATGACGGTTTCATCTTCTCCCTCGGCTATGATGATTACTCCGGATATTTTTTCGGTACGGGAAACAGGGAATCGCCGTGCGGGCAGGAATGGTTTTATCTTTCTTTTCCGTGGCGGATATCCGTGGCTTCCTTCAGGAAGACGACGGTGGCGGCGATGGTTTTGGCAATGTCTCCTATCCGTTCCAGAGAACGGATAATGAAGAGAAGGTTGACGTTGAGGGAAGGGGAGTCCTCCCGTTCGGGGGAGACCAGAAGGGCCAGCGCTTTGCGATGGGCTTTGTCCAGTTTTTTGTCGCGCAGGCGTATTTCCCTGGCGGCGTCCACATCCTGCGTTTCCAGACACCTGGCGGCGTCTCTGAATTCGGATACGGCCATTTCCAGCAGAGGGAGCACAATATCCGGGGAGAGGGATTCCTGATGCCTGATGGAGGCCTTGGCATGCTTGGCGATACCCGTTACTTCCTCCATGCATTCCTGGAGCTTGTCCCCGCATCGGGAGAAGGTGATGACGAGCCTCAGGTCGCGTCCCAGCGGATGGAACTGGGTGAGTACGGAGGAGCAGAGGGAGAGAACCTGCCGGGTTTCTTCCTGCAGCGGGTCGCTGTCCGCAATGATGCTGTTGGCCCCGTCGCTGTCCGGGCCGGAAATGACCCGTTCCAGAATATCCATGTATTTCAGCAGGCTGCCGCAGATGGCATTGATTCGGAGGCGGATAGCGTTCAGGGCCGCGTCGTAGTGGGGGAGGATGTGATTGCCGGGGGATTTCATGAGGAGAATGGTTTGGTAATGGGCTTTTAGCTGAAACGGCCCGTAATGTAGGCTTCCGTTTCTTTTTCCGTAGGATTGGTGAAGATTTGGGACGTTTCCCCGTATTCCACCAGGCGGCCCATGTACATGAAGGCGGTCCGGTCCGCGATGCGTGTGGCCTGCTGCATGTTATGGGTGACGATGACAATGGTGAGTTCTTTTTTCAGGTCTTCCATCAGGTCCTCTATTTTTAAGGTGGCGATAGGGTCCAGGGCGGCGCAGGGTTCATCCATCAGCAGGATTTGGGGGCGGTTGGCAATGGCGCGCGCGATGCACAGCCGCTGCTGCTGGCCGCCGGAAAGGCCGTAGGCGCTTTCATGCAGCTTGTCTTTCACTTCATCCCACAGGGCGGCTCCCTTCAGGCTTCGTTCCACGGTTTCGTCCAGTTCCGCGCGCCTGTTGCGGCCGGCCACACGGAGGGGAAAGACGATGTTTTCATAAATGCTTTTAGGGAAAGGGTTGTATTTTTGGAAGACCATGCCTACGCGCTTGCGCAGGGAGATGACTTCCACGCGCGGGTCATACAGGCTGGTGCCGTCAATGCGGATATCCCCCTGGTGGTGCACGTCCGGGACCAGGTCGTTCATGCGGTTGATGTTGCGGAGCAGCGTGGATTTTCCGCAGCCGGAGGGCCCGATGAGGGCGGTTACCCGGTTGGTTTCAAAGGTCATGCCGATGTTGAAGAGAACCTGTTTGCTCCCGTAAAAGAAGGAGAAGTCTTCCACTTCAATGATGGGCTCGTCGTCTGCGGCGGCTGGTTCAGTCATGGGATGGTGAAGGAGAATGGGGTTAGAAGCTGGAGGCCGCGTATTTTTTGCGCAGGCGGTTGCGGATGAGGATGGCCGTGAGGTTCATGGCCACCACCAGCAGGATGAGGAGCAGCGTGGTGGCGAAAACCATGGGCTGGGCGGCGTCCGAGTCCGGAGACTGGAAGCCCACGTCGTAGATATGAAAGCCCAGATGCATGAATTTGCGTTCCAGGTGGATGAAGGGGCCTTCCCCGTCAATGGGCAGGGAGGGGGCCAGCTTGACCACTCCCGTGACCATGAGTGGGGCTACCTCTCCGGCGCCACGGGCCATGGCCAGAATGAGGCCGGTCATGACGCCCGGCAGGGCGCTGGGGAGGATGATGCGTTTAATCATCTGCCATTTGGAGGCCCCGCAGGCCAGGGCAGCCTCCCGCAGCCCGCGGGGGACGGCGGAGAGTGCCTCCTCCGTGGAGACGATGACTACGGGCAGCGTCATCAGGGCCAGCGTGAGGGATGCCCACAGGATGCCGGAGGTCCCGAAGGTGGGGGTGTTGTCCACAGCCAGCTTTTTCCAGTAGAAAAGTTCGTCGATGCTCCCTCCCAGATAGTAAACGAAGAAGCCGAGGCCGAAAACGCCGAAGACGATGGAAGGCACGCCCGCCAGGTTGTTCACGCAGATGCGCACGGCCTGAACCAGAGTCCCCTGTCTGGCGTATTCCCTCAGGTAGATGGCTCCGATGACCCCCACGGGCGTGACCAGCACACTCATGAGCAAAGTCATGATGAAGGTGCCGAAAATGGCGGGGAAGATGCCGCCCTCCGTGTTGGCCTCCCGCGGATCATCCGTGATGAAATGGTACAGGTTGTGGAGGAAGACGCCGCATTTTCCGAAGAACCCCAGGTCATTCGGCTGGTAGCCGTAAACGATTTTATCCATGCGGATTTCTTTCTTTTCCCCGTCTCCCAGGGCATACACAAGAGAGTCTCGGCCCTGTTGAGCCCTCAGTTTGGCTGCTTCCGCGGTGTACCGGGCGTATTCGGCATTGAGCTGTTCCTCTTTGGCGCGGAGCCGGTCCAGTTCACCGGCCGGGTCGTCCATATCCGTGAGAATGGGGTTTTTCCTGGGGACGGCCGTACGCCGTCCATTTTCTTCCCGGATGTCGTAGGAACGTTCTATGGCCTTGATATCCAGTCTGACGTCCGCCAGACGGGTATTGACGGAGCCGATGTCCCTGGTGTCAATGGTTTTGACCCTGTCCCTCAGGTCTGTTTCCCGGTCCAGCACGCGGCGGAAAGCCTCCATGAATTCCGGTGAGGCGGCGGGGATGGTTTCTCCGGAGGCCAGCTTGAGTTCCAGAGGTTTGACCAGGGCTTTCCCTCCCTCCATGCGTTCCAGGCACAGAAGGCCTTTGGGGGTGGCGGAGGCAGTGACATTGTGCGCGTCCACATAGCGGTAGGATTGTCCATAGGATTCCTTGCTGCCGGTGAAAAGCTGGTATTCCCGCACGTCTCTGGCTGTGGAGCCGGGATGGGCGGGGTCTGCGGGGACGTGGCGCGTCTGGTCCTTTGTGATGCCTGCGTACAGGACAAGCGGTTGTTCTTCTTTTGAAGAAGGGGCGAGCGTCAGTTCATGGATGGTTTTGGGCCAGAAGGCCTCCAGACCGTTGAAGACGATGATGCCCAGCAGGCCGAAAATCATGATGAGGCCCAGGGAGAGCCCGATGGAGGCGAGCCAGATATTGACTTCCCCCAGGGGGCGTTTGGGGGCGGGCGGAAGGCTGAAGTCCTGTTTCATGGAAGGTGGATGGATGGGAGGGAAAGGGTTGGATGGTTCACACGACGTTGAAGCGTTTGCGGAGACGCTGGCGCACTATTTCCGCCAGAGTGTTCAGAATGAATGTCATGGAGAAGAGGATAAGGCCGCCCAGGAAGAGGACCCGGTAGTGGGTGGAGTCCTGCGCCGCCTCCGGCAGTTCCGTGGCGATGTTGGCGGAGAGGGTGCGCATGCCGTTGAAGATATTCCAGTCCATGATGGGGGTGTTTCCCGTGGCCATCAGTACGATCATGGTTTCCCCCACGGCTCGGCCCAGACCTATCATCAGGGCGGAGAAAATGCCTGCGGAAGCCACCGGAAGAACAACGGTGCGGACCATCTGCCAGCGGCTGGCCCCCAGAGCCTCCGAGGCGGCGATGAGGGAAGGGGGGACGTTGCTCAGGGCGTCCTCGGAAATGGTGAAGATGACAGGGATGACGGCAAAGCCCATGATGAATCCAACCACCAGGGAGTTGCGCTGTTCATAGGGCATGCCGAAGCCGTTGCGCCACAGGTCTGCTAAACTGGCGGCCTGGAAGTCCCCGGCGCCCCACAGGCCCATGACGCTGCGGCAGAGGCTGATGAGGGGCTGTTCTAGCCAGTAGCCCAGGTATTCCCAGCAGAACCAGGCGCAGAGCAGGATGACGGGGGTCATGACGATGTATTCCACACCGCGGCTGAATTTGTTGCGCCAGGCTGCGGGCCGGGTGGTCCAGAACCATGCGATGAGGGCCGCCAGGCCGGGAATGAGGACGGCCATGCAGAGCAGGGCGGGGACTTTGTCTTCCATTCTGGGGGCCAGGTAAAGGGCGCCGAAGAAGCCCAGCACTACGGAAGGAAGGGAGGCCATGATTTCCATGACGGGTTTTACCACCCGTTTGACGGCAGGAGCCATGAAGTGGGCCGTGTAAATGGCGGCTGTGACCGCTACCGGGACGGCGAAGACAAGGGCGTACAGGGTGCCTTTCAGCGTGCCGAAGACCAGGGGCATCAGGGACAGCTTGGATTCATAATCATCCGTGCCGCCCACGGATTGCCAGAGCCATTTGGGAGAATCGTACCCCTCATACCATATTTTCCCGACCAGGGCTTTGGCGCCGGCTTCCGGGTGCTTGTCTTCCAGAGAGAAGAAATGGATGTTTCCTGATGGGTCCACGGCAATGGCGGCGTTGAATTCCGTATTGGCGGCCAGTTGGACCGGAACGAATTCCAGAGGTCCGCTGTTCCAGCGGATGTCGGCCGTGGTTCCGTAGCAGAGCCTGAGTTCCCGCGGAGTGGAGACCAGGAAGGAACGGTTGATGCCGGATGCCGCGTAATGCTGCACCGGACCGTCCATGGGAGAGAATTGCCTGGTCTGGCCGAAGAGGCGCAGGGAAGTGCCGTCCGGGCGGGAATGGGGATAAAGGCTGAAAATCTTAAGGCTTCCCCTGTCGCCTCCTATGACCAGGGACATGTCTCCGAAAAGCCAGTTGACGGAAGTCATTTTTTCCCCTTTCCCCAGCGGGGTCGGAATCATCTGGCGTCTGACCCATGTTTCCCCGTCTTCATCATAGGAGAAGTAAAGAAGTTTGTCCGCATCCGTAGCGATGACGAGGCTGTCTCCGGAGGCTCCGGGCAGCATGGCCGTGGGGCGGCCTTCCAGCTGGTCCGTCAGGTCATGGAATCCGGAAGGCGCCAGTTCTCCCTCATGAAGCAGGGAGCGGGATTCTTCCAGCGTCATCAGCAGGAGGCGCGTGCCCTGTTCCGTCTCCACGGTTGCGGTAAATATTTTCCGTTCTCCCGCGTCCGCATAGGCTATGCCGGATATTTTGCCGGGGACGGAGCCGCTTTCCGTCAGGGGGTAGAGAGGGCCGGCCTCCGCTCCGGCTTTGTCCGGGCCGTGGGCATTCGTCCGGCCGTGGACGTTGAGTCCGGAATGAACATGGATGAGGCCCACCTTGCCGGATTCCGTGGCGATGGGGTAGGCGGTAAGGGATGCGTCATAGGAATGGGCGCAGACGGTTTCGCCGTCCGGCAGGGAAACGGGAACGGAGGACAGGTTCCCGGTAGTTTTGTCCAGGAAGAAGATGTTTTTCCCGTTGCCGTAGACAAAGGGAAGCGTGCCGGAAGGGTCCAGGCCCCAGGTTCCCGGAACCGGAGAGGAGGGCGCGGGGTGCTGCCGTTCTTCCACGTCCGCGCTCTGGAAGAGAGGAATCGTAACGGCCAGCAGGAAGAAAAGAATGCCGAAAACGGCTACAATGACGGTGAATCCTCCGCCGATGATGGTTTTGGTCATGATGCGGTCAAACCACAGCGTGGTTTTTGCCACCTGAAAGCGTTCCGGAACGGGTTTGGGCTTTCTGGAAGGTGCGGGGGAGGGAGCATTGGAACTCATGACGGCAGAGAGGAGAAGTTGGAGGGCAGGACTCCGGCGGGCGGGCCGGAGTCCTGCCCCGGCATGTGTTTACGGCACGGGAAGGGAGTGTTTATTCAATGCTCTTGAGCACTTCTGCGCTGACTTTGGCGGGAATCGGGTAATAACCGTCCTTGGTCACGATTTCCTGGCCGTCTTTGGATACGATGAATTTGATGAATTCCCTGGTCAGGGTGTCCAGGGGTTCTCCCGGTTTCTTGTTGACGTAAATCAGCAGGTAACGGGAGAGCGGGTATGTTCCGTTGATGCAGTTATCGTAGGAAGGCTGTACCGCCGCCTTTCCGCTTTTTTCCGCCAGGGAGAGGGTTTTTACGCCGGAGGTGACGTATCCGATGCCGGAATAGCCGATTCCCTGTTCGTCGGAACTGATGCCCTGCACGACGGCGGAGGAACCGGGCTGTTCCTTCACGGAGTTTTTATAATCCCCTTTTTTCAGGGCTATTTCCTTCACGAACCCGTTCGTGCCGGAGGCGCTGTTTCTGCCGTAGATGGAGATGGCTTTTCCTTTCATGGAGGGCACTCCCGCATCGCCCCAGTCGGTGATGTTGGAGCCGCCGCGCTTGAAAGTGGAGGAGAAAATGGAGTCGATCTGCGCCAGGGTAAGGGCCTGGATGGGATTGTTCTTGTTGACAAAGAAGGCCACGGCGTCCAGGGCCACTTTGATTTCCGTCGGCTTGTAGCCGTATTTGGCTTCAAAGGCGGCGATTTCCTCCCGCTTCATCTGGCGGCTCATGGGGGCGAGCTGGGCCGTGCCTGCCGTGAGGGCGGGCGGCGCAGTGGAAGAGCCTTTGCCTTCAACGCCGACTTTGACGCTGGGATATTTTTTGCTGAATCCTTCCGCCCAGAGGGTCATCAGGTTGTTCAGCGTATCGGAGCCGACGGCGTTCAGGTTGCCGGAAACGCCGCTGGTGGGCGCATACGGCTTGATGCTGCTGTCAACGATCACTTGGTTGGCGCCCATGCTCAGGGAGCTGAGGGCGGCGGCGATGGTCAGGATTTTGGCGACAAATTTCATGGCGTCTTTTTTGGTGTGTTGCGTCTTCCGTTTCCGTCCGGCGGGGCCGTTCATGGCGGAAGACGGGGTAGTGATACCCTCCCGCCCCCATGGTGAGGAAGAGAATCCTGGTTAAGAAATCGTCACAAACCCGGAGTAGCCAGGGAGCCCTGTTTTTGGGATACCATGCGTCCAGAGGCGCAGGACGCGCCATTAGAAGAACATGACTCCGCATCCAGCAGCAGCCAACCAGACCGCCGTAGAGGTGGATTCCCTGGATTTTTGTTATGGGAGCAAGCAATCCCTGTTCAACGTCACCATGAAAGTCCCCAGGAACAGGGTGACAGCGTTCATCGGCCCTTCCGGGTGCGGGAAGTCCACGCTGCTGCGCTGTATCAACCGGATGAATGACCGTATTCCGGAGGCGCGCGTTACGGGAGGCTCCATCCGCATTGATGGGGTGGACGTGACTTCTCCTTCCCTGGATACCATTCGTCTGCGCCGGGAGGTGGGCATGGTTTTCCAGAAGTCCAACCCTTTCCCGATGAGCATTTATGAGAATGTAGCCTACGGATTGAAGCTGGCGGGGGTAAAAAAACGCGGCATTCTGGACGAGGCTGTGGAGGAAAGCCTGCGGCATGCCGCTCTTTGGGATGAGGTAAAGGACCGTCTCCATGCTTCCGCCAATGGTCTTTCCGGCGGCCAGCAGCAGCGGCTGTGCATTGCCCGTTCCATTGCCGTGAAGCCGCGCATCCTGCTGATGGACGAACCCTGTTCCGCCCTGGACCCCATTGCGACGGTGAGGGTGGAAGAGCTGATGCACCGTCTCAAGGACAAGTTTACCATCATTGTGGTCACCCATAATATGCAACAGGCTACGCGCGTTTCGGACCTGACCGGTTTTTTCATGTTGGGCAGGCTGGTGGAATTTGATGCTACGGAAAAGATTTTTTCCAATCCCTCCCTGAAAGAAACGGAGGATTATATTACGGGAAGATTCAGTTAACAGAGAGACGATTATGCTTTTTTCAAAGAATATTTCCAAAAATGGAACCGGGCGTGTTCTCCATGTTCCCGGCTCTGGACGAAGGCTGGCTGCCAGCGCCGCCAGAAAGAACAGCCTGCGCAGGCAGCATCTTTTTTATCATGCCGGCAAAACCTTATCCAATCATCAAGCCAATATTCCGAATCATGAATCACGACGCGCACACCCTGAGGGAGTTTGACGCCGCCCTTTCCTCCCTGAATACGCATTTGCTCCAGATGGCCTATAAGGCGCAGAGCGCCCTTGATTTGGCCGTCGCCGGCCTTTTGCAGCAGAATGAATCTTCCGCCAACCGGGTTATTGCTGATGACGAAGAATTGGACGAGCTGGAAATGACGGTGGACAGGGAAGGGCTGCATCTGCTGGCTTTTTTCAGTCCGGTGGCTTCCGACCTCAAAGTGGTGCTGGCTTCCCTGCGCATGTCCTCCATGTATGAACGGATTGGTGATGAGGCCGTGACCATCGCCAAAAGGGCCAACAGGCTGAATAAGCGCCCGCGCATCCGGGAGGCTGCCTTGGCGGATCCTGTCTATCGGGAAATGGCGGAGCGGTTCAGGGCTGTGAATAAGGCTGTTTCCTCCTGGGACGGGGAGGCTCTGGCGGAGCTTGTCCCTGCGCTGGAGGATTTGGCGGAGCATGCGGCGTCCCTGACGGAGGCATTTGCCTGCTTGCCTGAGCAATATCAGGACAATCTGGTTTCCGTTGCGGATCTGGTTTTTGTAAGCCGTTCCCTGGAACGCATCGCGGAAGGGCTCCAAAAGGTAGCGGCGGAAGGGCTTTACGCGGCCTCCTGATGCCGCGTGCCTGCACAGGAAAGCCCGCAGCGGGCGTTGTTGAAGCGCCGTTTTTTGTTCGGAAACGGGATTCAGGCATGCCGCCTATCTGACAGTCCAGGTAATGCTGCGCGTGGCGGATTGGCCGGGACGCAGAATGACGCTGGGGAAGTGGGGGGTATTGACGGCATTGGGGAAGCCCTGGGCTTCCAGCGCTATTCCCTGGCGCGCCTGGGGCAGGTATTCCCCGGTATATACCTGGAGGCCGGGAGCATCCGTCGCCACAATCAGGCGGTGCCGGGATTCCGGGTCAAGAAGGATGGCGGCGATTTTGTCGCCCGGTTCGGAATCCAGCACGTAGTTGTGGTCCAGTCCGGCGGCGGTGTCCGGGTGGGCGGCGGAGTTGCGTTCCCCCAGCAGGGCTGCTTTCCGCAGGTCAAAGTCCGTTCCTTCCACGGGAAGAATACGGCCGTCGGGGATATTGGTCGCGTCCACCGGAGTATAAGCGGAGGCCCGTACCTCCAGGGTCATGGAATCAATGGTGGGTTTGCCGGACAGGTTCCAGTAAGCGTGGTTGGTGAGGTTGACGATTGTGGCCGCGTCCGCATACGCTTCCAAGCGGAGATGAAGGGTTTCTTCCACTACGGTGTAGGTGGCTACCACTTCCAGGTTGCCGGGGTAATTTTCCTCACCGTCTGCGGAGTGCAGGGTCAGCACCAGCGTATTGCGCCCGGCTTCCTGCACCTGCCAGACTTTGCTGTCGAAACCCTGGATGCCGCCGTGCAGGTGGTTGGGGCCGTTGTTGACGGCCACGGTGCGGGAATCCCCGTCAATGGAGAACCTGCCTTTTGCGATGCGATTCGCGACACGGCCGCAAATCGCACCGCAATAACAGGTGTCTTTCAGCATGTCTTCAAAGTGCTTGGGCCCTACGATCATGTCCATGCCGTCCTTGACGACGGAGATGATGCGCCCCCCGTAGTTGCTGATGCGTACCGTCAGCTTGTCGGAAGACAGTTCAAACAATTCTACAGGTGCGCCGCCGGGTAAGGTGCCGAAGATCATGCCGGTATATAGCTTGGTCAGTAGTGGATGTCCAATTAATAGGCCAGCACGCGGGAACCGTTGTTGCCGATGATCACGCGCACGCGCTGTCCGACCTGAATCGGGTTGTTCCTGCTGGCGACCTGGACGACCGTGTAGTTGCGGGTGCCGTTCCTCTTCTGGTCCAGACGCACGGTGATGCGTTCCCCGGTCGTGTTGTTGACGGCCTTGTCAATCTGGTTGCCGGCAATGCCGCCCAGAATGGCGCCGCCCGCCGCCGTCGCGAATTTGGCGTTGCCGCCCCCGAACATGGCGCCGGTCAACCCGCCCGCCACGGCGCCGATTCCGGTGCCGGTGTTGGCGTTATTGGCCTGGATCTTGACGTTTTCCACGCTGGTGACCGTGCCGGTATAGGTTTCCTGGGCTCCGCCGATTTCGTTCAGGTTATAGGTGTTCGGGGAACCGAAGTTGGTGCAGGAAGTAATGGACAGCGCCATGGCTGCACAGCCGATGGTAAGAATGGAAGCTGTTTTCATGATGACGATTTATAAAATGGGTTGAAGGTTAAGATCAAGTAATTTCGCAGTCAACGGAAGGAGCGCGGTTGCCCTCTTCCGGCGGAGAAAACCCTTGCCGGAAGGTTCCGGCAAGGGTTCTTATTTATTTTAACGGTCCGTTGGGTCAGGCCTTGGGGGCTTCTCCCTTTTTGGGGCAGTCGCAGGGCTTTTCCCCTTTGCTGCAAGGCTGGCCGCATTTTTCTGGGCATTTGCCTTCCTTGGCGCATTTCCTGGGGCACTTTTTATCTTTTTTGCAGCACTTCTGGGCAGCGGGGGCGGGGGACTCCGCCGGAGCGGCGGCTTCCTGAGCGTAACCGTTGACACTGAAGGCGAAAGCAAAGGCTGCTACAGCGAGGATTTTTTTCATATAATGATATGTGAGGTTGTGTGGTGTTGGTAATGCAACGGCAGAAGAGCTGCCGTTCTACGACAGATAGAGCGGCAGGGAGTGATATTTGTTCAAAAAAATGCGCGGAGAGGATTCTTTTTAGGGCGGTTTTTTTGATGAGGACGCGCTTTTGGCCTCCGGGGTAAGTTTGACAGTCCGGGGGCACGTACGGAGCGCCGGCTTGCATGGGGCGCCTTCTTGAGGCACGGTAGGGAACATGAGTTCAGCCAAGGAACCTGTGACGCGCCGTTTTGGAAATGGTTTGACGGTTTTGATTAAGGAGGACAAGTCTCATCCCGTAGTGTCCCTCCAGTACTGGGTAGGCACGGGGTCCATGAATGAGGGGCACTGGCAGGGGAGCGGACTTTCCCATTTGCTGGAGCATCTGGTGTTTAAGGGAACGGCGCATTTTTCCGGGCAGGAACTGGCCCGCAAGGTGCAGGAACGCGGCGGCCACTGGAATGCGTACACCAGCGTGAACCGCACCGTGTACTATATAGACGGCCCTGCGGAGTCCTGGCAGATTTTCCTGAATCTTCTGACGGAGCTTGTATTTTTCCCCACGTTCCCGGAAGACGAGATGGAGCGGGAGAAGGAGGTCGTGCGCCGGGAGATGGCCATGTATGCGGATGATCCCGATTCCGTGGCCTACCAGCTTCTGATGCAGACGCTGTATCTCAAGCATCCCCGCCGCTGGCCCGTTCTGGGTGAGCGCGCCGCCTTTGACTGCCTGACGCGGCAGGACGTGCTGGATTACCATGCCAGCCGTTATGTTCCGAACAACGTGGTTCTTTCCATCGCGGGGGACGTGGATGCCGCGGAGATTCTTTCCCATCTGGAATTGCTGGTGGAAGACCTGAAATCCCGTCCCCTGAACCGGGAACCCATTCCCCATGAACCTCACCAGTTCGGTTCCCGCAGGGTGCGGAAGGAGTTTGCCGTGCCTTACTCCAAGCTGCACCTTGCCTGGCGCTTGCCCTGTTCCGCCCATCCGGATACGCCAGCCCTTTCCGCTCTGTCCAGCATTCTGGGAGGCGGACGTTCCGCCCGTTTTTATGAAAAGTTCCATGACCGCCTGGGCCTGGTGTACAGCATTGAGGTGCATTCCAACCAGTCTGAGACGGATGAAGGGGCGTTTACCATCAGCATGGACGTGGACCGCGCCCAGCGCGACAAGGTGCGGGATCTGGTGCTTCAGGAGCTTCGCAATCTGGCGGAAGAGGATTTTACGGAGGACCTGAAGAGAGTTTGCAAACAGACCCGGGTCAGTCGCCTGCGCCGCAGGAGTTCCGCTTCCGGGGTGGCCTCGGAAATGGGGGCGGACTGGTTCGGCTCGCGCAATTTGAACCTGTCTTCCGAATGGCAGGAAGCTATTGAACGGGTGACTACGGAAGATTTGCACCGCGTTTGTTCCACCTGGCTGTCTTCCCCGAATGTGACGGAAGTCAGCCTGGACCCCCCGGGCAGCAACGCCGGGGATGAAGAAAGGGCCTCCGCCTCTGCGGGAACGGCCCTGAGCGAGCATGTTCTTGGCAACGGCATGAAGGTGGTGATCCGTGAAGACCATCGCCTGCCGCTGGCCTATGCCTGCATGGCGTTCAAGGCCGGATGCCGTGCGGAGAATGAGCATGACGCCGGGGTGACGGACCTGATGTCCGAGTGCCTGCTGAAAGGAACATCCACCCGTTCTGCGGCGGATATAGCCCGTTTTCTGGAGGACATCGGGGGAGCCATCAACACGTCCACCGGTAACAATTCCCTGAGCGTGGGATGTCAGGTTCTGGCGGAAGACCTGGACGCCGGATTGGAGCTGATGGCGGATGTGGTCATGAATCCGTCTTTCCCGGAAGACGCCTTTCTGAGGGAAAAGGAATCTTTTGTGGCGGATGCGGAGGAGGATATGGAAGACCCTCTTTCCGTGGCGTTCCGGCAGGAGCGGAAGGTGGCTTACGGGCATGTTTCCTATGGAAATTCCCCTTCCGGCACGCCGGAAAGCCTGTCTTCACTGACGGTTCAGGACATCAAAAAACAGTATGAACGCATTATCTGCGCTTCCAACGCCGTGATTTGCATTTCCGGAGATGTCAGGAAGGAGGAGGTCCTGCCTCTTCTGGAAAAACATCTGGGAGGCATGAGGGCGGGAACGCCTCCGGCCCTGACTCCCACGCCCGCGCTGCGGGCCGGCCGGGAAGTGGCCGTTCTGGATAAACAGCAGGCCGTGCTGGTAGTGGGGGTGCCGGGCGTAGACGTGGCTTCCCCGGAGATGGCCCAGGCTCTGCTGTTCCAGTCCTGGTGCAGTGATATGGCCGGTCCCGTTTTCACCAATATCCGGGAGGAGGCCGGACTGGCCTATTATGCCAGTTCTTCCCTGTTCATCGGCATGGATGCCGGAGGCATCTGCTTCTATCTGGGCACTTCCCCGGAACAATTGGAGGAAGCCGGGCGGAGGCTAGAAAAAACACTGGAGATGATTGATGAACAGGGCATGACGGAGGAGGAGCTGGAACGCACCAGGGCGGCCGCCCTGTCTTCCCGTCTGCTGGCCATGCAGTCCAATGGAACTTTGTGCCAGATGCTGGCGCTGGATATCCTGTTCGGTTTGCCTCTGGAAGCGTTTGAACAGCAGACGGACGCTATCAGGAATATGGATCTGGCCCGGATGAACGCCTTTATCAGGAAGGTGCTGGATCCCGCCCAGCCGCGTTCCTGGTCCATCGTGCGTCCGCCTGCCGGGGAGTAATTCCCCGGAAAATCATTTCCTTTTTCCCTGTCCGGGAAAAAGGCAGGATTAAATAAAAAGGAATATTTTTGCGTTACATCATCTGAAGGCTGGGGGAGGGGTGTAGCGGAATCGTGATTTTTATTTCAGTGGTGATGCGCTATAGTGGCAGCCATGACTGAGATGGAGCCGGACAGGAAAACTGCGGAACGGGCAATCAGGGAAGCGTATGAATCCAACCCGGGGGGCTGGGCGGAACATTCCCGCTATGTGGCGGAAGCCTGTAAAAATATAGCCTCGCGCTGTAAAGGGTTATCCGGTGAAAAAGCTTATGTCCTGGGGCTGTTGCATGATATTGGACGGTATGCTGGAGTAAGTTCCGAAAAGCATTTGATAGACGGGTACCGCTATTGTGCGGCAAGAGGCTGGAAAAAGGCGGCGCAGATTTGTATTTCCCATGCGTTTATGATACAGGATATCAATACTTCCATCGGCACGTTTGACGTGAGTGGGGAGGATTACCTGTTCATGAAAAATTTTGTAGAGAACGCGGTCTATGACGACTACGACCGCCTGGTCCAGTTATGTGACGCTTTGGCCATGCCGACAGGTTTCTGCCTTTTGGAAAAACGGTTTGTAGATGTGACAATCCGGTATGGAGTGCATCCGTTTACGGTGGACCGGTGGAAAAAAATTCTGCAGCTCAAGGCGTTCTTTGAGAAAAAAGCGGGCTGTTCCATTTATGAGCTTCTGCCGGGCGTCGTTGAAAACAGTTTCCGCCAGGAGGAAAGCCATGCGTGATGAAGCGGAAGATTTTTTGGAAACGGCGCATCCCGATGCGCTAAGGCAAATCGCCCGGGCGAGGGAATTGACAAGGGAATATTATTTTTCCGCATATAGTGATACGCGGAGAAGAAGTGAAATTCTCCGGGAATTACTGGGTGGGATTGGGGATAACGTGATGATAGATACGCCCTTTCATTGCGACTACGGGAAAAACATCTTTTTAGGGAACAACGTGGTCATCAACATGAACTGCATTTTGGTGGATAATGCGCCCATCCGCATTGGCAGCCAGGTGCTGATTGCATCCAATGTTCAGATTTATACGGCTTCGCATCCGGTCTTGCCCCAGGAACGCCTTGTGACGGGGTGGAAAAAAGGTAAGGGAACATTTTTCCGCACCTATGCACTGCCAATAGAAATTGAGGATCAGGTATAGATTGGAGGCGGCAGCATTCTACTGCCAGGTGTGAGGATAGGAAAAGGCTGCGTCATTGGATCGGGAAGTGTCGTTACTCATTCTGTGCCGGCCGGCTGCGTTGCTGTTGGGAGTCCATGCAGGGTTATCAGGCGTTTTTGACATCAACGGCTGGAGGCCGCCGCGGGAGGCGGCGGATTCGGAAGCGCCCCTTTTTTCATGGCGGAATGTTTTCGGTTCGGTGATGCGGCAATAGTAGGGTTTGACTATTGTTGCGACCGACAGGATGATCTCCTTATCGGTTAGGGTCAGCAACTCCCATTGCCGCTGGTGGTTCGACGAGGGGGGGGAGCCCGGCGTTGAGGATTCGTTCCAGCATATTCCGCGCAATGGGTTTGTCCTGGAACTCTCGGATGCTGCGACGTTTTTCGATTACTTCATAAAATTCCATGATACATCAGCTTTTGATTATTACGGGTTCATGCCTGCGGCGGCTTGTAGTGACGAGATACACACCCGTGAATACAAGCAACAGCGACCCCAGCTTTAAGATTGAAAATACGTCCTGACCGATGGCTATCGCAATGGCGCAAGCTACCATCGGCTGAACGTAATTGTACATGCTTACCGTTGTCGGCCGGAGGCTTTTCAGAGAGCAGGTGACAAGCAGAAAGGCGATGAATGTGGAGCCTACCGTAATATAAAGCAACCCGTAAAGTTGCATCGGTGGGAATGCCGCTGCGTGAAAAACGGCAACATTTTCCAGTTCTCCGGCTGAAAACGGGAATAACGCCACGGTCGCCACGAGGAACATCCACTTCATAATCGTCTCGGCTGAATAGCGTTGCGCCAAGGATCGCGACAACACGAGGTAAAGGGAATAAACTATGTAATTGACGGCTATCATTGCATCGCCGGGGAGACTGCTCCCGCCCGATGTAGCATGCGCGGTGCCGAATACAAGCAACAGCCCGCCACAGACGCCGAGCATCACACCGAGCCCCTTTCTTTTCGTGACAGGTTCTCGCAGAATCACGGCGGCAAGCAACAAGGCGAATATCGGAGTAGAAGAGGCGATGATTGACCCGTCAACCGGCGATGTCATCTTCAGCCCCACCACGAACAGGAGCTGGTTGATGCCTACGCCGCAGATGCCGCACACGGCAAGCAACCCCAAATCGCGGTGTGTCACCCGCTGCCGAGGCAGGAAAAGGGACAACAGCCAAAACAGGGCACATGTCACGGCTGCCCGAAGAAAGGCAATGGCCTCGGGCGGCATACCGGTATTCAGAAGGTGCTTGAATACCGGTACACTTATGCCGAACAAGATATTCGCTGTCAAAATGAGGATGTGTCCCTTCATGCTGCCATATTTATTTCCAGGTATTCATATGTATTCTATCTTCAACATGGATTTCCTTTTGTTTGGGGAGGAAAGCATTTTCGACGGGATAGCCCATCGTCAGCAGGCAGGTGAATTCATACTCATCGGGCGCTCCTACTATCTCCTTGATTTTCTCCACTTCGTCGGCAACAGGAATGTGGAACACAGTTCCCAGTCCTTCATTCGTTGCTGCAAGGAGCATATTCTCCACGGCACACCAGGCTGAAGCGAAGTAATTCAGCGAGCTTTGTTCCACCGGTTTCAGCAGTTGCCACGTCTTTTGCCGGAAGAACGGGATGATGAGCAAACCGCTCTGCATCAGCATACGCTGTTGTTTGGGTAGGGCATCGGCAAACATATCCATCTTATCCTTGTCGCCCGACTCATCCACTTCATGCACCAGATTCTTGAATGCCGCCATATTTTTGGCAAGCGGGTCGATCACCTTGGCTATGTTTTCACGTCCGCGCACCACAACGAACTCCAGTTGGCGCAGGTGGTCGTTGGTAGGCGCTTTGAAAGCGGCACTGATGACCTGTTTTACGATTTCGTCACTCACTTCCCGGTTGGTGTAGTCGCGGTATGTGCGGCGCTTCTCCAATACTTCATTGAATTCCATATTACGATGTTTTTTAGTTATGTTTTATTATGGTATATATTTACAATAAAAAGCTGAATTGTTTTTGAATGAAGATTTCAATGCCATGTAGCGAATTAACTTTTGACATCAATAGCTGAAGGCCGCCGCGGGAGGCGGCGGATTCGGAAGTACCCCTTTTTTCATGGCGGAACGTTTGATCTGCTCATGGTAAAAGTAATTCACGATAACCGGCGGTTCGTTGAACGGCCGGTGCATGGAATCGTCATTGCGCAGGTACGGCAACCCCCGTTTTTCCGCTAGCTGCCGTATTGCTGCGTCCAGTCCTTCCCAGTAGCCGCGGCTGCCTTTCTGGTAAATTTCCCGATAGAGGGGCACCAGGTGCGGATAGCGTTTGTTGATGTACTCCAGAATTACGGATTTGTAGCTGCCCCGCAGATTCAGGTTTTCCAGCCAGATCAGGTTGCATTTGTCTTCAGCCTGCTCCACAATCGCCGGAATATCCGTAATGCCCGGAAAAATGGGGGAGATGAAGCAGGTGGTGCGGATTCCTGCCTCATGGAAGGCCTTCATGGCGGCCAGCCTCCGCGAGATGCTCACCGCCATGTCCATATCTGCCTGAAAGCGCTCGTCAAGCGTGTTGACGGACCAGGAAACGCGGGCATGGGGAAATGTTTTTATCAAATCCAGGTCCCGCAGCACCAAATCGGATTTTGTAGCTATACTGATTTCCGCGCCGCTGCCTTGAAGCTGTTCCAGGAGCGCCCTTGTTCTTTTGTAGATTTCTTCCTGAGGTCCGTAAGGGTCGGTCACGGAACCGATAAACAGCTGTTTTCCCGCGTATTTCCCGGGGTTGCGTATTTCCGGCCAGTATTTGACGTCCAGAAAGGTTCCCCATGGTTCCGGATGACCGGTGAACCGTTTCATGAACGAGGCGTAGCAGTATTTACAGGCGTGGGGGCAGCCCACGTAAGGATTGACCGAGTAATCGGCCACAGGCAGATTTGACGTTGACAGGATGCTCTTTACCTGAATTTCCCTTACTTTGATTGCATCAGCGTTCATGGTTTTAAAAAGCTCCTTTGCATTCCCTGCTGCACGGTATCGGAAGGGCGCAGATGCCCCAGCAGCAACGGAGATTCCGGGTCATGGAGTTTGTAATTTTCACGGGCCTTTTGCCGGTTCGTATTTGCATAGCAGTATTTGCAGCCGTTAAGGCAGGTGTCATACGCTCCTATGTCCCGGCTCTCAATGCAATGGCAGCCCTGCCGCATTCCTTGATGTTTCAGGTTGCGGAATTGAACGCCGTTGGCCTGTCCCAGAATGTTCAGGGTCATGCAGCCGGAGGATGAAATGCCGTAACGCGTGTAATCTCCATTGGTTCCGCAGGTTTGAATGGGGATTTTATATTTGGCCGCGATTGCTCCCAGCCCGGCCGCCAGCTCCTCCTTGTCTTTTTCCGTGAGGGGGATTAGTTCCGGCATGTTGGTTTGCAGCTTCCTGTACATTTCCACAAAGCTGAAAATGCAGCGGTCGATGTGGCCGGATAAGAAGGACGCCATGCGTTCAAAGGTCTTCAGATGCCTTCTGACGGTATATTCACTTGTCAGCAATACCGGGTCATACCGCCATGCGATGCGGTTTGCTCCGACAATTTCCGAAAGTTTTGTCAGCGTGGCCATGCTTTCATCAATGCCGGGAACACCCGGTTCTATTTCCTTTCCGTAGGCCGTAATCGTATAGTGGAAGTAGGTATGGAAGCGCTCGGTGATGCTGTTGATATGCGGAAGAATGGGGGCATAATTTTTAGAGCAGAAGACAACACAGTCCACTTGGTCCGGCGTCAGTTCATAACGAGTCACCTTATGTTGGAACAGGGGATTGCGGGAAAGGACATAGCCTTCTTCAAACCTCTTCAGCAGCCAGCGGGTGTAATACTGGACGGTGTCTGTCCGTCCTCCTGTATTGATAATCATAGCGTGTTTTTGTTGATGGATTGAAATTTCAGACGCATTTGTTCCGAAAAAAGGTCGGTTAAACGAATCAGTTCCGCTTGCTGTTCTCCACTCAATTCCGCCATGGCGTCGTTTTCCGCCTGCGCGGCAGGGGGGATGATGCGTTCCACGTATTCCTTTCCGGCTGCGGTGAAGCGTATCAACCTGATTCTCCGGTCGGTTTTGGATTCTTCAAAAGAAAGGTACCCCAGCTTCCAGAATTTTTTGATGGCGGCGCTGACGGTTTGCTTCGTGGCGGAGAGGCGTTCGCAAATCCCGGCCTGCGTGCAGCCGTCCTGAGCGAAATAGATGATATCCAGAATAAACAGCTCTTTGGTGGTTAACCCGTGTTTTCTGGCGTATTCCGTATAGACGGCATATTGTTTGTCCCGCAGCTGGCAGTAGTTGTTTACGTGGATATTGACGATCTCTTTGCTCATAGGCGGAGATGAATAAAGTATGATATTTGATGGTCTGATATTTGACAAAAAGAATGTAGCTCTTTACGCGTTTTTTGTAAAGCCCCAAATATAAAGCTCCAGATAAAGAGGCGGGGGATAGGGACGGCTTTTTGCGTGGCCAGGCAAATTTCCGGAAACGGTGCCGGCGCGGCAATGGCTGCCGGCCTTTCAAGAATCCGGGACGTTTTCCGTTTTTATTCCCGTATCTTCTGTTTCGCGGCAGAAGAGTTTTTTTTGCCGCATGGCTTCGGAAGACAGGTGCCTGTGGCTGCCGGGGAAACGTTTTTCCGTGTTCACGGGAGTTGGAGAGCTTGCCCGGCGGGGCTTTTCCGCACCAGGGCAAGTTCCGCCTGCTCCGGTGACGGATGTTTCGCCGGAGGCGGAGAGAGAGCGTGGAGACTCAATAAAAAACGCAGGCGGCGATGCGCCTGCGTGATATCCGGCGATGGTTCGGACAGAAGAAAGAAGCGGTTTTTCTGCCGGATGGTATTTGTGTAAAACGGCATCCGTCCGCTTCCTGAAGAACGGGAGATGATCCAGGGGTTCCCAGCAATTCCGCTTCCGGAGCGGGAACGGTATTTGGAAAAAAGTGCGGTACCTTTTTTCCGTTCCTCATTTTCGCCGCCCCCTGAGAAACCCCGGCGCGCTTTTACGCTTTTGGAGAAGCGGCCCGTACAAGGCAGGCACGCCAGGGAAGAACAGAGGCGGCTGTTTTTTAGCCGATTTCCGTGCGGCCCAGCAGGTGGGCGCCTTCCTCCATGGCGAGGCTGCGTGTCTTCATGTCCCCGACGACACGGGCCTGCTGCTTGAGTTCGCAGCGGTCAGAGGTGACCTTGCCTTCCACGTTGCCGTAGATGCGGACGTCTCCGGCAGTGATGTCTCCCTTGATTTGGGCGGTTTCACCGATGGTGACTTTTCCCTTGTCGGAGATGATTTCGCCTTCGATTTTGCCGTCGATGTGCATGTCATTCTGGAAACGGATGGTTCCCTTGATTTCGATGCCGGAGGCGAGGAAGTTGGTTACGTTGTCTGTCATTGTCGTAAAATGGTTGGGGATGGGTTAAATGGTCATGATATCCTTTTCCTTGACGGCCACCAGTTCGTCAATCTCCTTCACGTATTTGTCCGTCAGCTTCTGGATCTGCGTTTCCAGATCGCGCTGGCCGTCTTCCGTAACGATGTTTTCCGCCTTGAGCTTTTTGGCGGAATCCATGGCGGCCTTCCGGGCGCCGCGCACGCGCACACGGGCTTCTTCCGCCTGGGATTTGACAAGCTTCACAAGGTCTTTGCGGCGTTCTTCCGTGAGGGCGGGAATGGGCAGGCGGATGGAACGGCCTTCCACCAGGGGATTGAGGTTCAGCTTGCTTTCATTGATGGCGCGGCCGATGTCGTGGACGGTGCTCGGATCAAAGGGCTGGATGAGGATGAGACGGGGTTCCGGCGTGCTGATGACGGCCAGGCCCTTCAGTTTCATGACGGAGCCGTAGCTGGAGACATGCACGTCCAGGTTTTCCACGAGGCCGGGGGAAGCCTTGCCCGTGCGTACGCCGGAGAATTCCTGTTTGGCGAAGTCCACGGCCTTGAGCATGGATTCCTCCGTTTCCAATAATAATGTTTCTGCGTCCATGATGATGGTGGGTGCTAAGTGTTTTTGGTGGGTTGAAAAGGAATGCGGGGTTCAGCTGATGGTGGTGCCGATCGGTTCCCCGAGAAGTGCGCGCGTGATGTTGCCCGGCGTATGCATGTCGAATACGATGATGGGCTTTTTGTTGTCCATGCACAGGGTGAAGGCCGTGGAGTCCATTACTTTGAGCTGGCGTTCCAGGCATTCCTGATAGGAGATGGTGTCGAATCGCTTGGCGCCGGAGACTTTTTTGGGGTCCGCATCATACACCCCGTCCACGGAGGTGGCCTTCATGACCACTTCCGCATTGATTTCGCTGGCGCGCAGGGCAGCCGTGGTGTCCGTGGAAAAGAACGGGTTGCCGGTGCCGGCGGCGAAGATGACGATTTTATTGTTGTCCAGATACGAGCGGGCCTTCAGGCGGATGAAGGATTCCGCGACATTTTTCATTTCAATGGCGGATTGCACCACGCAGGGGACCCCCGCGCGTTCCAGCGCGCTTTGAAGGGCCAGGGCGTTCATCACGGTGGCGAGCATGCCCACGTAATCCGCCGTGGCGCGGTCCATGCCGCGCACGCTGGCTTTCGCCCCGCGCCAGAAATTGCCGCCGCCCACGACCAGGCCTATTTGGACGCCGGCGCGGTGCGCCTGAGCGATTTCTTCAGCAATGCGGGCGACGATTTCCGGGGAAATGTTGTCCATGCTGCCGGGGCTGCGCAAGGCTTCCCCACTGAGTTTCAGAAGGATTCTTCGATAGGCTGGTGCGGATGTGTCAGACATAGATGCGGATTTTACGCAGACAAGATTGAAATTTCACGGGGCAAAAAGAAAGCAAAAAGAGATTCCTTATTGATTTTTCTCCGGAGGTCCGGAGATTTCCACCTTGATGGGGCTTCTGCTCTCCAGGCTGCGGGTGGGGAAGGGGAAGGAAATGCCTTCTTCCTCAAAGCGGCGCTTGATGTCATGGGCGAGCGTTTTCTGGCAGTCCAGGAAATTGTCTTTCCGGCACCAGGCCCCTACGGTAAAGCCCAGGGAAGAGTCCTGGAACCCTGAAAACGAGATGAGGGGCGCGGGGTCATCCAGGCAGAATTTGTTTTGTTTGACCACTTCCCGGAGGACGTTCACGACATGCTCAATGTCGCAGTTATAGTCCACGCCCAGGCTCAGGTCGCACCGGCGCGTGGAAAAACGGGTGATATTGCTGACCGGATTCTTGATGATTATTTCATTGGGGATGCGCACCATGGTGTTGTTCGGCAGCCGGAGCTGGACGGACATCAGGTTGATGGAGTCCACGTTCCCGGTGATTCCATTCACTTCAATCATATCCCCCAGGTTGATCTGCTTTTCCCCTACCAGGAAGAGGCCGCTGATGATGTTGGACAGGGAGGTCTGGGAGGCGAAGCCTACGGCGACGCCGATGATGCTGGCCGCGCCCAGCAGGGTCAGGATATCGAACCCCATCAGGGCGAAGGCCTCCACGCCTATAATAATGTAGCCGACGTTTTTGACGATTTTTACCGTCAGGCGGGAGGCCTGGGGCGACATTTTCAACGCAGTGATTTTCCGGAGCACCTGGCAGAACAGTTTCAGGAGTATCCAGCTGATCACCAGCCATACCGCCACATGCAGGATTTTGATTCCCACGGACTGCACCATTTCCAGCTTGAGCCAGTCCGGCATGTTCAGGAAGTCCATGGTTTTTGTCCAGATATCTTCCCTGGAGGATGCGTCTGCCATGAGATTCATATGAAGGATGTAGCAGACGCTTCTCCCCGGCTCAAGGGGCGCGCGCGTATTCCCCCCGGTTTATGACAGTTCCTCCGGCAGCGGAAAGGGCAGGGTGTTCGGGCGAGGAGGACGTATAGGTTCATCCCGCAGAAGGGGGGGCGGTTTCCGGCGCAGGAAAGGCGGCGGATGCATGGCCGGATATGGCGCCTGGTTGGGAAAGAGGGGAAGGCGGGGATGAAAAAAGGCCGTTCCCCCGGAAGGGGAGCGGCCTTGAAATATTGCCGGGGGGGCTGCTTACTTGCTGAGGTAGGAGGCCACGCCTTCGTGGGACGGGGTCATGGCCGCGTCTCCCTTGTGCCAGCCAAGAGGGCAGACTTCCCCGTACAGTTCGAAGTGCTGGAGGGCGTCAACCACGCGGATGGCTTCATCAATGGAGCGGCCCAGCGGGAAGTCGTTGATGAGCTGGTGGCGGACGATGCCGTCTTTGTCAATCAGGAAGAGGCCGCGGTAGGCGATCAGTTCCCCGTTGACTTCCACATTGCCGTCTTCGTCAATTTCCTCGTCTCCGGCCAGCACGCCGTAATCGGCGGAAATGGTCTTGTTGATGTCGGAAACGATGGGGTAGGTCACGCCCTGAATGCCGCCCTGGCTGCGGGGGGTGTTGATCCAGGCCCAGTGGGAGAATTCGCTGTCTGTGGAGCAGCCGACGACGGCCACGTCACGCTTTTCGAATTCGCCCAGGGCTTCCTGGAAGCCGATCAGCTCGGTAGGGCACACGAAGGTGAAATCCTTCGGGTAGAAGAACAGGATCACGTACTTTTTGCCCTTAAACTGGTCAAGGCTGAAATCCGGTACGATGGTACCGTTTACTACTGCGTTAGCGCTGAAATGAGGTGCCGGTTTTCCTATGAGAAGCATGGTTGTTTTTTGGTTTGGTTCTAAAAGAATGATTCCAAAAAACGGACGAAAGTCAAGCGGCAATGATATCCCGTTCGTTCCAAAAGAGCCTGTTTTCTCTTGAAAATGAAGCTTTTTTTGTCAGTATTCCCTCCATGTCATCCTCAAAGGCGCAACAAGACGAGTGGTCCGGAAAAATTGGCGTGATTCTCGCTGTGGCCGGCAGTGCCGTCGGGCTGGGAAATTTTCTGCGCTTTCCGGGGCTGGCTGCCCAATATGGAGGGGGCGCCTTCATGGTGGCTTACGGCCTCATGCTGGTTCTGGTGGGCGTGCCCGTGGCGTGGGCGGAGTGGTCCATCGGGCGGCGCGGCGGCCAGATGGGCGCCCATTGCGCCCCCGGCGTGTTCTGGTACCTGACCAAAGGGTCCAGGCTGTGGAAGTTCCTGGGAGTGCTGGCGGTTCTGGGGCCTTCTTCCGTGGCCTTTTATTACATGGTGGTGGAAGCGTGGTGCTGCGGCTATTTCTGGAAGATGCTCACCTGCCCGGAGGTTTTTGCCACGGCGGAGGGGACGGCGCAGACTTTTTTCAGTTTCACGGGCATGTACGGCGACGGGAGCGCCCTGTTGTCGGACAACGGGCTGCTCTGGATCGTCAGCGGGGTCATCCTTTTGAACCTGGGGATTATTTACCGGGGCATCAGCAAGGGCATCGAAATGTTTTCGCGCTGGTTCATGCCGTTACTGCTTCTGATTTCCCTGGTGCTGCTGGTGCGCATTTTGTGCATCGGCACGCCAGATCCTTCTTATCCGGACCGCAGCATCGAACAGGGGCTGGGGTATATGTGGAATCCCGGCAAGGTGCTGGTGGAGGAGCTGGACCGGAACAGCGGGGACTGGAAGACGGTTTCCATGGTCTCGGCCTCCCAGGCGGGAGCCATGGATGAAGCCGTGCGGCAGGTGGAAATGTCCGGAGGAACCCGGAGGCTGACTGAGGTGACCCTGTGGGACGGCCTGAAAAATATTGAGCTTTGGATTGCGGCTGCCGGACAGGTTTTCCTGAGCCTTTCCGTAGGAACGGGGCTGATTCTGACGTATGCCAGCTATGTCAGGAAGAAGGAGGATATCGCGCTGAGCGGCTTTTCGGCCGCCGCCTCCAATGAAGTGTGCGAGGTGGGCATTGCCGGCATGATGACGGTTCCCGCCGCCGTGGCGTTCCTGGGAGTGGCCGGAGCCGCCGGGCAGGGGACCTTCGCGCTGGGCTTCATGGTGCTCCCGCAGGCTTTTGCCAAAATGGGGTCCAGCGTGGTATTCGGCAGCCTGTTTTTCCTGCTTCTGACGGTGGCGGCGGTCACCAGCTCCATTTCCATGATGCAGGTGGGCCTGTCCTTTATTGAGGAATTCATGGGGCTGAAACGCAAAATGGCTGTGGTGGTGCAGGGCTTTTTTACGGCTACGGGAACGTTCATCGTTGCCTGGTACAGCGGCAATCTGCTGGCGATGGATACTTATGATTTCTTTCTGGGCACGCTGTGCTTCTTTGTGAGCGCCATGGTGATGATGATTCTGTTTTCCTGGAAACTGGGGGTGGACCGGGGGTTGAAGGATCTGGAGGACGGTTCCGTCATCCGCATTCCCAGAATTTACCGTTTCATCATGAAGTTTGTGACGCCTACGCTGCTGCTGGCGATTTTCCTGGCCTGGCTGGCGCAGAATATCTGGGTGAAGCAGGCCGCGCCCATTGAAGCGCTGGGGCGTGGGGAACATGGAGCGGTCATTCCCATGGGGTTTCTGGCGGCTTATGCCCTGTTCCTGATTTTCATCACCATGGCTTCCGGAAGGCATAAGGTGTACCACGGTCCGCGATAGGAGGGGGAAGGCCTGCTGCGCGGATGCCCGTTCCCCGCAGTTTGCGGCAGGCCGGGAGGCAATCCGGAGGCTTGACCGGAGCCGGATTTGATATAGGCTGGCGTCATGCCCAGAATAAGGAGGATACGCAGGAAAAAGCCCCGTGCCGGCAGCGTCTGGAAAAAGCTGCTGCTGTGGGGCGTGCTGGGGATGCTTGTTCTGGCGGCGGCTGTGGTGGCGGGATCCTATCTGTACGTCAGGGCCTATTTGAAGAGCGATGGTTTTTTAGCCATGCTGGAACAGTCCGCCGTTGATGATATGAATGTGGAGACCGCCAGGATAGACCCTCTTGACTGGGACGGTTTCGGCATCCGGTGCGGCGGCGTAACGATGGAGGGGCATGAGTTTTTGACTTCCCTTCAGGCCAGGAACATTGAGACGGAATTCAGCCGCTGGGAGTTGCTGAAGCGCGCGTTTGTCATTACCTCCGTCAATATTGCGGAGCTGAAGCTTCAGCTCGCTCCCGTGCCTTTCCGTTTCCGGGAAAAGCCGGAAGGGGCCAGGAGCTGGGCGGAAGAGAATATTCTGCCGGATACGTTCCGTCTGGAAAAGGGGAGCATTGATTCCCTGTCCGTTTCCTATGGGGAGGCCGGCCGGCCGTATGTTTTGGACGGGACCCGTGTGGAGAGCGCCTATGACGCCGGTTCCAGCCAGTACAGGTTTGAAATGCAGGGGGGAAGGCTGCTCCTTCCTTTCAAGGGATGCCCGGAGTTTTCCCTGATGTCCGGCACGGCGCAGTTTAACCATGCCAGCAGGAGGGTGAACGTTCCGTCCTGCCGCCTGACTACGGCTGCCGGCGGTTATCTGGACATCAAGGGGGACTGGGACGGCTCTTCCTCCTCCTGGACGGCGAATATGGTGGTGAACGGCGTCCCCGCCTCTTCCGTCCTGGAAGGCCATTGGAAAAAGCATGTCCAGGGCAGCGTAAGCGGTGGGATAGACCTGCGCGGCGGACGGGACGGCGTAACCCATGTGGCCGGGCTCGCCAGGTTGCAGGGCGGCATGCTGACCGGCCTCCCCGTTCTGGACAGGCTGGCCCTGTTCTGCGGTTCTTCCAGATTCCGGAATCTTCCCCTGCACGAGGCGTCCGCCCAGTTCTCCTATCAGGAATCCGCCTGGCATATTTCCAATATTCTGGTGGAAAGCGAAAACCTGGTGAGGGTGGAAGGCTGGCTGGAAATCGGGAAAGGGGGGGCGCTGACCGGAAGGCTGCAGGTGGGGCTGCGGGCCGACGGCCTGTGGAAAGCTCTTCCGGGGTTTTCCGATGTGTTTTCCGTTTCCCGCCAGGGAGCGGGAGGCAATCTGGCGTGGGCCAATGTGAATATCGGCGGGACGCTGGACAACCCGTCGGAGGACTTGTCCGCGCGGCTCATCAAGGCGGCGGGAAACCGCCTGACGGAAATAGGAATGGGCAAGGCGGCTGAGGTGGCGGATGTCGCGGCGCGGCTGCTGAACAGAGGGACCGGGGAAAACGGGGCGGGGGATGGTGCGGAACGTAATGGCCGCAAGTTCAGGATTCCCGCCGCGGACGAAGTACCCGTCCCGGTTGTGCCGCGGCTTCAGGACGCTGCGGAAAAGGGGCTTAAAACCGGGAATGGCCTGATGAACGAACTAATGAATTGGTAACCCGTTTTTTTTCAGATGAAACCTTATCCCTGCCAGATGGTGCAGGCGGTCGCCGTTATTGTGGAGCGTATCGCGGATACGGCTTTCCGCGCCACCCTTCCGAATGGCAAAACCGCCGTGGCTTTTGTAGAAAAAAAGAACGCTTCCCTGAGGGATCTGCTCAAACCGGGCGACCGGGTGAAGGTGACGATTTGCCCGGCGGATTTTGACCGCGCCCGGGTGGACGGACTGGCGGAATGAGGCGGACGTTTTTTCCTTCATTATGGGGGGGAAAGAGGCGTTTTGCCCGGTGCAGGAAAACCGCTGTAAAGACGGAACCGTCCCCATGCCGGAATTCCGGACGGTGAAGAACGGGGGCATGGGCGGGAATTTCCCCGTGCCGGGATGGATGCGGGAAGGGCTTTCCTTTACAGCCGGGTGCGTCCTTCCAGAGCCTTCATCAGCGTCAGCGTGTCCGCGTGGCTGAGGCCGGAGCCGGCAGGCAGCCCCTGGGCAGGGCGGGATATCCTGCAATCCATTTCTTTGAGCAGATGGTGGAGGTAGGTGGCCGTTGCCTCCCCTTCCACGTCAGAGCCTGTTGCCAGAATGACTTCGCAATCAGGCTGCCGGGAGACGCGTTCCACCAGGGATTGAATGTTGAGGTCTTCCGGCTCCACATCATCCAGAGGGGAAAGCTTGCCGCCCAGGCAGTGGTACAATCCGCGGTAGGCGCTGCTGCGTTCAATGGGGATGACGTCCGTGGCCTGTTCCACCACGCAGATGAGGCGGCTGTCCCGTTCTTCATCCCGGCAGGCGGCGCAGGGCTCCCCTTCCGTGCTGAAGAAGCCGCAGACGGGGCAGGGCGTAACGTGTTCCGCCGCCTGGCCGATGGTGCGGGCAATCGCCTCCGCTTCTCCCATGTGCCCCTGGAGCATCCACAGGGCCATGCGTTCCGCGCCGCGGGTGCCGATGCCCGGAAGCTGTTTCAGGGCGGTTACCAGTTCAAGCACGGGGATGGGATAGTCCAGATTATTCATGAGCGGAAGGAGGTTCGGAATGACGCCGGACAGGGGGCGTTTGGGGCCAGAGGATGGCGAGCGCGCCCGCGCTCCCTGCGGAAAGCAGGCATGGGACGGCATTGAAGAAAAGGCCCCACAGCCCCAGCACCGGGGTAAAGCTGGCCAGAAGAAGGAGGAAAGCGGCCAGAACGGCCGTTTTGCGGAGCGTGCCGCGGATGAGCAGCAAATCGTAAACGAGGGCCAGCGTCAACGCCATGCACAGCAGGAATCCCGTGCCGGGAGAAAGGGCGGGGGCGTCCGGGGGAAGCAGAAACGGGGCGGAGGCCATGGCTTCCTTCAGCTCCCGGCCCCAGACGGGAGTAAGGCCCAGGTAATAGAGCGCCACGAGCAGGATAAGCCCGGCTACGGAGAACAGGGCCCAGCGCATGAGCAGAATGTCCTGGTGCGTTTTGGCGGGCATGGCTTTTAAATGAAAAAAGCGGAAGCGCGATGGCTGCGGTGGCCGCAAACATCAGCGCTTCCGCCGGAAAGGAGAGGCCTGAAAGGGTCAGGCGAATCGTTTCACGATGACGGAGGAGTTATGCCCCCCGAAGCCGAAGGAATTGCTCAAGACGGCGTCCACCCTGGTTTCACGGGCCTTATTGGGCACGCAGTCCAGGTCGCATTCCGGATCCTGGTTGTCCACGTTGATGGTGGGCGGGATGATGTTGTCCTGCATGGCCATCAGGCAGGCGGCCAGTTCCACGCCTCCCGCGGCGCCCAGGAGGTGGCCGGTCATGGATTTGGTGGAGCTGATAAGCAGCCCGTTTTTAGCGTGGTCGCCGAAAACGGCCTTGATGGCCTTGATTTCGCAGATGTCGCCCAGCGGGGTGGAGGTGCCGTGCGTGTTGACGTAGTCAATGTCTTCCGGCTTCATTCCCGCGTGTTCCAGAGCCATCTTCATGCAGCGGGCGGCGCCGCGGCCTTCCGGGTCCGGGGCGGTGAGGTGGTAGGCGTCCGCGGAGATGCCGTAGCCGACGAGTTCCCCGTAAATTTTTGCGCCGCGCTTCTGGGCGTGTTCCAGCGTTTCCAGAATGACAACGCCGGCGCCTTCGCCCATAACGAAGCCGTCGCGGTCCACGTCGTACGGGCGGGAGGCCCGCTGGGGCTCGTCATTGCGGGAGCTGAGGGCTTTCATGTTGCTGAACCCGGCCACGCCCGTGGGCAGGATGGTAGCTTCCGCTCCGCCGCAGACCATGACGTCGGCATCCCCGAATTTCATGATGCGCCAGGCTTCCCCGATGTTGTGGTTGGAGGTGGCGCAGGCCGTGACGATGGACATGTTCGGACCGCCGAGGCCGTATTCCATGGAGATGAGGCCGGAGGCAATGTTGCTGATCATGTACGGGATCATGAAGGGGGACACGCGGGCAGGCCCCTTGGAAAGAAGCGTGGCATGCTGGCTTTCCAGCGTGCCGAGGCCGCCGATGCCGCTGCCCACCATGACGCCGATGCGGGTTTTGTCCTCCGCTTCCAGATCCAGTCCGGAATCCTTGAGAGCCATTCCGGCAGCGCCCATGGCAAAGTGCGTGAAGCGGTCCACGCGGCGGGCGTCCTTGGGCGTCTTGAAGTACGGGGCGGGATCGAAATCCTTGACTTCACCGGCGATTTTCGTGGAGTAGCCGGTAACATCCATGGATTTGATGGTGTCAATGCCGCTGCGGCCAGCCTTCATGGCTTCCCAGGTGGATGCGAGATCATTGCCCAGGGGGCTGATCACTCCGATGCCGGTGATAACAATTCTGCGGTCGGTCATAATAAGTGTGAGTGGTTGCAAATAATGCTTGAACCAGAATAGGCGACATTACGGGAAAGTCAAGCTAATCCCCCCTGTTTCCCGGCACGGGGGAAACAGGTTGGGCGGAAAGGTATATCCTGCTTACGGCAAGGATTTTGCGGGTCAAGGATATTCCCTGTTGCCTGCTGAGGCTCCGGGGCCGTGAACGGATTTCAGGGTAAATTCCGCCGCGGCGGCCGCATCCGGCAGCACATGGAAGGGCGGCCGGATATTTTTTTCCTGCCGCACGCCTTTAACGGGGGGCATCCGCCGCTATCGGAAGAGGGGCTGCCCGGAATTCCAGGGAAAGGGAATTGACGCAGTAGCGCAGATTCTTCGGAGTCAGGCGTTCTCCATTGAAAATGTGTCCCAGATGGCCTCCGCAGCGGGCGCAGGTGATTTCCGTGCGCCGCCCGCCGCCCGCATGGACGCTTGTGACGGCGTCCGGCAGGGAATCATCAAAACAGGGCCAGCCGCATCCGGCATCGAATTTGTCTTCCGACCGGAACAGAGGCGCACCGCATTTGCGGCAGGAATAGATGCCCGGCTCAAAGAAGCTGACGAATTCCCCGGAAAAGGGCGGTTCCGTTCCCTGGTGTTCGATAATGCGTTTTTCCGTTTCCGTGAGGGGGCGGCGCGTGCGGGCAGGGCCGGGATCGGGTACGTCCCGGGAGGCGGGAATCCCTCCATTCACGGCCATGACTCCAGCCACGCCTTCCGCAATCATGCCTATCCATGACGCCCAGTGTCTCCGTTCTTCCTGATTCATATGGCTTATGACCAGGTTGGAGCGGGTTTTGCTCATTCCTGAAACGATATCTTGTGGGTATTGCCGTTTTTAAGGGGAGAGTCCTGAAAATATGGCAGTCTATGGAAGAGTTAATACTCCAGCTCCAGCCAGAGCTGTTCCCAGATGCCCTGCCGCTGTTCTTCCTGGGGATGGGAGACGGACAGCCCCAGAAGGCGGAATGTACGGTCCCCGGAATCCAGTTCTTCCATCAGGGTGCGGGCCAGGGGGAGAATTCCTTCTTTCTCCGTCAGGATTTCCGGAACGGTCGCGCAGCGGGTCTTCTGGACAAAGTCCGGGAACTTAACCTTCAGGGTAAGGGTGTTTCCCCGGAAGCCGGAACGGGCCAGCCGCCCCGCGAGTTCTTCCGCCAGCAGGGGGAGGCGTTGTTCCAGCGCTTCCGCCCTGGTGACGTTTTCCCGGTAGGTTTCTTCACAACCCACGGATTTGCGCATGCGGGAAGGTTCCACAGGGCGGTCGTCCACACCGCGGGCGAAGTTGTAGAAGATGGCTCCTGTTTTGCCGAAATGCCTTACCAGGAAGTCTTTGTCCCGTGCCCGGAGCTGCGCCCCGTTGGTGATGGAAAGGGCGCGCATGCGTTCGGCGGTGGCGTGCCCGACTCCCCAGAAAGCTTCAATGGGAAGTGCCGCGATGAATTTTTCCGCCCGGGATGGATGGATCGTGAACAGCCCGTCCGGCTTGCGGTAATCGGAAGCGATTTTTGCCAGGAATTTATTGTAGGAAACGCCGGCGGAGGCCGTCAGGTGAAGTTCCCGGCGGATTTCCTTCTTAATCCTCCTCGCAATGTCGACGGCCAGCGGAATGCCCGGCTTGTTTTCCGTGACGTCCAGAAAGGCTTCATCCAGGGAAAGGGGTTCCACCAGATCTGTGTAACGGTGGAAAATGGCGTGTATCTGCGCGGAGACGGCCTTGTACACATCCATGCGGTTGCGGGTGAAAATCAGATGGGGGCAAAGCTTGAGAGCCTTCATGGAAGGCATGGCGGAACGCACTCCGAAACGGCGCGCCTCGTAACTGGCCGCCGCCACCACGCCGCGCATTTCCGGCCTGCCTACGGCGATGGGCTTGCCGCGGTATTCGGGATGGTCCCGCTGTTCTATGGATGCGTAAAAGGCATCCATATCCACATGGATGATTTTTCTCTGGTTCATGGGGGCGCTTCATGATTCCTGATGGGGCGGGAAACATGAGGGAATGGGATGCCCCATCATAATCCGGCTTATCCTGCAAGTCCAGTTGGAAGGAGAAGTTCCGGCGGGGAGGTGAAAGAAAGGCGGATTTTTGGGGAACGGGACGATTTAAGTGAAAAAATCTTCCGGGCATGGTAAATTCCGGGCATGTCCAGCGGAATGAAGGAACGCCTGTGCCGGAACCTGGAAAAGGTGCTGCATGCGGAACCCCGCGAATTGCCTGCCGCAGCGGGGGGAATCCTCCTGTTTTTCCTGTTGTTCCTGGCCTATTCCATGTTGAGGCCGGTCCGGGAGACGATGGGCATTGCCGGAGGCGTTCAGAATCTGCAGTGGCTTTTTACGGCTACTTTCGCCGCTTCCATAGGGGGCCAGTTTTTATTCGGATGGGTTTCCTCAAAGGTGCGGAGAAAAGCCATTCTTCCGTGGACGTACGGTTTTTTCATTCTTAACCTGGCGGTTTTCGCGGCGCTCGTGCTGGCATGCCCGGGAAATGTCTGGACGGCCCGTTCGTTTTATGTGTGGCTGTCCGTATTTAACCTGCTTACCGTTTCCGTGGCGTGGAGCGTGCTGTCGGACGTCATGAAGCCGGGGCAGATGAAACGCCTGTTTGCCCTGGTTGCCAGCGGAAGCAGCCTTGGGGCCATGGCGGGGCCGGCGGTGACGGCCGCCCTTGCCGGAGTGGCCGGCTATCTGTGGCTGTTCCTTGCCGCCGCTGTTTTTCTGGCGCTGGCGATGCTGGCGGGAATGTACCTGCACCGCTGGCGTGACGGGAATTCCCCGGAAGATGAGGAAACGGGAGTTCTTCTTCCGGCCGATTGCCGGGAACGCCCTCTGGGAGGGAACCCGTTTGCCGGGGCGTCCGCCGTATTCCGGTCTCCCTTCCTGATGGGCATCGGGCTGTTCATCATCCTGCTGGCCGGGACCAATACGTTCCTGTATTTTGAGCTGATGAGCGTTGTAGCGTCTTCCTTTCCTGATCCGGTGCGCCAGACGCAGGTATTCGGAGCGCTGGACGTTGTTGTCCAGGGGTGTACCATGCTGCTTCAGGTATTTCTGGCGGGACGCATTGTTCGGAAATTCGGATTGGCGGCGTTGCTGGCGGCTGTCCCCGTTCTTATTTCCCTGGGTTTTGTATGGATGGCTTTCGCTCCGGTATTTGCCGTCGTGGCCGTGGTGATGGCGGTACGCCGCATCGGGGAATACGGAATGGTGCGTCCCGGCCGTGAAATGCTGAATTCCGTATTGTCCCCGGAAGAAAAATATAAAGCCAAGAGTTTTATTGATACGGTCCTTTACCGTGGCGGCGACGCCGTCAGCGCATGGCTGAAAAGCTCCTTTAACGTGTTGGGGGCCCATTCCCCGTGGGCCATGCTGGCCGGAGCCGCCATTTCCTTTCTTTGGGCGGCCACCGGATTCCTGCTTGCGGGCAGGTTCCGGAAAATGGCCGGAGTACAGGGAAAGAAATGATCCTTATGGCGGGGAATTTTCCGTTTTGTCCGGATACGGCCCGCCAGATGCGGCAATTCCTGGTGATGCCTCTTTTCCGGCGGCTGCCGCCGTCAGAGGTGAACTGCTGGGATGCTGGGGAATCTGGCGCGTTTTGAAAAAGCGTGGCAAAGCCGTGTTCTGTGGAGGAATAAGTGCCAGGCCTTCCGTTGAGGGATAGTTGCAGGCAGGGGATTGCGTGATGCCCTTGATGGCGGAAGCGGCGGTAGGCAAGACAGATGTTTTTCTCCGGCGATGAATAATTTCTGGAATGTTCTTTATTTGACGGCGGTTTCCCTCTGCGGCGGCAACATGCGGATTTTCAATCCGTTTCATGTGCCGTAGTGGATGGAGGGTTGCATGTGGCAGATGTCTTGCGGCATGGAGAAATTAATCTTTATTTTTAAAGTAACTTTTTTATATTAAAAATATTACATTTTGTTAAAATGTGATATTAGTGTCAAAATTGTTTCCAAAAAAACAACAGGAAGTGCCCGCCACGGCAGGGAGTTTTTTTGGAGGAAAAATCATCCTGAAAACAGGGTTGCAATGATACTTAAATTATTTTTCCACAATATTTAGTATTGATTCCGGGTTGAAAATCCGTTATTGAAGCCCAAGCCTCTGTGAGGCAAGTATGCTGGTCATCTTTCCGTTAGATGATTCCGTCATTACTATTGTTATATATTCCTCTGATAATGAAGAAGACACTCATTACGCTCATTGCTCTGGCGGGAATGGCTCATGCCGATTTTGTATGGAACGGCGGTGAGAGCATTACCCAGGAGCTTTGGCAGACAGAATCCAGCTGGTCCATCACCGGTTCAGATTCCTGGCCGTCGGCAGGAACCGGTCCCGGCACGCCCAATTCCAACGCATGGTCTCTTATTTCCGTTTCCGGTGCGAACGGCAGCATTTCCCAGCTGGAAGGCTGGACATTGAAGCTTGCCCTGCAAAACGGTGCGGATTTGACTGTAGGGAACGTAAAAAAATTCCAGGGCGGCTGTTCTATTGATATTGATCAATCATCTACGCTGACCTTCAACAGTTATAACGGCGGCAATGATGGTGGGCGCACGACGTTGAACAACTACGGCACCTTTAACCTGGCTTATACCAAGAGCCAGGGCGGGGAAGGATTTTACGCCAATTTGGGAGCCACGGGCATCATGAACCTTACTTCCTCCAACGGTAGTTCATATACCGCCAAGATAGCAAGCCTGACCGCTACGCTGACTCTTGACGGAGGCACCGCCAGTGGACTTACTAGTGACGGGCATCAAATCCTGACCAGGAACCTGGTTACCCTAGGAAGCAATATGTCTTTTGACAGCACGAACACTTCCCTGGAAATGCTCAGCGGCATTGCAGGCATTGATACCCTTACTGCTGTGGACGATTTGACTAATGCCGAAGTAGGTTCTTATATGGTTACCAAGAATGAGAACGGGTACAGCGTTTCCTATGTGGTTCCCGAACCCGCAGCGGCTTCCCTGAGCCTGCTGGGCCTGGCTGGTCTGGCGATGCGCCGCCGCCGCAAGTAACGGCAAACTTGGATTCCTGTTTCCATTCAGCTCCCTTCCGCGATTAACGGAAGGGAGTTTTTTATTATTTCCCTGAAAGGCGGCGTATTTCCGGAAGATATCCGGGCGGAACGGGAGAGAGAAGCCGGGAGAGTGCGCATACATGGGCCTATTCTTCCCCGGAGGATGCCGTAACCGGATTAGCCCCGGCTATTGTTCTGCAACGCTGCAAGAAAGGAAAAGGGCCTGTTATTGCCGGGAGTAACCACTTTCTTTCAAAAAAAGTGGTAGGCCCGGTAGGAATTAAAATATTTATTTACAATAACATATTATTAAATGTGTTCATAATTGTGATAATGGTGAGCACACGAAAGGATGAAAAATAGTCTGAAATAGGCCGAAAAAGGGAGTCTCCTTGAGCGTAGAGGCTCGAACTGGGTCAAGGGTCATCTGTGTTTTTGCGTGCATGGAGTTGAAAAATTTTATGCAACTATTCCAACCATGCAACGGGAAAAGTATAGGTTCAAGTAAAAGCCTGCGTGTCTGCCGTAGAGGAAACGCAACGGGGCCGCATTTGTATGTTACGGATTGCAAAAGCTCTTTATGCCTGGGGGGCGGTGGACGCTGATGAACGCATACCCCGTTTGAAAGAAGCTTTGGATAAGGCTGTTGAAGGTATTATTGAAAACCAGGGAAAGGAAATCACTCAAGGGAACGTGGGTGACAGTTCATTCCAGTTCGCACCAGGTTCCATGACTGTTGATTTATGGGTGGAAACTTTGGGTATAGCTATTCGTTCTCTTGAGCATGGTCGGTTTGAAGGAGGGAATAACGTTGCAAGGATAGTGTTTCGATGAAAGCAGGAAATGTCCAGATTTTGGATCAGTTCGGCCGGCCGTTTTCAAGCCGCCCCATTTACAAGAGCGGCAGTTATGATGACGGGCTACAGCGACTTCCGAATTATCTCAAAGAACCGGAACAGCTTTCCGGGAACCTTACCCGGAAGAACCTTATTTCCGCATCCCGTCTGTTGTACAAAAATAATGGCGTTGTAAAAGGCGCCGTGAACATGAAGGCCGAATACTCTATCGGGAAAGCGTTTCTGTTCAAATCTTTGTGCAAGAATCCGGAAGTTGCGGCGAAGTATGACGAGTACATCAAGGCGTTTTACAAAGTTGCATGCGTGAACGGAAAGAATTTTCACTCGCTCCTATATCTGATCTCCACCGCCATCGACATTGATGGGGATTGCTTTGTAATGTTGACGGAGAGCAAGACGGGGTTTCCTCAACTGCAATTTATCCGGGCAAACCGTGTTTGCTCTCCTAAAAATGGCCTTATTGACTCCGGAAAATATAAGGGATTGAACGTGCTGCACGGCGTCATAACCAATCGCATGGGGCGTGAAATCGCTTATTGGCTGGACGGTGACGAACCAGGGGGCGGTGAGATCATCCCGGCATCCTCAATGCTTCATATCGTAGATGACGACTTTCTCTCCACCTGTCGTGGCGAACCTCTGTTTTCTCACGGCCTCAAGGAATTCCGATACATTGATGATATCAATATAGCCGAACTTGGAGCCATGAAGATCGCGTCACAAATTGCCCTGGTAAAAAAGAACGAAACGGGAGAAGTTGACGTAACGCAGGCTTATGCCAAACCGTCCAATAATGGGGAGGTGCTCATTCGCAATACTGGTGATAAGCAAATTGTATTTTTGAAGTCTGAAGATTCCCTTGACTCCCTGAAGATTGAGCGTCCCTCTCCGAACTACATGAGTTTTTCAGAACGGCTCCTGAAGGGCGTTTTATCCGGGGTGGGCGTGCCCTATGATATCGTGGTCAATCCGGACTCAAGCGGCGTTGGGAACAGAATGTCCCTGTCCAAATTTGACAATACCACGCGGGATCGGGCCACGTTGCTTGAAGATGCCGCCAAGCTGCTTGTTCAGTATGTCTTGGCCGTAGGTATCCAGCGGGAGGACATCCCGCACGTGGAAGGCTGGTGGAACATGATGTTCAGCCGCGCCAAGCGTCCAAGCGTAGACATGGGCCGCGACTCCAACAGTCAGTTGAAAGAGTACAACGCCGGTATTAAAAACCTCACGGAAATTTGTGAGGAAAACGGAACGCAGGTTGATGACCATTTGAGAATACGCGCCAGGGAAGCCGCCATTGCGGAGAAGCTGCGCCGCGAGGCTGAACAAGAATTCGGGGTTGAAATCTCCCCGGATTATATCAGGAAGTTTTAATGTGATGAAACTCTTATATTGTGAAAAAACTGCATGGTTGGCGAAGTTGCGCCAGAGGAATAGCCTGGAACCGAAAGCCGCAGGCAATCCGGATTTTGACTTCTCTTTTTTTATTCAGACACGCCAGAAAGCGAGGGTGATTGAATCATCCCTTGTTATTGATGTAATCGGACCTTTGTATGGTGACGGTGTGCCTCTGAATGAAGTTTTGGGCGGAACGAATTATCAATCCATTGTGGAGGAGGTTAAGGCTGTTGCCAGGGATATTGATGAAGTGGTTTTCATCTTTGATTCTCCGGGGGGTGATGTGCAAGGCTGTCATGAAACGGCGGAATTGATCAAATCCCTGCCCGTGAATACCGTGGCTTACGTCAAGGGAATGTGTTGTTCCGCCGCTTATTACTTGGCGTCCGCTTGTGATCGGGTAATCGTGACGGAAACGGCGCTGGTTGGAAGCATCGGAGCTGTCATTAGCTTGTGGAATGCCAAGAGCGAAGAAATATTAACCATTACGAATGATGATGCTGTTTTCAAGCATCCGGAAACCCCAATGAATTTGGAAGCAATTTCTTATTACAGGGATTTGTGCAACAAAATCGCCGGGCGGTTTCAGGAATTTGTGGCTTCAGGACGTCCCGGTTTATCTGCGGATGCGTTTTCCGGAAAGGTTTTTGTGGCTGAAGATGCTGTTTCCCTGGGCCTGATTGATGATGTAATACCCTGGGTCGATTTTCTTGGAGTGGTATGAAAACGCAACGGTTTTGCCATAAGTATGGCACTATTCAAGTCTGATCAAAATATCGTTGATGCGCTCAAACAAGAGCTTGCCCCTTTTGGGGCAGAAATGAAGGATGGAATTAAAAAAATCCAATCTTCGATTGAAGCTCTTTGCAAACGTGTCGAAATCCTGGAAAAAGAGAAGGTCAAGCTTCAGGCCTCCGTTGCCCTCAAGAAGAATCAGCTTGAGGAAGAAGCTGATAACAGGGCGAGTCAGAAGGCCGCAGAAATGCTGGCTGGAATGGGCCACCAAGCTGTGGAAGACCAGCCGGAAAACAGTGAGGATGCCTTTTCTCTCCTGGAGCAGTACTCGGCTCTTTCCGGAGAGGAACAGAGGAAGTTTTATGCTGCTCATAAGGATGAGTTGGTAAAACTTTGCAGGTAATCAATAACAATATTAACGATTAAAACCATTTTTTAGAATTATGGCTCTTTCAGATGCTCACAAGATAGTTATTCACAGTGAAGTCATTTCTTCTTTGCGTAAAGCTCTGGCTCCGCTGGAATACTTTAAGAAGGATTTCCGAATGGAGTATGCTTCCGAGATTAAATTCAAGAATGTAAAATCTGCCGGAAATATCACTGAAAACCCGTCTGATTACCAGACGGATAAAGAAAATGAAGGGGATTTAATCCCACTGTCACTTACTGAACTCCACCAACCTTGGCGCATCACGCCTGCTGAGAAGCGGAACGGGTGGAAATTGGCGGATTTGGCAAAAACGAACGCTACGGCGTTTGCCAATAACTTGAACAAGCGTATACTTTCCCTTGTTACAGCTGATGGAGCCAAGGTTATTGGCGCGGCTGACGCTTTCACAAAGCGTAAGTGCATCAACCTCAGCGGAGACGTAGAGTCTGACGAACCGCGTCTTTTACTGGCGCCTGATTATTACCGAGCCATTCTTCCGGAAAATACGACGGAATTCCGGCTTGATGGAGGTGCTTATGGTTTTGATTCGATCCATAAGGTCAAGACCTCCGTTTTTGCTGATAACGTGGTCGGTATTTCTTATGATGGCGGCGCAGTTGCTGTTGGTTCCGCTCTTCCGGAAATTGATGATGCCTTTAAGGATGATATTCATTCCGAGGTTATTCAGGTGGAAGGTCTTGCAGGTCTTTCTATCCTATTTTGCACTTGGCTTGATTTGAAGACTCGCGCAGAATGGGCTTCTTTGGGACTGATGTTCGGGGCAAAAATTCTTGAACCTGACAAGGTGAAAGGATACGTGGCCACCGCTGTTGCGTCAGATGAAGGTTGATTTCTTCGCATTCATGATGGTGTTTACCGTCCCGGATTTGTCCGGGGCGGTTTTTTGTGCAACGCGCCGCCATTTGTATGAGATTCACGGAGGCTGCCAACGCTGCTCACCGAAGTATTAACCGGGTATTGCCACAGACGGAAATCGTCTACAATGGTCAGACGTACCGGGGGTACATGAATTCCCGGGACATAACCATTGAACGCCAGGAAGGAGGGTATTGCAACCAGAGGGATCGCATCATTCACATTCAGACAGGGGACGCTTTTCAGGTTGGGGGGCGTGTGGCATGTGAAGGAATGAAATTCAAGATTACCGCTGTCACAAGTAATTGTGTTTACCGGGTATTAACTTTATCAGCCGATTTATATGAGTAGCATGGAAGTCCGGATAGATGTGAAAGGAATGGATACCGCCTTGAAAAAGGCGAAAACGAATATTGAGCGTTTCGGAAATTTGTATACTGCGTTGCTTGCCTATAATACCGCCAGCGGGATGTGTTTTAACGCCACTCTTCCGCTGGGGAAAAATCGTAAATCAAAGGTTTCCGGAAGAAAATCCGGGGAAGGGGCTGTCAGCCGGGACGTTTCCCGCGCCGGGCGCGGTATTGGATCGTTTATTAACCAACTAAAGGGAAGAGACATAAAAAGGGCAAGACAGGTTGCCGGCATCCTTTCTTTAAAGGCAGATCCTCAAAAGGCGGCCGAAGTGGCGACGGATGTTTTTGGGCAGGTTGTGCGCTTTTATCAGAGTTACAGCCCGGAATTTCATACTTCTGCCCGGAAGAATGGTCGTGTGGCCTCCTTTACTGGGAATGTCGTGTTCAATAGAAAGAGTACGGAGAGCTATAAGAATAAGGTATTCAAACATATCGGGAAGGCAAAATCCGGGTGGCTGATTGATACTTCTTATGGATGGGCCGCTCGTGCGCCTCAATGGATTGCTCGGCATGGAAAAAACGGGACAATCAAGAAGCTGCCTGATGGAAGTGTCGAAATTGAAAATAAGTTGCCTTATGCCTCGGATGCTATGCTTAAGGCGCTTATACCGTTTGTCCAAACTAAAGCATTGCAAGCCACGAATTTGAAATTGCACCATGAGTGGCAAAGGAGAAACAGGGTATGATTCTGGATCGTGTCATCAGTCATTTGAGAAATTCCGGGTTTACTGTTTACAAAGCCGGGAATAACAGCGACATAGAACGGAAGCCCTGCGTCGTCATAAGCATGGTCGGGTATACTCAGCCTTGGGCGCCTTTGCCCGCCAGGGAATATACGCTTTCCATGATTCTGATCAATAACCGGTCTGATTCGGAAATGGAAAGAGCCCTTGTGGAGACGTTATTCCGGCTGGATTGTGGTGAACAGTGTGATTTTTTCAATATTACGGATTATTCCGCTGCCCTGGATGATGATGACTGGGTAACTACCTGGACATTGCGTTATATTGAAAGATAGTTTTGTACTATTTTAATAATCAATGGTTGTGTTTCTTGTACCCCTTTCGTGTACTTTATTTCCGGCTTGGTTATCGTGCCGTTCTAACCTTTGCCCTCACGTTCCGAATGGGGGGGGAACTACGCGTTAAACGTGTTGATGGGGAGAGGGGATGTTTTTAAGATTTTTATGAACTGGGTATTCAGTTCATTCAACAATAAACTATTAGAAATCATAACATTATGGCTATATCAACAATACCATTCCATCCGCTCGACGCTGAAAAAAACCGCCGATACACGGTGAAAAAGAAGGATGCCCCCAAACGTCCCTGGGCATATTCAGATGACCTTGATCCTCATCATTGGGAGGGATATATCCGTATTCCGGATGATGGAGACTACACCTTCTCCATAAGTGTCGATGATAACGGCTATATTGAAATCGGAGGAGAACGCGTAGTGGAAGTTACGGGGACTAATTCCTCAACAACTAAAACAGGAAGCAAATACCTCAAAAAAGGATTCCATTACGCCAGGCTCTACCATAAGAATGAGGAAGTTCCGGAGGAAATAGCCCCTTATCCCAATGCGGAACAGTTCGTTCCCAAGATGGGAGATGCCGAATTGGAACTTTGGGAAATTGACGCTCCCAAGAATCACATGAAAGCGGAAGATGCCGCCGCTCTTCTGACTGCTTACAATGTATATGGATATGCCAGCCGCAAATCTACCGATGAGGTGTATGCGGCTATTGGAGGCTGGCTGAATAAGAAACATACCGGAGGAGATCCTCTCTATCATCATAGCTGCGCTCTCCGCATGAGTATCGGCCTGTCCCGTTTCGGCGTCAGCCTGAACGGAGTTCCCGGCGCAAATAACATTCTGGAGGAAGGAGATAAAACGGTACTCGGGGGCAACGAGCATGTCATCATCAGCACAGACAGCATGGCTGCTTATATTTCCAGTAAAATCGGCGTTCACGACTACGGTTCATTTGATGACTACAGCACGCCCCAACCTGGAGACATTGCTCTCTTCCATGTGCCAGGAGAAGGAAGCGTCGGACATATTGGAATGGGATCCCAGGAGAACAACTTTACAGAAGGCAACGGCCCGGCTCAAAGGTACTGGCTTCTGTACAGAGCGACTCTGGAAGATCCGGAAAAATCTGCATTCAAGTAACGGATATTCATTCAAGCCGGGGACGGTGAACACCGCCCCCGCTTTTTGATAAGAACCGTTCTGTATGTTTGGGAAAAATCATATAATATGATTATTTTTAAACATAATTCAAAAAGGAATGTCCTACCCTTTGTATGAGTAAAATATCTCTCTTTTATTGTCTGTTCTTCGGACTATTGGCGCAAATCGGTTGGGGCAACTCTCTTCTTTCTTCTGTAGCTACGCAGGAGGAAATTGATCAGGATGGTTTTCTTCAAAGCACGGCGCGGAATCTGAAACAAAGCGACATTGTTCTGACAGTCATTATATACAAAGTCGTCAAAACGGATCAGGGAACCACGCACTATGCCCGTGTGATCCAATCATTAAGAGGCGATATTCCTGTAGAGGCTCTAATCAAATGGAGCGGATATGCCAACAAATTGCCTGTGGGAACCCCGGAAAAAACGGAACTGTATTCCGGTTGCATTCCGGTTTATGTGCTGGCCTCGTCAAAGAATGTCAAGAATCTGGGGAAAGCCTCGGAGGACTTCAAACCTGCTTCCTCTATCTATTCGTCACAGGAGCTTTTGGGTGCTTACGACCTCGGCAATCATGTTGATTATTTCCCCATGACGGAGAGTGACCCGGGCCGCGCCATGAAAAAGCTCCTCCGTATCGAACCGGCCAAAATTACTGAAGAATCGGAGGCGGCCCGCTTCCAGCCGGAATCCGGCGAATAATCCGGTTTTCTCTCTCCGCTTCGACTTTATTTGAATCATCCCCGTTCATGAAATATGAGCGGGGCTTTTTTGTGGAGGAGGTTCATTCTCCTGTTTTTTGGGGGGGGCGGAAGCGCAACGCACGGCCATTTGTATGGCAAAAGCATCTGATTTTATCCAGCACGGAGAAGGTATTTTCGGACTCAATTATTCCGGTGAACAGGAATTCGGAGCTATCATTTCTTCCGTTAGTTACTCATGGTCGGCCAAAGGTGATGTAGAACTTACTGGGGACAGGGGATTGATGGAGGGTAACACGCTTTATGATTCCCGCTGTGAAATTACCTGGGAAGCCTATATGCGAAAGACTGGTACGGAAGTACCCCACATTGGCGATATTGTTGATGTGCATGCTGATGTCTTGAATCTCTGCATCAAGAATTCCGGTGAGGAAATTCCGGCAAAGGTGACTAAGGCCATCTGCAAGAGCGTGGATGTGAAGATGGAGACGCAGAATTATAGGAGTTTCACGGTTAAAGCTACTTATGGTCCTAATATCGTTGCTCTGAATCCGGAGATTGCTTCCGAATGACAAATTTAAGGGGGGAGCTTTATACCTCCTCCCGTCTCAAACAAAAAATAATATAATAGACAGAACATGAATAATATAATCAATATTGAAGATATTAATCTTGCAAGCGCTTTGCTCGCTGCTACAGCTCCTATTGCCAAGCGGGCGGAGATAATCATTACAGACCGGGGAGAACGGAAGGTTTTTTATTTTACGGACACTCCGGAGACGCGGGAAATGATCAGGAAGTGGAAGGATCCCGATTTCGTGAAAAATAATCCGGAAGATCCGTTTGCACTGGTCAAGGCAACCTTTGATTGCCGTCGCGGCATTCTGTCCGGCCTTTCCAGATTCCGGAAAATAGCCTGCATCCGTTCCAGGGATGGGGAGAAGGTCGCCCTAATTCCGGAGAATTGTCCGGAAGAGGATAAAATGGAAATCATGGGGCGTTTGAACTCTTGAGTGTTAGAACATGATGAAAGACAAGGAAAAAGTCTTGAAACTCCGGCCCCTGTCTATTGGAAGCATGGAGTTGATGCAGCGGTTTAACTGTGGATTCATGGACGGGAGCATGAATCTGGGCTGCATTGTAGAATATATTTATATTCATACGGAAGATATTGAAACGCTTGAGTCCATGAGCCTTGAAGCGTTTAAGGAAGCCGTCCGCAGGTTCAAATATGAATTAAGCCCTGATGAAATGCAGCGTATTTCCTCCCTGGTAGGCATGCAGGCCCAGGAGGTGGATGAAGCTGCTTTTACTGTTGAGAGCTCCAAAAAAAAACGGGAGGGGACAGGCCGGACTATTTTGTCCAGGTGGTTTGGGCGATTGCGTCGAAAACGGGCTACCCCTTAAATTACATTAAATATGATATTCCCTACAGCATGATCCTGAAGTTCCTGATGAGCGAGTGTGTTGCAAATGGCGTAAGCTGTTATTACACCCATGCCCGGAAGGTGGATCATGCTGATTTGGAGCGTTTGGACGCTCTGTTTAACAAGTCTGTTGATGTTGAAGAATGAGTGCCGTAAAATTTAAATTCTCCGGAGATTCTTCGGAATTGCTCAAAGAACTGGAGAACATTAAGGAAAAGATCCGCGAGACCTCGGGGCAGGCGGCAAATATGCGTGTTTCTAAGGGGGGGAAGGCTGATGTAGAGGGATTGGGATCGTCTTTCAAGAAGTTATTGCCTGCAATTACGGCTGCTGGCGCTGCCGCGGCAGGATTTGAGGCGGCATGGAGCGCTGTCAAAACAGGAATCAAGGACGCGATGGATGATGAATATATGGCGGTACAGTTATCTTCCTATACAAAAAATATTGAGTCGGCAAAGGATTTGCAGTCCCAGCTTGATCATCTGGCGGCAAATGGCATTGTTAGCTTGGACGATTTAGGGAAAGCCGCTCAAAACCTGGCCATGCATTTCCGGACAAACAATACGGCCATCATGAGCTGGTCGGAAGTATTTGCAGATATTGCCGCCTCCGGAAAGATTTCCGCAGAGCAGCTTTCCAATTCATGGGCGAAGGTGATGGCAAACGGATTTGCCGACTCACGGGCCATTAACCAGCTGCAGAATCAGGGAATTCCCATTATCAAAGCTTTGGCGGAAGAAATGGGCGTGGCGGAAAGACAGGTTATTGAGCTCGCCAAGAAGCGGGAAATTTCCGCTGACCAGTACGTGAACGCCATGAAGAAAATGCGTGACGCGGAATTTTCCGGGAAAAATTCCGCATTGTCTAATACGACCATCGGTTCATGGGAAACGCTCAAGGCGACTTTTGAAAATGCTATGGGGGATCTGGTGAGTGATAATGTCTCAAAAACGGCCGGTCTTTTTCAGTACCTAACATCCCGAATAGAAGAAGCCTCCGAGTCTGGATTTCATTTTTACGCCATGAATCAAGAGAATTTATCTCTTTTTGAGGTGATGCTGTCTAGAGTGCAGGCTGGTTTTGCAGGGCTTACGGGGCTTTTTGTGAATGGGAAGTGGGAAAATCCATATCAAGAGGGGGAGTATGAACAAAGGAAAAATCTCATTAATTATAATTCTTCCGATAAAATCAGAGAAGAAATATCCAAGGCTAAAAGTAATGATGAAATCGAATTGGTTCAGGATCGGTTAAGCAAAGAATGGGATGATCTTATTAAACAACGCGGCATCCGTCAGAATTATATTGCGAATGATGGCACAAATAGTGCAGAAGCAAAGGCGGAAATTGAAGCTATTGATAGGATGATTGCTGCCCGTCAGGAACTTCTTGAGGAAATTGAAGAAGGCATTTTATGGAGAGGGAATGAGAAAGTATTGATCAACGATGTTGTAGTAAGCAACCAGAAGGAAGCTAAAGCCGCCGCTGAACTGAACGAAGCAATGGAAAAGCTTAATGAAACAAGAGATAAAGCACATAAGCAGAAGCCTAAAAAGAAACAGGATGAGTTATCTGTCGATGGTTTGAAGAAACAGCTTGAAGACGAATTAACCGCTGTTCAACATATTTCCTTGGATGATTTGGAAGAGGAATTGAAATTACTTGAAAAAGAATTCCAAGCTGGAGCTTTAGATTTTAATTCAGCCACGAGATATGAAAAGCTGTTATCCGTGGCTGACTCCATCCGGGAAATTAACGCTCAATTAAATAAAAAGAACAGAGCCGTTAATGATTTGAGACAGGATGCGCAGGAAGAAATTGCCATCATGCAGGCCGAGCTTGACGGCGAGAAGAAAAAACAGCGCGAACTGGAAAAGCAGCGGGATGTGCGTAAGGAAATGCAATCCCTCGTGAAAAGCGGCATGAATGAGCATGACGCCCTGGGGCTGGCGGAACAGAAGGTTTCTCTGACATACAAGATTGAGGACAAAAGGGAAAGGGAGAAAAAGGAAAAAGAGGATTCCAGGGCGCGGGCGCAGGAAATATCCGATGCGTTTAAAACGCGGTTTGACGCGGTGCAGCAGACGCTTTCAAGCGTGTCCCGTGTGGGGTCTGGTTTCGGTTCCCTCTTTAGCTTGGTGGGGAAGGGGGATGCCGGCCTTTCCGTTGCCGTGGACTCCCTCACAAAGGAAGTGCAGACTTCCAACGGATACCTCAGGACGATCGCGGAAAAGGCCGAGAAAGGCGGCGTTGCCCTCTTTAGCTGACATGAACAAGGATATTAAACACACAGGCGGATACGGATGGCAGGGAGACTTTGAAGCATCCATGTCTGATGATGGCTCCTGGTCGGCAAGCGTTTCTTACGTGGCGCCCCCCGGGGAGAAATTCACGCCTTCTTACTCTCTGCATTGCCATGTTCCGGGCTTCACGGATTTGACCCTGTCCGGTTACCAGCATTCACGAATTGCGGATTTGTGGAAAACATCCTGCACCTTTAAAAAAGACGCTCCGCAGGAGGATGAAGAGCCTGGCGATCCGGAACCCGGAGATCCGGATACATGGGACTTTGACCCCCAAGACACGAAAACCACCTGGGAATTTACGGCCGGAGTGACGAGCAAGAGCATTTTTGACCATCCGGATTTCAAATCCATGTTTCAGGATAATCCGGACCTGAAGAAAGCTTATGAAGCAATTATGTCGGGCCGCGTGGATATTGAGTCATTGAAGATTGGTTCCAGGCTGAAAAGGAAAGATCCGTATGATTTCGGCCTGGGGGGCGTTAAATACTCCAAGGAACTTTCTGACTTGTTCAACAAGATCATCAATAACGGCATTACTGACTATTACACAAGATCCTGTTCCTATTCCATCACGACCGCGGAAGGAAAGGGGCCTGATGCCGCTCTTCAATCATTGATTTCTGCGGGAGGAGGCAATTTTGTAAAGATGGGGGAAGACAATAATACCTATGGGAGGAACATGGAAACCACGCAATCCTTCTCCCAGATTTTGGAAGAAGGGATTTTGATTATTGGCTCATGATCTGGACAAACGATTTACGTATTAATACGGACATTACGTCGGACTCCGATAGCCATCAGGCCTACGGGACATACAGAGTGAACCGTACCGTCTCGCAATCGGAAATTGTTCCCATTGCCGGGTTCCGGCGTCCCAAATGGGCGGCCGCGTCAACCAATCCCAATGCTCCCGGCATGGTGGCGACGGGTTATAAAATCTCCCTGCATTCTCCGACGGCTTACAAGGTCACCGTAACGTACTCCTATCCATCCGGGGGTGTCAAAGAGGATGAGGAGGGCAACCCTTCCCCGGATGATCCGGAAGGGGGAGGTGAGGCGAACGAGAAATACAAAGTCAAGATCAGTGACCGTTCGAATATGACTCTTGAACCCTTGCTGAGCTATTACAAGCTGCGGAATCCGGACGGAAGCAGCAAATATCCGGAGGGGGATATGCTGATTCTGGCCGTTTATTTGTCCGGCGGCCTTGTCATGTGCAGCAATGGACAGTACCGGCTTAAATGCGAAAAAGACGAAACGCCGGGACATATTCAGTTGCCCGTTACGCCCATCACTCCGTATATCACGCTCGGGTATAAAAAAATATCACAGAACAATACGGTCATCACGAAAACCTACACGGCGCACCGTGTGGAACCGTCCAAGGTGGAACGCGTGGGTAAAATTGTCCAGGGCGGCGAGTTTGGAGGCGCAACGAATGTGCAGGGGTATAAGCTTGATTACCTCTTTACCCGGTACTCCGTCCACAAAGTAGGCAATCGGGAATACGAAATTACGGAAGAATACACGCAATCCAACCCCGGAGGCTGGTCTGCGGATCTGTACAAAAATGGATAATATCACCAAGGGCGACCCAATTAAGGCGGATTGGGCCAATGCTCTTACAAATGCCGTCAATGCGGCCGCACATGGAAAAACATCCTTGCGCGGTGGTGGCGGACAGAACGTTTTCATTTCCCCTTATCAGCGCGGTTCCCGCCCCCTGGCCTTTGATTTGGTAGAAATCACGGATGATGAGGAAGGTAGCCTTTCCGGGAAGATCTCCGGGGGCGTGCTGTTGTCCGCATGCAAAGAGGAACAGGAAGAAAAAATATCGCTGAAAACGGAATGCATGGAGATCAGCGAATATGAAGAAACCTTCCAATCCGGAGATCAGGTGTGGGTTCATGTGACCTATGATCCGGACACATGGGAGGCATATGTTGCAATCCTGGAAAAAGGGAAAGAACCTCCGGAGGCAGAAGAGGGAGATGCCTATATTGTTGTTGGCGAGTTTGAGGAACGCGACCAGTCCATTATCTACAGGCATAAAGGGATTACCTGCATCAACTGGGATGCGATCAAATGGGAATTTGAAGAATTCAAGCTCAAGACGGATCCCTTGTGCGCGCTGGAACTTAAGGAAAGAAAGGACGGAAAGGAACTGACTCTGAATATTGAATCATCCAGTGAAGAAGAAGATTTAGCCGCCGACAGCAATTTGAAGGTATGGCTGGTGCAGAAAAAAGGGAAAGGGGAGGGAGGGGCAGAAGACGGCCCGGTCAGACTTGGCGTGAGAATCAAAGATTCGCGGCGTTTTCAGCAGGTGCAGCCGGGAGACGGCCTTGAATGGAAAACGGAAAAGGGTGCGGATGGACATAACATCCAGACGGAAATCCTGCAGGTCAGGATTGATTCCACGGTTGATTCTTCAACGGGGCAAGAGGGAAGAATTCCCGTTGACCTGAGTGTGTCGCAGGAGGGGTTGAAAGGCGAGGTGGATTTGACAATTGATGATACGGAGCATGATTTATGGGGAGGCTGGAAAATCAAACTGTCCAGGGCCACCAGGGGAGTATTGTCTCTTGCGGTCACTCCTGGAGGCGACGCGGAAGAATTGAGCTTTCGCGCGCCCCTGCGGAAAAATGGAAAATACGTTGTGCTGGATTATGAATCTGGTTGGAGCGAGCCCGCAAACGGCCTGAAAGCGCATCTGTTGATTCAGAACAATAAATTGTCCGTAGAACTGCATGCGGATACGACTAGTGACGGTTCCGATGGCCTGATCAGCGATTCCTGGACCGCTCTTGCATGCGACAGCGACCATGCAATACGCCTGCAGAGGGATGCAAACGGGAAAATCTATATCCAGCAGGGGGAATGGATTGTGACTTCCCAAATTTATTCACCAATGAATTAATAAAAAATGAATTACGCCATATACTGCTATAAGGAAGACTATAAATGCCTTGAATTGTGCGTTGGGCAAATCCGCCGGGTTGATCCTGATTGTACGATTTACCTGTTTGACGACGGAAAAGCTCCTCTCGCAAGAAAAGACATCCCCAAGGGAAGAGACATCATTTACAAAAAGACCTATTTTGAGCGCAACAGAAATTTGAATGGCCTTGAATGTATCCGCGGCATGTTGTCCTGCATGCGGGATATCCCAGGCCGGGATCCCATCATCAAGATAGACGCTGATACACTGCTGATGTCCCTTGAAGAAATACGGAAATCACTGTTTGAGCGCAGGAAACTGGCAGGGGGATATCAGTGCTCCGTTCCGTTCGCCTGGTCCGGAGTATGTTATTGGGTAACGCGGAAATTCATCAGTGATGCTCTTGATGTTTTGGTAACGCGTGAATTCCCGACACGCAATCAGGATTATCCGGAGGACGTGACCGTTTCCAGGCTGGCCCTGTACCTGTACGGCCGCAAAGGGGTTGATGTCATTGAGTTCCAGGGTGGTAAATACCTGATCGGAATCAGAACATGTGATTCTGGCCAGTTATCAAGGCTGGCGAAACTGGCCCGCCGCGTGTCTGCTGTTCACTGCGGGCAGCAGGATTTTTATGAGCCGATCATCCAGCAATCAGGCTGTACCATCCGGGAAGCTTGTGCCCGTATCATGTGGGAAATCCTTCACCCGGGTGAACCGGAAGGATTCAGACTTTGAACAGATCCAGAATCATCTGGTTTTCCTCAAAACGTTTCTTTCCCGTGCCGTATGCTTTCATGATTTGCTCCGGCGTCTTTTTCCGCGGTGCCTCCAGCTTTTTGACAGGGCGGCGCTTCATGGCTGCATGTTCCGTCTGCTGCATCATCAGAGAGGGAGGGAGTCCGCTATCTGCAAGGAATTTGGAAGCAGCGCGGGAAATGGCCGCTTTATGTACACCCAGTTTCCGCGCCCTCTGGGCCATGCGTTCATTGCCGAGCACGGACGTCAACCCCAGAGCGTATGCCACGCCGAATGCGGTAACATTGGGAGTGCGGCTGTTAATGACGTGATACAGGGCCAGGGACATGATCCGGATCATTTCAAGGGCGCGTTCCCGGAATTCGTTTTCCTGCTCCTGCCCGTCTTCCGGATACTCAAAATCCGTATGTGCTGTGTAGTATGACTGTTGCGGTTCCATGCTTGGTGTATTTACATATCAATATATCATGATATAATAATATGTAAAGAAGGGAATAATGGCAGGGATTTCACAGGCGGAACTTGCCCGGCAATTGGGCGTCAATAAAAGCACGATCACGTACCACGTGAAGCGTGGTCTGACGCATGCGCAAATCCGGGAGCTGATTGAGGCTAGGAGGAAGGAAAATCCAATTGCTGAACCTGCTTCTCCAGAAATTGGGAAAAACGCTCCGGAGGAGGGGGAAGGGGTAGCGGAACTGAGGAAAAAGAAACTTGCTGCGGAAATTACCTACAAGAATTTGCAGGCTGAACAGGCCCGCGTGAAGCTTGAAAAGGATAAGGCCCAGCTGGTGGACATGGAAGATGTGAATGAGCTTGTCGTACATCTGGCCAGTATCACTAAAGGAGTTCTCCAGGCATTTGAAAATAAACTGCCGGGGAAGCTGGAAGGATTGACGGCTGCGGAAATGGTTCCCGTTCTGCGGGAGGAAATCAAGGCTGCCCTGTATTCCATTGCGGAAGAATCCAGGGCCCAGATCAAGATAATCAGCCGGGCGGAACAATGAGAGACGTTGAAAAGGCTGCCGGATTTCTGAATCTTTTCGCGGATAACGTATCCGCGGGAATGGACGTGGAGCCGATAGCATGGATACGTGAAAACGTGGTAGACCAGCAATCGGCGCGGTCTTCCCATATTGATTTTACGTTGAGCCCGTTTCTGCTGGAACCCATTGACAAATTTCTGAATGACGGCACGGTCAGGCACATTAACCTGATGGCTCCCACCGGTTCCGGCAAGTCGACATTATTCGTCGGTTTGCTTAATTACCTCATTGCCAATGATGCGGGGAATACCTTAGTCGCTTTTCAAAATGAACAGGAAACCTCTGATTTCGCGGAAACGAGGCTTTTTCCCACATTCCGGGATAATAAGGCTTTAAAGAACTTGTTGCCGAAGAAAAGGCATGCGGCCAGGAAAACGGAGATCCTTTTCCCGCACATGAACTTGTGGATGGTCTCCGCTACCAAGGGGCAGTTGCAGTCGAAGTCCTGCCGGTATTTGATTGGGGATGAAATGTGGGCGTGGGAAAAGGGAATGGTCCGGGAGTTCCTGGCCCGCCACCATGACCGGTTCAACCGTAAAATCCTGATGGTTTCCCAGGGAGGGGACAAGGGGACGGACTGGGTTGACGAATACGGAAAGGGCCGTATCCATCATTACCATTGGCAATGCCCCGGTTGCCAGGGGTGGAATGCCTATGACTGGCGGGATGTCATTTACAGCAAAGAAGAAAATATTGATTGGGAACGTTTTAAGGAATCCGTCAAGATGGTTTGTCCCCGGTGTTTGCACGAAATAGAGGATACTGTACACAACCGGCGCCATCTGGCTGGCGGCGGCAAGTACGTGTTTTCCGGCAATACGAGCGCCTTGCCGGAGGTCGTGAGTTACAATTTTAATGCTTTGGCCTGTTACTGGGTGTCATGGGCGGATTTGGCCGTGGAATGGATCCTGGCCAATAAAAAGAAGAGGAACGGGGATGTAGAACCGCTGAAAAAGTTTATCCAGAAGCGGCTTGCTCAAAACATTGTGGATTTGGGCGAGAAAGATGACGTGTTGAAAATCCCGCTTACGGCGGAAAGCATGGAGGGGTACGCTGTGGAAAACGAACGGGCGCGCTTCTTAACGGTAGATGTCCAGAAAGGGCACTTTTGGCATACTGTTTACGGAGTGGATGCCGGAGGGGCTTTCCATTTACTTTCGGAGGGGCGTCTTGAAACGTTGGAGGATATTGAACGTAAACAAGCGGAGTTTAACGTGCCTGATCATTGCGTTGCTTTGGACTGCGCTTTTGATACGGATGCCGTGCGGAAGATATGCGGGCTTCATCACTGGTTTTCCATGAATGGGACAGTCAAGGAAGAATACGTGCACAAAATCAGGGGCCGGGGGGTTAAATTGATTTATGCGCCCCTTGAACGTCATATGGTGGAGGGGATACAATGCCTTCATTTCAATTTTTCTTCCCAGCGGGCGAAGGACGTTCTTGCCGCGCGGATTAAATCGGGGCATTTCAAGGTTCCCTATGATGTTTCTGCCGAATACATAAAGCAGATGCAGGCCGAAAGCAAGCAGGAGTCCATAGACAAGCGCACGGGAAGAGTCTCTCTCAAATGGCTTGCGTCCGGTAATAACTCCCACATGTGGGACTGTTCCTGCATGGCGGTGATTTTTGCCATGATTCACCGGATGATTTAAGCGCAACGGGCGCGCACTAGTATATGATGATTCTGTGTCAGGCCGCCCCGTTTGACATTGCCACAACCAGCGGAATTTCTCAATCGGTGACGCTTCGTTTTGTGGACAGCGCCGGCGCCACAAAAGATATTTCCGGCCATGAGTTCCGTTGTGCTGTCCGCGGCCCTGGCGCCGCCGCCATCAAATGTGAGCCTGTAGATGCCAATACGGCTATTTTGTCGTGGAGTCCTCTCAAGGCTGGCATACATGCCTATGACCTTTTCATAACTTCTTCTGATGGGGCGGAGCGGCCCTTGATTAAAGGGGAAATCCATGCCGCTTCCCGTATTACGCCGCCGGGCAATGAAGATGTGGTTACAATTGGAGACGTGAAAATCATGATTCCTGACACCGCGGAAGGAGAGGTGAAAATTATTGATCCTTCCGTGAATGCTGCTGAACGGGCGGAATCCGCTGCTCAAGAAGCCTCAAATGCCAGGAACGATGCTCAGAATGCCAAAAAAGAAGCGGAAAAATCAGCAGAAAGTGCCGCAACTTCTGCCACCAGCGCAGCCAACGCCGCGACGGCGGCCCAGCAGGCCCTTGAGGCCATGCCGCAGGTGGACGCATCCGGCAACATGACACTGGCCGGAGGTCTGACGGCGGCGGGGGCCGTCAACGCCAACGGAGGCATCAACATCCCGCTTGCCGTGGGGGCGCCGACCGATACGGGCGCGGTTAATCGCTTTTATGCGCTGGGGATGGCCGGTGCTGTATCAGCGTTGATTCAGCCAATATACCTTAATTCCAGTTCGATCACAGTCTCGGGTTCCATTTCTAAATCTTCCAACGGTACTCTTGCCGGGTTGACGCAGCGTTTTTCGGTGGGCGCGGCTTCTGCCGGGTCCAATGCGTACGGGTCAGCGGTTATTCCCCTGACAGGGCCTAACGGCCAATTTAATTACAGTTCCGTCTGCGGATTTTCCCTTGCGGTCAGCGCGACAGCCTTCGCCAAATTTACTTTTGGCATAGGGCGCGGCTCAAAAACCAACAGAACCGGGTTGACGATGGATTCTTATTCCATGATTCCGGGGAACGATCTGGCCGTCAACCATGGGGAAATCATCGACGTTACCATCAATACGCCTTACGATACTGTCCGCAAGGGATATGAAATCAGAGTAAGGGAAATCTTTTATGTATCGTCTGTTGGACACTGGCAGGTGAAGACGACAACCGTATTTCTTTCAGTAGGGAAGAATGAGCTGATGCCGAACGGGCTGAACAGGCTTATTTACATGCAGAGCGGGCCGCCGAGTACAGCAGTGCGGGAGGAAAAGGCGGCTCTTTATATGGAGCTGGGAGGCGGCAGTACCAATACCCTGTTCAAGATAGCTTCTCTCCGCGGCTTTATCGCTTTCGAGGCAGGAACAGGCGTAAGCACCCTGATCATCGACGCGCGCAATGAGAAAACATATGCCCTTTCAGCCGACGCGGGCACAGGCACCAGGCACCTTTATTCCAATGGATTGACCAATCCAACCTATCACGCATTGGAAGCAATGGCCGTCAATGCTATTGAAGCCGAAGAAACGGCTGATTTTGAAGATATTAACATACCTCTCTAGTAATGAATAACGCAGAGATACAGATTCAGTTTCCCCGGCCGGGACAGTGGGATGAATTTACGCTGACGGCCATTTACCGGGATTCGGATGGATATACCCGCATAGACCGCTATACGCAGGACGAGATACCAGCGGAGCAGGCTCCGACCATGCAGGCCGTCGTTGCCGCGTTGGTGGGATTGGGTGAGGATTGGCAGGCGGTTCAGGTATGGGCGCGGCTGGATCATTTTCTTGCCAGTTGGCCTATTTCGGAGGATGGGCCATTTAAAATGGCGGAGGCCATATCATTGACTGTTGAGGCGGTTAATGAGCAAGGGGGACGCCGAATTTTCACCCCGGCCCAATACCAGGAGTTCACAATCAAGGATCCCGCCGCCGTGGCGTTTTTTAAGCATTTCACTACTAAATAATATGAGCACGAATAAAGAAAAAGTGAGTTGGCTGACTGGTCTCCTGACCGGTTGGGGTATTAAAGAGAGTTGGGCAAAAGTCATTGCCGGAGCTGTGATTGGGGCCCTGGTTGCCGCGGGGATTCTGACGCAACCCGGCTGCGGCCATTCCGTGGACGTGACGCCGGACAAGACGGTCGTATGCAAGGACGGCTCCTGCCTGGTGCTGGAACCGGGGTATATCTCCTATAGTCAAGCACAGCCGGAAACGGACGTTCCGCCCGTCGTACAAACCCTCAAGAAGTAGGAATCATGTGCACCAAAGCCCGCGCTTACCTGACACTCTTACGTGAGTACAAGGCCGAGATTGTCATGATCGTGGGCTTTGTTGCCGCCGCCATCATGTACCACGACATGAGGACGTTCATTAACGAGCAAACCCGCGCCTTGTCGGAAATCAATCTGCGACTCTCCAACCTTGAACAACAGAGCAGGAAATGAACTGTAAAGTTTTTCTTACAAGTTCTAACTAGTTCTATCAAAAACGACTTATAACTCATGAACACCATTGAAAGAAAGATGGCCGCGGCTATCCTCCGGTTTGAAGACAGCCGCGTTACCGGGC
>ENA-OUUV01000049-OUUV01000049.1-human-gut-metagenome-genome-assembly--contig:-NODE-49-length-80145-cov-9.413048_pt1 | contig 80145 bp, 92 predicted proteins | sample MGYA00237952_ERZ548838 | MGnify/ENA primary metagenome ERZ548838 (study PRJEB26490, sample SAMN05194705) | human gut metagenome | biome: terrestrial biome; feature: human-associated habitat; material... | reverse complement strand
TTCTCGGCATCACGATCTCGTTTTCGATGCAGGCCGACCAGTTCGTCAATCTCAAAACGCTCATCATCATGGCACTGGGCCTTGTCGCCTTCGTCTTTGACTCTATCGCGGGCGTGATGTTTGCAAAGCTTCTGAACCTCTTCTGCAAGAACAAGGTGAATCCGATGGTCGGTGCGGCCGGTATCTCGGCCTTCCCGATGTCCGCGCGCGTTATCCAGAAGATGGGGCAGGAGGCGGACTGCACCAACCACCTGCTGATGCACGCCGTCGGCGCGAACGTCGCCGGCCAGATCGCATCGGTGCTCGCAGGCGGCATGATCCTCAATCTCGTGCCGCAGCTTTTAGGGTAAGGAGGAACGCACTATGACAAATCTTGAGATCGCGCTGCTCATCACGGGGCAGGGAATGCTCGGCATCTTCGCCGTGATGGGGCTCATCACCGTACTGGTCACACTCTTCACCAAATTCGGTAAAAAGTAAAACCCCAGACATAAACAGGCGGCCGCTGCCAACGCAGCGACCGCCTGTTTTAACATCGTAGATTTTGCACCGCGCACGGCGCAAATAATTTTAATCGTAATTTGTCGCGACATGCGCGTGACAAATTACTCTCTGCGCGGAGCGCGTGTCGCAGCCGCCTCACGGGCGGCAAGGCACGAAGCGCAGCGAATCCCCTTGAAAAGGCGGCATAGCCGCCTTTTCAAATACTCAAAAACGTGGGACTCAGTCCCGCGTTTTTGAAGTAATATAGAGCATTAAAGCTGCAACATCCGCCGGACTGACACCCGAAATCCGCCCCGCCTGCCCCAGATTCTGCGGACGAATGGCGGCGAGCTTTTCGCGCGCCTCCAGACGGAGACCGTCGATTTTCGCGTAATCGATATCCTTGGGAATGGCGCGGTGCTCCAGGCGCGCAAACTCCGCGACCTCCGCCATCTGGCGGCGGATGTAGCCCTCGTATTTGACGGCGATCTCCACGCTCTCGGCGAGTGCGGGCGGGAAGGTGCGGCAGCCCGCATCAAAATCGCGCAGGTCGTCATAGGTGAGCTGCGGTCGACGCAGCAGCGCGATGAGCGGGCTGCCGTCGTGCACCTCCGCCGTGCCGCGCGAAGTCAACAGCGCGTTGAGCGCGTCGGACGAGGGGACGCCCGTGTGCTCGAGGCGCTTGATCTCGCGGCGCACCGCGTCGTATTTGCCCACGACCTTTTGCAGCGTTTCATCGCTGACAAGGCCAAGCTCGTGCCCGATGGGCGCAAGGCGCTCGTCGGCGTTGTCCTGCCGCAGGATGAGGCGGTACTCGCTGCGGCTCGTCATCATGCGGTAGGGCTCGTTCGTGCCCTTGGTGACGAGGTCGTCGATGAGCGTGCCGATGTAGGCCTGCTCGCGGCCCAAAATAAAGGGCGATTCGCCCTTGATCTTCCGCGCGGCGTTCACGCCCGCGACGAAGCCCTGCACCGCCGCCTCCTCGTAGCCCGACGAGCCGTTGAACTGTCCCGCGCCGTACAGGCCCGAAATGTGCTTGTATTCAAGCGTCGGGTAGAGCGCGGTCGGGTCGATGCAGTCATATTCGATGGCGTAGGCCGGGCGCATGATCTCCGCGTGCTCAAGGCCCTTGACCGAGTGCAGCATTTCAATCTGCACCTCCTCGGGCATGGACGACGAAAAGCCCTGAATGTAGAGTTCTTCTGTATCGAGGCCCATGGGCTCAATGAAGAGCTGATGGCGGGGCTTGTCGGGAAAGCGGACGATCTTTGTCTCGATACTCGGGCAGTAGCGCGGACCGACGCCCTCAATGACGCCGGAGTAGATGGGACTGCGATCCAGATTCTCGCGGATGACGCGGTGCGTCTCCTCCGTGGTGTAAGTCAGGTAGCAGACCGCCTGATTTTCGGGCGGGTGTTCCGTCGAAAACGAGAACGGCAGCGGTGTTTTGTCGCCCGTCTGCACCTCCATCTGAGAAAAATCGACGCTGCGCGCGTTCACGCGCGGCGGCGTGCCGGTCTTGAAACGGCGCAGCGGCAGTCCGAGCTTTTTGAGCGCGTCCGCCAGCGTGAGCGAGGCGTGCATCCCGTCGGGGCCGCTCTCGCGCACGCATTCGCCGACGATGGTGCGGCCATCCAAAAATGTGCCCGAGCAGAGGATGACAGCCCTGACCGCGTAAACGCCGCCTGTCTCGGTCACAACGGCGGACACGTGGCCGTCGGTGACGCGTAAGTCGACGATCTCCGCCTGCCGCAGCAGCAGATTTTCCTGCGTTTCAAGCGTGTGCTTCATCACGCTCTGATAGCGCCGCCGGTCGGCCTGCGCGCGCAGCGACCAGACGGCGGGGCCCTTGCCCCGGTTGAGCATGCGGTATTGAATGCAGGCTAAGTCAGCCGCCCTTGCCATCTCGCCGCCGAGGGCGTCGAGCTCGCGCACGAGATGGCCCTTGCCCGTGCCGCCAATGGCGGGGTTGCAGGGCATGTTGCCCACCGCGTCTAAGTTGATGGTAAAGCACACCGTTTTCATGCCGAGGCGCGCACAGGCAAGAGATGCCTCGATGCCCGCGTGTCCCGCGCCGATGACGGCGACATCGTAGCTTCCGGCAGAAAATTCACGCATAGCCTCAGCCCCTTTCCAGTGTGATGACCGCCACCTGCGGCCTGTTCAGAATGCGCGGGATGACGCGCGGCGAGTTTCCGAGCCCGCGGTTGACGAAGACGGATGCGCCGTTGTCTGAATAAAAGCCCGCCGTGTGCGGGGGGAAGAGGTTCCTCTGCGTGCCGAACACCCCGCCCACGAACGGAAATCTCCAGATGCCGCCGTGGCCGTGACCGGAGATCGTTAAGTCTGCACCGAGGAGACTGTATTCCCGCGCAAAGCGGTCGTTTCGGTGCGCGAGCAGCAGCCAGAAGGGGTCGCCGCAGGCGGCGTAGACCTCCTGAGCAAGCTCGTACGGCGTTTCCTGATCGGCGTAGCCGTTCGGGTCGTCGATGCCCGCGAGCACGATGGTATCACCGTTGCGCGCAAGATACGTAAACTCGTTGGAGAGCACCGTCACGCCGCTCTCCCGCAGTGTGCGCTTGATCTCCTCCACGACCTTTGTGCCGTGGCCCCACTCGTGGTTGCCCGTGACGTAATACGTCGGTGCGATGGCCGAGAGCGCCGCGCCGACCTCGCCGGCGTAGATGGTCGGGTTCTCGGTCTTGCGGTCGACTAAGTCGCCCGTCACGAAGATATACTCCGGATGCGCGGCCTTGACCGCACTGTACAGGCGCTCGTTGCCCTTGCCGAAGTATTTGCCATGCAGATCGCTGAGCTGCACGATGCGGCAGCCGTCAAAGCCCGCAGGCAGCGCGCCTGAGGTGAATGTCGCCTCGTCGGTCTCGATGCTGCGGTTGCCCCAGTAGAGGTAAATGCCGAACAGCACGATCAAAATGAGCAGGTTGCGCCAGAAATGATGTTTTTTTCTTTGTCTCGCCATGGGAACTCCAATCTATAAGGAGGCTATAAGCCAAAAAGCCTCGCAGAGTTGCGTGCCGCGCACGGCACGCAATCAATTCAAATCCGTTTTCTGCCGCGACATGTGCGCCCTCCAGAGGGGCTTCTCTTGCCCGCTGCGGGGCAATTCACCTTCTGGCAGAAAACACTTTGCGCGGAGCGGAAAACGGTGAAGCGCCGTCTGTGACGGAAACAGCAAGCCGTTTTCGAGGAAGCGGCACGATTGGCGCGCCTGAAAGGGCGCGGGAATCGTAATGCCGCGACGGTGCAATGTCGCAGCCGCCCTGCGGGTGGCAAGGCACGAAGCGCAGCGAATTCTCCTCGAAAAAGCGGCATGCCGCTTTTTCGGCAATAGTAAGGGGCGGCTTTTGCCGCCCCTTATTGTAGCACACCGTCCCGCCTTGAAACAAGGGATTTTATTCCGCGCTCTTGAGACTCTCGACCATGTCGATCTTCTTCATCCTGAAGTGCGCGAGCACGTTGACGAGCAGCGAGAACAGCGCCGTCAGGATCGCCGCGTACACGTAGGCCGACGGCGCGGTCTGCCGCCCGAACATCATGAGGTCGATCTCCGTCGAGCGGACAAGGTAAATGTGCAGCCAGTGACCCATAAAGCAGCCCATGAGGATGCCGAACAGCGTGAGCACGATGTTCTCGCGATACACATAGGCCGAGACCTCGCCGTCGTAAAAGCCCAGCAGCTTGATCGTCGCGAGCTCGCGCTGACGCTCGGTGATGTTGATGTTCGAGAGGTTGAAGAGCACGACCATCGCCAGCGCCGCCGCCGCCAGAATGATGATGACCACAACGAAGTCCACGCGCTCCATGCTGTGCATGTAGGTATCCTGCGTGTCGCGCATGCGCGAGGTCGTCGCCACGCCGCTCATGTCGAGCAGCTTTTCAAAAATGGCGTTGCAGGTGTCGGTATCGTCGCTCGTGAAGTTCAGAAGGTAGGCGTTCGGCTCGCCGTCGGCGTGGAGCGCATTTCCATAGTAGTCGGGCGTCATATAGATGAAGTGGCCCGTATAGTGCTCGTAGATGCCCGCGACCGTCACATCGCCGCGCACGTCGCCGTCGAGGAAGAAGGTGTCGCCCACCGAGACCTTCAAAAGCTCGGAGAGCTTCTGGTCGATGTATACGCCCTCATCGCCCATTGTGATGGGGTCTCCGCTCTTGTAGTCGAAAAGGTCCACGACCTTGCCGATCTCGTCGGAGGCCATCACCTCGACATAGGCGGTGGTTGAATAGGAGGGGGTGACCACCGTGGCGGACGAGGCCGCACAGGGGATGTAGTTCACAACGCGGGAGTCGCCTGCAAGGAAGTCCTCCACCGCCGCGCGCTCCTCGGGCAGGGCGTTGTCGGCAAGCGTCACCTGTGCCGAGTAGTGGAACAGCTCGTCATACTGGCGCGACATCGTAAAGAGCAGGGAAGACCTCATGCCGAAGCCCGCGATGATGAGCGCCGTGCAGCCGCCGATGCCGATGACCGTCATCCAGAAGCGCTTCTGGTAGCGGAAAAGATTGCGCGCCGTGACCTTGTGGATGAACGACATACGTCTCCACAGGGGCTTGATATACTCAAGGAACACGCGCTTGCCCGCCTTCGGCGTGCGGGGGCGCATCAGGCTCGCAGGCGTTTCGCGCAGCGTGGCAAGGCAGGCCCAGAGCGTCGCGACTGTTGTGCAGGCGACCGCCGCGAGCACGGAAAAGAGCGAAATATCCGTGTAGGCGTGCAGCTCGATATCCGGCATCTGATACATGATCTGATAGGCCGTGAAGATCATCTTCGGGAACAGGATATAGCCGATGACAAGGCCCAGAACGCCGCCGACAAGGCTCGGCAGCAGCCCGTAGCCGATGTACTTCCGTGAGATCGAAAGGCGGCTGTAGCCGAGCGCCTTGAGCGCGCCGATCTGCACGCGCTGCTCTTCGACCATGCGCGTCATCGTCGTGAGGCACACGAGCGCCGCGACGAGGAAAAAGATGATCGGCAGCACGCTTGCGAGGTTCGCCATGCGGTCGGCGTCCTGGCCGAAGCCCGTGTAGCCGGGGTTGTAGCTGCGGCTGAAGATGTACCATTCGCAGCTGTCGATATCCGCGACCTTGCGGCGCGCGTCGGTGATCTTCTCCTGCGCGTCGGCGATCTTCTCATCCGCCTCCGCCTTGCCGTCCGCGTATTCGCGCAGGCCCTTGCGGTAGTCGCGCTCGCCGTCCGTCAGCTCGGTGTAGGCATCCGAGAGCTCCTTGACGCCGTCGGCGTACTGCTCTTCGCCGTCGTAGTAGTCCTTCCAGCCGTCGTCGAGCTTTTTGCGCGCGTCAGAAAGCTCCTTTTTCGCGTCCGCAAGCTGCGCGGGCGCGTCGTTGAGCTGCGCTTTTGCGTCGTTTAGCTGCTTTTTGGCGTCAAGCAGCTCTTTTCTGCCCGCGTCGAGCTCGGCCGCGCCGCTGTAATACTCGCTCCAGCCGTTGTCCAGTTCCCGCTTGTTTGCGGCGATGCTGCTCGCGCTGACGCTTTGCAGCTGGGCAAGCTGCTGGGTAAGCTCCGCTTTTTTCGCCTGCGCCTCGGCAATGCCGGCCTCGAGCTTTTGCTTTGCGCCTTGCAGCTCCGCAAGCTGCGCCTGGTACGCCGCGAGTTCCTCTTCCGACATTTTCTCGGTGGGCTTCTGCTCAAGCGCTGAAAGGGTTCCATTGACCTCAGTGAGCTGTGCCTGCATCTTGTCGATCTCGCCCTGCGCCTGCGCGATGCCGCCTTCAAGCTGCGCGCGCATCCCGCCGAGCACTCTGTCCGTCGTGGCGATGGCCGCGCTGTCGCCGCGGCCGAGATCGTCGAGCAGCTTCCCCGGCCCGCCCTCGTAGGGCGAGCCCGAGGCCGCGAGCGCGTCCGTCACGGTCGTGGCCAGCGAATTGAGCTGCTGCTGGCCGCTTTCCAGTTTGCTCCTGCCTGCGGCAAGCTCCCGTTCTCCTTCGGCAAGCTTCTTTGCGCCGTTTTCGTATTCGGCAAGGCCGTCTTCATACTCCGCCCTGCCTCTTTCATAGTCATCCAGCGCCTTCTGATATTCTCTCAGGCCGTCAAGATACTTTACCTCGCCGTCGTCCAGTTCGGCTTTGGCGTCGTCCAGCTTCACGCGCGCATCGGCAAGCTCCTGCTGCCCATCGCGGTAGTCCTTCCAGCCGTCGTCGAGCTTCCTGCGCGCATCATTTAGTTCTTTCTGCGCGTCGCCGAGCTTTTCGTCGGCCTCGGCCTTCGCGTCGTCCAGCTCCTTTTGCGCATCGTCGAGCTTTTCCGTCGCCTCATCGACGAGATCGTCGTGCCGCAGCTGCGCCCGTGCGTCGCCGAACGGCTCAAGCTCGTCGATGACGGCGTCGATATAGTCGTCATAGTCGCTGTAAAACGCGGTCATCTCCGCCGCGCCGGAGACGCGCACATAGGCCGCCGTGTAGTAGTCGAGCGTGAACGCCTCGCGCGGCAGGTACAGATACGCCTTGACCGTGCCGCTGCCGAGTGTCGATGTGCCGCGCTCCACCGCAAGGTACACCGGCGAGCGCACCGTGCCGACGACCGTATACGTGTCCTGCGCGAGCGCGTCGGAGAGATCGTCCCCCAGCGTCAGGGTGATGCGATCTCCAATCGCAATGTTCATCAGCGAGAGCATGTTTTCCTCCACCACGCACTCGTCCGCGCGCTCGGGCATGCGCCCGTCGCGCAGCAGCACCTCGTTGATGCCGCGGCCCGTGAGGGAGAGGACCTTGACCACCGCGTCGAGTGAATCGGACGAGGCAAACGCGTCGATGACGTATTCGCCCTCGGCGTCCTCGACCTTGTCCTGCGCGCGAATGGCCGTGATGTCGTCGTCGGTCAGGCCGAGCGTTGAAAGCACCTGAATGTCCGCCAGATGCAGCGAATCGAGATAATCGTCGCCCGTGCGCTTCATGTCCGGCGCGGTCGCTTTGAGACCGGAGAGAAACGCGACCGATAGCGCGACCAGGATCATAATGGAGAAAAAGCGGCTGCGCGTGCGCCGGATCTCGCGCCAGAAGTCCTTCTGCATGGCGTTTTTCATCGCGCCGCCCCCTTTCGTTCCGATTTCTTCGTTACCATTCGATCAGTTCCACGCTGGTCGGATGCTCATTGCACTGCATACTCTCCACCGTGCCGTTTTTGATGTGGATGACGCGGTCGGCCATCGGCGTGATGGCGCTGTTGTGCGTGATGACCACGACCGTCACGCCCTTTTGCCGGCAGGTGTCCTGCAAGAGCTTGAGGATCTGCTTGCCCGTCACATAGTCGAGCGCGCCGGTCGGCTCGTCGCAAAGCAGGAGCTTCGGATTTTTCGCCAGCGCGCGGGCGATGGCCACGCGCTGCTGCTCGCCGCCGGAGAGCTGACCGGGGAAGTTGTTCGCGCGCGCGGACAGGCCGACTTCGTTCAAGACCGTCGCTGCGTCGAGCGGGTCCTTGCAGATCTGCGCCGCGAGCTCGACGTTTTCAAGCGCCGTCAGGTTGCCGACGAGGTTATAGAACTGGAAGACAAAGCCGATGTCGTGGCGGCGATAGGTCGTGAGCTGGCGGGCGTTGAAGCCGCTCACAAGCGTCCCGTCGACCGTGATGGTGCCGCCCGAGCAGGCGTCCATGCCGCCGAGCATGTTGAGGACCGTCGTCTTGCCCGCGCCCGAGGGGCCGACGATGACGCAGAATTCACCCTTTTCGATCGTAAAGCTGATGTGGTCCACCGCGCGAATTTCGATCTCTCCGCTGTGGTAGACCTTGGAAACATCCTCAAATGTGACGAAAGCCGCCATAGTCCGACTCCTCCGCTTTAAATATCATTTCTATTTTATTATAAGTGGAAAATAACGGAAATGCAAGTGTAGATATAGCAACTTGCATGAAAAAACCGCTAATTTTTTGGGCAAAGCCATGAGAGCTGACGATTGAAATTTGCCTTTTCCGCGCTTATAATACAAACTGAAATAGATGAAGGAAAGGAGCGTGAAAACGAATATGTTTGAGAACTTCATCAAGCAGGATGTTGACGACATGATCTTCGGCAGCACCAAGCAGATCATCAGCGAGCGCTGAGATCCGTTGTATCGACCACGCGAAAGCGTGGCTTTTTTGTTTTTATCGCCGGGAAGGCGAAAAAGGGCCGCTTCCACGGGAATTTTCGTCCCGAGAGGCGGATTTTTCTTGCCTTTGCACGGTGTGTGTGATATACTTTTTCGGCTAATGAAGGATAAAAGTAAGGAGAGAGAACGCCATGGCTGTGATCGAATACGATTCCTACAAGCAGAAGCTGCTTGCGATGGACGAAACATTTGAAAACCTCTTCAAGGCGCTGGAGATCGAGCAGGCCCGTCAGGAGCTGAACCGCCTCGAGCTCGAGGCGCACGAGGACGGCTTCTGGAACGATCTGGAGCGCTCGCAGAAAAACCAGATGCGCTCCAAGCAGCTGCACAATAAAATTCACCGCTACGAAAAGCTCGTTTCCACGCGCGACGATCTGCTCGCGCTGATCGACATGGGAACGGAGATGGACGACGCAAGCCTGCTGCCAGAGCTCGAAGAGGGCTACAAAAAGCTCGAAGCCGATGTGGAGCAGGCGCGACTCACGACGCTCCTTTCCGGCGAATACGACAACTGCAACGCGATTCTGACCTTCCACGCCGGCGCGGGCGGCACCGAGGCGCAGGACTGGGCGCAGATGCTCTACCGCATGTATATGCAGTGGGCGAACAAGCACGGCTTTGAATTCGAGATGCTCGACTATCTCGACGGCGACGAGGCCGGTCTCAAGAGCGCGACGGTCATGGTCAAGGGTGAGAACGCCTACGGCTATCTGAAGGGCGAAAACGGCGTGCACCGCTTAGTGCGCGTTTCCCCGTTCGACGCGAACGCCCGCCGCCAGACGAGCTTTGCAGCCCTCGAGGTCATGCCTGAGCTGCCCGACGACATTGAGGTCGAAATTCGTCCCGAGGATATTGAAATGCAGGTCTACCGCGCGTCCGGCGCCGGCGGCCAGCACGTCAACAAGACGAGCTCTGCCGTTCGACTTATCCACAAGCCCACGGGCATCGTCACCGCCTGCCAGACCCAGCGCTCGCAGTTCCAGAACCGCGACTACGCCATGCAGATGCTCAAATCCAAGCTCATGGAGCTCAAAATTCAGCAGCACGCGGAGAAGATCTCCGACATCAAGGGCGTGCAGCTCAAGATCGAATGGGGCAGCCAGATCCGCTCCTACGTTTTCATGCCCTACCAGCTTGTCAAGGACACGCGCACCGACTACGAGACCGGCAACATCCAGGCGGTCATGGACGGCGACCTCGACGGCTTCATCAACGCGTATCTCACCAAGTCTGCGAACGGGGAATTAAAAAAGTAATTCAAAAATGCACTGCGGTGCATTTTTGATTTGGGTTTTGCCGAGCGCTGCGTCGCACTCACTCCGTTCGCACGCTTGCGCTCTAAGGGGTATTTTTTCCAACGCACATGTCGTTGGAAAAAATGATTTGATTTCGATTCCGGCGCTGCGGCGCCGGAATTTTATTGCCGAAACACTGATCCAAAGGGGAATAAACATGGAGGAAAACATCAGAGAAAACAAAATGGGCACGATGCCCATCGGCAAGCTGCTGGCCAACATGGCGGGACCCGTGATGATATCGATGCTCTTTCAGGCGCTCTACAACATTGTCGACAGCGTGTTCGTCGCGCGGCTCAGTCAGGACGCGATGAACGCCGTATCGCTCGCTTTCCCGCTGCAAACGCTGTGCATCGCGTTCGCCGTGGGCACGGGCGTCGGTATGAACGCGCTGCTCGCGCGTTCGCTGGGTGAAAAGAACATGCAGGCGGTCGACCGCGCCGCGGGCACGGGACTTTTCCTGACGCTCTGCACCGCCGCCGTCTTTGCTGTCCTCGGCTTTTCGCTCGCCACGCCGTTTTTCCGCTTTCAGACGGAGAATGCGCAGATCATCGCCTACGGCCGTGATTATGTGATGATCTGCATCGGCGGCTCGCTCGGACTGTTCCTGCAAATTTACGGCGAGCGCCTGCTCCAGTCTACGGGGCGGACGGACCTTTCGATGATCTCGCAGATCGCGGGCGCGGTGTGCAACATCGTGCTCGACCCGATTTTGATTTTCGGCCTTCTGGGCTTTCCCCGCATGGAGGTCGCGGGCGCGGCGGTCGCCACGATCGTCGGCCAGTTCGTCGGCGCGGGCCTCGGCCTTTTTCTGAACCTCAAGAAAAATCCCGAGGTGCAGATCCACCTCAAGGACATCCGTCCCCACCGCGCGACGGTGGCGGACATCTACGCCATCGGCATTCCGTCGATCATCATGCAGTCCATCGGCTCGGTGATGATGTTCGGCATGAACAAAATTCTCATCTCGTTCACCGAGGCGGCGACCGCGGTGTTCGGTGCTTACTTCAAGCTCCAGAGCTTCATCTTCATGCCGTGCTTCGGCCTCAACAACGCGATGGTGCCCATCGTGTCGTACAACTACGGCGCGCAGAAATTCGACCGCGTGCGCAAGACCGTCCGCCTGACAGTCTTCACGGCCATCGGTATCATGTGCGTCGGCTGCGCGCTCTTCGAACTCATCCCCGAAACGCTGCTGGGGATGTTCTCGCCGACGGACGAAATGCTCTCCATCGGCCGTGTTGCGCTGCGCATCATCGGCGTGCACTTCCCGCTCGCGGGCTTCAGCATCATCGCGGGCAGCGCGTGTCAGGCGCTCGGCAAGCCCATCTACGCGCTCATCAATTCCGTCTGCCGCCAGATCGTCGTGCTGCTGCCGGCGGCGTATCTGCTCTCGCTCACGGGGCGGCTCGAGCTTGTGTGGCTCGCCTTCCCGATCGCGGAGGTCGTGAGCGTCATCCTGAACGCCACGTTCCTGCGGCTCACGTACCGCGTCTCGCTCGAGAGAAAATAATTTTGCCTGCGCGCAGACGCAGATCGGGGAGAGCCTCTTATTATAGAAGAGGCTCTCCCCTTTTATAAACGTTCCGCACGGCGGTTCAAATTTTTTCTTTTGACAGACCGCACAGACGCGGGTAAAATACATTTGATAAGCTACACTTGATAAATTGTTTTCGCAGGAGAACCTATGAAAAGACAACTTGCAGCGCTGCTGCTGACGATTTTTGCCCTGTCCCTCACTGCCTGCGGCGAAACGGCTGCCGAGAGCGAGACGCGCACGGTGTACGCGATGGACACGGTGATGAACCTGACGGTTTATGGCGAGAACGCCGCTGCCGCACTGGAGAGCGCGGAAAAGGAACTGCACACGTTGGACGAAGCCGTCCTCTCGCGCACGGCGGAGGGCAGTGAGCTCTATGCACTCAACACGTCGAACGGTGAGACGGTCGAATACGGTGCGGATGATATCTTACCCGCGCTGATCGAAACGGCGCTGACGATCTCTGACGCGACGGACGGCGCGTTCGACCCGACGCTCGCCCCCGTGCTCGACGCGTGGGGATTTACGAAGGACGAGCGCCGTGTGCCGTCCGCAGACGAGCTCAAAGAATTGCTGAGTCATACGGGCTGCGGCAAGGTCGCGCTCGAAAAAACGGCGGACGGCTGGACGGTCACACTTTTAGACGGCGCGCAGCTCGACCTCGGCGGCATCGCCAAGGGCTACGCGGCGGATCTTCTGCGCGCGCAGCTTGAAAAGGAGGGCGTCACGTCCGCGACACTCGACCTCGGCGGTGATGTGTTCGTCATGGGGCGAAAGACCGACGGCAGCGATTGGCGCATCGCCGTCAAGGACCCTGCGGACACGGAGAGCTACCTTGGCGTCGTATCGGCGGCGGATAAGTTCATCGTGACCTCCGGTGTGTACGAGCGCTATTTTGAAGAAAACGGCGTGCGATATCACCATATCCTCGACCCCAAGACCGGCTGCCCCGCGGAAAGCGGGCTCGTCAGCGTGACCGTGCTGTGCGAGAACGGCGCGTGGGCGGACGCGCTCTCGACGGCGTGCTTCGTCCTTGGCCCCGACGGCGCGCTTGCGCTGCGCGACGATCTTGCCGACCAGGGGACGGATTTCGAACTCATTTTAGCCACCGACGATGGCCGCGTGCTCTACACCGACGGCCTTGCCGACGCCTTCACGCCGAACGACGAAAGCGGGTACACGTATGAAGCGCTCGCCTAAGCTGAAGCCGACGAAGTGGGACGCGCTCGTTGTGCTCGCGGTGCTGCTGCTCACGCTCGGGCTCGCCGCAAGGCCGTATTTCGCGGCGAAATCGGCGGGCGAGCTGACGGTCAGCATTAGTGTTGACGGCGAGACCGTTGAGCGCTGCGCGCTCAGCACCTACGAAGGCGGCACGTATGAGAGCCGCGGCTACACGCTCACCGTCGCTGTGGAAAACGGTGCGGTGCGCGTGAGCGAAAGCGACTGCCCGAATCAGGACTGCGTGCACTCCGGCGCGATCTCGCGCGCGGGACAGAGCATCGTCTGCCTGCCCGCCCGCGTGGCCGTCACGCTCGAGGGCGCGGCGTCCGACTACGATCTGATCGCGGGGTGAGCGCATGAAGATCAAAACAAGAGAGCTGACGCTCTGCGCGGTGCTCGCGGCGCTCGCGCTTGCGTTGTCCTACATGGAGTCGTTTTTTCCGCTCGCGCTCATTGTGCCGCTGCCGGGCGTCAAGCTCGGCCTTGCCAATATCGTCACGCTCTACGCGCTCTATGCCATCGGATTTCCGAGCGCGCTCGCCATCCTGCTCGTGCGCTGCACGCTCGGCGCGCTGTTTGCGGGGAATGCCTCGGCGCTTTTATTCTCGCTGCTCGGCGGGCTGTCGGCGCTTTTGGTGATGGCGCTTTTGAGCAGGGCGAAAAAGCTCAGCATTTTCGGCGTCTCAATCGCGGGCGCGGCGGCGCACAACTGCGGGCAGGTCTGCGCCGCGCTCATCACGCTCGGCTCGACCGCGCCGCTCTACTATCTGCCGTTTTTGCTGCTGGTGTCGCTCTTCACGGGCGCGCTCAGCGGCCTGATCACTGCATTCTTGTTCCGCGCAATGGCGCACACGCCCTACGGAACGAAGGGAGAGAATCAACATGGATAAAAAGGACGAGATCATTCTCCAGCAGCTCGACGTCATCCGCACGATGACGCAGAACAACTTAAACCGCATGGGCAGCGACTTCTGGGGCGCGCCGCTGACGCCGGACGCGCCGAAATCCGCCGTCCCGAAGGAAGCTGCGCCCAAAGCAAACGCGCCGAAGAGCGCGGACGGCGCAAAGCCGAACAAGCCCGCCGCCTCCACCGGCGCGGACGAGAAAAAGGAAGAGGAAGCGCCGCTTCCCCCGCCCGAGAAGATCGAGGACCTTAAAAAAGAACTCGACACCTATATCGGCCTTGGCGAGGTCAAGCGCGAGGTGAATAACCTCATCAACATGGCGACTGTCTTCAAGCGGCGCGAGGAGACGGGGCTTCCGAACGCGGACTTCTCGCTCCACATGGTCTTCACCGGCAACCCCGGTACAGGTAAGACGATGATCGCGCGTTTGATGGCGCGCGTCTACCGCTCACTCGGGATCCTTTCCAAGGGTCAGCTTGTCGAGGTCGACCGCAGCGGGCTCGTTGCGGGCTACGTCGGTCAGACGGCCATCAAGACGAGCAAGGTCATCGAAAAGGCGCTCGGCGGCGTGCTGTTTATCGACGAGGCCTACGCACTCAACGGCAAGGGCGACAACGACTTCGGTCAGGAGGCCATCGACACGCTGCTCAAGGCGATGGAGGATCACCGCGACGACCTCGTCGTGATCGTCGCGGGCTACGATGGCTTGATGGAAAAGTTCATCCAATCGAACCCCGGCCTTGAGTCCCGCTTCAACCGCTACCTGCACTTTGACGACTACACGCTCGACGAGATGCTCGAGATTTTCAAAATGCAGTGCCGCAAGTCGCTCTACACCCTCTCTCCCGACGCCGAGCAGGACGTCAAGGACTTCATCTACGATGAGAACGCCGACGGTGTGACGTTCGGCAACGCGCGCGGCGTGCGCAACCTCTTCGAGCAGATCTTGACCGCGCAGGCCAACCGCCTCGCGAAGATGGAGAGCTTTACAAAGGATGATTTGATGACCCTCACGCGCGACGATGTCCTCCACGCCCGCGGTATGGAAGACAACACGACCGTCGCCGAGCTCGAAGCAAAAGCAGCAGAAAAAAAAGACGAATAAAAAAGGAAGGACGCGCAGCGTCCTTCCTTTTTTATTTCGTTGTTACGCTTCCTTGGCGGCGGGCTCTTCCTTCGGCTTATCCTTGGGGACGACGCGCTTTTCAGGCGTCACGCGGCCCTCGTCCACCGCGACCATGTGCTCAAGCAGGCGGACGACCATGTTGGAGTAGCCCCATTCGTTGTCGTACCACGCGATCAGCTTGACAAAGTCGTTGTCGAGCATGATGCCGGCGGTCTCGTCGAAGATGCAGGGGCAGGAATTTCCGATCAGGTCCGTGGAGACGACCTGGTCCGCGGTGTAGCCGATGATGCCCTTCATATAGGTTTCGCTGGCGTGGCGGATGGCGTAGCAGATATCGGCGTAGGTGGTCTTGACCTTGAGGTGGGCGGTCAGGTCAACGACGGAGACGTCCGCCGTGGGGACGCGGAAGCTCATGCCGGTCATCTTGCCGTAGAGCTCGGGGATGACGCGGCCGACGGCCTTGGCGGCACCCGTGGAGGAGGGGATGATATTGTTAAGAATGGAGCGGCCGGTGCGCCAGTCGCTGCCGCCGCGGGAGTCGACCGCCTTCTGCTTGGCGGTGGCGGCGTGGATGGTGGACATGAGCGCCTGCTCGATGCCGAACTCGTCGTTGATGACCTTGGCAAGGGGTGCTAAGCAGTTGGTGGTGCACGAGGCGTTGGAGACGACCTTCATGTCGGAATGGAGCAGCATGTGGTTCACGCCCATGACGAACGTGGGGGTGACCTCATCCTTGCCGGGCGCGGTCAGGATGACCTTCTTCGCGCCGCCCTTGAAGTGGCGGGAGGCCTTCTCGGTGGTGTTGTAGGCGCCGGTGGACTCGATGATGTACTCCGCGCCGCAGCTGGACCAGGGGATCATCGCCGCGTCGGACTCGCTGAAGACCTGAATGGTGTGACCGTTGACGATCAGGTTCTTGTCCTTGTGCTCCACCGTGCCGTTGAACTGACGGAACACGGAATCGTATTTGATCATATAGACCATGTAATCCAGATCCGCTTTGCGCAGGTTGATACCGCAGATGTCGAACTGCTCCGGATGCTCGATCATGATGCGCAGCACGACGCGGCCGATGCGGCCGAAGCCGTTGATGCCCACTTTGATAGCCATAATGATAATCCTCCACAGAAAATGTGATCGTATTGTTCGGAGCTCGCGCCCCGTCATTGCAGAATCATTATATCATGGCGTATTTTTTTGTCTTCCCCTTTTCGGGAAAAAGGTAGCTGAACTTTGTTGTACAAATGTGTGCAAAACAGACAAAAACAGCGAAAAACATTTGTCTAACTTCTCCAAATATTCCATACATTTGAAACATTCAAAGCATCCGTTCGTGCAAAAATTGCACTTTATCGCACTAAAATGACAGCAAACTTGCAAAACGAAAACAACCCTCTTTGAGGGCCGTTTTACTTCAGTCTAAATTCAATGGAGGCGCATTTCGAGCCTCCGGCTCGAAACAGCCAACGTCCCCCACGCGCATTTCGTGCTCCGCACGAAACAGCTAACGCACCCCCGCCGCGCATTTTGCGCCTCCGGCGCAAAACAGCGCCAAAAATGAAAAATAGAAGCAGAGACCCTCATCACGCACCAAAAGGCATCGCAGACTTTGCGCCGCGCACGGCGCAAATAATCTTAATCGTTTTTTCTGACGACATGTGCGTCAGAAAAAACTCTTCTCACGGAGCGCGTGTCGCAGCCGCCCTGCGGGCGGCAAGGCACGAAGCGCAGTGCATCCCCCTCAAAAAAAGAGGACGGCATTCGCCGTCCTCTTTTTTTGAAGCCGTTAGGCAAGCGCCGCGGTGATGATCGCCATGGAGTAGACCTCCTGGGCGTTGCAGCCGCGGGAGAGGTCGTTGATCGGCGCGTTCAGGCCGAGCAGGATCGGGCCGTAGGCGTCGAAGGAGCCGAGGCGCTGGGCGATCTTGTAGCCGATGTTGCCGGCGTTGATGTCGGGGAAGATAAAGGTATTGGCGTGGCCGCCGACCGCGTCGGTGATGTGCTTGGTTTTGGCGACAGCCGGAGAGACCGCCGCGTCGAACTGGAACTCGCCGCCGATCGGGGTGTCGGGCATGAGGGCCTTGGCCTTCTCGCAGGCATTGCGCATCTTGTCGACGTCCTCGCCCTTGCCGGAGCCGAGGGTGGAGTAGCTCAGGAAAGCGACCTTCGGGTCAACGCCGAAGATCTTGGCGCAGGAAACGGTCTCCTTGCAGATCTCGACGAGCTCGTCCTCGTTGGGCTTGATGTTGATGGCGCAGTCGGCCATGGCGAGCACTTCGTTCTCGCCGGAAGCGGCGGGACGGACCATGATGAAGCAGGAAGAGACGATCTTGTTGCCTGGCTTGGTCTTGATGAGCTGCAGCGCGGGACGGACCGTGTCGGCCGTGGAGTAGGTAGCGCCGCCGAGCAGGCAGTCGGCCTTGCCCATCTTGACGAGCATGGTGCCGAAGTAGTTGCTCTTCTTGAGCGCGGCGCGGCACTCGTCGGCGGTCATCTTGCCCTTGCGCAGCGCGACCATCTCGTCGACCATCTCGTCCATGCCGTCGAAATTCTCGGGGTCGATGATCTCGGCACCGCGGATGTTGAAGCCGATGTCCTCAGCGGCGGCGGCAATCTCATCGGGGTTGCCGACGAGCACGGGCTTTAAGAAATTACCGGACAGCAGACGGGCGCTCGCTTCGAGAATGCGGGGGTCGGTACCTTCGGTGAAAACGATCGTTTTGGGGCTCTTTTTCAGCGTGTTGATCAGTTGTGCAAACATGTTGATTCCTCCTGATATATGATGTGCCGGTCAAGCGGGCACAGATTTACAGATATAGTATACACCCACTTTTTCACCCTCTCAAGGAAAAATAACGCAAAATTCATGCAAAAGTTTACAAATTTTCCAAACTCTTACAACATATTAGCAGTATCATTTCCCCAAAAGGCTTGACGGAGCCTTAAAAACCAAGTATACTGGTCAACGGTTACAAATTGTAACTTTTATTTTTACTTGCATCCTTTAAGGAGTTTTGATATGTCAGAGCAAAAACGATCCACCCCGCAGCGCAGCGATGCACCCACGCAGCGCCGCCGTTCGAATGCCTCGCCGCGAAGACGGTCGAGCAGGCGCGGCGGCATGCCGCAATGGCTGAGCGGCTGGATCGAGCACATGGCGCTGTTTTTTTCCACGCTCGGTGCGCGCATCCGCCGCATCGGCCCACGCGCCCGCACGGTCATGCGCGAGAGCAGGGCGCGCAACTTTCCTGAATCCAACCGCTTTTTGGTGCAGGTCTTCCTCGTCATCGGCGGGATGTTCCCGATGTGGCGATCGCTGCTGCATGAAAGGGTGATGGCACACCGCCGCCAGCGCAGCCACGCTGCCGGCGAGCACGAGGACCGCTGGCGCAGGCAGGCGCGGCGCGTGAATCCGTTCTACTTTATCGGCGGCGCAGCTGTTGTGGCCGCGATCGCGCTGTTTTTCTCGTTCTACACGCTGGGAACGACCGTAGAGTATAACGGCAGCGTGGTCGACACCGTCGCGAGTGCCGCGCAGGCACGCAAGGCGGCCTCCAAGCTCGAGAGCATCACGACCGAGACGCTCGGCAAGTCCTACGAGATCGCAAAGGATGCCATCCATTATTCGACGGCTTTCGTCCGCCGCAGCGATGTGACGGACGCAACGACCTTTGAGCAGGACCTCGCCGACGAGCTCGGCCAGGTGACCTACGGCTACTCGCTTTATGTCGACGATGAGCTCATCGGCTCGACGCAGTACGCCGGCGCGCTGGACGAGCTGCTCAAGCAGATCAAGCAGGTCTACGCCTCGGCGGATACGCTGAGCGTCGACTTTGTCGAAAATGTCCGCATCGCGGAGGGCTACGTCCCGACCGACAGCGTGATGAACCTCGGCGAGATCGCCGAGATCCTGAATTCGACGAAGTCGGGCGAGGTGACCTACACCGTCGTCAAGGGCGACACCTGGGGCCAGATCGCCAACAACAACGGCATGACCGCCGCCGAGCTCGAAGCGCTGAACCCCGGCTACGACATCAACCGCATCCACATCGGCGATGCGCTGACGCTCTCGAACGCCGTGCCGTATCTGACCGTCAAGGTCACCGAGCGGCAGAACTATGTCGAGGACGTCAACTATGACGTGAACTACGTGAGCGATTCGTCCATGTATCAGGGCGACGAGCGCGTGATCTCCAAGGGCTCGTTCGGCAAGGCCGACATCGTCGCGGACGTTACCTACATCAACGGCGAGGAGCAGGAGCGCACGGTCATCTCGTCCGTCACGCTCTCCGACCCTGTGGCCGAGACGCGCGCCCGCGGCACGAAGGTCCGCCCGACCTGGTACCCTACCGGCAGCTTCCGCTGGCCGTGCTCGGGCCGCATCACCTCGCGCTTTGGTTACCGCAACACCGGCATCCGCGGCGCGACGAGAAACCACAAGGGCATCGACATCGCCTGCGCGCGCGGCACGCCGATCTACGCTGCCGACGGCGGACGCGTCATCTTCTCCGGTTATAAGGGCGCGATGGGCTATGTTGTCATCATCGACCACAACAACGGCTATGTGACCTATTATGAGCACAACGGCTCGCTGCTCGTCTCGGCGGGACAGACGGTCTACAAGGGCCAGCAGATCGCCAAGGCGGGCCGCAGCGGCGTCGCCAGCGGTGTCCACTGCCACTTCGGCATTCAGAGAAACGGCAGCTACGTCAACCCGCTCAACTATCTAAGTTAAAATCAAAGGGATCTCATCCGATGGATGGGATCCCTTTGATTTTAGGGGATCGCACTTCGCTTTGTGCCTTGCCGCCGTAGGCGGCTGCGACACGCGCGAAGCGAGAAGAATAAATCGCCACGCGCATGTCGCGGCGATTTATGATTAAAATTATTTCGCGTCTGCGGACGCGAAAGTCTGCGACGCTTTTTCCCGTTTTTCTGCCCGTATGGGCAGAAAATGCGGCGGATGTAGGTTGATGGGTTTTGCGCCGATTGGGGTGTGGGGGCCTGTTTGCCGCTGGTCGCGGCAAATGCGGCATGGGGATCATGAAAAGGCCGCTGCGGCGTTTCGCAGCGGCCTTTTTTATCGTGTTTACTGTTCCGTCAGGACGCGGCGGACCTCGCCGGTGAAGTAGAGCGAGCCCCAGGAGCAGATGGCGTCATCCTCGCCTGCCAGCTCCAGGACGCGGCGGACGCCGTCGTCGGTGTCCTTGGCGGGGACGGCCTGCACGCCCTGTGCGTTCAGCCACGCGGCGAGCTCGTTTTCATCGAGTGCGCGGGCAGAAGGCGGCGTGATGACGACGAACGCCTTGGCGAGCGGGAGCGCGCGGCGCAGCATTTGCTGCCAGTCCTTGTCGCGAAGCACCCCTGTGAGGAAGATGAGTTTTTTGTCGCCGTAGAGCGCGGCGAGCGAATCCATCAGCGCGTCGACGCACTGGGGATTGTGCGCGCCGTCAACGATGAAGTCCGGCCCGCGGCGCAGGAGCTCGAGCCGTCCGGGCCACTGGGCGTGGGAAAGCCCCTCGTCAATGGCCTCGTCCGTGAGCTTGTCCCAGCCGCGCGAGCGCAGTACGTTGCACACGTCGATGACCGTTAGCGCGTTCAAGAGCTGATACTCGCCGAGAAGCCGCAGGTGGTACGGCCCGCGGCCGCGGTATTTGAACTCTTGACCGTCGAGCGAGGACGAAATGCGCTCAAGCTTTTCCTGCGCGGTGATCGTGAGAGCCACGTCCTCCTGCGCGCACTTTTCGCGCGCGACGTTCTCCACGCCCTCGCTCTGGCCGAAGAGCACGGCGTGCGAGCCATGCTTGATGATGCCGCACTTCTCCGCGGCGATCTTCTCGACCGTGTCGCCGAGAATGGCCGTGTGCTCCAAGCCGATGTTCGCCACGACGCAGACCTCCGGCGCGGGGATGACATTCGTCGAATCCATGCGCCCGCCGAGACCGACCTCAAGCGAGACGATGTCGCACTGCTCCTGCACGAAGTACAAAAAGGCGATGGCCGTCATGATCTCAAAACCCGTGGGCATTTCACTCATGCGCTCCGCTGCGTTCCGCACGGTGTTTGTGAGCGAAATGAGGGAGTTGTCGTCGATCTCTTCCCCGTTCACGCGCATGCGCTCGTGGAAGCGCAGCAGGTGCGGCGAGGTATAGAGCCCCGTGCGGTACCCCGCGCGCCGGAGCACGGAGGCGAGCATCGCGGCGGTACTGCCCTTGCCGTTTGTGCCCGCGATGTGGACGAATTTGAGCTTCTGCTCGGGATTGCCGAGCAGACCCAGAAGCTCGCGCGAGCGCGCAAGGCCCGGCGCGCTCTGCTCCCAGTTGTCGAATTGCAGATATTTGAGGGTCTCCTCAATGGTTTGCAGGTCTTTCACATTGTTCACCTGTATTTCCTGTAAAATAAGGCGAAGGTGTCGGCCCTCGCCTGCGGGATTTGATTTATCGGTCGATCTTGCGCAGCATGGCGGTGAATTCCTCGGGCAGCGGGCACGTGAGCGAGACAAGCTCCTTCGTCCGCGGGTGGATGAACTGAAGCCCCACCGCGTGAAGGCACTGACCCGTCAGGCCTGGAACGGCCTTTTTTGCGCCGTAGACCGTGTCGCCCAGGATCGGGTGGCCGAGGTAGGCCATGTGCACGCGAATTTGATGCGTGCGGCCCGTTTCGAGCCTGCACCGCACATGCGTGTAGCCGGGATAACGGGCGATGACCTCCCAGTGCGTTACCGCGCGGCGTCCACCCGGAACGACGGCCATGCGCTTGCGGTCGCGGCTGTCGCGCGCGATGGGCGCGTCGACCGTGCCGCTGTCCTCACGTAAGTTGCCGACCACGATACACTCATACGTGCGCGCGAGCGTGTGGTCGGCCAGCTGGGCGGAGAGGAACTGGTGCGCGTAGTCGTTTTTTGCCGCGATGATGAGCCCGCTCGTGTCGCGGTCGATGCGATGTACGATGCCGGGGCGCAGCGCGCCGCCGACGCCGGAGAGGCTGTCGCCGCAGTGATACAAAAGGGCGTTCACGAGCGTCCCGTCCGGATGGCCCGGCGCGGGATGGACGACGAGCCCGCTCGGCTTGTTGACGACGATGACGTCGTCGTCCTCGTAGACAACGTCCAGAGGGATGTCCTGTGGAACGGCGTCGATGGGCGCGGGCTCTTCGGGGGTGAATTCGATCTGCTCGTGTCCCGTGAGCTTGTAGCTCTTGTTCGGCGCTTTGCCGTTCACGAGGACACGCCCGTCCTCGACGGCTTTCGCCGCGGCGGAGCGGGTCAGGTCTTCAATTGCGCGGGCGAGGCAGGCGTCGAGCCGCGTACCGGCATCGGCTTCACTTGTTTGCAGCAGGATCGGTTCCATCGACCTTGTTCCCCCAGTTTTTCTCGTCGCTCTTGCTGTAAAAGGCAAGGTAGTAAATCAGCGCGCAGACCGTGCCGCACACGACGAACACATCCGCCACGTTGAAGACGGGAAAGTCCATGAACATCGTGTCCAGCATGTCAACGACGTATCCGAGGCGCACGCGGTCAATGAGATTGCCGATGCCGCCGCCGAGGATGATCGCAAGCGACCACTGGCCCAGCGGATGGCGCACGATCTTGACGAGCAGCCATGCGATGGCGCACATGCCCGCCGCCGTCAGCGCGATGAGCAGCCACCGTGCGCCCGAAAAGCTCGACCACGCCGCGCCGTAGTTGTGCACGCGCGTGAGCTGTAACAGCGGCGGCAGCAGCGGCTCCGATTCGCCGGGCGACATTGTGTTCACGACGAGGAATTTGACGGCCTGATCTGCCGCCACGCAGAAAACCGCCGCGAGGGCAAGGCAGACCGCCTTGCCCTTGCCGCGTCGGTAAAATGCAGCGTATAAAATCACCATCAGCGCCAGCGCGCCGAAAAAGATCCACAGGATCGGCCCTCCGATGCTGCCGGAGACGACGATCTGTGTCGTGCCGTCCGCGCCGCCGATCACGCCGATATTGTTCATTCGCTCTCCTCTTCTCCTGCGGGGGTGTTTTCCGCAGGCTCTTCGACCGCCGGTGCGGTCTTGGCGACCTCGACGATCAGAATATCGTCTGCCTGACGGAGCGCGGTGCGCTCAGCCTCAGGCAGCTCCATGGCGTCTGCTAAGTCATGTGCCGCTTCGGCCACGACGAGGTAGCTGACGTACTCGTCATTTTCCGCGTACACGGCCATGCCGCGCTCGTGCAGAAATTCCGCCGCCGCGGGCATATCCAGCGTGATGATGGCATAGCCGCCGTTTGCGTCGGCGGAGCGGTCGTCTGCGCCGTCTTCCGTGTCATAGGTGTCGAACGGGCTGGCGTCGGCCTGCACGCCCTCCTTCTGCACGGCGGAATAGCTGTAGGTAAAGTCCTCCGCCGTGTCGCCGGACGCAGCGGGCGCACTCGCCGTGCCATTGCCGCTGGTATTGCAGTCCGCGGCGCTGTCGTTGCTGCTGACCGTCGCGGGCGCCAGCTTCCACGCCGCGGCCGTGACGACAAGCAGCGCAAAGCACGCGGCCAGCACGCGCGGCCATGCACGGCGGTGGCGCGATCTCGCGCGCTTTTCCTCATGCACCCGCTCGAGCACGCGCTCGGAAAAGCCCTCCGGCGCGTCGAGCTCGGGCATTTCCTCGAACATCGTGTGCACGATCATCAGTTCCGAGAGATACTCCCGGCAGTTCTGGCAGTGCTCTACGTGCGAGAGCACCTCTTCCTTTTCGTTTTCGCTCAATTCTCCGTCCACAAAGGCAGAGAGCGCGGCGGCGTACTGTTCACAACATTTCATTTGGCGCTCATCTCCTCACGATTACATTCTGTAACTTTTGACGAAGCAATTTCAAAAAAGTTCCCGTTTCCGGATAAAAAGTTGCGCAAAAGTGATCGGCCCCTGCTGATGCGCGATTTGACCGTGCCCAGCTCGATCGACGCGCTTTCTGCGATCTCGGTGTAGCTCAGGCCTTCGATCTCGCGCAGGATGAGCACCTTTCGGTACTCCTCCGGCAAGGCGGAGAGGCCCTCCTGCAATAATTTCTGTGCCTCGTGGTGCTCGACCGTCTCCTGCGGCTGGGGCGAGGTGTCGACCGCATCGACAAACAGCTCCTCGTCGTCGAGCGAGACGCTGCCGCTCTGTTTTTTTCGCCGCCGCAGCGTGTCGATGCAGGCGTTCGTCGCCAGACGGTAGATCCACGTCGAAAGCGATGACTCCTGTCGGAAGCGGTCGATCCCGCGCCAGAGCGCAAGAAAGGCATCCTGCGCGGCCTCCTCGGCGTCCTCGCTGTTGCCGCACATGCGGAAGCACAGCGTATACACTTTTTTCTCATATTGGCGGATCAGCTCTTCGAAGGCGGCTTCATCCCGCTTTTGAAGGCGCGCAATGAGTTCCCGTTCGTCCATAGCTTTTTATTGATCCTCAGCGCAGATCCCGCTTGATCGACGCGCTGAGCGCGTGCAGCTCAGAAAGCGTTGAGAGCTGCACGATCTTCTCCTTATAATAATTCGCGTGGCTGATGCCCTTTAAGTACCAGCACAGGTGATGGCGCGCCTGCAGCATGGCGACGCGCTCGTTTTGATACTGTGCGGAGAGCTCCACCTGACGCACGGCGGTGTCCCACCGCTCGGCAAACGGCGGCAGCGGCGGAATGTCGCGCCCTGAGAGCGCGGCGGCGGACTGCTCGAAAAGCCACGGATTGCCGAAGCTCCCGCGGCCGATCATCGCCATGTCCGCGCCCGTGAATTTAAGGATGCGCACCGCGGCCTCGGGCGAAAAAACGTCGCCGTTGGCGATGACGGGGATGCTGACGGCCTGCTTGACGTCGCGGATCGTGTTCCAGTCGGCCTCGCCGCCGTACATCTGCATGCGCGTGCGCCCGTGTACCGCGACGGCGCTGACGCCGGCCTGTTCGAGCATTTTGGCGAGCTCGACGGCGTTGATGCTGCCCTTGTCCCAGCCGCGGCGCATCTTCGCCGTGACGGGGACCTTGACGGCGCGCACGACCGCCTCAGCAATGCGCGCGGCCTTTTCGGGATCCTTCATCAGCGCGCTGCCGTCGCCGTTTTTGACGACCTTGCCCACGGGGCAGCCCATGTTGATATCCAGGATGTCCGCGCCGGAAATTTCGATCGCCATCTGCGCAGCCTCGGCCATGCAGTTCACATCGCTGCCAAAGATCTGCGCGGCAAACGGCTTTTCGCCCGGAAACGGACGAAGCAACTGCGCGGTCTTCGTGTCGTGGTAGCACAGCGCCTTGGCGCTCACAAGCTCCGTGACGGTGTAGCCCGCGCCTTTTTCGGAGCAGATCTGGCGGAATGCAGTATCCGTTACGCCCGCCATCGGCGCGAGCGCGAGCTTCGATTCAATTTTTACCGTTCCGATCTGCATAGTCCGCCTCTTTTCGATAACAATACAAGCATAGTATAGCATAGCAAGACCGGCAAGTCAAAGGAACAAAACGCGGACGGAGGCTGTCCATTATCATTAAACGCACAGAGACTCAACTGAGTCGGCTGTGCGTTTTTTCTTTACTACAACCCCATAGGACGGAGGTGAGACTGACGGGAAAGTACCGCTACCTGACCTTCGAGGACAGGAAGAAGATCGAGGCGTGGCATCTGCTCGGAGATCGGCCGGTCGATATTGCGGCCCGCCTGAGCGTTCACCACACCACCATCTACAAAGAGCTCCAGCGAGGCGCGACCGGCGCGCTGGACGCCAACCAGCGCGAAGGGTACAGCGCAGAGCTCGCCGAGAGGCGGCTGCGTGAGAGCTTCAAGCGCAGAGGTAAACGAGCACCGGCCGCACAGTAGCCAAGAACACCCGGCAGCGTCGGGCCGAAGAAAGGAGAGCCCAACATGAAAACGACCACACGACCCCGACGCTGAAAATGGACGAGCTGCGCACCCCCTCCGCGCTGCTCTCTGAAGCGATCCGGCGGTCGTGTTTCTGCTTTTCAGGGACTCGACACCACCAAGATCCCCGGCTCCGGCCGGGCCAAGACGAAAGGAGACCACCATGAACACCTACGAGATCACATTCACCAGAGAGAACGGCAGCACCGGCAAAGACCGCATCACGGCCGCCAATGAGAAGCAGGCCCGCAAAGACTTCCGCGAGATCTACCGCCACAGCAGCGCCACCATCACCGACGTCATCGTCGCGGCCGAGAATGTCCCGGCCAGCAAACAGCAGGAGCGGGATGCTCTCGACCAGATCCGGGCCATCGTGGACACCCTCGGGCCAGACAGCTACCTCGCCACAGCCTTCGCCGGATGCTTCGAGGACGCCGAGGAGAACATCAAAAACGACTTTGCGTGCAGCATGAAACAGCGCCTCGAGAGTGCCGAGGCGAAGCGCATCGAGGCCGAGCTCGGCTACAATCGCCTCGTCGACAAGCTCGCAGCGAGCGAGAAAGCCCTCGAGGCTGCCCGTGCTGACATCGAGAAGAAGGACGAGGAAATCGCGGCATTGAACGCTCGGATCTCTGCCATCCAGCGCCCCACCGAACCGGCTGAAATCTCGGACGAGCTTCTGGCCGACCTCGCCACCTTCTCCTCCGTGTATATCGAGCGGATCCAGAAGGCCATCATCGAGAATGCCGGGCAAATCGCCAAAAATGCCACACTCGTGCGCCTTCTCCACCAGTACAGCACACGCCTCGAGCAGGAGCGCATCGAGTACGCCCGCGAGGTCTACAACTGCGCGAAGCACGGCACGGAGTTCCGGCCCTCCAATAAGTGCCTCACACACGCCAACAGCTACCGCAACGTCATCCAAGACCTGCTGCACGGCTACTGGAGCTAAGGAGGTGAGACACATGAAACAGGGCATCAGCATCGAAAGAACCTACGACCTGCACGACAGGCTGATCGTCAGGATCCTGAAGCGCCGGGGCCGCCTGACGCTGGAGGAAGTCAGTGACCTCCTCCGGCTCGAGGGCGGGGGCGAGTGGAGCGGCTGGTATGCCGTTCTGCTCAACTGCACCGAGGGGACGATCGGCGGGAACGGCTTGTACGACTCCGATGATCCCAAGGGCGACGCCGTCGACCTTTACGAAATCAATGAGGGCGATGACTGCCCGATCTGTGGCAAGTTCATCCCGCCCTTCCAGTATTGCCCGAGCTGCGGAGCGAAGTGGAGCGACGCCGACCAGAACGTCGAGACGCTCCTCGCCTCAATGATGGAGGAGACCCGGCGCATGATCGCCACCTCCTCCAAGGAGGACAGCCGAGTCGCGTGGTACTGGTCGTTCATCGGATCCCTCGATATGGCCCGCCAGCTCGGACTCATAACCGAGGAACGCCGCCAAGAGCTCTATAAAAAGGCGAAGGAGATGAAACCATGAACACCAAAGCCATCCGGCAGCTCGCTGACGTCACGCTGGACAAGTACCGCAGCTCAATCCCCCGCAAAGCCTTCGAGGAGTTCGTGAAGGACATCATCACCGGCGAGAACCGCGCGACCGCCTTCAGATACGAAGCGAGCCCCATCTGCCGGGCTTCATTCCCGTCCACGCTGGACGAGGATGGCGCCCGCTGCACCGTAGAGGTCACGGTCTACCGGCTGAACGCCGTGGCCGTCACCGCCTTCCTGCTGGACGGGCCCGAGACGCTGTTGCGGCACATCGGACTCGACGAGCGGGACACCTACACCACCAAGCACGAGATCGACGACCTCGTCACCGTCGTGCACATCACCAGACTGGAGGGAGGTGGAACCGCATGACAGCCAAGTGCGTCGGCTGCGGGCTCGACTGGAACGTCAGCATCTACCAGAAGATCCCCCACACCGGCTACATCTGCCCGCACTGTGAGAGCCGGCTCCGCGCCGGCGAGACCCTGCCGAACATTCAGGCCAGCCAGAAGGCTCGGCCGCAGAGAACGAAAGGAGCAACCCCATGAAAAAGATCGCACTCAAGAACGCCGCCCGCGGCACAGCCTTCGACTATGCCGGCCAGAGCTGGATCCTGCTGGAGAATGACCCAACCGGCCGGACGCTCTGCCTGAGCAAGGACATCACCGAGACCCGTGCCTTCGACGAGGGTAACTGCAACAACTTCGCCGTCGCCAGCAGCAACAAGTACCTGAACGGCCCCTACCTCGACAATCTGGCAGACGCTTGCAACGGCGCCAACGCCTTCCTCGAGAGCGAGCTCGACCTGACCACTGACGACGGCCTGAAGGACTACGGCGCCTGCACCGTCACCATCTTCCTGCTGACGGTCGACCAGTACCGGCGCAACCGCGACGTCATCCCCAACGTAGACGACTGGTGGTGGCTGTCCACCGCCTTCAGCACGAAGTCTAACGGATACGAGTCACTCGCCCGCTTCGTCAACTCCGATGGCGCGCTGAGCTGGGGCAGCGCCTGCCGCGGCTTCAGCGGCCTGCGCCCCGCTTGTTATCTGGACTCCGATCTCCTGATCTCCGTCGAGGACGACGAAGCCACCGACGACGTCACGCCGGAGCACGCCGGCGAGATCATCGCGGCGCTGGCTGAGCAGTTCGGCGGCACCTTCGCCACCGAGGATCAACTGACCACGGCCCTCTCGTTTATGCTCGGCACCCTGAGAGCCACCCGCGAGAAGGAGGCCCGGCATGAGTAACCTCTCCACCCTGTTCGACCGCTACAAGGCCCTCGTCGTATTTGATACCGAGACCAGCGGCCTCGACTTCGACAACGACCAGATCATCGAGCTCGCCGCCCTGCGCGTGGAGCGCACGGCCACCGGCGGCCTGCGGATCGCCGGCAAGATGGACACCTTCATCAAGCTGCCCGAAGGCGAGACCCTCCCGGAGAACATCGTCAGCCTGACCGGCATCACCGACGAGCGGCTCCAGACCGAGGGCGTGCAGCCGGCCAAGGCGGCCAGCCAGATCGCCAAGCTCATGCAGAACGGCCCGACCCTGATAATCGCCCACAATGCGCAGTTTGACGCCTGTTTCCTTCGTGGCCTGCTCCGCGGCCAGAAAGTCGGCCGGATCGACTGGCTGGACAGCCTGACGGTCTACAAAGACCGCAGGGCCTACCCGCACAAGCTCGCCAACGCGATCATCGCCTACGACCTCACCGGCAAGGTGCAGAACAGCCACCGCGCCATCGACGACGTGCTGGCCCTGTTCGAGGTGCTGAAGGCGATGGACGACGAGCGCGAGGATCTCGGCAGCTACGTCAACCTGTTCGGCTACAACCCCAAGTACGGCGCCAGCGGCCGCCGGATCGTGGGCGTCAGATATGAGCCGCAGAGCTTCAGCAAGGGCCTGACTCGCCCGGAGCAGACGCTCCCGGCCAGCGTGGCGCGGAGGTGACAGCATGAGCCCGGAGATCACAATCACGAGCGAGGAGCTGCGCGAGCGCGTCGAGGATCGCCTCGACCGCTGGATCCCTGACGACGTCTGGAACCGTGCCGAGCCCTACGCCCGCCACAAAAATGAAGTAAACCGGCAGCGGCACCCCGAGATCGACTACTACGACAACGACTACCTCGTGCTGCTGACCGCTGACACCGTCCGAGAGACCGAGCTCAGCGACCTCACTCACGCCCTCTGTGGTCTGACCGTCGCACGGGCTCAGTGAAAGGAGAAACCAATGGAAACCACAAAAGAAAGGGCCGCCCGTTGCGACCGGGCGACCCATGCGAGAAGATCCAGCAGCCTGCCAGCATACGGATCCCGCACCGCAAGTATAACACGCCGGCGCCGCCGTGCCAAGAGGAAAGCCCTGAGAGCTGCCACGCTGGCCGCTGCCGTCCTTCTGCTGGGCGGCATCTCTGTGGCGATCTTCACCACCCCGGCCGGCAGCAAGCAGGAGACCGACATCCTGCCGCCGACCAACACCGTCGGCGCATACATCCCGGACACCCCCGCCCCGGCCGCTGAGACCGTGGAGCCGACCGAGCCCGCCGTGCGCTACCATCTGACCGACGCCGAGCGCGACGTCGTCGAGCGCGTGGTCATGGCCGAGGCCGGCGGGGAGTCCTTCGATGGCCAGATGCTCGTCGCTCAGTGCATCCTCAACGCAGCCGAGAAGCGCGGCGTCGAGCCCTCTGAGGCCGTCGTCCTTTACAGCTACACCAAGAGCCGGCCGGATCCCACACAGCGCGTCAAGGACGCCGTCGCGGCTGTGTTTGACCGAGGCGAGACCGTCGTGGACGAGCCGATCCTCTACTTCTACAACCCCGCCCTCGTGACCAGCGACTTCCACGAGAGTCAGATCTTCGTCATCGAGGAAGGCGGGCACCGTTTCTTTGCAGAAAGGAGTACCAGATGAAACACCTCACCGAAATGAAGCCGGGCGAGACCCTGCACCTCCGCAGCGGCCGCGACCTCGAGCTCGAGAGCGTCACCCCTGTCACCTGCGGCGTGATGCTCACCTTCAATGTCACCGAAAGAAAGGAGCACAACAATGAGTGATAAGACCACCGCGGCCCTCGCTGCCGAGCAGGCAGACGCAGAGGCCACCACCACGCAGGAGGCCGAGCTGCTGCCTGCTGCCACGCTGGACGAGCTGGAGCAGGTCGACCTCGGCACCGTTGCAGAGGGCGAGCGCGCCCCGTTCCGCATCACCGACGACCGCTGCGCTGACTGGGCCATCCGCAAGATCGCCGACGAGCGCAGCGAGTACGACCGCCTGAAGGCACTGGCCGACGAGCAGATCGCGGCCATCAACGAGAAAGTAGACGCCGCCCGCAAGCGCATGGAGAACGGCACCTCGTACCTCACGAGCTGTCTGGCCGACTTCTTCGCCACCGTCCCTCACAAGGAGACCAAGACGACGGAGAAGTACCGCCTCCTCTCCGGCACCCTGACCTTCAAGAAGGGCACCACCAAGACCAAGCTCGACGAGACCAAGCTGGTGCCGTGGCTCAAAGCCAACGGCTACGGCGAGCTCGTGAAGGTCGAGGAGTCAACCCGCTGGGCCGATCTGAAGAAGCTGCTCAGCTACACCGGCGACATCGCAACCCTGACCGAGACCGGCGAGATCGTGGAGGGCGTCACCGTCTACGAGACCCCGGGCATCTTCACGGTCGACGTGTAAGGAGGCACCGATATGGCAGAAACCAAGAAAACCGAGGCGGCCGCTGCTGCGGCCCCTCCTGAAGCCGCCTGCCTGACGCTCCGGCAGAAGCTCGTCGAAATGCGGAAAGCCTGCCCGGAGATCGTCAAGAAGCAGCACAGCGACGGCGTCAGCTACAAGTACGCCAAGATCTACGACGTGTGGGAGAAGATCACCCCCATAATGAACGAGCTCGGCGTCGACTTCGACGTCATCAGCGAGCAGGCCACGCGCCACGCCGAGAACGGCGACCCGGTCTACTGGATCACCATGCAGACCAAGACCCGCAACGGCGACAAGCTCATGTTCCTCTACGAGGCCGACCTGACGATCCGCTGGCTGAACCTCGACAACGACGACGAGACCATCGAGGCCACCGTCCACGCCGTCGGCTGGAACGATGACCCCGCCAAGGCCAAGGGCGCGGCCCACACCTACGCCCTGAAATACTACCTTTTCGAGAAGTTCACCGTCGACCAAGGCGAGGACGACCCCGACAACAGTGACTTCGGCGCGCAGGGCAAAGGATCCGGCGCTGGAGGCCGCCAGCAGGCCACGCAGGGCCGTCAGGGGCAGAGCTCCGGCCGTCTGAGCGACGCGCAGCTCGCACGCCTCTACAAGAAGGCAGAGGCCGCGGGAATGACCAAGGAGCGCACCAACGCCCGGATCGTGGAGAAGTACAAAAAGCAGGATCCGGCCGCCCTGACTCGCCAAGAGTACGACGAGATCTGCACGTCCCTCGACAACGCGGCCGCACAGCATAACCAGCAAGGAGGAAACGCCTAATGTATAACCACACCGGCCTCCAAGGCCGTCTAACCGCCGACCCTGAGCTCAGGTACACGCAGCAGGGCACGGCGATCACCAGCTTCACCCTCGCCAGCGACACCGGCCGCAAGACCAAGGACGGCAAGAAGATCACCAACTTCATCGAGTGCGTCGCATGGCGCGCACAGGCCGAGTTCGTCTGCAAGTACCTGAGCAAGGGCCGCCTCGTCCTCGTCGAGGGCGAGCTCACGAGCCGCAGCTACGAGGACAAGGACGGAAACCGCCGCAAAGCCGTCGAGATCACGGTCGACTCCGTCCACTTCTGCGACAGCAAGAAGGACGGCGGCCAGAGCTCCGGCAGCGACTTCGCCGATCCGGGCTACTCTGAGGGCTCCAGCGACTTCGCGGAGATCGAGGGCGATGGCGACCTTCCCTTTTAACCTGACCGCCGGACGACCGGCAGACGACCAAAAACAGGCCACAAACCAACGACCACAGAAAGGAGGTGACGACCGTGGCATGGATGCAAGTGCATCAGACACTCAAGGATCACCGCAAACTGTTCGACGCTGCTGACCAGCTCGAAGTCGAGCCGCCGCACATGATGGGGCTGCTCGTCTCGTTCTGGCTGTGGGCCCTCGACAACGCCCCGACCGGCAGCCTCTCGGACATCACGCCGCGCATGATCGCGCGGGCCGCTCAGTGGGACGGAGACCCCGAAAAGCTGGCGAAAACGCTGATCCGGGCGGGCTGGATCGACGAAAAAGAGGACGGCAGCCTCGAGATCCACGACTGGTACGAGTACGCCGGCAAGCTGATCGACCAGCGGCAAGCCGAGAAAGAGCGTTCCCGCAGCCGCCGGGCCGCTGCTGCGGCGTCTGCCGACGCCTCGCCGGACGACCGCGCACCGACCGCCGGACGTCCGGCAAGCGGCCGCAAGAAAGCCGGAGGCAGAGTAGACCAGAGTAGAGAAGATGACACAAGAGAAGGTAATACACCCCCTTCCCCCTCTGACGAGGGGAGTGACGGCGGCACGAAGTCGCTCGTCGAGGTCAGATTTCTCGAGTTCTGGAAAGCCTACCCGAAAAAGACCGGCAAGCAGTACGCTCTGAAGGCGTGGAACAAGATCAAGCCCACCGCTGAGCTCCACGAGAGGATCATGCAGGCGGTCGACGCTCAGAAGCGGAGCGACCAGTGGCGCCGGGAGAACGGGCGCTACATACCGAACCCGAGCACATGGCTCAACGGCGGCTACTGGGATAACGAGGAGGTGAACGAAGGTGCAGAAAATCAGCGAGATCCTGAGCAGCCCGACAGCTCCGGCCGAGACTGGGGCAAGGGCTTCAAGCCGGCCGACGACGAGTGACCCCGGCAACTGGATCTGGAGCAACGACGAGCGCCTCGCCGGCCGCCCCGGAGTCCCTGAGCCCGTTCCCTGCGAGTTCTGCGGCGCCCTGCGCTACCACAAGGGCATCCCGCTCGGCGACCGCATCCTCTGGCCTCCCTACGGAGCCGAGCGATGCACCTGTCCCGAGGCTGTGGCTGCCTACGAGAAGGAGAAGGCAGAGCGCGAAGCTGCTGAGGCCGCAGCCGCCAAGGCTGAGGAGGAGAAGAAAATGCGGGAACGCATCAAGCGCATCGTCGGCGAGTCCGGCATGGGCGACCGTTTCCTGCGGCGCACCTTCTCCACCTTCCAGCTCACCGACGACAACAAGCGCGCAGCGGCAGCCGCCCGGCGCTACGCCGAAGGCTTCGACGCCATGCTGCCGCAGCCCGGCCGTCAGGAGCCCGGCCGCAACGGCCTGTTTATCGCTGGCCCGCCGGGCACCGGCAAGACCCACCTCGCCGCTGCCATCGCCAACCACCTGATCGCGCAGGGCAAGCCGGTCATCTGCATGACGATGATCGACCTGCTGGAGCGTATCAAGCGCACCTACTCCGCGACCGGCGGCAGCGAGAGCGACGTCCTGAAGATCTACAAGACCGTCCCGCTCCTCGTGATCGACGACATCGGCAAGGAGCCGCCGACAGAGTGGGCGATCTCCACGGTCTACAACATCATCAACGGCCGCTATGAGGCATACCTGCCGACCATAGTGACCACCAACTACGACACCGAGGCCCTGATCGACCGCATGACGCCGCGAGAAAGCCGCGACAGCATGACGGCCCGGGCCACCATCGACCGGCTCATGGAAATGTGCAGGGGCATCACCCTCACCGGCCAGAGCTGGCGCTCACGATAGGAGGAACAACATGAAAAAGGTTTACATCTGCTCCCCGTGCCGCGGGGACTACGAGAACAACATCCAGCGCGCCAAGGAGTACAGCCGCGCGGCTGTGGAGAAGGGCGTCATCCCCGTCACCCCGCACATCTATCTCACGCAGTTCATGGACGACAATGTCCCCGAGGAGCGTGAGCTGGCCCTGAAGATCGGCAGCGAGCTGGTGCTCGGCTGCTCCGAGCTGTGGGCCTTCGGCATTGACCACCCCTCTGCCGGCATGGCTGCGGAGATCGAGCTCGCCAAGGCGCACGGCATCCCCGTCCGCAACGGCTTCGAGGCCATCAGCGAGCTGAAGCCTGACGAGGAGGACGAGCCTGACATCGGCAGCGTGACGATCCACCTGCCCGCCTTCAGGGCGATGGCCGTCTGCAACCAGCACCTCGACCACGGCCCCATCAGCATCGAGCTGGATGGCAGCGTCATCCTCGAGCTCGCCGACCGCCTGATCTCCGATCCGGGCGTCCACATCGAGATCGGAGGCTGAACGCCGTGACGAAGTACGACCCGAGAAAGAACGCGGAGGGCTACAACGACCCGACGCCATACGCAGCCGAAAAACACATGATGGCGCAGATCCGCGGCAAGCAGGCCAGAGTCGCCGGCGGCTACTTCGAGAATATCATCTCGGCCTCGTGCGACTACTACCTCAGCCGCGGCCTCGCCAAGATCGAAAAGACGCCGGAGCCCATGAAGCCCCTCGGCGCCAAGAACCGCAAGGGCCAGTTCCTCGCCTGCTACACCAAGCAGGCCCAGCCGGACTATGGCGGCACCCTGAAGGGCGGCCGGAGCATCTACTTCGAGGCCAAGCACACCGACGACGAGCGCATCGAGCAGCGCCGGCTCACCCAAGAGCAGCAGGACGACCTCGAGGCCCATCACAAGCTCGGCGCCATCGCCTTCGTGCTCGTCTCCGTGAGCCTGACGGACTTCTACCGCGTGCCGTGGCCCGTCTGGCGTGATATGGCCGAGATCTACGGCCGCAAGTACATGACGCACGCAGAGCTCTCCCGCTACGAAGTGCCGGCGACGGCCGGCTTCATCAAGTTCCTGCACGGCGTCGAGGAGGTGACGACATGAGAGTCCTGAGCTTGTTTGACGGAATAGCGACCGGCCGCCTCGCACTGGAGATGGCCGGCGTGCCCGTCGACCTTTACATTGCCAGCGAGATCGACAAGGACGCGAAGGCTGTGGCGAGGACAAACTGGCCCGACATGATCCACATCGGCCCCGTGGAAAGCGTGACGGCGCCAGACCTCCCGAAGATTGACCTCGTCATCGGCGGGAGCCCCTGCCAAGGCTTCTCGAGGGCTGGGGCCGGCCTAAACTTCGACGATCCGCGCAGCCGCCTGTTTTTTGACTATGTGCGAGTCCTGAACGAAGTCAGGGAGAAAAACCCCGACGTGAAGTTCCTCCTCGAAAATGTGATTATGAAACGCGAGTGGGAGGACGTCATCACTGAGAAACTCGGCGTGCAGCCCGTCCACATCAACAGCCGCGCGCACTCCGCTCAAAATCGGCCGAGGGCCTACTGGAGCAACATCGCAGACCTCAGCCCGCTGAGTAGCGGGGGGGGGCAGCCGTTGGACACCATCATCGACCGCAGCGTCGATGTGAGCGGCTTCACGGAGGTCGGCGGGCTCCTGTTCGGCCCGGGAATATCTGAGGGATCAATGGGACTCGTCCAAAAGACCGCCGGCGGCATCGTGGTCAAACAGGCCACGGCCCGCGGATATATCGAGGCCGTCGATGGCGACGGCGTCTCCCTCGCCTTCCCCGGGAGCGCCACCAGACGCGGCCGCGTGATACATCAGAAAAGCCATACCATCACCTGCGCTTGCGACATCTGCGTATTTTACGACAATGTCATCCGGCACTTTACCGTCGAGGAGCTCGAAAAGCTCCAAGGGCTCCCTGCTGGCTACACAGCAGCCGTCCCGGAACCGGCGAGAAAGAGAGCAATCGGAAACGGATGGACGGCTTCGGTCATCGCGGAGATCTTCAAACTCCTCCCACAGGCTGAAACCGCCGCAAAAACGGACGTCGCATAGTCCGGGCAAGTATGCACCAACAGCGCGCCAGCCGACAGCGTCGAGCTGGTCGGAAAGGAGGAAACGCATGAACCAGACAACCAAAGAGACCCGGCGCCGCAGCTATGACGCCGTACTCCCCAAGCGGGCCGCCCGCTGCCGCCTGATCCTCGAGACCCTCGGCAACCGTGAGCTCACGGCCAGCGAGATCACCGAGGAGCTCGTCGCAGCCGGCCGGATCCCGTACTTCAACCGCAACTACGTCGCCCCGCGGCTCACGGAGCTGAAGGAGATCGGGATCCTCACGACGGTCGGCCGCCGCAAGGCCACCCGCTCGGACGCCACTGAGGCCGTGTGGGGCCAGAGCGGAGCCTTCGGGCCCCACGGGCCAGACGGCCGCAGCCCACGCAGACAACCCAACCGAGGCCGAGCAGATGACGCTCGGATCGGCCACCTGAGAGGAGGGCCAGCATGGAACGCCTGACCCACGAGAGAGCCAACGGCATCAAGACGGGCTACTGGAGCGCAGCCACCAAGGAGGCGCTCGTCCAGAAGCTCGCCGCCTACGAGAACACGGGCTACGAGCCCGACGAGATCCGCGCAGCCATTGAACAGGCTGCCAAGAACAGCGGAACCAAGACCGCGACCATCATGGCCGAGTGCATCGCCGGAGCGATGAAGGACACGCTCGAGAAGTATGGCACGGCCGGCAACGGAAAGAAAGGAGAAACCCCATGAACGAACAGAACCAGCGCGACAGCATCATGTCGATGGCCCGCGGCGCCTTCGAGGAGCGCGTCGACTATGAGATGGACAAGGTAATCCAGAGCATCCTCGACCCCAACACGAAGGCCACTGCCAAGCGCAAGATCACCCTCACCATCGAGCTGACCCCGGACGACGAGCGCCGCACCATCGGCGTCTCCGTGACGGCCAAGTCTACGCTCGCAGCCACCAACCCCGTCGCCACGGCCCTCTATGTCACCTCTGACGGCAACGGCGAGCTCGTCGCTGCCGAGATGGTGCCGCAGGTGCCCGGGCAAATGAACATGGACGGCACGCAGCAGGAGGCACCGAAGCTCCTGAAGCTCGTCCAGCACGGATAACCACCCACAACACAGAACAAGGAGGACAACACAATGCTCGCAAAAATGATTGACAAAATCGTCAGCCTGAAGGAGACCAAGATCTTCGAGATCGGCGGCCAGACCTACGCCGACGCATCCCTCACCCGCATCCCGCCCCACGTCGACCGCCCTGACTGCATCAGCGTCAGCGGCCTCGATAGCATCTGCAAGCTGATCCGCACCGAGCTCGAGAAGGTCGGCACGACCATCATGGTGCAGGTCAAGAGCAACGACACCGTCGAGGTGATGACCACCTACCTGAGCGACTTCTCTCGCAACACGCTCTACCGCGCCAAGGCTGACGCCCCGGGCCTGCGCACCGGCTTCAGAGGACGCGAGGTAGCTCTGATCGAGCTGCGGAGCCTCTGCATCCCCAACGAGGGCACGGCCTACCTGCTCGACCTGCTGAGCCGCATGACCAACGAGAACAGCGTCAGCACCAACGACAACGGCGTCACACAGACCGTCGAGGCCCGTCAGGGCGTCGCCCTCAACGCGGTCGTCGAGATCAAGCCCCGCGTCATGCTGCGGCCGTTCCGCACCTTCCTCGAGGTGGAGCAGCCCGAGAGCGAGTTCCTGCTGCGCGTGGATCCCGACGAGGGAATCGGCTTCTTCGAGGCTGACGGCGGCATCTGGAAGCTCGAGGCCAAGAAGAACATCGCCGACTACTTCCTGAAGAACATGGGCGATCTGATTGACGCCGGCAAGGTCGTCGTCATGCAGTAAATGGAGCGCCGGGCGGGCTCCGGCCCGCTCGGCTTTTCTGAAAGGAGCAGCACCGTGAAAGAATACGAAACCCTCACCCGTGAGAAGGTCGATGTCGTGCCCTTCGGCTGCGGTATGCCGGAGACCCACCTGATGCAGGACTGGGGCGACAAGATGCTCGACCTGATCCTGAACGGGCCTACCATCAACGGCATCAAGAAGGACGAAGTGCGCGCCATGCTGCGTGAGACCTACACGGCCCTGAAGCAGTACGAGAAGATCGGCCCGATGGCCTCGCCCTTCATCAACGACCCGACGGCCATCGTGGCCCGGGCCTTCTCTGAGCTCTACCCCGGCATCGAGTACGTCGCGCAGTACGTCCCCGACCTGCGGGACGAGACCAACGGCACCGCCTACGGTCTGACCATCTTCCCCGACGACGGCAGCACGCCGATCATCTGCATCTCGGCCGAGGCGCCCATCAGCGCCGCCCCTGAGCTGCTGGCGCACGAGCTGGCCCACGTCGCCACCCCGGAGGACACAGAGCACGGCGAAAGCTGGAGCGCAGCGTCGGAGGCCATATTCAAGAAGTACAACGAGCTCCTCGACGCCATGATCCCCGACGAGCCTGAGCCCGTCCTCACGCCCCACCAGCCCGGAGACGGCGGGATCCTCACCATGCCGCTGCGCGACAACGTCCCGAAGCCTCCGACGGACGACTGGCTGCTCACCACCTGCCCCGTCTGCGGCGCTGAGTGCTGGCAGACAGACACGGCCCGCCGGATCCTCGCACTGGAGCCCGACGTCCGAACCGCCTGCACAGCCTGCGCGCTGAAGGGGCTCGGAAAATAATACTGGAGGTAATACATGAACAACGAAAGAAACAACACGCCGGCCGGCGGGATCGGCTTCTGCGGCCTTCTCGCCGTCGCCTTCATCGTCCTGAAGCTCACCGGCGTCATCAACTGGAGCTGGCTGTGGGTACTGGCCCCGATCTGGATCCCGACTGCCATCACCCTCGCCATCATCGTGATCGTGCTCGTGGTCGTACTGGTCAGAGAGCTGACGAAGGGAGGCCGCCCGTGATGACCACGGAGGAGCGCCGGGCCCTGCTGAATCGTGCGATCACGACCTACGGCGCGCCGGCACAAATGGACATGGCCGTCGAGGAGATGGCCGAGCTGACCAAAGCCCTCTGCAAGGTGAAGCGCGTGAGCTGCACCGCAGAGGCCAAGGCCGCGCTCGAGAACGCGGTCGAGGAGCTGGCTGACGTCCAGATCATGCTCGACCAGCTCCGCATCATCTTCGGCCGCAGTACAGCCGAGATCGAGGAGGACAAACTGCGCCGGCTGCTTCGCCGGATCAACAGCTACAAAGAGTCCAACATACGCAAATGGCTGAACAGCTCATTCAAGCCGGGAGACTGGTGGAGCAGAACGGTCAACACCGAGGCCAACCCGCACGAAGAAGGTGACCCGGAGAAATAACTCGTCCTTCCGCAACACTCAGAAAGGAGGAACCACATGGCAAAAGACAAACCGCAGCCGCAGACCGGCCCCGAGATCGAGGAGTACAGCACCACGGCCACGCCGAAGGCATACGCCGGCAGCGTCCCCGTGTTCTGCGCACACGACGCCATCGTCCCGCTGAAGGATCTGCGGCCCAACCCCAAGAACCCCAACCAGCACCCGCCGGAGCAGATCAAGCTCCTCGCCTCTATCATCCGGGCGACCGGCTGGCGCGCCCCGATCACCGTCAGCAAGCGCAGCGGGCTCGTCACCAAGGGCCACGGCCGTCTCATGGCCGCGCAGCTCGATGACCTGACCGACGCCCCGGTCGACTATCAGGACTACGCCAGCGAGGCCGAGGAGCTGGCTGATCTGACGGCTGACAACCGCATCGCGGAGCTCGCCACCACCGACAACAAGATGCTCGCCGAGGTTTTCGCCGACATCGACACCGGCGAGATCCCGTTCATGCTCAGCGGCTACACCGAGGACGACTACGGCAACATCGTGACGGCCCTCTCTGAGGCGCTGCACACCAAGGAGCCGAGCAGCGACCCCGACGCCGAGATCCCGACCCCGGCCGCGCCGGTCACGCAGTACGGAGACCTCTGGATCCTCGGCCGGCACCGCGTCCTCTGCGGAGACTGCACCCGGCCGGAGGATCGCGCCCTGCTGCTCGACGGCAACAAGCCCGAGATCCTGCTGACAGACCCGCCCTACTGCTCGGGCGGCAGCAAGGAGTCGCAGAAGTCGACCGGCAGCATCGGCACTGAGCGAAAGAACGGCAATGCCCCGAAGATCGCCAACGACATCCTCAGCACGCGCGGCTACCAAAACCTGATCCGCGGCGCGCTCACAGACATCCCCTGCCTCTACGCCTACATCTTCACCGACTGGCGTATGTGGGTATATCTGTTCGACCTCGTCGAGGCGGCCGGCTTCGGCGTCAAGTCTGAGATCGTATGGGACAAGGGCACGCCGGGCATGGGCGTCGGCTGGCGCTCGCAGCATGAGCTCATTCTGTTCGGCGCCAAGGCTGCCACGCACTTCGACGGCCACAAGGGCTACGGCAACGTCCTGAGCATCTCCCGCTCCGGGAACGAGCTGCACCCCACGCAGAAGCCCGTCGAGCTGCTGGAGAAGCTGGTCGACAACACGGACTTCGCCACGGGCGTCTATGATCCCTTCGGCGGCTCCGGCACGACGCTGGCCGCCTGCGAGGCATACGGGCAGCCCTCCTACATCATGGAGCTGACGCCCGCCTTCACGGACGTGATCGTCAAGAGGTACATCAGAATAACAGGAAAGACAACCGTGCGCTGCGTCCGTCAAGGCCGAGAGCTACCGCGCGAGGAGATCGCCGCGATCTTCGAGCCTGACGAGGAAGGAGGTGAGCAGGAGTGACGCCCTGACATAATGAGCGAGAAGCCGATCACACAACGGATCAAGGACAGGCTCGCGGCCTACACCGCCATGCTGAGGGACATCGACAACCAGCTCGAGCGCCTCGACCGCATGGAGATGACGATGGCCTCCCCGCCCGGCCCTGATCTGACAGGTATGCCCCGCGGATCTGGCACACCATCCGACCGCACCGGCATGATGGTGGAGCGGAAAATGGAGCTCGAGGAACAGATCGACCGGCTCAAGGCTGAGGAGAAGCAGGAGCGCAACGCCATCGAGGGCCTGATCCTCCAGCTCTCCGACCCCGACGAGCGCGCCGTCATCCGGCTGCGCTACTTCGACCGGGCCGACTGGGAGAGCACCTGCGGCGTCCTGTTCGGTGATCGGCGGGACTACGTCGACAGAGTGGACGCCTACCAGAACAGGACATACAAAATCCACGGCCGCGCCCTGCTCAACCTCGCCGCCGTGCTGGACGAGCTGGAGCCCCTGCCCGAGCTGCGGCAGTAAAACGCAGTAAAAGGAACAAAAGGGAAGTAAAAGGAATTGAAAAGCAGTAGCGACCCGTGCTATCCTATATCCTGCAAAAGACCGCCGGACACACGGGCAACGCCGTGACAATTCCGAGCGGCTGACCAGAGGAAAACCGAATAACAACCGACGGCAAGAGGCCGACGGGCGAACCAACGCCCGCCGGTCTCTTTTTGCGTATAGGAAGGAGGCGACGGCCATGCCGCAGAACAGCATCTCGGCACAGCTCAGCAACCTGCAACAGCTCGTCGCTGACCTCGAGGCAATCGAGAACGGCGGCAAGAAGGCCATCAGCAACACCATCAAGGACGTCAAGGCCAGAGCCCCGGGCTGGATCGCTCAGGAGGTCACGGCCGTCTACAACATCAAGAAGTCGGAGATCACGCCCTCGGGCAGCGGAAAGCCGAAGAAGATGGCCGGCAGCATCCAGATCACCGGCGAGACCATCGAGGAGCTCGCCATCACCTACAAGGGCAGGCTCCTGACTCCCGTGCACTTCGGCATGGCGCCGAAGGCCCCGCCCCGCGGCAAGAGCTACACGCTGAAGGCGTCGGTGCTCAAGGGACAGAAGAAGGTCATCGGCCGCTATCTGAACACCCGCACCCCGGGCGGCCCGTTCTCACAGCGATCGCACAATATCCTCATGGGGACAGGCAACACCAAGAGCGACGGCACGAGCTGGATCCCATTCCAGCGAATGAGCAAGACCCGCACCGACATCAAGAAGCTGACCACCATCTCGGTGCCGCAGATGATAACCAGCGACCGCACCAACGAGGCCATCATGCTCCGACTCAACACCGAGACCAGCAAGCGCCTCGAGCACCACATGAAGCGAGCCCTCGGCCTCTAAGCCAGAGCCCACCAGAACGCCGCACAGCGCGTCCACAGCCGCACCCGACGCCGAGCCCGACCCACACCGCCAGACGCGCACAGAGCGCGCCACAGCGCCGCGCAGACGCCTCCACGGCCACGCACAGCGCCGCAAGGTACTGTGACGGGCCCCTCTGGCCTGCGGTGCTGGCGAGCCCAAAAAACGCGCAGCCGGGAAAAAATTTTTTCGGGCCGTTTCGTTTCGCCCGAGCGGCAGAAAGGAGGGAACGCCATGCCGAACCCAACCAACAACAAGCTCGTCGACAGCAAGACCATCGCGGCCCTGTTCGACATGACGCCCCGCCGAGTGCAGCAGCTCACCAAGGAGGGCGTCATCGCCGCGGTCAAGGAAGGCAACGCCAACCGCTACGACCTGCTGCCGACGATCCAGAGGTACATCCGATACCTGACGGCCAAGGCCAACGGCCGGGAGCCGTCGAAGAAGGACAGCGAGATCGAGGGCCGGCGTCTGGAGGCTGAGGCTGACCTCAAGCGCAGCAAGGCAGACATCGCCGCCCTCCAGCTCAGTGAGCTCGAGGGCACCATGCACCGCAGCGAGGATGTCGAGGCTGTGATGACCGACCTCGTCTACAATATCAGGTCGATGCTCGTGGCCCTGCCGGGCCGTCTGGCCGTCGACGTCACCGGCGCAGCAACACCCGCCGAGGCGTCTGAGATCATCCGCACAGAGGTCTACAAGATCCTGACGGAGCTGGCCGGCTATAAATACGATCCCGAGGTGTACGCCCGGCGAGTAAGGGATCGGGAAGGCTGGGGCGAACAGCTCGCCGATGACGCGGACGACTAAAAAAGCCGCCGCGAAGCTCAATACCGCCATCGCCGGAGCGGTCAAACGCTTCGCCCCGCCTGAGAGCCTGACCGTGGACGAGTGGGCTGACAAGCACCGCCGCCTCTCCCCGGAAAGCTCAGCCGAGGCCGGCCCGTGGCGCACTAAGCGCACCCCGTACCTCGAGGAGCCCATGCGGGCCTTTACTGATCCGAAGGTGCACAAGATAGTCATGGTGGCCGCCTCTCAGGTCGGCAAGTCCGAGCTCGAGCTCAACATCATCGGCTACATCATCGACCAAGACCCCGGCAGCATCCTCTACGTCCACCCGACCATCGACGACGCCCGGAAGTTCAGCCGCCTCCGCGTGGCCCCCATGATCCGCGACAGCAAGCCACTGAAGGCGAAGGTGCACGACGTCAAGGCCAAGGACAGCGGCAACACGATCCTCCAGAAGTCTTTCCCGGGCGGTATGCTCACCCTGACCGGCTCCAACAGCGCCTCGGCTCTGGCCTCCACGCCCGCCCGCTACATCATCGGCGACGAGCGCGACCGCTGGGCGACCAGCGCCGGCACCGAGGGCGACCCGTGGGCGCTGGCTGAAGCACGTCAGGCCACATTCTACAACGCCAAGGCGGTCGAGGTCTCGACCCCGACCATCAAGGGCAACAGCAACATCGAGACGAGTTTTTACCAAGGCACGCAGGAACGCTGGTGCCACCGCTGCCCCGAGTGCGGGGAGTACAGCGAGATCGTGTTCGACAATATCCACTTCGACCCGGAGGCCAAGAGGATCCGCGGGAAAAAGTCGTGGAGCCTCAAGAGCGGCGTCTCGTGGAGCTGCCCGGCCTGCGGCTGCCTGATCCACGAGGACGTCATGCGAAAGCAGCCGGCCAAGTGGATTGCCGACAACCCGGACGCCTACAAGAAGGGCGTCCGTTCTTTTTGGCTCAATGCCTTCTCAAGCCCGTGGACTCCGTGGGAGAAGATCGTCCTAAAGTTTCTCGACGCCAAGGATGATCCGCAGCGCCTCAAGGTCGTCTACAACACCCTGCTCGGCCAACTATGGGAAGATCGCGGCGACCTCGAGGACGAGGACACCATGCTCTCCCGCCGCGAGGACTACGGCACCCGCTCGGACGGCACCCCCGTGGAGCTGCCTGACGGCGTGCTCGTGCTGACCTGCGGCGTCGACACTCAGGACAACCGCCTCGAATACGAAGTAGTCGGTCACGGGAAGTATGGCGAGACGTGGGGCATCGTCAAGGGCTACATCATGGGCCGGCCGGACACCCCGGAGGTCTGGCAGCGGCTCGACGACGTGGTCGACCACGTCTACAAGTTCAAAAACGGCCGCGGCCTGAAGATCTCCATCACCTGCGTCGACTCCGGCGGCCACTTCACCCAAGAGGTCTATGAGGCGTGCCGGGCCCGCGTCGGCAAGCGCGTCTTTGCCATCAAGGGCAAGGGCGGCGACGGCATCCCCTTCGTCTCGCCTCCGAGCAAGGTGCCGATCCGCGACAACAAGCGGATCACCTGCTGGCTCTACACCATCGGCGTCGACGCCGGCAAGGCGACGATCATGGCTAATCTGAAGGTGCAGGAGCCCGGGCCAAAATACTGCCATTTCAACCGGCACCCCGACGCCGGTTATGACCTCAATTTCTTCAACGGGCTACTCTCCGAGAAGCTGGTGCTCACGCACACACGCCGCGGCGACCGCTGGGCGTGGGAGAAGCTGCCCGGCCACAACCGCAACGAGGCCCTCGACTGCCGCGACTACGCCAACGCCGGCCTCAAGATCATCAACCCCGACATGGACGCCATCGAGCGCCGCCTGCAAGGGCTGGAGGAAAAACCGAAGGCCCCGCAGCAGCGACGGCAGCGGCCACGGCACAACCGGGCCGACGCCTTCGACGACTGGTAAGGAGGACACACCATAATGAGAAAGACCCGCGAACAAATCGAGTACCAGCTCTCCATCAAGAGGAACCGGCTGGAACTCTACCTGAAGCGAGAGGCCGAGATGCTGGACGGAGGCGTCCAGAGCTACGGCATCGGCTCGCGCAATCTGGCCCGCTACAACACCGACCTCGGATCCATCCGGGCCGCCATCAAACAGCTCGAGGCAGACATCGAAGCCCTCGAGGCCGCACTGAACGGCGAGAACCCGCGAAAAGCTGTGGGAGTAGTGCCCCGAGACTGGTGAAAGAAGCCCCGAAAGGGGCTTTTTTCATAGGCCGACGCCGGGAGTTTTCGCTCCTTTTCTCCCGGCCCGGCCATCTTCACCATGAAGGAGGTGAGCACCATCAGCAAAAGAAAAAGCAGAAGCCGCCCGCAAAACAGGCGGCAGCAGCCGCGCCCTGTGAATAAGGGCTACGGCGACGCCGGCGCGAGCTGGCACAAGAAGGCGACCAAGGGCTTCAGAGCTATGAGCGGCAGCCCGAAGGAGGACATCGACGCCAACAACTACACCCTGCGGCAGCGTGCCCGGATGCTTTACATGGCGGCCCCGATCGCCACCTCTGCCATCCGCACCAACCGCACCAACGTCGTCGGCATCGGCCTCCAGCTCAAGAGCCGGATCGACCGCGAGGCGCTCAGCATGACGCAGGAGGCCGCGGACGCATGGCAGGCTCAGGCCGAGCGGGAGTTCGCCCTCTGGTCTGAGAACAAAAGGGCGTGCGACGCCACCGGCGTCAACAACTTCGCAGCCATGCAGCAGCTCGCGCTCTCCTCGTGGCTGGTCAGCGGCGACGTGTTCGCCGTCGTGAAGCAGTACGAGCCGACGCCGCTCACGCCCTACTCGCTGCGCCTGCATCTGATCGAGGCCGACCGAGTCGCCACACCGACGACCTCCGGCATCATCACCCCGATGCTGCTGACCACCGGCAAGGCGGCCAACGGCAACACCATCTACGACGGCGTCGAGGTGAACAGCGACGGCCAGATCGAGGCGTACCACATCCGCAGCACCTACCCCTTCGAGCTCGGCAGCACGACGACAACGTGGGCCCGCGTTCAGGCATACGGCGAGCGGACTGGACTGCCGAACATCCTGCACGTCATGGAGAGCGAGCGCCCGGATCAATACCGCGGCGTCAGCTACCTCGCGCAGGTCATCGAGCCCCTGCTCCAGCTTCGCCGCTACACCGAGAGCGAGCTGACCGCGGCGGTCGTCGAGTCGTTTTTCACGGCCTTCATCAAGACTGAAGCAGGCGCCGGCGACAACCCGTTCAACGAGGTCGGGAGCAGCCTGCCGGAGGTGAGCCGAGATCCTAACGAGTACGAGATGGGCCCCGGGCAGATCAACATCATGGAGCCCGGCGAGGACGTGACCTTTGCAGACCCCAAACGGCCGGCCAGCGGCTTCAACACCTTCCTGCGCGCCATCTGCGAACAGGTGGGCGCGGCACTCGAGATCCCGGCCGACCTGCTGCTCAAGAGTTTCAACAGCTCGTACAGCGCCAGCCGTGCCGCCCTGATGGAGGCGTGGAAGGCGTTCCGCATGAGACGCAAGTGGTTTGTCGATGACTTCTGCACGCCGGTCTATGAGATCTGGCTCTCTGAAGCCGTCGCCCGCGGCCGCATCAGCGCCCCGGGCTTCTTCGCAGACCCGGCGATCCGCGCCGCATACCTCGGCGCCGAGTGGATCGGCCCCTCTCAGGGACAGCTCGACCCGACGAAGGAGATCACGGCCGAGATCCTCGCCATCGGCGAAGGCATCACGACCAGAGAACAGGCGACCATCCGACTCAACGGCGGCCAGTGGGACGCCAACGTCGACCAGCTCGCTCGGGAAAACGAGAAGCTGCGCGCAGCGCAGGGGCAGGTCGACCAGAGCACAGCGGCCAGCGGCACGATCTCCGCAGCTCTGCGGGAGGCGATCGTCGCCGAGGCCATCAAAAGCATCAAGGAAGGAGACAAGCATGAGAACGCATAACACCCCCCGGCTCTGTGCCGGGCCTCAGACTGCGGGCACGCCGATCAAGTTCTGGAACGTCGCCAGCACCGGCGACGACGAGGGCGAGATCACCCTCTACGGCGACGTCGTGAGCCGTCAGCCTGTGGACTGGTGGACGGGCGAGCCCGAGCCCGGCCTCTACATCGCGCCCGAGAGCTTCATGGAGGATCTCGCGGCCGTCAAGGGCAAGAGCAACATCACCATCAAGATCAATAGCTGTGGCGGCGACCTCTACACCGGCATCGCCATCCACAACGCCATCAAGGGCCTGACCGGCCACAAGGTCGTCGTCGTGGAAGGCATCGCGGCCAGCGCGGCCAGCGTCATCGCCTGCGCAGGCGACGAGGTGCAGGTCTATCCCGGCAGCATGGTGATGATCCACGGCGTCGCCGGGCTGCTCTACGACTACTACACCCTCGCAGACCTGAAGAAACTCCAGAAGGACTTCGACGCGAGCGAGCGGGCCATCGCGGAGATCTACCACGCCAAGACCGGCATCGAGGTCGACCAGCTCCGCAGCATGATGACCCGCGAGACGTGGATGGTCGGGCAGGAGGCCATCGACAACGGCTTCGCCGACACCCTGCTCACGGACGAAGGCCCCGACGTCACCCTGAGCGCCGACAAGAAGGTGCTCCTCGTCGCCGGCATCCGGCACGACGTCAAGGGCTTCAGACACATCCCGGGGACGATCCCCATCGACAACAGCATCCACGCCGCCCCTGCGGCTGGAAATAAACACGCGGCCGCCAAGAACGACGGCCCCAAGAAGGAGGACAACAAGACCATGACCCTCGAAGAAATGAGAGCACAGCACCCCGACGTCGTGGCTCAGATCGAGCAGCAGGCGGCCGAAACTGCCAGAACGCAGGAGCGCGCCCGCATCGAGGCCATCGACAGCATCGCCGCAAGTGTGGGCGACGCGCAGCTCGTCAGGGACGCCAAGTACGGCGAGACCCCCTGCACCGCTGAGCAGCTCGCGCTCAAGGCTATGCAGAAGCAGGCGGCCCTCGGTGCCAAGCACCTGAAGGACGCCAAGGCTGACAACGACGAGTCCGGCGCTGCCGGCGTCGGCGCTGCCCCTAACGGCGGCGAAGAAGGCAGCGAAAACGACGACAAGGCAAAGGTGGACGCCATCGTCGGCCTCTACAACTCCACCAAGTCTCAGAACGGAGGTAAGAAGTAATGAGCAAGAGACTGGACGAAAACCTCGGCAGCGTCGGCTATGACGGCCTGATCGTTGCCAATGAGCCCGTCGCTGACGTGCTCACCGTGACCATCCGCAAGGAGGCCACCGCCGCGGCCACCTATAAGCGCGGCACCGTGCTGGCCCTGTCTGCCGGCACCGCCGGCGACGGCAAGCTGGTGATCCTCGGCTCCACCGCGACCACCAACGAAACCCTGACCGCCAACTGCATCCTCGCCGAGGACGTGGAAGTCGGCACCACCGCGGACGTGACCGTGCTGGCCTACCGCACCGGCCACTTCGCCCGCAACAAGCTGGCCGTCGCAAGCGGCTACACTCTGAAGGCGACCGACGAGGAGGAGCTGCGCAAGGCCGGCATCCTGCTCTCCGACGCCATCGAATACTAAGAGAAGGAGGACAACAAAATGCCTTTTAACTTCTACGACACCCACACGCTGCTCATGGCCGTGCAGCAGCTCACCCCTGCCGCGACCTTCCTGCGTGACCGCTATTTCCCCACCAACGACGCGAGCGACATCTTCGCCACCGACGACGTGCTCGTCGAGTTCCGTGACGGCAGCAAGAAGCTGGCGCCCTTCGTGGCCCCTCGCAAGGGCGGCGTCACCGTCCTGCGCGCCGGCTACAATATGGAACGCTACACCCCGCCCTTCGTGGCTCCCCGTCGCGTCCTGACCCTCGACGAGCTGCGCAAGCGTGGCTTCGGCGAGGCTCTCTACTCTCAGCTCACCCCTGAGCAGCGCCAGCAGACCCTCATCCTGCGCGACGCTGACGAGCTGGGCGAGCTCATCACCAACCGCGAAGAAGCGATGGCCGCCGAGACCATGCTGACCAACGGCTGCGTGATGAAGCACATCGCCGACGACGTCGACAAGGCCGACGAGATGGAGATCCGTTTCTACTCCGAGGCCAGCAACCCCGCGACCTACACCCCGACGGCCAAGTGGGACGCCACCGGCGGCAAGATCCTGAAGGATCTGGAGGCCATGATCCGTATGCTGACCAAGCGCGGCCTCCGCGCCTCTGATCTGGTCTGCTCCCCGGATGTGGCTGACACCATCATCAACGACGCGGCCGTGCAGAAGCTCCTCGACAACCGCCGCATCGAGATCGGCAACGTGGAGCCCGAGCTGCTGCCTGACGGCGCTGCCATCGTGGCCCGCCTGAACGTCCTCGGCCGCATCATCAGCGTCATCTCCTACGACCTGACCTATACCGACGACGAGGGCAACGACAAGCTCTACATCCCGTCCGGCAAGTGCGTCCTCACCGCTCCCGGCGCTGGCCGCACCGCCTACGGCGCCGTCTCTCAGGTCGAGCAGAGCGACGGCGAGTTCCACACCTACGCCGGCCGCCGCGTGCCGAAGTATGTGAGCAGCGCCGAAGGCAACAGCCGCACGCTGACCATCTCCAGCCGCCCGCTGATGATCCCCAACAACAAGAACCCGTTCATCGTTGCGGACGTCCTGACGGACTGAGCGCAGCAGAAAGGAGCAGAGCATGATCCAGATTATCAAGGGCACCTTCGGCTACTATAACGGCCGCAAGGTGATCCCCATCACTGAAGCAGACGGCCCTCAGAAGTTCGACGACGAGCTGGAGGCCCGTCTGGTGAAGGAAGGCGTCGCCAAGTACATCGGCGAGCAGGGCGAGACTGCCGAGCAGACCGCACCTACTCCCGGCGACGACGCCGACGAGCCTGCCAGCACCAACACCGCGGTCGACGAGGCCCCTGAGTACGACGAGGACATGAAACTCGACGAGCTGAAGGAAGTGGCCGCGCGCTATGGCGTGGACGCCTCTGCCATGCGCAAGAAGGCCGACGTCATCGCTGCCATCGAGGCCGCCAAGGCCGAGCAGTCTGATGACGGCACCGACGACGAGGAGCCCCCTCAGATCGGCGCCGCCGATCCTGTCTGATGGCCTTCAGCTTCAAGGCGATGGTCGAGGCCGACCGCCGGCGCACGTTTCTCAATCTCGACGAGTTCGGTGAGAAGCACACCGTCGAAGGCCGGGCCATCGCTGCCGTGCTGGACGACAACGCCCTGAAGGAACGCCAAGGGGGGCAAGAGCTGAGCGTCGCGGAGTCCTCTCTGCTGCTTTACGCGGCGGTCGAGGATCTGCCCGCTCGGCGCCCGGCGGGCGAAGGGCTCAACGTCGACGGCCGCGAGTACATCGTCAACGACTGGAGCGAGGACATGGGGATCGCCACCGTGGCCCTCGGCCAGACTGTCACCATGTAGGAGGTGCCCCATGTCCATCGTCAACAGCATCGAAACCGTCCGGGACTGGCTGACCGCCGAGGTCTGCCCTCTGGTCAAGCTGAAGCTCCCCGACGACAACGCAACGGACGCCTCCTACCCATACAAGCTGGTAAACCCGGCCGCGTTCTCGCTTTTCGTACCATCGAAGGACAGGACACCCCCGAACATCGCCGCGCCGATCCCGTCGGTCTGCGTGCAGATTGTTCAGGGCGACGACGACCTGCTCCAGAGTGCCCGAGACATCAAGATCCGGCTCTGCTTCTCAGCGTGGGATCCCGGCTACCACGGGCCCGACATCTTCAAGCCGAAGGGCGACGGCAGCGGCACCTACATCCAGCAATACAACGAGGCGGCGGCCTCCTACTTCGTGAAGAACGGAGAGGGCTGGCGTGACGCATGGAATTTTGTGGACACAGCCCTCCGGCTGATTGAAAACGCCGAGTACCTCGGCGACCTCCGCGTCATCAAGGAGAAGGGCATCACCTTCGGCCCCGTCGCGGAGCAAGACGCCGTCCCCGACTTCTACCCGTACTGGTTTGCGTGGGCTGAGTTCTCCATCGAGGAGACCCTGACCCGCAACCCGAAAAGCTACCAACACCTGCTTTAAGGGCAGCCGCTCGGCTGCTCTAATTTCATGCAAAGGAGGATAAGCAGATGGCAAACGAATACCTCTACGGCGCCTACGGCCACATCGGCGAGACTGTGGCACAGAGCGCCGTGCAGGCGGGCACCACGCCGGTCTATATCGGCACGGCACCCGTCAACCTCGTGCGCGACTTCGACAAGGCCGGCATCATCAACGCGCCGATCAAGATCACCAGTCTGGTCGACGCTCAGAAGAAGATCGGCTACTCGTCCGACTGGGGCACCTTTACCCTGTGCGAGGCCGTGTACGCGCATTTCAACAACACCCTCGGGAACATCGGCCCGATCTACGTCATCAACGTGCTCGACCCCTCCGCGGGCAAGCACCGCAAGGAGGCGGCCACGACCAAGACCCTCACCTTCACCGGCGGCCGTGCTGAGTTCGCCAGCGACAAAATCATCCTCGACACCCTGACCATCGCAAAGACGGACAGCGGCAACTACGTCGAGGACACCGACTACGCTGTGGATTACAACTTTACCAAGGGCACGGTCATCATCACCAGCCTGAAGGACGACGCGCAGCTCACCGGCAGCCTGACGGCCAGCTTCAGCGAGGTGGACGACTCCGAGATCGCAGACAGCGACATCATCGGCGGCGTCACATCCTCCGGCGAGTATAGCGGCCTGAGCGCGATCGCGCTGCTCTATCCCGAGCAGTTCGCGGTCTGCAATCTGATCGCGGCCCCCGGCTGGAGCCACAGCCCTGCCGTCTACAATGCCATGCTGACGGCCTGCAAGAAGATCAACGGCCACTGGGACGCCTTCGTCGTGGCTGACCTGCCCCTCGTGGACAGCACCGCGCAGGCGGTCGACACGATCACCAAGGCGATCGCGTGGAAGAAGGCCAACGCCTTCACCGGCGAGCGTTCTAAAGTCTACTGGCCGCAGGCTGTGGACAACCTCGGCAACGTGTTCCACCTGAGCACGCTGGCCGTGGTCGAGCTCATGCGCGCCGACTTCAGCCACAACAGCGTCCCGATGGAGACCTGCGGTAACAAGGCGATCCCTGTCATCAAGCAGTATTTCGGCGCCAACGCGAAAAATCGCGGCTTCGACCAGCAGACCGGCAAGGAGCTGACGCAGAACGGCATCAGCACCGCCGTGGCATGGGGCGGCGAGTGGGTACTGTGGGGCGACCATACGGCCGCCTATACCTACGGCGCAAACGTGGATCCCCGCGCGATCTTCGACGTATCCATGCGGATGCTCATGCACATCACCAACGACTTCCAGCGCGAGTGGAGCCCGGAGATCGACGGGCCCATGACCCGCGCGCTGAAGGATCGCATCATCAACCGCGAGCAGGAGAAACTCGACGGCTATGTCAGCATGGGCGCGCTGCTCGGCACCCCTGTGATCCTGTTCCTCGAGAGCGAGAACAGCACCACCGACGTGATGAATGGCGACTTCCGCTGGGACATCGCCGTCACTCCGACCCCGCCCCTCAAGTCTGCGAGCGTCTACGTCGCCTACACCGACGCGGGCTTCTCCGTCTACTACGAAGGAGGTGACGAGTAATGGCAAACCTGTGGCTCGACCTGAAGGGCCCCATCCTCGCCGATACCGTCTATGTGGACGGCGTTCTCGCCGCCAAGGACGTGACCATCGCCCTGCCTCCCGTCAACCTTGTGACGGCTGACTTCAAGGCGATGGGAACCTACACGGCGCCGCTGCTCGGCCAGATCGAGGCGATGGAGGCATCCATCACCAAGATCGGCATCGACCTCGGCCTGCGCAGCCTCGTCAAGCTGACCAGCAAGACCATCGAGATCCGCTGGGCGCAGGACGTCAAGCTCTCCGACGGCTCCACCAAGACCGAAGGCTGCAAGGCGTTCCTCCGCTGCGTCTCCAAGGGCATCCCCGGCCTGAACGTGGATCCCGGCAACGCCAGCGAGAACGAGATCGCGCTGGCCGTCAGCCGCTACCAGCTTTTCGTCGCTGGCAACGAATACTGGCTGATCGACCAGCTCAACACCATCATGCGCGTCGGCGGCGTCGACTACGCCAAGGACATCCGCAGCGTCCTGTAACCAGAAGGGCGTCGCCTCCGGGCGGCGCCCTCTATTTATCGAAAGGAGACACACATGGAAAAGCTGACACTCCAGAACCCCATCACCATCAACGGCAAAAAGGTCAAGACTCTGACCTATGACACCGACGCGATCACCGTGGGAATGTTCGCCGATGCTGAGGCCCGCAAGCTCCGCGCGACCTCCAACAAGGGCGGCGGCAGCGCCGGCGCCTGCGAGCTCGACTACTCCCTGCACGCCTATCTCGCCATGATGGCGATCGTCGCCGTCAACAGCGACATCGACGTCAGCGACCTCGAGCGCATCAGCGGCCCCGACGTCATGGAGCTTATGAGGATCGGCCGAAATTTTACTACGGCGAGGTCGGCGGCACAATCCGAGGAAAGCGGCTCGGAGAGCTCGTCCGAGACTACTCTCGAGCCTTCCACACCTCAGTCGGCGAGCTCCGACGGGAACGCCTGACCGACTTCCTGATTGAATATTACGAGGCAGCCGAGGAGGCCAAGCGACAGCGCGACAAGGCCGCCTCAATGCCCCGGAATAACTTCAGGAAATACAGAAGGAGGTGACACTGATGGCAGGCAAAAACAAGATCATGCAGGCCGTCGTCAGCTTCGCCGGCACCATCGACCCCTCCCTCGGGAAGGCGATGGACAACGTCGCGGGACACCTCGACAAAGTAAACTGGAAGGCCGTTGCCGTCGGTGCTGCCGTGGGCGGCATCGCTGTGGCGACGGGCAAGGCGGTCGTCGAGGCCGGGAAGTATCTGGCAGAGCTGGGCGACGACTACAACAAAGCCATGAACCAGCTCTCTGCATCTACCGGCGCCACCGGCGACGAGCTGGACGCGCTGGGCGAGAGCGTGAAAAACATCTACGCGCAGAACCTCGGCGAGGACTTCAACGACGTGGCCGAAGGGCTGGCCGCTACGCAGAAAGCGAGCGATCTGGCCGGCGAGGCGCTGGAGCAGGCCACCGCGGCCGGCTTCGTGCTGCGCGACACCTTCGACTACGACATCAGCGAAAGCGCCAGAGCCGCCTCGGCTCTGATGAAAAACTTCAACATCAGCGCCGAAGAAGCCTACGGCCTAATCGCCACCGGCGCGCAGAACGGCGCAGACAAAAACGGCGACCTGCTCGACACCCTGAACGAATACTCGGCGCAGTTTGCGGCCCTCGGCCTGAGCGCCGATCAGTTCATGGGCTCCCTCGTGGAAGGCGCTGACGCCGGCCTGTTCAGCATCGACAAAGTGGCCGACGCCGTCAAGGAGTTTAACATCAGAGCGAAAGACGGCAGCGACAGCAGCGCCGAAGCCTTCAAGGGCCTCGGCCTCAACTCCGACAAAATGTTCGCGGCCTTCGCAGCCGGCGGCGAGACCGCGCAGGCTGCATTTTTCGACACCGTCGAGGCTCTGAACAAGCTCGAGGATCCTCTCAAGCGCAACGAGATCGGCGTCGCACTGTTTGGCTCGCAGTTCGAGGATCTGGAGGCAGGCATCCTGCCCGTGCTCGGGGACATCGAGACCGCAGCCTACGACGGCGCCGCTGCACTCCAGCAGATCAACGACGTCAAGTACAACGACCTCGGCTCTGCCTTCGAGGCGGTCAAGAGGTCGGCCGAAGTGACTCTGCTGCCTATGGCGTCGATGATCGCCAACACGCTGACATCGCTGGCCCCGATCCTGACCGACACCTTCGAGGAAATCAGCCCGGTCATCACCGACACGCTCAACGCTTGTATGCCGTTTGTGCAGGACTTCCTCGTCGGCATGGGCGACACCCTGAAGAAGGTCATGCCAATGGTCACGGAGCTGGCTGCGGGCATCCTGCCCCTGCTGGCTCAGCTCGTGGGCTCGTTCCTGCCGCCCCTGCTCGACCTCGCACAGCAGCTACTCCCGCCGCTCATGCAGATCGTTCAGGCCATTCTACCGCCGATCGCCAGCATCCTCGCCACCGTGCTCCCGATGCTGACGCAGATCATCTCGACCGTGCTGCCTGTGCTGGCGAACCTGATCGCCGCGCTGCTGCCGGTCATCACCCCGCTGCTGGACGTGGCCCTGCAAATCGTCAACAGCGTCATCATGCCGCTGCTGCCTCCACTGATGCAACTGATCGAGGCCCTGCTGCCCCCGGTCGTGAGCCTGCTCAATGCGATCATGCCGCTCCTCTCGCCCCTGCTGGCTATTCTGGAGCCCATCGCAAACGTGCTCGGCACGATCGTCGGCTGGGTATCGAAGATCGTCAGCTTCGGCTCCGGCGTCATCAGTAAGATCGCGGGCCTGTTCGGAGGTGGAGGAGGCGGCAGCACCGGCGTCTCCGGCTATGCGACCGGCGGCTTCACGAGCGGCCCGTCCATCGCGGGCGAGGATCCGCGCTATCCGACCGAGGCGGTCATCAGCTTCAACCCTGCATACCGCTCGCAAAACCTGTCCTACTGGGCCGAGGCCGGCCGGATGCTGGGCGCATCCAGCGAGGCCGACTACGAACCCATCAGCAGCGGATCGGGCACGGCTGTGGTCTATGACCTGAGCGGCCTGTCCTTCTCGCCGCAGATCAAGGTCGAGGGCGACACCGACGAGGACGCCCTGATCCGAAAGCTCCGCGACCTCGAGCCGGAGTTCATCGACTTCATCCTCGAGGCACTCAGCAGAAGGGAGGGCGGTGCCTATGTCACAGCAGACAGTCGGCTTTATTGATTATGTGGCGCAGGGCGGCGACACCTTCGACAGCATCGCGCTCGTCGCCTATAACGAGGAGCGCATGGCGAGCACCATCATCGAGGCCAACCCCGACCTCAGCGACGTACTGATCTTCGAGGGCGGCGAGGCTGTGCGGATCCCGATCATCGAGACCGTGGAAACGCCGGAGACCCTGCCGCCGTGGAGGAGGTGACGCCGTGAAGATCCTATACGAAGGCGTCGACATCTACCCGGACATCAGCGTCCACCGCTGCTATCACGATATGTACGCCGAAAAGCAGAGCGACGAGCTGCTGCTCAAGCTCAACGACACCCGCGAGCTGTGGGACTCGTGGAACCCCAAGAAGGGCGACACCATTGCCATCGAGGACGGCGCGGCCAAGACGGGCAAAATGTTCGTCGAGAGCGTCGTCCCTGAGTCCGGCATCATCACCCTGCGGGCCTATTCCGTCCCGCAGTCTGCGAAGGATAAGCGGAGTAAATCGTGGGAAAAGGTCAAGTTCCTGCAACTGGCTCAAGAAATCGCCGGCCGCCACGGCCTGACGCTCGAGACCTACGGGATCACCGACCAGACCTACGACTACGTCGAGCAGAACAACCTCGCAGACTTCGCATTTTTTCAAAACCGCTGCACCCTCGAGGGCGCGGCGTTTCTGGTGTACGACGGCAAGCTGGTCGTCTACGACGAGGCATACATGGAAAGCCAGCAGCCCGTCGACACCATCACCATCACCCCGGCCAATGACTTCGAGTACCGCGACGAGGGCGCCAACGCCTACGGCTCGGCCGAAGCGGTCAACGGCGGCCTGACCGGCACCTTCGCAGCCCCGGGCGGCGGCGACAAGGTGCTGCGCCGGATCCTGCCATTCCGCATGACCGACCAGAGCGAGGCCGACCGCTTCGCCAAGGGCCTCCTCCGAGACGTCAACAAAAACGCGACCGTCGGCACCCTCTGGACGGGCTCGCTGCTGCGAGACTACGCAGCGGGCTCGGTGGTCACGCTGGCGACCGAGGGCGTTAAGTCGTGGGACGGCACGGCCTTCATCAGCCGGATCCGGCACGACTACGTCAAGACGCGGAGCAAACTATACCTCCGCAAGCCACTGGAGGGATATTGATGAACAGCAACAACCAAATGATCCAGAAGGGCAAGATCTCCAGCGTGGAGGGAAAGGCCGACAGAAACGGAGACAAAACCACGGCCAGAGTGCTCCCAAGCACCGCCGACAGCATGGTCACACGGCCGCTGACGATCCCGTGGTATCTGCGCGGGGAGATGGGAAACCTGACCCCCGGAACAGAAGTCGCCTATGCTATGTTCGAGGACGGCACCGGCATCATCCTCTCCCGCATGGACGGAGAGTGGGACGGCATCGTCCCGGGCGACATCACCGTCAAGAAGGGCGCGCTCACGATGCAGGACAAGGGCATCAGCGTCCCGTCGGCAGACGTGACCGCCACGGGCATCAGCCTGACCGGCCACACCCACACCGACAGCATGGGAGGCGGCACTTCTGGCCCGAAGTAAGGAGGGATAGACATGGCCGTCATGGCATCATGGAACGGCAAGACGTGGGGCGTCTCCAGCCAGAGGATCGCCGCCCTGAATGGCGTCTCCTCCAGCGTCGAGCTCGACACGGAAAACAGCGACGACAAGGCCGGATCCCCGGCCACCAAGACCAAGGCGCTCAAGCTGCAAAGCATGAGCTTCGACTTCGATCTGGCGTCTGCCGTGGGCGGCGACGCCCGGGGAGAGTTCGAGTCGTGGACGTCGCTGGTCGGACAGTACGCCCCCTTCTATCTGGCCGGCCGGCGCTTCGGCCCGGCCAACCTTCAACTCACCGGCGTCAGCCTCTCAGACACCACACTCGACAACCTCGGCCGGATCCTGAAGGGAAAGATCACGATCAACCTGACGGAATACGCCGAGGAGGCCAGCAGCAAAAAGGCAAGCGCAGGCGGCTCGAGCAAGAGCTCGTCTGCGGCCGGCGTCTCGTCCTCCGGCGGCGTCGGTCGGCGTCTGAGCGCCGTCACCGTCGGAGCATCCAGCAGCGCCAAAGCTGCAAAGAAACCAAGCAACGCACAGCTCAAGTAAAGCGAGGTGATCCCATGAAAGCATCCGGCAACGGAGCGCCCGAGATCTGTGTGCAGAACCTTCTCAAGACCATCCGCGGGGAGGTGCCCTATGAGCGCATCAAAGGGATCGACCGCACGCTGATCGACAAGCCGAGCGAAACCGCTGCGACTGATCTGGCCGCTGACGTGGAGTTCCTCGTGGAAACCTACGAGCCCCGCGTGCAGCTCAGCGACTCCGACCTGAAGGCCCTGACCGCTCAGGCCGGCGACTTCGAGCTGCGGGCCAGCATCGACAACATCACATGAAGGAGGTGAACAGCGTGAGCGACGCGACAAACACCTACGGCGAGGACATCAAACTCACCACGACAGACGCGAGCACCCTATACAAGACCATCATCACCGAGCTCGAAAAGGGCGCCGGCGAGCCGCTCTACCCGGGCGACGAGCGCCGGATCTTCGGTGAGGCTCTCGTGCCCGTGTTCGTTGCCCTCTACAACAGCCTCAACGACGTCGGCCGGCAGACGCTCCTCCGCTATGCGAGGGGCGAGGTGCTGGACGCCATCGGCGAGCGGCAGGACGTGAGACGACTGGAAGGCACACCGGCCAAGACGACCATGCGCTTCTCCGTCTCCACGCCGCAGGAGAAAAACATCATCATTCCGAAATGGACGAAGGTGACGCCGGACAGCGAAAACTATTTTGCGACCGACGAGATCGCTGTGCTGCAAGCTGGCGCCTACTCTGTGGAGGTGCCGACCTCGGCCGTGAGCAACGGCACGAAGTTCAACGGCTACGCAGCCGGCACGATCACTACCCTCGTCGACCTGATCCCCTACATCGAGTCCGTCACCAACCTGACCGAAACGGCCGGAGGCGATGACGGCGAACCCTACACCACCGAAGGCGACAACCGCCTCCGCGAGCGGATCCGTCTGGCTCCTGCCAAAAGATCCACCGCGGGCCCCGAACAGGCTTACATCTACTGGGTAATGACGGCAGACAGCTCCATCGTGGACGCGAGGGCCGTCAGCGAGAAGGAAACCATCAGCGAGACCCTCACGGTCTACGACGGCAAAGCCTTCAAGGGCGGCGGCACGCTCCTGACCGACACCCTCGTCGTGAAAGCCCACGGGCAGAGCACGGCGGCGGTCAAGGACACGGACTACACCGTCGACTACACCGACGGCCTGCTGACCATCACGCTCAAGGGCAGCCTCGCGGCCGCCGAGAGCATCGACATCATCATCACCCGCACACTGGAGGGCTGCGTCAAGATCGTGCCCCTACTGGAAGGAGGCGGGATCCCTGACGCTGCCATGCTGGCGAAGGTGCTGGACGTGGTCAACGCCAAGGACATCCGGCCGCTCACTGACAAGGTGAGCGCCGTGCCCCCGGAGGCCGAGACCTACGACATCGAGATCGTGTACTACACCACGCCGGAGAGCGAGGCCGAGGTGATCGCCAACGTCGAAGGCACCGGCGGCGCGATCGACCGCTACAACGAGTGGCAAGTCGCAGCTCTCGGCCGGGACATCAACCCCGACCAGCTCCGCAAGCGGATCCTCTCGCCTTCGTGGGGCGAGAACCTGACCGGCGCCTTCCGCGTGGACGTCGTCAAGCCGGCCTACAAGGCCCTCGACGACACGCAAGTCGCCAAGTTCAGCGGCCACCTGACCGTCAGCCACAAGGTCGAGAGCGAGGTGGTGTAAATGCGGCTCAATGAGACCGAGATGGTCAAGCTGCTGCCTGCGTGGATGCAGGAGGACGGCAGCGACAAGGGCCTCGCCACCGGCTGCGACATCATCAGCCGCGACGCCTATGCGCGCCTGAAGCTCCTGAGCAGGTGGGACAAGATCGACCAGCTCAGCGACGCAGAGCTCGACGAGATGGCGTGGGAGCTGAACATCCAGTGGTATGACAGCACCGCGCCCATCGCAGCCAAGCGAGCCGTCATCCGCAACAGCGACCGCGTCTACTCGAAACTCGGCACACCCTACGCCGTGGAGCAGATCGTGGCCGACTACTTCGGCACCGGCGAGGTCAGGGAGTGGTATCAGTACGGCGGGCAGCCGCATCACTTCAAGGTGCTGAGCGACAACCCGAGCCTCGTCAACAGCAACCTCGACCTGTTCCTGAAGCTGCTGCGGACGGTCAAGCGCCGCAGCTCGTGGCTCGACGCGATCCTGATCTGCCTGACCGGCGAAATGTTCCTTTATTCCGGCATGGCCGTCAGGGATCACACCCAAGAGGTGCACGTCATGGGCAGCGACGAGATCCACATCTACCACGCGGCAGTCGTCCACGACAACAACCGCGAGACCGTCAGCATCGGCACCGACGCGGCGGTCATCTCAGACTAAGGAAAGGAGATAGACATGGCTGCATTTATCAACAACGACATCACCACCGCCGGCCTGATCGTTCTGGCGAAGGGCGTGGCCGGCCAGAAGATCAACTACACCAAGATCGTCCTCGGCGATGGCTACCTCGAGGAGGGCCAGACGCCCCGCACCCTCACCGGCGTGGTCAGCCCGAAGGCGACCGTCGACATCACGAAGCTGAAGATCAACGGCGACGGCACCGTGGCCGTGGGCGGCATCTTCACCAACGGCGACGAGACCGAGGGCTTCTACTACCGCGAGCTCGGCCTTTATGCCGAGGATCCCGATCCCGAGGTCGGTGAGGTGCTGTACTGCTACGGCAACTGCGGCGATCTGGCCGAGTGGATCCCGCCCTCCGGCGGCGCCACCATCGTCGAGAAAACCATCGACATCGTCACCGCGATCGGCACAGCCACCAACGTGACCGCCTACATCCCCGCCGACGCCTATGCCACAAAAGAGGACTACGAAACCTACAAGGCCATCGCCCTCGGCGCGCAGGCTACGGCCGAGGAGGCTCTGGCAATCGCCCGGCAGGCCATCGCAATCGCGCAGGCCGCCGAGGCGTCGGTGAATGACCTGAGCAACGCGGTCGGCCAGAACACCAGCAAGATCGCAACGCTGTGGGACGCCGTTTTCAGTGAGATCACGACCAACCCCTTCCAGATCACGTTTGCAGACCTGACGGGCATCACCCTGACGGCCGGCATCTGGAACAGCGGACTCCAGCGCCTCGAGTGCTAAACTACCGGCCAAAGGCCAGAAAGGAGGCCGCCCATGTATAGAGGCACCACACCAACCATCACCATCAACTGTGACATCGACGTCAGCGAGTTCGTGACCATGTGGGTAACATTCCGCACGCAGCAGCTCGCCACCTATGCCCCGCCGAAGCAGGTGGAAGTCACCAAGCACCTCGGGGACGAGGGCGTCGACGCGACCGACAAGGTCGTCACTGTCAGCCTGACGCAAGCCGACACGCTGCTGCTCGGCTCTCTGTCTCCTGACGAGGATCAACAGGTGGAGGTGCAGATCCGCGGCAGGACGGAGGACGGGCGCGCGTTTGCGAGCAACATCATGACCGCCCCGCTCAGCCGGATCCTGAAGGACGGCGTCATCTAAGTGAGCGTCGACTTCAATGCCTCGTTCTCTGGCAGCGCGGAGACCTTCGGGGCAAGGATGACCGAGACGCCTGCCTCCATGACCGCCTCCATGAAGGAGACGGGCGGCGGCAGCGCCTCAAACTACGAAGCCCTGCGCAACAAGCCCAAGATCAACGGGCACGAGCTGATCGGCGACATGACGCCGGCGCAGCTCGGCATCACGGACGACAGGCACCACACCCACAAGCAGGCGCAGGCAGCGAAGGTGTGGACAATCGCCCACAACCTCGGAAAGCGGCCCGCCGTCACGGTCGTCGACAGTGCCGGCACTGTGGTCATTGGGGAGGTCGACTACCTCGACGACAACACCGTGCGCCTGACCTTCTGCGCGGCCTTTTCCGGGACTGCATACTTCAACTAAGGAGGTAAACTCGTGAAAATCCTGACAAATCTGGATCTCTCGCAGAATGAGATCCAAAACGCCATCATGCAGCCGCTCGCTGCACCTCCGGCCAACCCGAAGCTCGGCCAGATCTATTTCAGCAGCGTCGACCTGACGCTGTACCTGTGGACGGGCGAGAAATGGATCCCCGTGCCGACTAAGCTCTCGCAGCTCGAGAACGACAGCAAGTTCATCACGGCCAAGGACGTCCCCGAGGGCGCAACAGCATCCACGACCACGCCGAAGATGAACGGCACCGCCGCCGTCGGCTCCGAGACAGCGTTCGCACGCGGCGACCACGTCCACCCAAAGGACACCAGCAAGCTGAACACGGACGGCGACGGCTCCAACGTGACCGTCGCCTTCGAGGCAGCGACCAAGCGTGAGGCACCCACCTCCGGCGAGAAGCTGAGCGTCCTGCTCGGCAAGGTGCTGAAGTTCTTCAGCGACCTCAAGACCGTGGCCTTCTCTGGCAGCTATAAGGATCTGAGCGACAAGCCGACGATCCCGTCCGCTGCCGCCGACGTCGGCGCAATCCCTGCGACGGAAAAAGGCGCAGCCGGCGGCGTGGCCGAGCTGGACAGCGGCGGCAAGGTGCCGGCCAACCAGCTCCCGAGCTATGTGGACGACGTCGTCGACGCCTACATCCGCACCGGCGCCACGGCCCTCGGTGCCGACTGGCTGAGTAAAACCTCCGGCGGCGCGGCCCTGACGCCTGAGTCCGACAAGATCTACGTCATCCTGAGCGAAGGCGAGTACCAGAACAAGACGTACCGCTGGAGCGGGACGACCTACGCCGTCATCGGCAACGACCTCGCCCTCGGCGAGACTGTGAGCACCGCCTACCGCGGCGACCGCGGCAAGACGGCATACGACCACAGCCAGAGCGCCCACGCTCCCGCCGACGCCGAGAAGAACGTCCAGAGCGACTGGAACGAGACAGACGGCAATAGTGACGCCTTCATCAAGAACAAGCCCGCGATCCCGAAGGCCGTCACCAAGACCGTCCAGACCCTCAGCGACGCGGCGAGTAAGAGCTTCACCGTCACCGGCTACATCCTCAGCGTGATCCTGATCGACAGCGTCACCAAGGAGCAGGTCATCGGCGACGTCTCTTTCGAGAACGCCACGGCCTCGGCCAATGGCAAAGTCACGGTCACGCTCTCGGCTGCGCCCTCCAACCCGATCCTCGTCATCATCACAAGCATCGCACTGTAAGGAGGCCGGCCTATGAAACACTACGGAGCAGTCGACGACCCGAAGGACATCACGACGAAGGAGTATGTCGACGCGGCTGACAACGCTCTGAAGGTGAAGGTCGACGCCCTGTGGGACTTCGTTTGCACGGACATCACGAGCAACCCCTTCCAGATCACATTCGACGATCTGGAGGGGCTGACCGTGAGCTCCGGCATCTGGAACACAGGGCAGCGGAGGCTCGAGTGCTGATGGGAAACTGCTACAACTACACCCCGATCCCACCGGCCGAAGCCTCCTGCATCATCGCGCACCTGTTCGTCGAGCTGGCCCTGCCCTGCTCCTGCTGCAAGCGGGAGGACGGCGTCATCGTCATTCAGGGCAAGACCTACGACGGCAGCAGCGCCCGCGTCACAATCAAAGGCGAGGAGGTGAGATACTACGGCAAGCAACGGACACTCGCGGCCATACGAGCGGGCCAATGTAGGCCGCCCGCCATTCGGCCGTGACAAACTGCCCGAGATGCAGGTCATCACGGACGCCAAGGAGCTCGAGAAACACACCTACATCAAGACCAGAAACCCGGCCGTATTTCCAAAGAAGGAGCGGCTCGGTCTGGCGCAAAGGATGATGAACGAGGCCAGCGACCTCGTCGCCGATCTGATGGAGGCCAACGATCTGCTCCTGACGGATCCCGAGGAGCGCGAGCTCAGGTATCGCGCGCAGCGGTCGGCGCTTCGCAACTGCCGAAAGCTGATCCACCACATCGAGCTCGCGCACGAGATCCTCAGCGGCTTCAGTGATGACGCCTTTGCATACTGGGCGAAGATGGCGGCCGGCGTAAAGAACCAGACCGCCAAATGGTACAAAACGGATAAAGAGAGGGCCGCCAAGCTGGACGCGCAGAAGCGTCACCAGTGAGGCGGCCCTCGGGGTATGCCTTGTTTTTTCGTGCCGGCTCGGCCAACAACGCCCGCAACGTCAACTCCGATGGCACGCTGAACAGGAACAACGCCTACAACGGCAACAACGGCCTGCGCCCCGCTTCGATGGATCGCCCGACTTATTAACCGCCCGGAGACGGGAGGCGAACACTGTGCCCCATCATCCAAGGAAGGCATATCCCTCCCGCAGCCGCGGCCGTCTGACCGGCCCGGTCATGGGTAAACACAAGACCGCCGATGCTCCCGGCGGCGCACGCAAAGCGTGGCCGGAGCTATACACGGCGGGGAGACTTTTCAATGGAGAATATCGTAAACAGCACCATCGCGCTCTACAAAGCATACCGCAAAACCCGCTGCGGAAAGCGCGACAACCCGACCGCCATGCGCTACCGCATGGAGGCCATCGAGCGCACCGTCGCCCTCTCTGAGAGGCTCCAGCGGCGCGACTATTCCTTCGGGCCCTACTACCCCTTCAAGGTGTACGAGCCCAAGGAGCGGCTCGTCCTCGCCATCGACTTCGAGGGCAAGGTCGTCCAGCACTCGCTCTGCGACAACGTCCTCGAGCCGGCGTTCTCCCGGCGCTTCATCCGGGACAACTATGCCGGCCAGATCGGCAAAGGCACCCACGACGGCCTCGACCGTCTGGCTGCGGCCATGCGCCACTATTTCTTCAGCCGAAAGGCAGCGGACGAAGCAGCCCGCAAGGCTGCCGGCCTGCCGCCTCGGCCGATGAACGAGTGGGACTACGCCGACGGCTGGGTACTGAAGGGCGATTTTTCAAAGTTCTTTTACACCCTGCTCCATTCCTACTGTTACGAAACGGCCCGCCGGGCCCTGAAGTGGCTGAAGGATCCCGAGCTGATCGACTTCGCCGAGTGGCTGCTGTGGCTCATAATCGACAGCACGCCAGACCCCGGCATCCCGATCGGCAACCAGTCGAGCCAACTGCTCGCGCTGCTCTATCTGGACGCCTTCGATCACTGGCTGCGGGATGACCGCGGCCTCGTATATGGCAGGTATATGGACGACTTCTACATCATCCACAGCGACAAGCTGCTGCTCCGGCAGATACTCAAGGAGATCGAGGCGTACATCAAGCCGCTCGGCCTTCGGCTGAACGGCAAGACGCAGATCCTCCCGCTGAAGAACGGCATCGACTTCCTCGGCTTCCACACATACCTCACACAGACCGGCAAGGTCGTGAGGAAAGTGCGGGCCAAGAGCATCGACAACATGAAGCGCAAGATCCGCAAGTTCCGCACTCTGGTGGACTCCGGCAAGATCACCCTCGACAGCGTCGTGCAATCCTACGCGAGCTGGACGGGCCACATCTCACACGGCAACACCTACCACCTGCGGCAGAACATGGACGCCTATTTCTTCAGCTATTTCCCGGAGCTCAAACCATCACCGAAAGGAGACACAACTCATGGCCCAAAAACTGAGCAACCTCGCAAACAAGTCGAAGGTCAAGTTCGGCAGCCTGTACGGCAGCCCGATCATCTGGATCGTGGCCGATAAGAACCACGCAGGCTACCCCTCCAACAGCGTCACGCTCGTGACCAACCAGATCATCAAGATGCTGTGCTTCGACGCGACAGAGCCGAGCAACGGCAACAGCGACCGCCGCAACTACGGCAACAACCGCTACATCTACTCGAACCTACGCCAGTGGCTCAACAGCCCCGCGGCTGCCGGCCAGTGGTACACCGCGCAGCACTCCGCAGACCAGACGCCGGACTCCTCCCACGTCTGGAACGGCGTCAACCCGTACAGTGGCCTCGCCGGTTTTCTGAACGCCTTCACCGCCAACGAGCGGGCAGCTCTGCTGAACACCACCATCACGGTCGGCAAGAGCTCTACAGACGGCGGCGGGACGGAGACCTGCACGGACAAGATCTTTCCTCTGTCCTGCACTGAGGTCGGCCTGAGCGGCGACCACGTCTGCGGCAGCAAGCTGGCGATCTTCAGCGACAACAACAGCCGCATCGCCACCGTGACGGCCTCCTGCGTCGCCAATTCCAACTATTCCAGCAACCCGGGCTCTGGTGCCGCGTGGTACTACTGGCTGCGGGACGCCTATGCCGGCTCGGCCAGCAGCGCCTGCGGCGTCGGCTCTGGTGGCGCGCTGGACTGGGGCTACGCCTGCTTCGGCTACCTCGGCCTGCGCCCCGCTTGTAATCTGTCCTCTGATCTCCTGATCTCCGACTCCGTCGACTCGGATGGATGCTATACAGTGATCTACAATCAGGCGCCCACAGCGCCGTCGTCCATCACTGTCCCGAGCGAAGTGCTCGGCGGTGAGAACCTGAGCATCTCGTGGGCGGCCTCCACCGACCCCGACGGCAACCTCTCCGGCTATGTTCTGGAGCGCAAGGTCGGGAGCGGCACATGGGCGCAGGTCTACAAAGGATCCGCGCGCACCTACACCGACACCATCACCTACGGATGGACGAGCGTGCAGTACCGCGTCAAGGCATACGACGCCGCCGGCGCGGAGAGCGCGTACACCACCAGCGCCACCCGCACCGTCACCAATAACCGACCGCCCGTCATCAGCGGCACGGACGGCGCCCTCGGCAGCTTCAGCACGGCGGCCCCGTCCTACGAGTACACCGTCACCGACGCCGACGGCCATCAGGTCGACGTCGTGGAGATGCTGGACGGCGTCACGCTGCGCAGCTACACCGTGACCCTCGGCCAGACCAACACGCTGACGATCGGCTCCGAGGCGTGGCTGAAGGTCGTGAACGGCAGCCACACCCTGAAGATCGTGGCGACCGACGCCAAGGACGCCAGCGTCACCCGCACGCTGACCTTCACCAAGGCCGTCACGTCCGTCGAGTTCGAGCAGACCCTCGCTATGGAGGCCGACGCCATGCCGACCAAGGCCCTCGTCAACATTCAGGGCAATTTCCCGGCCGGCTGCACGCTTCAGGTCTGGATCTGCAACAACGGCAACGACGCGAGCCCGACGTGGGAGGACATCACGCAGAAGGCCCGCACCGGCCAGAAGCACTACTTCGCAAACAAGACCAAGACGGCCGCAGCGTGGGGCGTCAAAGTCAAGGCCAAGCTGCTCCGCGGCTCTGCTACGGAGACCTGCTACATCCAGTCGATCGGAGGTAACTTTGCATGATTAAGCACAGACCTGACAGCATCAAAGAGCTGAACGACAAACAGGCCGCAGAGGCCGAGAAGGACAAGACCATCGCCGAACAGGCTGACACCATCGAGCTGCTGAAGGGCTGCATCATGGAGCTGGCCGACGTGGTCTATGGCGACGGAGAGGAGGACACCACAGCATGAGCAAGATCGTCGAGCTGTACGTCAAGGAGCTGACCCGCGAAGGCTCCACCATGACCATCAACGACGTCCCGAAGAAACTGCGCAAGCAGGTCGAGGACGCCATCGCTGTCCTCGAGGCAGCCGCAAACGCCGGCACCGCGAAGGAAGGGGCGACCGAATGATCGCCCGGGCCCTCGCGTGGCTATTATTAAAAATTGCAGGAAAGGAGGATCGTGAAATGCTGGTACGTCTGTATGCAGGCGAGATCATCATGGGCCGCATCACCGAGGACGACGTCCCCGCGAAGCTGAAGGCCCGCGTGCACAAGTATCTCGTCGACATGGGCTACTTCGACGACGTCGAGGAGTAAGCCCAAACAACAAGGAGGGCCGCGTCCTGCGGCCCTCCGGCTTTTATGAGGTGACACAATGATCGAAATCAACATCGGCGCGCTCGTCGTCCTGCTGGGGATCCCGACGGCCGTGACCGGCTTCTGCTTCTGGATGCTCGAGCACAGGATCCAGAAGCGCGAGAAGCAAAAGGAGGCCGAGGAGGCCAAAAAACAGCAAGAGGCAGCGGCCCGAGAGCGTGCCCGTGAAGATCTCCAGATCATCACCATTCAGGGCACATCGGCAGCCATCGCCCTCGGCGAGGCGACGGCCCGGGCCATGCAGCGCATCCCTGACGCGCATTGCAACGGGGATATGCACGCGGCCCTCGACTACGCTGCCAAAATCAAACACGCGCAGAAGGACTTCCTCACCAGTCAGGGGATCCACGCGATCATCGACTAAGGAGGTGAGCAGCATGGCCGCAAAGAAGCGCCGGCGCAAGCGGAAAAAGAAGATCGAGGCGAGCAAGAAGCTCGCATACTGGGCGGCCATCGTGGCAAGCCTCAGCGCAGCCACGTCCTACCTGCTCTCAGCCTTCGGGCGCGACCCGGTCAGCGAAGTGACCGGCACGATCTTCACCGCCTGCGTCGGCTATCTAATCACATACGCCGGCAAGAGCCTCGGCGAGAAAATCAGCCGAAACCGCCACAGGCTCGACGCCGACGGCAAACCGCTCCCGGATCCGTCCGGGGACACTCTCAACAATGAGGAGGCAAAAGGATGAACACCATCGACATCACCCCTATCGTCAACGCAGCCATCGCCCTGATCGGCGCCGGCGTGAGCGTTTTCCTGATCCCGTGGCTCAAGAGCCAGACCACCGAGGCACAGCGCAAGGAGCTGACCGCGTGGGTAAAGATCGGCGTCGCTGCCGCTGAGCAGCTCTACAAGGGCGCCGGCCGCGGCGAGGAGAAGAAGCAGTACGTCATCGACTTCCTGAAGCAGAAGGGCTTCAAGGTCGACGAGGAGAGCGTCATCAACGCGATCGAGGCAGCAGTCAAGCAGCTCAACACCGAGGGCCTGACTATCGAATGACGGAGAGGGGCGGGCTCCGGCCCGCCCTTTTTCTTTTTGCAAAGGAGGCAAACCCATGAAAAACCAGAACACCGACGACATCAAGCTGAAGCCCGGCGAGACCGTCACCGACGAGACCCTCGACGAGCTGACCGGCGGGAAAGGAGACGACAATGAGTAACAGCTCTCTGGTGGTCTACACCAAGCTCAGCCCGAACCACTCGGGCAAGCGCACCAAGAAGATCGACACCATCACGATCCACTGTATGGCCGGCAACTGCTCCGTCGAGACCTGCGGCAACCTGTTCGCCAACTCTGCGCGGCAGGCATCCAGCAACTACGGCATCGGCACCGACGGCCGGATCGCTCTGTACGTCGACGAGGCAAACCGCTCGTGGTGCACCTCGTCCAACGCCAACGACCAGCGGGCCGTCACCATCGAAGTCGCCAACAACGGCGGCGCGCCTGACTGGCCTGTCTCTGCGAAGGCATACGCCGCGCTGCTGGATCTCGTGACCGACATCTGCAAGCGCAACGGCATCAAGCGCCTCGTCTGGTCAACCAGCAAAAACGACCGCGTGAACCACCTGAACGGCTGCAACATGACCGTGCACAGGGACTACGCGAATAAGAGCTGCCCGGGCGACTACCTCTACAACCGCCACGGCCAAATCGCGGCCGAGGTCAACAAGCGCCTCGGCGTCACGGATGCAGGAGGCAGCACCGGCGACCAGACCTCCGGCAACACCGAGACCGGCCTGAAGGTCGGCGACATGGTCGACTTCAAGGGCACGCAGCACTACACCAGCGCGGCGGCCAAGGACGCCAAGACCTGCAAGCCCGGCAAGGCCACCATCACGGCCATCGCGGCCGGCAAGGCGCACCCGTACCACCTGAAGGCGGTCAGCGGCGGCGGCTCCACCGTCTACGGCTGGGTAAACGCTGCGGACATCTCGACCGGCAGCGCCGGCACGACCACGAGCTACCGCGTGCGGACGACGGCCGACGTGCTGAACATCCGCAAGGGCCCCGGCACCAACTACGGCGTCGCCAGCCAGATCAAGGGCAAGGGCATCTACACCATCGTCGCCGAAGCCGAAGGGCCCGGCGCGACCAAGTGGGGCAAGCTCAAGAGCGGCGCGGGCTGGATCTCTCTGGACTACGTCACGAAGCTCTAAAACCGCATAGAAAAGCAGAAGCCCGCCCGGAGATCCCGGGCGGGCTTTTTTCTGTTATGTGGGGCTTTACTCCTCGACGTCAGGATCCGGCGCTTCACCGGCGGCGAGCTCGGCCTCCGTGGGCTGGAACCGCAGCACGCGGCCCTCGGAGTCATAGAAACCGCCGAGCGCGATGGTGAAAATATCGACCAGCCAGCCGATCCCGCAGGCCCCGGCCGTCAGCAGCCAGATGACGCCTGTGCCGGTTTTCCCAACATAGAACCGATGGACACCGAAGAAGCCGAGGAAGATGCACAGCAGCAGCGCCGTCGTTTTGCTTTTCGGAGACGTCGGCCGCTGCGCTGCGGGGATGCTGACCGCGCCCTGCTGTGCGCCGGACTTCCCGCCGGAGCTCGTCGTATATGACAGGCCCGTTCCGGGGATCCCGACGGTCGTGTGGCTTTTCCCCGTCGTGCTGACCGTGTGCTTCAGGCCCTTCGGGCCGAAGCTGATGCTCGCGCTCTTTTTGTTCAGGTTTACCCGGACACCCGGGGCCACCTTAAAGCTGCGTCTAAACCTTGTACCCATGCTTTTCCCTCCTATGTGCGCTTTTTAGCGTTTAGTCATCTTTGGCATAATATTACCATGCCAAAACTGGTAAAGTCAATATTGCATAGTCATCTTTAGCATAAAGGGAGGCGAGGGCTGCGAAAATATACAAACCAGACGGCAGGTGCAACATCTCCGGGGAGAGAGTCAGAGAGGAGCGGCTGCGGGCAAACCTGTCACAGGAACAGCTCGCCTACAAGCTCCAGATCATCGGGCTGGACGTCACGCAGAAGGTCATCAGCAGGATCGAGAACGGCAGCCGAGTCGTCGCTGACTACGAGCTGGACTATCTGGCGACCGCTCTCGGAACCACCATCAACCACCTGCTCGGGAAAGAATGAGAAAACCGCACGGCAGCGACGCCGTGCGGCTTTTTTTCGTGGAAAATCGCGGGAAAATGTTGAAAATCTGCCGAATTATGCTTGACATTATAGAGCAAATGCTCTATAATATAATCACAGGCAAGGGATAGCCGAGTACAGAAAGAAAGGAGAACAAAACCGCGGAAAGGAGGCAAAGCCGTGGATGCTGAGCAGATGAAAAAACTGCTCGAGCTGCTGGAACAGGCTCTAAAGTGTGAACAGGTTGCCACCATTACGATCACAATAAAGCCGAACCAAAAGCCCAAGCAGTAAGGTCGAAGGACGGCGGGAAAAATCCCGCCCGCCGTTCCTTTTCATTATAACCACGAAACCACGGCAAAGTCAAGCGGGAGGAACAACATGGACATCTCGATCAAAGTGACCTACAAAAGCGAAGGGCTGCAAAAGCTCCGCAAGGCTGCCGGCCTGTCTCAGTCTCAGCTCGCCGATCTGGCCGGGATCAAGGTGCAGGTGCTCCAGCAGTACGAGCGCGGCGCCCGGGACATCAACGGCGCAAAGCTGCCGACGCTGCTGAAGATCTGCAACGCGCTGGAGTGCAGGCTGGCCGACATCATCACAGACGAGGAGACGCTCGAGCTCCTGAAAAAGTACGAGGAACACTGACACACAGAAGGGGCGGCCGGCGGGCCGCCCCTTTTCTTTTATCACGGAGGGGAACACAATGGGACAGCACTGGAGCCATCTGACGCCGACCAAGCGCATCCAGCTCGACGCCTTCATCCGCGCAGGAATGAAGCCGACAGACATCGCCAAAGAGCTCGGCGTCCATCATACGACCATCTACCGGGAGCTGAAGCGGTGCACCTATGAGCACCTCAACAGCGACTACACCACCGAGACCAGATACAACCCCGAAGGCGCACAGGCCCGCTATGAGGCCAACCTCCGCGCCAAGGGGCCGGAGCTGAAGATCGGCAACGACTACGAGCTGGCCGACTACCTGATCGCCAAGATCCGCGACGAGAAGTACAGCCCGGAGGCCGCGATCGGTGAGGCCGAGGTCAAGGGCTGGCCCTTCAAGACCCACATCTGCGCGAGCACCGCCTATAACTACATCCGCGGCGAGATCTTCGGCGACGAGCTGACCGTCTCCATGCTGCCGCAGCACGGCAAGCGCCACCAGCCGGAGCGCCCGGCCGGATCCATGCCCCGCAAGCCCGCCGGCCGGAGTATCGAGGATCGCCCTGAGCACATCAACGACCGCAGCACCTTCGGTCACTGGGAGATGGACAGCGTCGAGAGCTGCCAAGGCGTCAGCAACACCTACATCGTGATGACCGAGCGCAAGACCCGCCGCGAGATCATCATCCCCTCGCCGGATAAGACGAGCGCCAGCGTCGTCGCTGCCCTCGACACCCTCGAGAAGAAAGTCGGCTCCAAAGTGTTCCCGCTGATCTTCCAGTCGATCACCTGCGACAATGGCTGCGAGTTTGCCGACGCCGCCGGGATCGAGCGCAGCATCACCGGCCGAGGCCCTCGCACCGAGGTCTACTACTGCCACCCGTACCGGCCGAGCGAGCGCGGATCCAACGAGAACCAGAACGGCCTCATACGTCGGCACCTGCCGAAGGGCACCGACCTGAGCACGATCTCCTACGAGGAGACCAAGCGGATCGAGGACTGGCTGAACAACTACCCCCGCAAAATGTTCGGTTATCTGTGCTCCGAGCAGCTTTTCCGGGAAGAAATCGCCCTCATTCTGGCCTCATAAAAAATATTTTTGCTTTTTTGTGCATTTACTCTTGACAAACGGCAAAAGCCCCGGGGAGAAAAGAGGAACGGCACACCCCGGCCCGGGATATTTTAACTTTTTCATGGACAAATGAGCCGGAGCGTGGTAAAATAATCCGAATGTATACGCACGGACCGAGGGAGCAAGCATAGCATGAGGGGGAAATTGATCGTATTCGAGGGGACGGACGGCTCCGGAAAAGCCACCCAGACGGCGCTTTTGTGCCGGGAGCTGGAGACACGGGGCGTGCCCTTCCGCAAGCTGGAGTTTCCCCGGTATGGGGAAGAGTCCTCGGCGCTGCTGCGGCTGTACCTGAACGGCGCTTTCGGCACGGACCCCGCCGATGTCAATGCTTACGCCGCCGCCACGTTTTACTCCGTGGACCGATTTGCCTCCTATAAGCAGGACTGGGGCGGCTGGTATGAACAGGGGGGGCTGGTCATTGCCGACCGGTACACCACCAGCAATGCCGTGCACCAGACCTCCAAGCTGCCCCGGGAACAGCAGCGGGCCTTTCTGGACTGGCTGTTTGACTTCGAGTATCGGAAGCTGGGGCTGCCGGAGCCGGACCGGGTGATATACCTGGACATGCCCACGGAGCTGTCCGAGCAGATGATGCGCCACCGGGAGCAGGTGACCCACACAAAGGCGGATATCCACGAGCGGAACGAGGCGTATCTGCGGGCCTGCCGGGAAAGTGCCGCCATGGTGGTGGAATATGGCGGGTGGACCCGCATCGACTGTGCCCGGGACGGTGCGCCCCGCACCGTGGAGGATATCCACCGGGAGGTCATGGAGAAGCTCCGGGACCTGCTGGTGGACATAAAATAAGGAAGGGACGCCTGGGCGCCCCCTCCTATGGATGATGTACGTTCAGCAGGAGCAGCATCCATCGCCGCTGTTGCCGCCGCAGCCGCAGCCGGACCGGGTGCCGCTGCCGCAGCAGCAGAATACCAGCAGTAGGATCACGATCAGCCAGATGCAGGAGCAGTTGTTGTTGTCAAAGCACATGCCGTTCACCTCACTTGTTTTCTGTATGGGCTATTCTATGCCGGACTTGGCTCCGGCGTATCTTGTCCGGGGCAGACCCGGCGAAAAAACAGAAAGGAACCAAACAAGATGTCCGATTATCAGAATTCCGATACGGCCAAATGGGATGCCGATCAGGTTCGCAGACAGACCGGCGAGACGCAGAAGGCCGCCAAGGGAAAGAAAAAACGCCGCTTTGGCTGGCTGATCTACCTGGCATGCGTGATCGTGGGGTCGTGCCTGCTGGCCGGTCTGGGCTGGCTGGCTGTCAACGATGTGTGCGCCCTGAATAAAGCGCCCCTGACCGCCACCATTGAGGTGGAGAGCGGCGATTCCGTGGGAAAGGTGGCTACCAAGCTGAAGAAAGCCGGGCTCATCGACTCCAAGCTGCTGTTTATGATCACCAGTCCGGTGTTCCATGCCAGCCGCTATATTCAGCCCGGCGTGTATGAGCTGAACACCGACATGGACTTCAACTGTCTCATCAAGTCCATGCAGCCCACCGGCGGCGTGGCGGCTACCGTGACCGTCACCATTCCCGAGGGTTACACCGTGGAGCAAATCATCCAGCTGCTGGCGGAGAACGACGTGTCCGATGCCGCAGCTCTGGAGGAATCTGCCAAAAATCATGTGTTCGACAAGTTCGACTTTGTGGACAACGAAAATCTGGGCAGCGTCAGCCGCCTGGAGGGATACCTGTTCCCGGATACCTACGAGTTCTATGTGAAGGAGAATGCCGATTCGGCCCTGAGCCGCCTGCTGTCCAACTTCCAGGACCGCATTATGGACGACCCGGATATTGCGCCGCTGCTCGCCAATTCTTCCTATAGCCTGAAGGAGATCGTCATCATGGCGTCCCTTATCGAGAAGGAGACGGACGGTACCGACCGTGCCGTGATCTCTTCCGTCATCCACAACCGGCTGGAGAACGTGGGCGAGACGGCCCACCTGCTCCAGATTGACGCATCCCTGGTGTATGCCGCCGGACGGGAGATCACAGAGGACGACTATCAGACCCTGGACAGTCCCTATAACCTGTATACCCACCAGGGCCTGCCCCCAACGGCCATTGCCAACGCCGGTAAGGCGTCTATTGTAGCTGCCCTGAAGCCGGATAAGACCAACTACTATTTTTATGTGCTCAACCCCGATACCCAACGTCATGTGTTCAGCCGGACTCTGGCCGAGCACAACGCCAACCTGCGTAAGTTCGGGTGATGGCCGAAGTGAGAAAGAAGCCGGAGCTGCTGGCTCCGGCCGGGGATTGGGAAAAGCTGCAAATGGCCGTTTTATACGGGGCGGATGCCGTGTATCTGGCGGGCACGTCCTTTGGCATGCGGTCCTTTGCGGGAAATTTCAGTGATGAAGAGCTGCCCCGGGCGGTGGAATTTGCCCACCGCCGCGGAGTGAAGGTCCACGCTACCGTGAACACCATGCCCCGCAGCGGCGAGGTGGACCGCCTGCCCGAGCACCTGGAAAAGCTCAACGACGCCGGTGTGGATGCCTTGATCCTGGCGGACCTGGGGGCTTTTACCCTGGCGGGAAAGTACGCTCCCCGGTGCCAGCGGCACATCAGCACCCAGCAGTCCATTGCCAACTATGCCTGCGCCCAGGCGTGGTTCGACCTGGGGGCGCAGCGGGTGGTGCTGGCCCGGGAGCTGGGGATGGACGAGATCCGGGAGATCCGCCGCCGGGTGGACCCGGCGCTGGAGATCGAGACCTTCTGCCACGGGGCCATGTGCGTATCCTACTCCGGGCGGTGTCTGCTGTCCAACTACATGACCGGCCGGGACTCCAACCGGGGTGCCTGCGCCCAGCCCTGCCGCTATCAGTACGCACTGATGGAGGAGAAGCGCCCCGGGGAGTATTTCCCGGTGTTCGAGGACGAGAAGGGCACCTACATCATGAATTCCCGGGATATGTGCATGATCGACCACTTGGACGACCTGATGGACGCCGGGGTGGACTGCCTGAAGATCGAGGGCCGGGCCAAGTCCGCCTATTACGCGGCCATCGTAACCGGGGCCTACCGCCATGTGCTGGACGATGCGGCCGCCGGACGGCCCATAGACCCGGTGTGGCGGGACGAGGTGGAGCATGTCAGCCACCGGCACTATTCCACGGGCTTTTTCTACGGCCAACCGGGTCAGTTCTATGAGGATGCCCGGTACATCCGTGATTGGCAGATCTGCGCCGTGGTGACGGACTGCACGCCGGAGGGGCTGGCCACCCTGAGTCTGCGCAACAAGTTTGGCGCCGGGGACCGGGTGGAGGTGGTGGGGCCGGATACGAAGCCCTTCTCCATGACGGCCCCGATGATGACGGACGCCGAGGGCCTGCCGCTGGCAGAGCCGAAAACGCCCCAGATGGTGTTTACCATGCAGCTGCCGCGTCCGGTGCCGCCTATGAGCTTTATCCGCCATGCGGTGGATCTGGGCGGAAAATAAACAAAGCGGCGGACCGGTCGGGACGCCGCTTTAACGGTTCAGGAACAGAATAACAAACAGCCGCGCATGCCCAAGCGCGGCTGTCTGTTATGTTTGGGGTAGGAAAATCCCCATGGAAAAGATGGGCAGCAGGCGCTGCCAGGTATTTTTAGCGGCGAAGGAGGTAAACCATAGCCGCTCTCGGCTGCAAATTCAAATCTGGAGACGGTTCTCCTTGGACCAGGTAGTCAGATCCAGCCGGGGATAGCGCCGGCGCAGTTCCTCAGCGGTCTCAGCATCGCCGCCGGTCATCATAATGCGGTTGATCGCTTCCACATCCGCAGCAGGCATGCCGTGGTCGGCAACCTTTCCGCAGTCCTTACAGGTGTAGGTTCCGTTTTCGGAGACAACCACCTCGCTGCTGCCGCAGAATGCGCAGCGGTTCATTTTCGTAATCAGAGCCATTTTCGATTTATCCTCTCTTTCCTCAAATCTATAGGTAGGGTATCATAAAATTTTGCATTTGTAAAACGCATATTTTCGATTGAAACCATGCGAAAAAGGGTGTACAATAGGGAAAACATCAGAAAAGAGGCAGGTGAGGGCAATGAACGCCACAAAATACCAGATTTTCCTGAAAACCGTGGAATGCGGCAGCTTTACCAAGGCGGCGGCGGACCTGAATTTCTCACAGTCCGGCATCAGTCATGCCATCAACTCCCTGGAGGAGGAGCTGGGAGTAACGCTGCTGAGCCGAAACCGGGGCGGCGTGACCCTGACCGGCGACGGCCGGGCCTTGCTGCCCCAGATCCAGCAGTTGTGCACGGAATATCACCGCCTTGCCCAGCAGGCGGCGGACCTGCGGGGCATGGATGCGGGCCTTGTAAAGGTGGCGTCGTTCTCCAGCGTGTCTGCCCAGTGGCTGCCCATGATCCTGAAGGCCTTCAGCAAGCAGTATCCGGCCATCGAGTTCGAAATACAGACCTGTGACTTTTACGACCAGATCGAGGAGCTTATTATCACCGGGCAGGCAGACTGCGGATTTCTGCGGATGCCGTCGCTGAAGGGACTGCAGGTGTATCCTCTGCACCTGGACCAGCTGAAGGTGATCGTACCCTGCGGCCACCCCCTGTCCCACTGCGACCCCTTCCCGGTGGAGGCTCTGGCCACGGAGCCGGTGATCCAGTTGGAGGAGGGCGACGATTACGAGATCCGTGCTGCTTTTGATGAGATGGGAGTGCGGCCTCACGTGCGCTATATTGCCCGGGAGGACCGGACCATTTTGTCCATGGTGTCCAATGGCCTGGGTATCAGCCTGCTGCCGGAGCTGATGGTGCGGCACAGCCCCTACCCCCTGGTGATATGCCAGCCGCCCATGTCGTTTTACCGGCGCATTGCCATCGGCGTCAAGGATGAAAAGGCGGTGTCCAACTCCACCCAGCGCTTTGTGGACCATGTCCGGGCCTGGGTGCAGGTAAATGGGTTCAAGTAAGAATAGCTCTTTACAAATGCACCCCACTGGGATATGATGGAGAAAGTATAAAGATAAAGGAGAAGCTCCCATGATCTATTTCAACAGCGACTATCTGGAGGGTGCCCATCCCTATGTGATGGAGAAGCTCAACGAGACGAATATGGTCCAGACTGTGGGCTACGGCGAGGACGAATACTGCGAGGCGGCACGGGAGAGGATAAAGGCCGTGTGCCAGGCACCGGAGGCGGATGTCCACTTCCTGGTGGGCGGCACCCAGACCAATACCACGGTCATCGCCTCCATTCTGCGTCCGTGGCAGGGCGTCCTGTCCGCCGTCAGCGGACACATCAACTGCCATGAGGCAGGAGCCATCGAGTCCACCGGCCACAAGGTCATCACTCTGCCCACCGCCAACGGCAAGATCACCGCCCGGCAGGTGCAGGACTATGTGGAGTGGCACAAAAACGACGAATCCACCGAGCACATCGTTCAGCCCGGCATGGTGTATATCTCCCACCCCACCGAGGGCGGCACTCTGTATACCAAGGCGGAGCTGACGGCACTGTACGACACCTGCCGCCGGTATGGCCTGCCCCTGTTCATTGACGGCGCCCGGCTGGGCTACGGCGTCATGGCCGACGGGGCGGAGCTGACCATCCCGGATATCGCGCGGCTTTGCGATGTGTTCTACATCGGCGGCACCAAGGTGGGGGCCCTGTTCGGCGAGGCTGTGGTCATCATGAACCCGGCGCTGAAGAAGGACTTCCGTTTCATGATGAAGCAGCGGGGCGGCCGCATGGCCAAGGGCCGTTTGCTGGGCATTCAGTTCGATGCCCTGTTTACCGATGACCTGTACTTCAAAATCTCCCGCCATGCCGACGAGATGGCCTATCAGATCCGGGATATCTTCGTGTCCGCCGGGTACCCGCTGCTGTTTGATTCCCCCACCAACCAGCAGTATCCCATTATGCCCGACGACGAGCTGGCGGAGCTGGGAAAGAGCTTTGGCTATGAATACTGGGAGCGGGTGGACGAGACCCATTCCGGCGTGCGCTTCTGCGCCAGCTGGGCCACTACCCAGGAGCATGTGGACGCCCTGCGGGCGGCGGTACAGGCTCTGCGGAAATAAAAATCGGGGTTCCCTTTTGCGAAAAGATATGATATACTTATGCTGTCTCTGTCCTGTGGACAGAATCAACAGGGGAAACATCAGCGAAATAGGAACATTTTGAGGAGGAACAAGCACATGGAAACTTACGGACTGGAAAAGCTGGGCATCATCAATGCCGCCGCGGTGTACCGCAATCTGACGCCGGCCCAGCTGACGGAGCACGCCCTGCGCCGGGGCGAGGGCACCCTGTCCAACACCGGTGCCCTGGTGGTAAAGACCGGCAAATACACCGGCCGCAGCGCCAACGACAAGTTTATCGTGGACACCCCCGCCATTCATGACGACATCGCCTGGGGCAAGGTGAACCGCCCCATGGACAAGGCCCGGTTCGACGCCATCTATGCCAAGGTCACGGCGTATCTCCAGAACAAGGACGTTTTCATTTTCGACGGCTTCGCCGGGGCGGACCCCAAGTATACCAAGGGCTTCCGCATCGTCAATGAGCTGGCCAGCCAGAATCTGTTCATCCATCAGCTGCTGCGCCGCCCCACGGCGGACCAGCTGAAGGACTTCCATGAGGATTATACCATCATTGCCGCCCCGGGCTTCAAGTGCATCCCCGAGATAGACGGCACCCGGTCCGAGGCAGCCGTTCTGGTGGACTATGAGGCCCATCTGGTGGTGATCTGCGGCACCCGGTATGCCGGCGAGATCAAGAAATCCGTGTTCTCCGTGATGAATTACGTCCTGCCCAAGCAGGGCGTGTTTCCCATGCACTGCTCCGCCAACATCGGCAAGGACGGCGACTCCGCCGTGTTCTTCGGCCTGTCCGGCACCGGAAAGACCACCCTGTCCGCCGACCCCGCCCGCAAGCTCATCGGCGACGATGAGCACGGCTGGGCCGACGACTCCGTGTTCAACTTCGAGGGCGGCTGCTATGCCAAGTGCATCAACCTTTCCCCGGAGGGTGAGCCGGAGATTTACAACGCCATCCGCTTCGGCTCCCTGGTGGAGAACGTGGTCATGGACCCCGAGACCCGGGAGTTCGATTTCGACGACGATTCCCTGGCGGTGAACAGCCGGGTGGGGTATCCCGTGGAGTATATCCCCAATGCGGAGCTGTCCGGCATGAGCCCCAGCGTGCCCAAGACGGTGATTTTCCTCACCGCCGACGCCTACGGTGTGCTGCCGCCTATCAGCAAGCTGGACAAGAACCAGGCCATGTACTATTTCGTATCCGGCTTCACCAGCAAGGTGGCCGGCACCGAGATCGGCGTCACCGAGCCGGTGCCTACCTTCTCCACCTGCTTCGGCGAGCCCTTCCTGCCCCTGGATCCCTCCGTGTATGCCGCCATGCTGGCGGATAAGGTGGAGAAGTCCGGGGCCAGGGTGTACCTGGTGAACACCGGCTGGAACGGCACCGGCAAGCGCATGAAGCTGGCCTATACCCGCGCCATGGTCACCGCTGCCCTGACCGGCGAGATCGAGAAGGCGGCGTTTGTTACCGACCCCACCTTTGGCGTCCGGGTGCCCACGTCCATTGAAGGCGTGCCCAGTGAGCTGCTGATTCCCGCCAACACCTGGGAGGATAAGGCGGCCTACGAGGCCAGCTGCCGGAAGCTGGCGGCCAGCTTCGTGGAGAACTTCAAGAAGTACACCCACATGAGCGCCGAAGTGGTGGCCGCAGGCCCCAAGGCGTAAGCGAATGTACCCGTACCGGGACGCGCCGCGGCGCGTCCCGGTTTTTTACAAAGCAGCAGCGACAGGAGGAACTATGTTAGAATTGCGTATTCTGGTGGACAACATCGACTATGACTCCATTGCGGAGTATCTGAT